>Ga0209172_10000460_pt1 | contig 112616 bp, 97 predicted proteins | sample LarsenN4metaG_FD_184113 | JGI IMG/M metagenome (GOLD analysis project Ga0209172, IMG submission 184113) | Hot spring sediment bacterial and archeal communities from British Columbia, Canada, to study Microbial Dark Matter (Phase II) - Larsen... ... | reverse complement strand
AACGCATCCGACGAACTCCCTCGTGAACCGATGCCGTGCCCATCCCCGTGCCCCCTTTGTTCAAAGGCACCTTCAGACACGACACTTCACGAGCTACAAACGCACGTCAGATCACGAGCTACCTACACGGCCCGTGGGAGTGGGATGCCGGGCTCGGGCGAGGAGGCTATGCTCGGGGGCAACGGCTAGCCAGAGCGACGCCCGCAGGATCCGACGAAGGGAATGCCCAACATGACCAAGAGCTTCGCGTCCACCGGCGATACGGCCGAGAAGAGGATCACCTTTTCCGAGATCGGCCGCGACCTCTACGCCTTCACCGCCGAGGGGGACCCCAACAGCGGCATCATCATCGGCGATGACGGCGTGATCGTCGTCGACGCCCAGGCAACGCCTGCGCTCGCCGGTGAGGTGATCACCCGCGTGCGCAAGGTCACCGACAAGCCGATCAAGTACGTGGTCCTCTCCCACTATCACGCCGTGCGCGTGCTCGGCGCCTCCGCTTACGGCGCGCAGGAGGTGATCGCCTCCGATAAGTGCCGCGCCATGATCGCCGAGCGTGGCAAGGAGGACTGGGAATCCGAGTACGGCCGCTTCCCTCGGCTCTTCCGCGCCGCCGAGACCATTCCGGGCCTCACCTGGCCCACGCTGACCTTCAAGGAGCGCATGACCCTCTATCTCGGCAGGCGGCGCGTGGAGCTGCGCTTCGTCGGCCGCGCGCACACGGCCGGCGACATCGTCGCATGGGTGCCGGACGCCAACGTCGTCTTCTCCGGCGACGTCGTCGAGTACAAGTCGGCCTGCTACTGCGGCGATGCCCACCTCACCGACTGGCCGGCCACGCTCGCCCGCCTCGACCGCGTGCGCGCCGACGCCCTGGTGCCGGGGCGCGGCGAGGCCTTGGTCGGCGCGGACACGGTTGCCGAAGGCATCGCCCTCACCCGCCAGTTCCTGGAGGATCTCTACAAGCCGGTGAAGCGCGGCGTGGCGCGCGGGGCACCGCTCAAGGAATGCTTCGACGAGGCCAACGCGGCGATGCGGCCAAAGTACGGCAGCTGGCCGATCTTCGAGCACTGCCAGCCGTTCAACGTGTCGCGCGCTTACGACGAGGCGCAGGGCATCGACACCCCGCGCATCTGGACCGCCGAGCGCGATCGGGCCATGTGGGCGGCGCTGCAGGGTGCGTAGGCGCCGTGGCCCGTGGCGAGCGCTGCGCAGCCGGCTATAGTCGGCTCCGCGTGCAGGTAGGGAGGCGGACGTGAGCGGCAACTGGCAGGAGATCCTCTACGGCGTCGCGGACCGCGTCGCGACCGTCACGCTCAACCGTCCGGACAAGCTCAACGCCTGGACGCAGGTCATGGCGGGCGAGCTGCGCGAGGCGTTCGCGGCCGCCGACGCTGACGAAGGCGTGCGCGCGATCGTCCTGACTGGAGCGGGGCGGGGCTTCTGCGCCGGCGCCGACATGTCGCGGCTGGCAGCGGCGGCAGCCGGCAAATCGACGCTCGGGGCCCCACTGGCCCCCACCGAGGGCATCGAGGCCAACTTCGCCCAGCGCCTTTCCTACATCCTGGCGGTGAGGAAGCCGGTGATCGCCGGCATCAACGGCCCGGTCGCCGGCATCGGCTTCGTGCTCTCGCTCTATTGCGACATCCGCTACATGGCCGCGGGTGCCAAGCTCACGACCTCGTTCGCGCGCCGCGGACTGATCGCCGAGCACGGCGCCGCCTGGATGCTGCCGCGCCTGATCGGGCCGATGAACGCTCTCGACCTCCTCTGCTCGGCGCGCACGGTCACGGCCGAGGAGGGCGCTGCCATGGGCCTGGTGCGGGTCTTGCCGGCGGAGGGGTTCGCCGCGGCGGTGCAGGAGAAGGCGGCCGAGATCGCCAATCTGTCCTCCCCACGCTCCGTACGCATCATCAAGCGGCAGGTCTATGAGGGGCTGTTCCAGACCCTGGCCGAGGCCACTGCGATCGCCAACCGCGAGCAGGAGATCTGCCGCGACACGGAGGACTTCCGCGAGGGCGTGGCGCACTTCCTGGAGAAGCGCCCGCCGCGCTTCACAGGGCGCTGACGGGCCCCCGCCGGGCCGGAGGCGCAGGGTGGGGACGCCGCGCCGCGCTCAACGTGGCAGGTCGCTGCGGCCCATCAAGAATCGGTCGATGGCGTGCGCCGCCTGGCGGCCCTCGCGGATGGCCCAGACCACGAGGCTCTGGCCGCGGCGGATGTCGCCGGCGGCGAACACGCGCTGGGCGCCCTTGACGCGGTAGTCGCGCTCGTTCGCGTCGAGGCCCTTGAAGCGCCCGCGCGCCGACACCGGCAGGCCGAGCTCGGCCACCACGTCGCTCTCCACCGGGCCCGAGAAGCCCATGGCGAACAGCACCAGATCGGCCGGCAGCTCGCCCTCGCTGCCGGGAATGGGCTTCAACGACTTGTCGACCCGGGTGTAGGTGAGCTTCTCGACCTTGCCGTTGCGTCCGACGAAGCCGGTGGTGGAGATCGAGTACTCGACCTTCGCGCCCTCTGCCTGGCTCGAGGAGACGCGCAGCTTGAGGGGCCAGTGCGGCCAGGAAAGCGCCTTGTTCTCCCGCTCCGGCGGCATCGGCATGATCTCGAGCTGGGTCACCGACTTGGCGCCCTGGCGGAAGGAGGTGCCGATGCAGTCGCTGCCCGTGTCGCCGCCGCCGATTACGACCACGTGCTTGCCCTCGGCGGTGATCTGTGGCTCGTCGGATTGCGGCTCGCCCGACACGCGGCGGTTCTGCTGCGACAGGAAGGTCATGGCGAAGACGAGGCCAGCGAGGTCGCGACCCGGCGCCCGCTCGAAGAAGTCGAAGGGCCGCTCCGAGCCGCCGGCCAGCAGCAGCGCGTCGTGGCGCGCCTCGAGCTCGCGCGCCGACAGGTCCTTGCCGACGTGCACGTTGCAGTGGAACGTCACGCCCTCCGCCTCCATCTGACGAATGCGGCGGTCGACGATGTGCTTCTCCATCTTGAAGTCGGGAATGCCGTAGCGCAGCAGGCCGCCGGGCCGGGCATTCTTCTCGTACACGTGGACCTCGTGGCCGGCGCGCGCCAGCTGCTGGGCGGCGGCGAGGCCGGCGGGCCCCGAGCCGACGATGGCTACCCGCTTGCCCGTCCGCCGCTCGGGCGGCTCGGGCGCCACCCAGCCCTCGGCGAAGGCCTTGTCGGCGATGGCGCACTCGATGGTTTTGATGGTGACCGGGTTGTCGTCGATGTTGAGGGTGCAGGAGGCCTCGCAGGGCGCGGGGCACACGCGGCCAGTGACCTCCGGGAAGTTGTTTGTCGAGTGCAGGTTGAGCGCCGCTGTCTTCCACTGGCCCCTGTAGACGAGGTCGTTCCAGTCCGGGATCTGGTTGTTCACCGGACAGCCGTTGTGGCAGTAGGGGATGCCGCAGTCCATGCAGCGCGCAGCCTGCGTCTTGGTCTCCGCCTCCGGCAGCGGCTCGACGAACTCGCGCCAATGCTTGACGCGCTCCTCGACCGGGCGGTAGTGCCGGTCGCGGCGGTCGTATTCCATGAAGCCCGTGATCTTGCCCATTGGCGGCCTACTGCAGTGTCCGCGTGCTGCGGCGGAGATTCTGCGCCAGCTGGCGGCAGATCCGGATCGCCTCCGAGCGGGTGCGGGAGCTTTGCGCGGTCGTGGCGGCTGCAGAGGAGACGCACGTGCTCGGCCTGGACCTGGCCGGGCGATACAGGCTCGGCGTGCACGACGGCACCATCATCGCCGCCGCGCAGCTGGGCTGCACCGTGCAGTACTCGGAGGACATGCACCATGGGCTCGTCATCGGCCGGCTCACGATCTGCAATCCCTATCGCTCCTGATCAGGCGGCGGGCGCCAGCCCCAGCTCGCCCTCGCAGCGCGCGATCCAGTCCCTCACGTTTCCCCGCCCTGAGAGATCGAAGCCGCCCTCGTGCGCCAGTCGCGTATAGGCGAGGAGCGCGATGTCGGCAATCGTCAGAGCGTCGCCGACGAGCCAGCGCCGCCCGGCCAGCATCCGCTCCATGAAGTCGAGCGCCGCTTCCCCCCGCTCAACGCGCCAGCGCTCGCGCTGATCGAGCGACCGCTTGAGATAGACGATGTGATAGCGCGTGGTGGCGATATAGGGCTCGTGGCTGTACTGCTCCCAGAACAGAAGCTCGTCGATCTTGGCCTGGGTGAACGCGTCCTCGGGCAGGAGCGGGCTGCCGGACGAGAGATAGCGGATGATGGCATTCGACTGCGCCAGCGTGCGGCCGTCGTCGAGCTCGACGCCCGGCACCTGGCCCATGGGGAAGCGGGCGAGATATTCCGCCGTCCGGCTCTCGCCCTTCATGATGTCGATCGGCACCCACGCGTATGGGAGGCCCAGCCGGTCCGCCGTGTACTTGACCTTGAGGCAGTTGCCGGAGCCCATGTCGCCGTATATCTTCATGGCTTCCTCGTGCGATGGCGATGCGCCGGCGGCGCAATCGCCGGCGCGTCGGGCGGACATCAGGCCTTGGCGGTGCGCAGGCCGATTTCGAGCACGTCGAAGCCCGTCTTGTCGGCCAGCTGGTGCTTGCTCATCTCGGCCAGCGCTCGGCGGTACTCGACCGGCATCACCTTCTTGAACTTGGGCTGGTAGGCGGCCCAGCTCTCGAGGATCGCCTTGGCCCGCGCCGAGTTGGTGTAGTGGGCATGGCGCGCGATCAGCTGGTGCAGGCGCTCGGCGTCCTGCCGGGTCATGTCCTGCATGACGTCGACCAGGCCGTGGCTCTCGAGGTCGCCGCCCTGGTTGGCGAGCTTGCGCATCACCTCCTCCTCGGCCTCGACCGGCTCGAGGTCGATCATCGACAGGTTGCAGCGCCGCTCGAAGGTGCCGTCCTCGTCGAGCACGTAGGCTATGCCGCCCGACATGCCGGCGGCGAAGTTGCGACCCGTGGGGCCGAGCACCACCACCACGCCGCCCGTCATGTACTCGCAGCCGTGGTCGCCGGTGCCCTCCACCACCGCCACCGCGCCCGAGTTCCTGACGGCGAAGCGCTCCCCGGCCACGCCGCGGAAGTAGCACTCGCCGGTGATCGCGCCGTAGAGCACGGTGTTGCCGACGATGATGCTCTCTTCCGGCACGATGCCCGAGGTAGGGTCCGGCCGCACGATCAGCTTGCCGCCGGACAGGCCCTTGCCGACGTAGTCGTTGGCCTCGCCGACGAGGTCGAGGGTGACCCCGTGCGCGAGCCAGGCGCCGAAGCTCTGCCCCGCGGTGCCCTTGAAGGAGAGCCAGACGGTGTCCTCGGCGAGGCCGGCGTGGCCGTAGCGCCGGGCGATCTCCCCCGACAGCATGGCGCCGGTGGCGCGGTCGCGGTTGGTGATGGTGAGCTCGTGCTTGACGCGCTCGCGGCGCTCGAGCGCCGGCCGCGCCAGCTCGATCAGCTTGTTGTCGAGCACCTTGTCGAGGCCGTGGTTCTGGCGCTCGCAGTTGTAGACCGCCACCGACTCCGGCACGTCCGGCTTGTAGAACAGCTTCTCGAAGTCGAGCCCGCGCGCCTTCCAGTGGCCGATCGCCCGCTCCTTGTCGAGGCACTGTGACTGGCCGATCATCTCGTCGAAGGTACGGTAGCCGAGGGCGGCCATGATCTCGCGCACCTCCTCGGCGACGAAGAAGAAGTAGTTGATGACGTGCTCGGGCTGGCCCTTGAACTTGGCGCGCAGCCTCGGATCCTGGGTGGCCACCCCGACCGGGCAGGTATTGAGGTGACACTTGCGCATCATGATGCAGCCGAGAGAGATAAGCGGCGCGGTCGAGAAGCCGAACTCGTCGGCGCCCAACAGCGCGCCGATGACCACGTCGCGGCCGGTGCGCACGCCCCCGTCCACCTGCACGGCGATGCGCCCCCTCAGCCGGTTTGCTACCAGCGTCTGGTGCGTCTCGGCGAGGCCGATCTCCCACGGCGAGCCGGCGTGCTTGATGGAGGTGAGCGGCGAGGCGCCGGTGCCGCCCTCGAAGCCGGCGATGGTGACGTGATCGGCGCGCGCCTTCGCCACGCCCGCCGCCACCGTGCCGACGCCCACCTCGGACACGAGCTTCACCGACACGTCGGCCCGGGGGTTGACGTTCTTGAGGTCGAAGATCAGCTGTGCCAGGTCCTCGATCGAATAGATGTCGTGGTGCGGCGGCGGCGAAATAAGGCCGACGCCTGGCGTGGAGTGGCGCACCTTGGCGATGGTCGCGTCCACCTTGTGGCCGGGCAGCTGGCCGCCCTCGCCGGGCTTGGCACCCTGCGCCATCTTGATCTGCATGACGGTGGAGTTGACGAGATACTCCGTCGTCACGCCGAAGCGGCCGGAGGCCACCTGCTTGATGGCCGAGCGCAGCGAATCGCCGTTGGGCAGCGGCTTGTAGCGGTCGGCCTCCTCGCCGCCCTCGCCGGTGTTGGACTTGCCGCCGATGCGGTTCATGGCGATGGCGAGCGTGGTGTGCGCCTCGCGGCTGATCGAGCCGAAGCTCATGGCGCCTGTGGAGAAGCGGCGCACGATGCTGGCCGCCGGCTCCACCTCCTCGAGGGGCACCGGCTTCCTTCCCATCTCCTCCGCGCTCTTGATGCGGAAGAGGCCGCGCAACGTCATCAGCTGCTCGGACTGGTCGTTGATCTGCTGGGCGTACGAGCGGTACTTCTCCGGCAGGTTGCCGCGCACCGCGTGCTGCAGGTCGGCGACCACGCTCGGCCGCCACACGTGGGCTTCGCCGCGGATGCGATAGGCGTACTCGCCGCCCACGTCGAGCGCGTTGTCCAGCACCGGCACGTCGCCGAAGGCCTGGCGGTGCCGCTCGGCCGTCTCGCGAGCAATCTGGCGCAGGCCGACGCCCTCGACCTGGGTGTGGGTGCCCGTGAAGTACTTGCGCACGAAGCTCGACTTGAGGCCGACCGCGTCGAAGATCTGCGCCCCGCAATAGGACTGGTAGGTCGAGATGCCCATCTTGGACATGACCTTGAGCAGCCCCTTGTCGATGGCCTTGATGTAGCGCTTCTGCGCCTCCTTGAGGGTGAGCTTCTCGTCGAGCTCGGGCAGCAGCTGCTCGAGCGTGTCGAAGGCGAGGTACGGATTGATCGCCTCCGCCCCGTAGCCCGCCAGCACGCAGAACTGGTGCACCTCGTGGGCCTCGCCGGTCTCCACCACCAGGCCGACCGAGGTGCGCAAGCCCTGGCGGATCAGATGATGGTGCACGGCCGAAGTGGCGAGCAGGGAGGGGATCGGGATGCGGTCGGGCCCGGTGGCGCGGTCCGACAGGATGATGATGTTGTACTCCTTTGAGCGCACGGCCTCCTCGGCCTCGGCGCACACCACGTCGAGGGCGGCCGCCATGCCGGCAGCCCCCTTCTCGGCCGGGTAGGTGATGTCGATCGTCACCGACGAGAACTGGTTGTCCTTGACGAGGCCGATCTGGCGGATGCGCTCCAAGTCCTCGTTGGTGAGGATCGGCTGGTACACCTCGAGCCGCTTGATCTTGGCGGTGCCCTCGAGGTCGAGCAGGTTCGGCCGCGGCCCGATGAACGAGACGAGGCTCATGACGAGCTCCTCGCGGATCGAATCGATCGGCGGGTTCGTCACCTGGGCGAAGTTTTGCTTGAAGTAGGTGTGCAGGAGCTTGGGCTTGTTGGAAAGCACCGACACGGGCGTGTCGTTGCCCATCGAGCCCACCGCCTCCTGGCCGGTGTGAGCCATCGGCGCCATCAGGAACTTGAGGCTCTCCTGCGTGTAGCCGAAGGCCTGTTGCAGATCGAGCAGTGCCACGTTGCTCTTCTTGCGCGGCATGCGCCTGGGCAGCGGCAGGTCGCCCACCTGCACCTGAGTGCGCTTGAGCCACTGCTCGTAGGGGTAGCGTGAGGCGAGATCGGCCTTGAGATCGTCGTCGGAGACGATGCGGCCCTGCTCGAGGTCGATGAGCAGCATCTTGCCGGGCTGCAGGCGCCACTTGCGCGCCACGTTCTCCTCGGGGACGGGGAGCACTCCGGCCTCCGAGGACATGATCACCCGCTCGTCCTTGGTGACTAGGTAGCGCGCGGGCCGCAGGCCGTTGCGGTCGAGGGTGGCGCCGATCTGGCGGCCGTCGGTGAAGGCCATGGCCGCCGGCCCGTCCCACGGCTCCATCAGGCATGCGTGATACTCATAGAAGGCACGGCGCTTGGCATCCATCAGCGGGTTGCCGGCCCAGGCCTCCGGGATCAGCATCATGGCGGCGTGCGGCAGGCTGTAGCCGCCCATCACCAGAAACTCGAGGGCATTGTCGAAGCAGGCAGTATCGGACTGGCCCTCGTAGGAGATGGGCCACAGCTTGGTGATGTCGCGCCCAAACAGGGGCGTGGACACCGAAGCCTGCCGCGCCGCCATCCAGTTCACGTTACCCCTGAGCGTGTTGATCTCGCCGTTGTGGGCCACCATGCGGTAGGGATGGGCGAGCTTCCAGGACGGGAAGGTGTTGGTTGAGAAGCGCTGGTGCACCAGCGCCATGGCCGACGTCAGGCGCTTGTCGGTGATGTCGGGGTAGTAGCGCGAGAGCTGGTAGGACAGGAACATGCCCTTGTAGACCAGCGTCCGGCCCGACAGCGACACCGTGTAGTGGCCGATGTCGCGGCCCTTGTAGGCGAAGTAGATGGCGTTGGAGACGACCTTGCGGATGAGATAGAGCCGGCGCTCGAACTCCTGGCTGTCCTTCATCGTCTTCGGCCGGCCGATGAAGATCTGCCGGTGCACCGGCTCCACCGCCTTCACCATCTCCGACAGGCAGGTGTTGTCGGTGGGCACGGAGCGCCAGCCGAGGAACTCGAGCCCCTCCTCGCGGATGATGCGCATCCACACCCGCTCGCAATGTGCGCGCAGGCGCTCGTCCTGGGGCATGAACACGTGGCCGACGGCGTAGTGACCGGGCTTGGGCAGCTTGATCCCGAGCCTGCCACACTCCTCGGCCAGGAACTCGTGCGGGGTCTGCACCAGGATGCCGGCGCCGTCGCCGGCGATCGGGTCGGCACCCACTGCGCCGCGATGCTCGAGGTTCTCGAGGATGTTGAGCGCATCCTCGATCAGCTTGTGCGACTTGCCGCCCTTGAGATCGGCAATGAAGCCGACGCCGCAGGCGTCGTGCTCGCGCTTGGGGTCGAACAGCCCGCCGGCCCGGGGACGAGCAAGCGCGCCATCACCATGCCTCGCGCCCGCGGAGAGCTTGGATTGCAGCGTCATGGGCTCCATGCCTTCTCTCGTCGGCACCTTGCACAACGTGCCGGCTCGGCGCGCGATCCCAGCCCGCCGCACGCGCATGGAGAGCGCGGGCGGCCGCGTGCCCGGTCTGGCGCGGAGCCGAACGCCGCCGCACGATGGTCCGCCGCCGGCTTGCCCCGGCCGCCGCCTGGTCTCCCGGATCGGACCAGATGTGCGCCGCAGCATCAGGCGGGGCGACCCTTGCGGCTGATCACCCCATTGCGAGCGCTCGATCGACACTGGGGCTCCGCCGGTTCGGCATTCCGGCAGAGCCGCGGCCGCGCGCAGCCGCTCGCAGGTAAAGGACAGCATAGCTGACCTAATTGCCTTGTGCAAAGCCGAAATGCGTCCGGCGCAGGGGGAAGCGGCGGGCCGCAAACGCGTGGGCTGCGAGCAGATCGGGCCCGGTGGCGCGGCTCAGGCCAGTGGCGCGGTGGCAGCCTCGAGCCAGGCGCGGTCGGCGGGCGCGAGCTCGGGGCTGATCTCGCGGCGCACCCTGGCGTGGTAGGCGTCGAGCCAAGCCAGGGCCTCGGCCGACAACAGCTCCGGCAGCACCAGCCGCCGGTCGATCGGCGCGAGCGTCAGCGTCTCGAAGGCCAGCATCTCGCGCTCGCCGCCTGCCGGCGTCTCTGCCTCCTTCACCAGAACCAGGTTCTCGATACGGATGCCGTAGGCGCCCGCCTTGTAGTAGCCGGGCTCGTTGGAGCAGATCATTCCGGGCTCGAGCGGGGTCGTGCCGCGCTTGGAGATGCTCTGCGGGCCCTCGTGGACGGAGAGATAGCTGCCCACGCCGTGGCCGGTGCCATGGTCGAAGTCGAGGCCCGCCTGCCACAGCGCGCGGCGGGCGAAAGGATCGAGGTCGACGCCACGCGTGCCCTTGGGAAAGCGCGCTGTGGCTATCGCGATGTGGCCCTCCAGCACGCGCGTGAAGCGCTCCTGCATCTCGCGCGTGGGCATGCCGACTGCGATCGTGCGCGTGATGTCGGTGGTGCCGTCGAGGTACTGGGCGCCGGAATCCACGAGGTAGAGCTCGCCCGGGCGCAGGCGGCGGTTGGTGGGCTCGGTGACGCGGTAGTGCACGATGGCGCCGTTGGGCCCCGCGCCGGAGATGGTGTCGAAGCTAATCTCCTGCAGCGCCTGGGTCTCGTGGCGCAGCTCCTCGAGCCTGCGCGAGCAGGTGATCTCGTCGAGGCGGCCGCTCGGCGCCTCGCGGTCGAGCCAGGCCAGGAAGCGGGCGACGGCGGCGGCGTCGCGCCGGTGGGCGGCGCGCGCGCCCTCGATCTCCACGGAGTTCTTGCGCGCCTTGGGCAGCAGGCAGGGGTCGGCGCCGCGCTTGGTGCGGGCCTCGCCGAGCTTGCGGAACAGGCGGTAGGCGGCGGTGGCAGGGTCGAGACGGACGCGCTTGCCGGCGCGGGCGAGCTCGCCCAGGCGCTGCTCGAGGGCCTTGCGCACGGCCCGCTCGGCCAGCCGGGCCGCCCTTTCCCGCTGCTCGGGGCCCATGCCCGCCAGCCGTTGCCAGGCGTCCCTGTCGTCGGGCACCAGGCGCGCCAGGCGTGCGAGGTGGCGCCGGGCGTCGGGCGAGATCTTGCCGGGGCTGACGAACAGCTCGGGCTTGCCGCTCGCCGGCACCAGGGCGAACGCCAGGGCCACCGGATTGTGGGCGACATCCGAGCCGCGGATGTTGAACAGCCAGGCGATGGAGTCGGGAAGGGTGAGCACGACCGCGCTCTCGCCCTGCTTGCGCAGGCTGGCCTGGAGCTCGGCGATCTTCTCCTCCGCCGGCTTGCCGGCATAGCGCAGCGGGTGGGGGACGATGGGAGCCTGAGGCGGCGGCGGCCGCTCGCTGCCCCATGCCCGGTCGACGAGGTTGCCGGCCAGCGCCTTGAGCCTGATGCCCTTTGGCGCCAGCGCCTTGGCGAGGTCCTCGACGAACGCGGCAGTGTGCAGCCAGGGATCGAAGCCGACCGCGGCGCCGCGCTGCAGGCGGCGCCCGAGCCAGTCGGAGAGCTTGGCATCGGGCACCTGCAGCACCTCGAAAGTGCGTGTGTCCACCTGGGCAGGCGCCTGCACGACGTAGCGGCCATCGACGAGCAGCGCGCCAGCATTGCGGGTGAGGGCGGCAAGCCCGGCCGAGCCCGAGAAGCCCGTGAGCCACTTGAGCCGCTCGGCTGCGGGCGCCACGTACTCGCCCTGATGCTCGTCGGCGCGCGGCACCAGGAGGGCGTCGACCCCGGCCTCGGCCATCAGCCGGCGCACCTGCGCCACGCGCTCCGACGTCGATCCGCGCGCCGGCGGGGCCTCGTAGCTCTGGAACCCGTCGATCCTCATGGGCCGCCGTCCAACCAGCCGCAACCTGGCGTTAGCGCGCCGGCTGACGGCTCGCCAGGTCCTCGATCTCGCGCCCCTCCTCGAGCACCGCGTCGGGCAGGGTGTCGAGGCAAGCATCCCACTTCCGGTCGATGTGCAGGGAAGCCTCGCGCGGCTGCAGCGTTTCGAGCGTGCCGTCCGGCCTCCTGGTCACGATGCCGTCCGCCACCAGGCGGTCGAGCGCATCCCTTACGTCGAAGTCAACCTCGATGCCGAAAGTGCTCGCCAGGTACTCCTCGATGGCCTCGTCGACGGCGGCAAGGTCGGCAATGTTGACGCGCTCCTTGGCCAGAACCCCATAGAGCAGCATCTCCTCCTTGATGTCCTCCTCGGCCGCCGTGTCGGCGAGCAGAGTCATGACCCCGCGGTTGTCGGCCATGGCGTGGAAGTAGAGGTTCTGCGCCAGCACCACCATGTAGCGTGTGCGCTGGTTGATGAAGTTGGTGGCCTGCCGGAGCGCGATGCCGCCGAGGCCGGCGGCGGCGCCGGCCAGCGTATAGGGGTTGCTCGCCACCGCGATCTTGCCCACGGTGCTGAACAGACCCATGCCGACCCCGCTGCCGGCGGTGACGCCGAACTTGATCTTGTCGAACAGGCGGAAGCGCACCTTGGTATTGGGAAAGATCATTTCCACGTCGCTGCGCGGCATGTTCTTGAACAGCTTGATGTAGATGTAGTCGCTGGTGACGGTGGCCGGCAGCAGCCCGCGCAGCTGGCGCACGTGGCGCTCGGCCTCCTTGCGGTCGACCTTCCGCTCCGCCATGACCTCGCGCACGCGGTCCTCGAAGGGCTTGAGCTTGAAGAGCAGGCAGAGGCGCTGGAACACCGGCACCTTCACCTCCTTCCAGCGCATGTAGGCCTTCTTCACGTCGCGGCGGCGCTCGGTGATGGTGGTGGCGCCGCGGTAGTAGATGAGGATCTCCTCGAAGGCGTCGAGGTCGACCTGCAGGTCGAGGCCGTAGGCGGAATCCTTGGTCAGGATGAAGTGCACGTTGGCCGGGTCGACGCGCGTAAAGTTGCACTGCTCGAGCAGCTCGGCCACGCCCTCCACCACCCGCTTCTGCATGGCGCGGCGCTCCTCGGCGCTGAACTCGCGCGTTCTGAGCAGATCGCTGTCGGGGCTGAAAGGCTCGTAGGTCTGCTCCAGGGCGAGGAGCCTGGCGGCGTAGCTGTGCCGTCGCCAGTAGTCGAGATAGCGCAGGAAGCGGCGCGCCTCGGCGGCATTGCCATCGGGCCACAGCCGGGGGGCGGTGAGCCGGTCGAGCAGGGCATGGCGGGTGACCGGCAGGAATTTCTCCCGCCGGGAGGCTGCGGCCTCCTCCGAGTGGGGGTCGACGGCGCCCTCGGCCGGCCGGGCGGCTGCCTGCCGCACGACTCCGGCCTCCTCGCGCACCCGGGCGTCGGCTTGCCCTGCCATGCCGGCGACTGCCATGCCTGCTCTCCCCTTCGAGCCTCTCCCTGGGTGCTGCCGGCGGGCCGGTCCGCCCGCTGCCGGCCGACGACTTTGCCAATGCTTCTATGACCTTAGTAGCAGCCTTGTCGAGCCCGTCCGGTCTCGGGAGGCGGAAGGGTCCGGCCCAGGCCGGCAACGCTACCAGCGCATGGCCTGGGGGACGGGCGCATTTTCCGGCTCCGCAACTACGCCTCTGTGTCCGAGGAGCGCTATCTCGAGGCGGCCAGCCAGCTCATCGAGCTGCGCGATATGGCCTTCACGCCGATGGCGCCACCGCCCCATCGGCGAAGTAGATGAGCACGGTGCCCTTAGGGGACAGATCGCACAGCCGCACGTTACCCTTGAGCCACTGTCCCGGCTCGAAGGTGTCGTCCTGCGTATTCCAGACGACGAGCCGGTAGTGAGTCCTGGGCCCGCTGCGCAGCACCACCGCGCGCGGGGCTTCGACGGCGAACAGCACGCTGGTGCGGGTGCGGCAGGGCCGATGCTCGCTCATGGCGGTCTTCGCCGGAAGGCTACGCCACCTCGCCCGCGCGCGCCACGAAGCTGTCCACCACGCGCTTGCGGCCGGCCTTGTCGAAGTCGATGGTGAGCTTGTTGCCGTCGACCTCGGCGACGCGGCCATAGCCGAACTTCTGGTGGAACACGCGCTCGCCCTCGGCATAGCTCGAGCCGGCGGCAGTAGATGAGGCCACTAGCTCGCCTTCGAGCGTCACCGGGCCGCGCGAGCGCGGATGGTCCTCGCGGCCCCAGCGCTCCTTGGCGCGCTGCCAGCCCGGCGTGCCATAGCCGCTGGCAAAGCCCGCCGCCGGCTCGTCGAAGCGGCTGCGCCCGTAAGGGTTGAAGCGTCCCGGGCCGCCGGCGGCCCCGCCGTAGGGGCTCCTCGGCTCGATCACCTCCACGTGCGCTTCGGGCAGCTCGTCGACGAAGCGCGAGGGTGCCGCCGCCTGCCACAGACCGCGGTTGCGCCGGTTCTGGGCGAAGCTGACCTTGGCCAGGCGGCGGGCGCGCGTTAGGCCCACGTAGGCCAGCCTGCGCTCTTCCTCGAGGCCGGCCTTGCCGTTCTCGTCCAGGCTCCGCTGGTGCGGGAACAGGCCCTCCTCCCAGCCCGGCAGAAACACGACGTCGAACTCGAGGCCCTTGGCGGCGTGCAGCGTCATTAGCGAGACGCGGTCCTCGCCAACCTCGGTGTCGGCGTCCATGACGAGCGAGACGTGCTCGATGAAGCCCTCGAGCGTCTCGAACTCGTGCATGAAGCGCACGAGCTCCTTGAGGTTCTCCAGCCGCGAGTGGGCCTGCGGGCTTTTGTCCTGCTGCCACATGGCTGTGTAGCCGGACTCGTCGAGAATCAGCTCGGCGAGCTCGGTGTGCTTGACCGCGCCGATGCGGCTGCGCCAGCGCTCAAAGGAGGCGAGCAGATCGGCGAGCGAGCGGCGCGCTTTGCCGGTCAGCTCCTCCGTCTCCACGATCTCGCGCGCAGCCTGATAGAGCGGGATGGAGCGCGCGCGGGCAAGCTCGTTTATGCGCTTGACGGCCGTGTCGCCCAGACCGCGCTTGGGCACGTTGACGATGCGCTCGAATTTGAGGTCGTTGGCCGGATTGAGCGTGACCTCAAGGTAGGCGATGGCGTCCTTGATCTCCTGGCGCTCATAAAAGCGCGGGCCGCCCACCACGCGATAGGGCAGGCCGAGGGTGACGAAGCGATCCTCGAAGGCGCGCATCTGGAACGAGGCCCTGACCAGGATGGCGATGCCCTCCAGGCGCTGGCCGGCCTTGCGCAACGCCTCGATGTCGTCGCCGATGGCGCGCGCCTCCTCCTCGTCGTCCCACACCCCGAACACAGCCACCGGCCGGCCGCTGTCGTCATCGGTGAAGAGCGTCTTGCCGAGCCGGCCCTTGTTGTGGGCGATGAGGCCGGAGGCCGCGCCCAGGATGTGGCCTTTGGAGCGGTAGTTGCGCTCCAGCCGGATCACGCGGGCGCCGGGAAAATCCCGCTCGAAGCGCAGGATGTTGTCGACCTCCGCCCCGCGCCAGCCGTAGATCGACTGGTCGTCGTCGCCCACGCAGCAGATGTTGGGCGAGCCGCTCGCGATCAGGCGCAGCCACAGGTATTGCGCCACGTTGGTGTCCTGGTACTCGTCGACCAGAGTGTAGCGGAACCGGCGCTGGTAATCGGCGAGCACATCCGGGTGCTCGAGGAACAGCCGCAGCACCTCCAGCAGAAGGTCGCCGAAGTCGGCTGCGTTGAGCTCCTTGAGACGCCGCTGGTAGGCGGCGTAAAGGGCCGCGCCCCTGCCCTCGGCAAAGCCGAAGGCCTCTCCGCGCGGCACCTTGTCGGGGGTGAGCCCGCGGTTCTTCCAGCTGTCGATGAGGGCGGCGAGCTGGCGCGCCGGCCAGCGGTCCTTGTCGAGCCCTTCGCTCTCGATCACCTGCCTGAGCAGGCGCAGCTGGTCGTCGGTGTCGAGGATCGTGAAGCCCGACTTGAGGCCCACCAGCTCGGCGTGCCGGCGCAGGATCTTGACGCCGATGGCATGGAAGGTGCCGAGCCAGGGCATGCCCTCCACCGCCCCGCCGACGAGCGTGCCGATGCGCTCCTTCATCTCGCGCGCGGCCTTGTTGGTGAAGGTGACGGCGAGGATTTGTGAGGCGCGGGCCCGGCCGCTGCACAGGATGTGGGCGATGCGGGTGGTGAGCACCCGCGTCTTGCCCGTGCCGGCTCCCGCCAGCACCAGGACGGGACCGTCCAGGGCCTCCACCGCCGTGCGCTGCTCGGGGTTAAGGTCGGCCATGTAGTCGGCAGCGGCGGGTGCAGCCAGGGCGCGTGCCGAGATCGGCAGCTTGGCCGCGGACGAGGCCGGCTCTGCCTGCGGTTCGGGCAATTTCCTGCGATTCGCGGTCATTGCTGGGCACTATAGCACCGCCGGGCGGGCTGCAATTCGGCGGCGCCGGCTGCCCACAGCGGCGGCCGAGGCCGGCCCGCAGCAAAATCCTTGTCCAAAGTAGTGCCCAACTGTGTGATAATCCGGCCCAAACGAGCGGCCACGGCGGCGGGGTGGGGCCACCATGCCGGGCCCGACTCGCGCGAAGGGAACGATCGATGCGGTTTCCTGCAAGTTCACACGCCGGTAGGCGCGGTCTGAAGCGCGACCGTGCGGTGCGGCGGGCGGCAGGCGGGGGCCGGCGATGAGCAACTTCTTTATCGCCGTCGCGGTCTTTCTCATCACCGTCATCGGTGCCCTGTTCGCCGTTCCCTACTTCATCGACTGGAACGGCTATCGCGGCGTGTTCGAGGAAGAGGCCACGCGGCTGCTGGGCCGCGAGGTGCGGGTGGGCGGCGCCGTCAATCTGCACCTCCTGCCGACACCCTACTTCCGCTTCGAGAAGGTGCGCATCGCCGACACGTCCGTCAACCTTCAGGAGCCCTTCTTCCGCGCCGAAAGCCTCACCATCAAGCTGTCGATCCCGCCCATCCTGCGTGGGGTGGTGGAGGCCAACGAGATCGAGCTGCAGCGGCCGGTGCTCCGCCTGGCACTCGACGCCAACGACGGCTGGAACTGGCAGAGCTTCGGCGAGGCGCTGGGCAGCGCCGCCTTCCTGCCCGCCACCGTGGCGCTGAGCTCGGTCAGGATCGCCGATGGCGTGCTGGCGGTGCATGGCGCAGACGGGGCCGAGCGCACCCGCTTCGAGCGCATCGCGGGCGAGCTTTCGGCACCCTCGCTCGCCGGGCCCTACCGCTTTCGCGGCAGCTTCGTGAGGGCATCGGCCGAGCGCGAGCTGAGGGTTGCCACCGCGCGGCCCGAGCCCGACGGCTCGGTGCGCTTCAAGGCCACGCTGCGTCCCCTCGACGGGGCCTCCACCTACACGCTCGACGGCCGCCTCGCCGACCTCATGGGCAAGCCGCGCATCGACGGCGAGCTCACGGCCCGGCTGCCCATCTCCGGCCTGTGGCAGGCGCCGCGCGGGCAGCCACGCTCTGCGCGCCAGGAAGCGACCGTCGAGGCCGAGGCCGGCGAGGCCGCCTTCGACCTCAAGGCTGCGGTCAGCGTCGGCGCCGGCGGCGCCGCGCTCGCCAACCTGGCGCTGTCCTTCGAGCAGGACGGGCGCCCGCAGCTCGTGACCGGCGAGCTGAAGGCGTCCTGGCGGGACGAGGTCTCCGTGGACATGAACCTTTCCTCCCACTGGCTCGACCTCGACCGCATCGCCGGCGCGGGCGAGCGGCCGGCGCCGCTCGACAGCATCGTGCCTCTCGCCGGCAGCGTGCGCGACCTGGTGCCTGCGGAGGGGCGCTTCCGCGCCACCTTGTCCGTCGAGCAGGCCAATCTCGGCCGCGAGGCGGTGAGCGGCCTGCGGCTTGCCCTGGCGCGCACGGGCGACAACCTGGAGATCGAGGAGTTCCGCCTCGGGATGCCCGGCGGCACGCGCGCCGATCTGCAGGGCGCGCTGTCCGGCCCGCCGGGCTCGCCGACATTCGCCGGCAGCCTGAGCCTGCGCGGGGCGAGCCTGCTGCGCTTCCTCGCCTGGGCCACCACGAGCGCGGTGGCCTTCGATGCGCGCGGCGATGGTGCTTTCGGCGTGCGCGCGCGGATCGCCGTCGCACCCGGGCAAATCGTCGCCCGCAATATGGTCGGCGACCTTTCGGGCACGGCCGTCCACGGCAGCGCCCGCTACCAGTGGGAGGGCCGGCCAGCACTGACGCTCGACATCGACAGTCCGCAGCTCGACGCGCGCGCGTTCATTCCGCCCGGAGCGAGCCTCGCCGACATTGCCGCCCCGCTGCTGCAGCTAGGCGGTGGCCCCGCTTCCTCCCCTGCCGCTGCGCCGGCGAGCACCGGAGCGGTGGCAAGGTCCGCCTGGCGCCCGGCTGCCACCGACATCGTGCTGCGGCTCAATGCCGGCCTGCTCGTCACCGCCGGCCGCACCTACCGCGATGTCGCCGCCGAGGTCGAGCTCAAGAGCGGCAGGCTGCGGCTACCGCTCCTCAAGGTCGCCGGCGACGATGGGTTCAGCCTCGAGCTCGAGGGAGACGTGGATGAGGCGGCGACGCGCCCGAAGGGCCGCCTGCGCGGGGCCGCGGGGGCCGACACCGCGGCCGGCATCAAGGCGCTGGCCGAGCTCATTGGTGTGCCGGAGGCGCTGCGTCCGGATGCGGCGCGCGCGCAGGTCATGCTGCCCCTGCGCCTAGCCGGCTCGCTGGCGCTGGGCACCCGCCTGCCAACCTCGGCCGACCTTATGGTCGATGGCGAGCTGAACGGGTCCGGCGCCAGCCTCAAGGCCCGCCTCGACGGGGGCCAGAGCGGCTGGCGCACGGGGCCGGCCGACCTGACCGCGGTCGTGGACAGCGCCAATGCAGGCGCCATTGCCGCGCTGCTCACCAAGGCGACCAACCCCGCGCCACCGGCCGGCCAGCAGCCTGGGCGAATTCTCCTCAAGGCCACGGGCATCCCCGCGCAGGGCTTGGCCACCCTCGCCTCGGCCGATGCCGGCGACGTCGCGATGAGCTTCCGCGGCCAAGTCGTGGCCGCCGAGGCCGGCAACAGGGCCGTGGGCGACCTTGAGGTCAGGGCCGCGGACGCCACGCGGCTCGCCGCGCTCGCGGGCCTCTCCCCGCCGCTGCGGCTCGACGCGATGCCCGTCAGCGGCTCCATGCGGGTGGCCCTCGACGGCAAGGACGTGGTGCTCGAGCGGCTCGGGTTGCGGGTCGGCGGCAGCGACGTAAGGGGTCGGATGGCGCTGTCGGCGCCGGGCGATCGGCGGCGCCTGGAGGCGCGCCTTGACGTCGACGAGTTGTCGCTGGCGAGCCTGCTCACGCCCCTTCTCGACCAGCGGCTGGCGGTGACGGGCACTGCCGAGAGCGTGCTCACCGGCCGGCGCAGCGTGTGGCCCGACGTGCCCTTCGACGGGTCGGCGCTCGACGTCTTCGAGGGCAGCCTGCAGCTGTCAACCCCGCGCCTTGTGCTGGCCGAGGGCCTCACCCTCGACCGGGCGAGCCTCGACATGGTGCTGTCGACCGGCAGGATCGAGGTGCGGCGGCTGGAGGGGTCCTGCCTGGGCGGCCTCTGCAGCGCCGCCCTGCGCCTCGACAAGGTGCCGGCCGGTGTGGAGGTGACCGGCAGGCTGCGGCTGGCCGGCCTGAAGCTCGAGGTGGTCGGCGGCTCGGCAGCTTCCGGCACGCTCGCTGGCGAGCTCGCCTTCGCCGGCAAGGGCACGAGCCCGCGCGCCGTCATGTCCGTGCTGCAGGGCGGCGCCACCATAGAGCTGGCAGACGCCCGCCTGGCCAACCTGTGGCCCGGGGCAATTGCGGTTGCGGCGGGGGCTGCGCTGCAGGCCGAGCCGGACAACATGCCCAAGGTCCTGCGTCAGGCCCTCGGTGTTGGGCTCTCCGGCGGCCAGCTGGCGCTGCCCGCGCGCCTGGAGGGGGCAATCGCCGACGGCCACCTGACGGTGAAGCCGTTCGCCGTCGACACGGCCGAAGGCCGGGCGAGCGGCGGCGCGAGCCTCGACCTCAAGACGCTCGCCTTCGAGTCCGACTGGCGTTTGGAGGCCAGGAGCGCGGCGGGCCTGGCCGAGAAGGCGCCGCTGCCTGGGGTCACGGTGAGCTATCGGGGTGCCGCGGCGGCGCTCGGCGCCCTCGCGCCGCGCATCGACGCCGACGCCCTCGAGCGCGAGCTCGCCGTGCGGCGCATGGAGAAGGACGTGGAGGAGCTCGAGCGCCTGCGCAAGCTCGACGAGACGCGCCGGCGCGAGGAGGCGGAGCGGCAGCGCCGCCAGTTCGAGGATACGCCGGCGCCGCCGGCGGTGGCGCCGCCGGGAAGGGTGCCGCCTGCCGGGCCCGTGCCGGTCGCCCCTGCCGTGCCGCCGCAGCGCCCGGCTGCGCCGGGTTAGGCGGCCGGAGGCCGCACCATGCCGAAAGCCGACAAGGAAGGCGAACGATACCAGGCTCACGTGCCGCAGGCCTCGCCCGGCTTCTTCCTCAAGGGCTCGCACCAGCTCGACTGGGGCATGCGCAACCGCCTCGCGCGCACCTTCAGCCCCGCCACGGGCCGCACCGTGATGCTCGCCATAGACCACGGCTATATCCAGGGTCCCACCACCGGCCTCGAGCGCGTCGACCTGTCGATCGTGCCGCTCCTGGCGCGCTGCGACGCGCTGTTCTGCACCCGCGGCATCCTGCGGGCGGTTATCCCCGCCGACTGCGCAAAGCCCATGGTGGTGCGCGCGAGCGGCGGCGCCAACGTGCTCAGGGACGAAATGTCGGACGAGCAGATCGCGCTCGACATGGAGGACGCCCTGCGCCTCAACGCCGCCGGCGTCGGCATCCAGATTTTCATCGGCGGCGAGCATGAGACGCGCTCGATCCACAACATGACCAAGCTGGTGGATGCGGGCCTCCGCTACGGCATGCCGGTGATGGGCGTCACCGCCGTGGGCAAGACCATGAAGCGCGACGCGCAGTATTTCCGCCTCGCCTGCCGCATCATCGCCGAGCTCGGCGCGCAGTACGTGAAGACCTACTACGTCGATGAGGGCTTCGAGACCGTCACCGCCTCCTGCCCGGTGCCGATCGTAATGGCGGGGGGCAAGAAGCTGCCCGAGCTCGAGGCCCTGACGATGGCCTACAACGCCATCGAGCAGGGCGCAGCAGGGGTCGACATGGGGCGCAACATCTTCCAGTCTCGTGCGCCCGCCGCCATGCTGGCGGCGGTGGCCGCCGTGGTGCACGAAGAGGCGCGGCCGCGCGAGGCCTACGACCTCTTCAGGTCGCTCGCCGGCGAGGGCTGAGTGCCGAAGCCGGTCTGCTCGCTATGCGCACGGTCTCGCCGCCGCAGCTAGACCACGGTGAAGCTCGTGTGATCCAGCGCGAGGTTGGGTTGCAGGCTGGCGAACTGGACTCTCTGGCCGGCGGCCGAGCCATTGCTGTCGTAGTAGAGCGCGCCGGTCGCATTGTCGTAGATGATGTAGTCGTTGCCGTCGGCGGCTGCGCCATAAGCGAAGAAGGTGGCGTCCAGCGTGCCCGGCGCCGAGAGCCTGCTGAAGACCGAGTTCTCCAGCCTGATCGTGTCCGAGCCGACCTCGAAATCACGGATGGAGTCGACGTTGGCCGTGGCGCTGAGCGCGGCGGTGAAGGCGAAGATGTCGGATTCCGTGCCGCCCCACAAAATGTCGTGCCCGGCGCCACCATTCAGAATGTCGTTCCCCGACATGCCAAACAGGGTGTCCTTTCCGCCGCCTCCGTTCAGAATGTCCGCGCCGGCCCTGCCCCAGAGCGTGTTGGCGCCGCTCGAGCCGGTGAGCCTGTCATCAAAGCTCGATCCCATCAGGTTCTCGAAGCCTGACAGCGTGTCCATGCCACCGGCTCCGGTGTTCTGCGCGGCTATGCCATCCTGGATGGCGAGGCTGACCGTTACGCTCCCGCTCGCGCCCATGTAGGCGACCACGTCCCCGAGCGCTTGGTTGCTCCCGCCGATGAGCACGTCGTTGCCGGCTCCACCCTCGACCAGGTCGTCGCCCCCTCCCCCGTTGAGCCGGTTGGCGGCGGCATCGCCGATCAGCCAGTCGGCGAAGGCGCTGCCCGTCAGCCGCTCGATGCCGATCAGGGTATCCGAACCCGCGCCGTAGGTGTTCTGGGGACTGCCGGATGAGCCGAGGTTGACCTCGACGGCCGCACTTGCCGAGGCATAGGAGACGGTGTCTGCGCCGGCGCCGCCGTCGAGACGGTCGTTACCGTCCCCGCCCACGAGCAGGTCATTGCCGCCCAGGCCGAAGAGGAAGTCGTCCCCGCTTCCGCCGGTAAGGGCGTCGGCGCCGCTGGTGCCGTACCGGATCTGCACGGTCTGGTCGTAGAAGGAGATCTCCTCCACGCCCGTGATCGTATCGACGCCCCTGGGCGTGTAGTCGTCGGCCCCGAACGGCACAAAATTGACGAAGAACGTATCCGTTGCGCTCTGATAGAAGACGGAGAAGTCACGGCGCGCGCCCTCGATCACGACGACGTCCTTGCCGGCGCCCCCTCTCAAGATGTCGTTTCCATCCCCGCTCCACAGCAAATCGTTGCCCGCACCTCCGTCCAGAGTGTCGTCATTGTTGCCGGAGTAAAGCCGATCGTTTCCGCCGAGACCGGAAATCACGCTCCTCCCGAAGAAATCGCCCTCGATCTGGTCATCGCCGGCGCTGCCCACCAGGCCCTTGGCGCCATTGCTGAAGGTGTCGATGTGGATCTCCGCCCTCGAGATGTCCAAGGGCGAGACGTTGTAGCGGAGGCCCCCGGTCGCGGTGCTCAACGCGGCCCGGTAGCCCGAAACGGCGATCGTGCCCATGCTGCCGCCTGTGACCTGCCACAGGAAACTCGTGAGACTGGTCGATGCGACCACGATCGGCCCGCTGCCGCGATCGAGCGTGTACTCGGGCTCGAGCCAGCGCTCGGCCACGCTTGCAATCGTCAGGCCGATGGTGTTGACCTGACTTGCGTATGCTGACGAGCCGCCCTGCGCCACCTTGGCGCGAATCTTCGCGGCAATCTCCAAGGCTTTGGCGGCAGTGACGTTGACGCCATTCGTCTCCGCCAATTGCTGGTAGAGGTTGTTTATGGCCGTCAGCCGGTTGTAGTCGGCCGTGACGTAGGGATCCCCTGCCAGAATGGCCGGGGCCATCATGTTGGTGAGCGTTTGGCCCGAGCTCGCCGTCTGCTCGATGAGCGACTTGAAGCGGGAGTATCCCACCCGGATGTCGATGATCACCGGTTGGCCGACGAACCCCGACAGCGGGCGGAATTCGACGTGGGTGATGCCTCCGACCACGCCGGTCGCGCCGATGTTGGGAGGCGGTATCAGGCCCGGCTTGAGCCGCACGCTCTGGACGTCGGTGCCAATGAAGGCACTGATATGGTCCACCGCGTCCTTGACGGTGGAGGTCGCCGGCAGGCCCTGAAGGGTGGAACCCGTCGCCGACTGCACCGTGCGGCCGGGCTGGCCCAGGAAGAAGTTGATGGAGCCTCCGGTTCCCCCCGACAGGACACCCAAATTGTCTGGAGTGCCCAGGACGTTGTTGGTGGGTTCGGTGTCGAATGCCATGTGTCACCCATGCTCGAAGGTCTTGCCGCAAGGAAAGGCAGGCGGCGCCCAGGACCGGTGCGCAGGCACAAATTCGCAGGTGGAGCGGATGAAATCATGATGCAATTGCATCATGACACCGGCGGGGCCGGCTGCCCGGTCACATTCTGCTTGCGAGCATCAGCCTCGGCGTCAGCCCGGCAACGAGGACGACGAGCTCGCCCTGGCGATGCACGTCCATCTTGGCCATTGCGGCGGCGAGCTGGTTGCGTGCGGTGGCCCGGGTGATGGCCAGTGCGTCCGCCGCCTCGCTCACGGCAATGCCTGAGGCGATCAGGGAGACGATCTCCGCCTCGGCCTTGGTGAGCCGGTATACGGCCCGTAGAAGGTCTGTTGGCGTCGCCGCGGCCTTGCGGTCCCTGATCAGCAGAAGTGCGCGGGGCGCCGGCGGGCACAGCGCACTGTTGGCCTGCACCGGCCGCAGGGGCAGCACCACGGCCGTCCGGGCAGAGGCTCGCGACCGACCGATGGCGAAGGCGTTCGCGTCCCCGGACAGCGGGCGGAACGCGGCGGCCAACCCGCGCTCGTAGCATTCATTGTGTGCCGCATCGCGGAAGCGCAGGCGGTTGTCGGTCCCGATCTCGAGCAGCGTCTGCGCGCGTGCCGCCTGCTCGGCCGCACGGTTGAGGGCGAGCACACGGCCTGCCTCGGTGAGGAGGACGGCGGGGCCGTCGATGCGCTCGAGAATGTCGCTGAGCGTCTGCTCGGCCACCAGGGCCGCTTCCAGGCGCTCGTTCAACTCCAGCGACCGCGCGATGTGCGGCCCCAGCCGCTCGAGAAGCTGCGCGCACGGCGGCTCGAGATGCTCGTAGCGGCTGGGCATGTCGAAGCTCACGCGCATCAGACGCCGCCGGTCGCGGGCCACCACCAGGGCGGCCCCACGGGTGAAGTCGCCGGCCGGCTTGAGCCACTCGTGGTAGAAGACCTGGCGGTCGATCCAGCCCGGTGCGACCACCTCGGGCACGGTGAACACTTTGCCCACCGGCAGTCCCTCGAACAGCTTGTTGTAAGGGTTCATGAACTGGTAGTGGGCGACGTAGCTGGCGACGAACTCGTTGGGAATGCCGGCGGTTGCGGAGTTGGCGTCGATGCGCGTGCCTTCGATGCCGAGGTGGACGCTGAAGGCGGCTCCGGGCAACAGCGCGTGCACGCGTGCCACGAAGTTCGGCCACTCTTGGGGGTTGCAGCCCGCCGCATAGACGGTCTCGACCAGCTCCAAGACAACGCGGTCAGAGAAGCCTCGCTGTACGGGACCCCCCGCAGGCATTACGGAACCCCCGGCACCGAGGTGGAAATAACGGCGTGAGCCTAGCATGTGTACCCCCCTCCCGAAAGGGAGGCTCGGGAAGCGGCGGCCGAGCCAGCCTTTCGAGCACGCGCGCCGTCCCGGTGACGAGCCGGCAGCGTCACCGCTGGGGCACACCGCGTCCGTGCGGTGTGCCCCAGTGCAGTCCAGATCAAGACCTGCCGGTGGCGGTCAGGAGGTGATCACCAGAACCACGCTGCGGTCGGAGGGATCGACGATCACCACATCCTCCTCGACCACGACGAAGCGGTAGCGGGCGAGCCGCGGCAGCCGCTCGAGCACGATCTCGGGGAAGTGGAGGAGCTCGATGCGCGCCGGGATGGTGGCGCCGAGGGCGAGCCGCACGCGCAGGTCCTCGTGCACGTCGTCCCTCGGCACGTTGGCGGCGACGAAGCGCATCTCCTCAGCCGACAGGGCGGGCGGCTGGGAGCGCGGCGCGGGGGAGCCGGCCTCCTCCACCTCAGCGGAGATCACGTCGACCACCACGTAGGTCTCCGGGTCGACGATGCACACCGTGTCCTCGACCACGATGTAGCTGTAGCCGCTGTAGAGCGGGGCGAAGGCGAGGATGGCGGGCGTCAGATGGTGCAGGCGATGCCGGCGCGGAACGCGCGAGCCTACGGTCGGGGTGAAGCCGGCGTGCCTCCGTGCCAGCCGGGCACCCCTGCGCTCGAGAACCGCCCGCCGGACCTGCAGGCGCTGGGCGTCGCTCACGCGCCGGCGGTCGATGCGCTGACGCGGACCGTCGTCGGGGGGGCGGCTCGCCTGCCCAGTCTCCGGCGCTGCCGGCCGGGCACGCTCGCGCGCCTGTCCGGTCTCGGGCACCAGCGGCCGGACGCGCTCGCGCGCCTGATCGGGCGACCGCCCGTCACGGCGGTCGCGATCCGGCCGGGCGCTCCTCTCGCGCTCGTCGCGCCGCGGCGGCTCCCGGAAGGCGCGCATGCGCGGGGACTCCCCGCGGTCGGGGCGGGTGGCCCGACGGCTAACGTCGGGGCGAGTGCGCACGCGGGGTTCGGCCTGACGCGCCGCGCGGGGCGCCGCGGCCGGCCGCTGCGGCGCAGCCTGACGCGGGGCGCGGGCGGCCGGCGCCTGTGCGCGGGGCGGCGGCCGTGCCACCCGCGGCTGGGCCTGCACGCGCGGAGCTACCGCACGCGGGGCGCGCGGTGGCGGGCTCGCTCGTGGCGGGGAAGCGGCGGCGCCGGGCCGCCCCTTGGCCGGGGGTTGCGCGTGAACCGGCGGTGCGGCCAATGCCACGACCGCCGCCGCCAATGCCAGCGCCTTAGCCAGTGTCTGCGTGCTCATGAACGGGGCCTTTCGCGAAGCCATTGCTCGCCGGGGCAACGCCCGCCCCGGGTGCCGGTTCCGGCTTGGGCAGGCTCACTGAATGCGGTGCAGCGTGCGGCGGCAGGCGGCCCTCCACTCGCGCTTGGTCATGTGTGTGGCCGGCTCCCAGAAGCGCATGCAATCCTCAAGCGTCTTGCCGCCGCCGCCGGGAGTGCTGGGTGCGCTCTGTCCGGGGGTGCCGGGCGCCAGCACACTCGCGCCGCGCTGCGAAGCGGCGCCGCCGGAGAGCACGTTCGGCGTCACCGGGGGAGCGAGAGGTGCCACCTTCGGCGCCTGGGGCGCGGGCGGCGCGATGGCGGGCGGCGGCGCACGCGGGGAGGCCGCGTCCGCCGGCACGGGAGAGCCGGGGGGGCGCGGACCGCCCGGCGTCAGCGATGATCCCGGGGCGCCGGGCGAGGTCAGCGCGGGCGGCGAGGGGGAAGAGGGTGCGGAGGGCGCCTGAGCGTGGGCGGGACCGGCGCCCGCCAGCGCCAGGGCCGCAAGCAGCGCCCAGCTTCGCTGAGCCTCGAAGAGTGGTGTCTTGCGCATCGCGGGTCTCGCCTGCCGGTCTGCAGAGGGGCGGTCGGCCGGGATCGCATCCGACCTGGGCTCAACGTTGCCGTCCACCCCAGGTTCCCCGCTCTCCCGCCCGTGACCGGCAGCCTGACCTGCAGCGGCGGGGATCGAATTGCGCGGTGCGGGCGTTGGCAGGTCGAGCGGCCAGCGTGGCGAATTCAAACCGGAGCAAGAGAGGACGGACGATGCCCACCAGGCGAACCACGGAGGCGGCCCGCAAGGCCAAGCGCGCGGGCAAATCGGCTTCCGCCCAGGCCGGCGCCTTCGTGGGCGAGCAGGTCCGGAAGGCGCGCAGGGGCCGCGGCCGGCGCGGCCCAAGGTCGCGCGAGCAGGCGATCGCCATCGGGCTGTCGCAGGCGCGGCGGGCGGGCGTGCGCGTGCCACGGCGCAAGGCGACGGGCGGCCGTGCCAAGACTGCCACCGGCGGATCCAGGGCACGCTCCGGCAGGGCGCGCAAGGCCGCGCACACAAAGGGCGCCGCGCGCCGGTCCGGCGCCGCCCGCAAGGCCGCCCGCACCAGGGCGCGCCGCGCGCGCTGACGGGGCGGCGATGGACTGGAGCCCGGCGCCGACGCTGTGGCTGCTGCTGACGGCAGGTGGCGCGCTGCTGCTGGGCCTGGGACTCGCTTGGGCCGTGATCGCCACGCGCCGCTGGGGCAGGAGCCGCCTGACACAGCTTACGACGGAGGCCGCTACCCGTCGCGTCTACCGCGAGGAGGAGGCGCAGCGCCGGCGCGAGGAGCACGAGACCGTGTCCGCCCCGCCCGCGCCGGGCAGTGCCGACGGCGACGGCGGGTGGCGCGGGTGAAGCCACCGCAGGTGGAACCTGGGGACGGGTGCACGCGCGCCCGGTCGGTCGGGCCCAAATGCCACCGAGCGACGGCAGGAGAACGAGGACCGTCACCTCCAAGAGCCTCCCGCGGGCACGATCAGAAGCTTCCCGCAAACGCAGCAGCGCGCCGCCAGCAGCCTCGCCGCAGGCCGGCGCAAGCGCATTTGCCTTTCCGTGACCTCCTCCGCGCGGCCGCGACCGCGGCGCGCGCTGGAGGCAAGGGCGCCGACACAATCCCGGCGCGGCCGTGGACGGGCTACTGCGCCTTGGGCGGCTCGCTCGCCGGTGCCGCGGCGGCCGGCGGTGGTGCGGCGCCGGCAGCGGATGTCGACGGCGGCGCCGCCGAGCTCTCGCCGGAGGCGGGCGGGGAAGCCTGCTCGACCGGCGGCCGCGGCGGCGGCACCGGCTCGGCCGGCGTGCGCGCCGTCTGCACCGCGGTCTTGTCCAGCACCTTGAGGGTCTCGGCGTCGATGCACTCGGCCAGCAGGCGCCAGCTGTGGTCGGCGGGAGTCTTGAGCTGGCCGAGGCAGGCCTGCTTGACGGGATCGAGCACGAACGGCCAGCTGGCGCTCACCGCGTTGAGCGCGCGGCCCTCGAATGCGGCGCATTGCCCGGGCGCGCTCTCCTTGGCGCAGATCTCGGCGATGCTCCATTTCGGCAGCGATTGCGCGTGGGCCCCGCCCAGCGGCGCCGCCAACACCGGGAGCGCGAGGAGCGCCCCGCGCAGGATGCTTCTCCGCATGCCAACCTCCCTTTATTTGCCCGCCCCTAACTTAGTTGGGGGCGAGCATGCCACAAGTGGCGCATGCGCGCATGGGGCGGGCGGGGCGCGCCCGGGCCGCGTGTGCGGGGGGCTCATTTTCCGGGCGTCTGGGCGGGGCCGGGGCCGTCCGCGAAGCCGCCGAGCGCCATGTCGGGCGAGCTGGTGTTGTGGCGGGAGGGGGAGACGCGGCCCGCCCACAGCTCGCTGGCGCTGGCGCGCCGGAAGCTCATTACCGGCTCCTCGCGCCAGCCCCTGGCCCCCTTCTCGCGCACCGCCACGCGCGCCACGTCGTTGTTGGTGTCGGTCACGTACATGGAGCGCAGAGCGGCGAAGGGCCGGCCGTCGATGGCGCGGTCGAAGGCGACCTCGAGCGTGCTTCGGCTCTGGTCGACCCTGGCGAGCCTCACGGTCGCCGCCCCGCCGCGCTCGAACTGCAGCGTGAAGCTGCGCGAGCGGGGGTCGAATGCCACCTCCCTGAGCCGCACCAGGGGGCGGCCTTCGACCTCCACGGGCCCGACCAGGAATGACGAGCCGAAGGCGGTCGGCGCCTTGCCGGGCGGCGCCAGCGGCCGCAGCCGCCAGTAGCCGTCCTGGGGATAGAGCACCACCACCTCCTCCCCGCCCATCGGCCGGATCATCCACAGCTGCAGCAGATGCAGCCCTCTCTCGACGCGCTCGCCGACACGCACCGTGGCGGTCGCAGGCCGCCAGAAATCCTGAAAGGTAAGCCCCACGAGCCAGAGCTCGATGTCCTCGTAGATGGTCTTGCGGAGGGGCGGCCGGGCCGGGCCGGGCGCCGGATCGCCGCGGGCGGTGCAGCCCGACCAGTCGGCCTCGAAGCTGTCGCGCTCCAGCGCGCCGATGTAGGCGGGGTGCACGGCCTCGATGCGGAACCGGCGCACCTCGCGCGAGGCAAGGTTCAGGGTGACGTTGTCCTTCTCCGCGCACAGCACCGGCTCGCTGGCATTGCTGATCTCCACGGCCAGCGGCTCGGCCGCGGGCGCGAGCGGCGCGGAGCCGGCAAGGGTGGCCGTGGCCACGGCCCAGGCTGCCGCCAGGCGCACTCCAGGCAGGCGGGAATGTCGGCGCGGCAGTGCTCGCCTCGGTGCGGTCATGCTGTCATTCTCCCATGGCAGCGTGGGCATGCCCAGGCGGGGCCTGGCGCCCGCGCCCGATCGTGCACATGTGCATGGCACGTCGATGGAGGCTCTTCATGCGTAAGCTGGTCTCGGCCTTTGCCATTGTAGCGGCGCTGGCGGCCCCTGCAGCGGCCCAGGAGTCGCGGTATTTCAATGTGCCCGCCGGCGACTTTCCTCATGACGTGGCCGTGGGGCCCGGCGGGGAGGTGTGGTATGCCGGCCAGCGTGCCGGCGTCGCCGGCCGGCTCGATCCCGCCACCGGCAAGGTCGAGCGCATCCCGCTGGGCAAGGGCTCCGCTCCGCATGGCGTGATCGTGGGGCCGGACGGGGCGCCGTGGTTCACGGACGGCGGGCAGAACGCGATCGTCCGCGTCGATCCCGCCACCAAGGCCGTCAAGGTGTGGCCGCTGCCGTCCGAGCGCATGCCCTACACCAACCTGAACACGGCCGCCTTCGACGGCAAGGGGCGCATCTGGTTCACGGGCCAGAACGGCATCTACGGCCGCCTCGACCCCGGCACGGGGGAGATGAAGGTGTGGGATGCGCCCAAGGGCCGCGGGCCTTACGGCATCACCGGCACGCCGAAGGGCGACATCTGGTTCGTGTCGCTCGCCGGCAGCTATCTCGCCGGCGTCGACATCGAGACCGGGGCTGCCACCGTCTTCGAGCCCCCCGTCAAGGGCCAGGGCGCGCGCCGCGTGTGGTCAGATTCCAAGGGCCGGCTGTGGATCAGCCAGTGGAACTCGGGCAACGTCAGCGTCTACGACCCCGCGGCGGGGAGCTGGCGCGAGTGGAGGCTGCCGGGCGAAAGCCCGCGCACCTATGCCGTGTGGGTTGATCCCGACGACAAGGTATGGCTCGCCGACTGGGGCGCGAACGCCATCGTGCGCTTCGATCCCGCTACCGAGACGTTCCAGAGCTTTCCGAGCGACCGGCCTGGCTCCAACGTGCGCCAGATGCTCGGCCGCAAGGGCGAGACGTGGATCGCCGAGTCCGGGACCGAGCGCATCCGCCTCATCCGCCATCCTGCCCGCACCAACTGAGGCTGGGCGGCTGGGATAGGCCGCCCCCGCCCGATCTGCTGCCGCGCGCTCATGGGAACCGGCCTGCGGGATTCGAGTTGGTTTGCAGTTGGAGCGCAAGATGGTCTTGCGATCCGATTTTGCGGGACCGGTCGCCGGTCGCTGCCGATCAAGCTCGGAGAACGACAGATGCGGAAGATTATCACGGCCACAGTACTGGGTCTCCTGATGACGGGCTCGGCCCTGGCGCAGATGCCGCAGCCGTCCGGTCCGGCCGACTGCAAGGCCAACGAGACGTGGGATCAGGCGACGCGCACCTGCAAGCCCAACAACTAACCGACACACACACATTACCGTCTCCTCCGTTGCTGGTGGCGTCAGCGGGCGCCGCCAGCAACGGGCTGGCACATCGCCGCCAGCGAACGGGATCGGCGACAGCCGCGGGCGCGCACCATGCCCGGAAGTGTCGAGCAGGCGCCCCAGCGCCGGAAGCGCGCCGGGGCTCGGGAATGTCAGGCCTTCGATCGGTCGACCATCAGCAGACCGGCCAGGGCCCGCACAAGGGCCTCGGGCTCGGCGGGCTTGGCCACGTACGGGGCCTTGACCCCGTCGGGCTTGGGGTAGCCGCTGTAGACCACAAACGGGATGCGGCGCTCCTCGAGGCTCTGATAAAGGGCCCAGCCGTCGCCGTCAGGCAGCGCATGGTCGACCGTGGCGGCCGACGGGCGGGCGTTCTCCAACAGGCGGATGGCTTGTGCTGCGGTGGCGGCGGTTGCGACCTGGGCCCCCGCCTGCTCCAACGCAAGTGCGATGTCCATGGCGATGAGGGGCTCTTCCTCGACGACGAGGATGGAATGGCCTTTGAGGGTGGATTGCGTCATTGGGGACTGCCTGAGCGCGGCTAGGCGCGACGACCGGAGGCATGGCGGCCTGTTTGGTGGCAGCCGCGAATGTCCCAAGCACCGATCATTCCCCGAGGGCGCAACAAGCGTGATGATCAGCTATGCGGGGCCAGCCACGCGTAGCGAAGGCGAGGCTGGTATTGCGCTAGGGTCCCCGGAGGTTAACACAGACTTGGCGCCTTGGGCATGAATAACGATCATCGATCACGCTTGCGTGTTCTCCATCTCCGCCCTCCTAGCCTCACGGATCGGCCCCCGGGCCATCTTTTCGCGGCTGTTGGCCAGCAGCGGAGCGGCGGCGCCGCTGCGGAGCGCGGACGTTGCCGGTTCCGCGTGCTCAGGCTGGCGGCGGCGCTGGTCGTGCTCGCCGGCGCGGGCGATCCTGCCGCGGCGGAGGGCAACCCCCGGCGCGGCGAGCGCGCCTTCCAGCGCTGCTTTGCCTGCCATTCCGTCGATCCTGCCGAGACGGCCAGGCTCGAGGGACCGAGCCTCTACGGCGTGGTCGGCAGGCCGGCGGCCGCCGTGGCGGGCTATGCCTATTCCGAGGCGTTGCGCGCCCGCGCCGCGGCGGGGCTGGTGTGGGACGGGCCGGCCATCGCGCGCTACATCGCCGATCCCCAGGGCGAGATCCCCGGCACGCGCATGACCTCCCCGCCCATGGGCGATGCCCAGGAGCGTGCCGACATCGTCGCCTATCTCGCCAGCGCCGGCCGCCGCTGAGGACCGGCAGCGCGCCGCGCCGGCTCCCGCACGCAACAAGCGAGGGCCGGAAGCCGCCCTCGGGCGCCCGGCCCTCACACCCCCGCGTCCGTCAACGCCCTCTTCGAAACCGGTTCACACCGCAGCCTTCTCCGGCGGCTCGGCGGCTGCTGCGGCAGGCTCGCCGCTCCCGGCCAGCGCCTGCGCCGCGGCCGTTGCCGCGGGGATCGCCTCCGGCACCAGCACCTCGCGGTCGCGGCGGCGCGGCTGAGGCGGCTGGTAGGCCCGCCTGGCGTGGAAGTCGCAGTAGGGCAGGCCGCTCACCTTCCTGCGGCCGCAGAAATGGAAGTCCGCCATCTGCGGGTCGCCGATCGGCCAGCGGCAGCTCGCCTCGGTCAGCGTCTGGATCGATTTGCGCTCGGCGAGCGGGATCACCAGCTCCTCGGCAGGCGGCACATAGGGCTCGGAATCGGCCAGCAGGCTGCGATATGCCGGGTTGCCGACGTTGGGGAAGCGCTGCTTGACCAGCCGCCGCGCGGACTGGCTGCGCGCGCGGGGCCGATGCGATTTCATGCGCGAGGTGGTGGCGCGGCCCGACAGGCCGAGGCGATGCACCTTGCCGATCACCGCGTTGCGCGTGACGCCGCCCAGGCGTCCGGCGATCTGGCTGGCGGAAAGGCCGTCCGCCCACAGCTTTTTCAAGAGCTCTACGCGCTCGTCATTCCAGGCCATGCCCTGGTTCTCCCGCTGTTGCGATGCGGCGGGACGCGGGCGCAAGGCCGCGCGCCGGCCGTCGGAGCCGGCGCTGGGAAGCGTGCCGCATGGCGCTGGTGCGCGCGGACACGAGCCAGACCGGCCGGCAAGCGACGCAACTGGGAACTTGGGGATCGGGACGATCAGTGCCCCGCGGCGACTGGCCGGCGGGCCCCGGACCACGGCTACTCGCCCCATCGCAGCGTACGCGCGATATGCCGTGGTCGACGGAGGCAGACTACACCGGCAGCGACGGCGCTCTCAAGGATGGCGCGCGCAAGGTGCGGAGATGGACGGCCAACTGTGATGCTATGACCACAGACTCATCTACAACTTGTGTATTGCGTGGATGAGCCATTGCCTGCGGCGAATCTCAGGGGATCAGCCGCCCGAGCGCTCCTCGAAGGCGTAGCCGGCCCCGCGCACGGTGCGGATCGGATCGCTGTCGGAGCCGCGGATGAGCGCCTTCCTGAGCCGGCCCACGTGCACATCCACCGTGCGCCCGTCGATGAACGCGTCGCGGCCCCACACGCCGTCGAGCAGCTGCTGGCGCGAGAGCACGCGGCCCGAGTTCTCCATGAAGAAGGCGAGGAGGCGGAACTCGGTGGGGCCGAGCCGAACCTCGCGCTCGCGGCGCGTGACGCGGTGGGCCGCGCGGTCGAGCACGATGTCGCCGGCGCGCAGGCTGTCGGCCATGCGCTCGGGCGCGGCCCGGCGCAGCAGCGCCTTCACCCGCGCCACCATCTCCGCCACCGAGAACGGCTTCACGACGTAGTCGTCGGCGCCGGTGGAGAGGCCGCGCACGCGGTCGGCCTCCTCTCCACGCGCGGTCAGCATCAGGATCGGCACGCTGCGCGTCGATTCGCGGCGGCGCAGGCGCCGGCACAGCTCGATGCCGGACAGGCCGGGCAGCATCCAGTCGAGCACGATGAGGTCGAAGGTGTCCTCCGCGACCTGCAGCTCCGCCTCCTCGCCGGTGGCGGCGACGGTGGGGCGCAGGCCCTCGGCCTCGAGATTGTAGCGCACGAGCTCGGCGATGGCCGCATCGTCCTCGATCACGAGGACACGGGGCGACGTCGCCCGGACAGCCTCTTTGGAGCCCATCATTCCTTCCGGATCAACGTGGAGCTGGTGTCGTCGCCCTTGGGGCGATCGTCCACGAGCGTCCTGCCGTGGACGAGATAGTAGACGTTCTCGGCGATGTTGGTGGTGTGGTCGCCGATGCGCTCGATGTTCTTGGCGCCGAACAGCAGGTGGGTGCACAGGCCGATGTTGCGCGGGTCCTCCATCATGTAGGTGAGAAGCTCGCGGAACAGCGAGTTGAACATGGCGTCGATGCGCTCGTCCTGGCGCCACACGCGCAGCGCCTTGTCGGCATCGCGCTCGGCGAAGGCATCGAGCACGTCGTGCAGCTGGCCCATGGCCAGCTCGGTCATGTGCTTGAGCCCGGTCATCAGCGACTTGGGGTGGTTCTCGCCGGACACCGCGAGCGCGCGCTTGGCGATGTTCTTGGCGAGGTCGCCGATGCGCTCCAGATCGCCGGCGATCTTGAGCACCGTCATGATGTGGCGCAGGTCGTCGGCCATGGGCTGGCGCCGGGCGATCATCAGGATGGTCTGCTCCTGCAGGTCGCGCTCGAGCAGGTCGATGGGCCGGTCGCCGGCCACGGCCGCCTCGGCGAGCTTGGGGTCGCGCCGCTCGAGCGCGTCGAAGGCGTGGGCGAGCAGCCGCTCGGCCAAGCCGCCCATCTGCGCGATCTTCTTGTCGAGCAGCTGCAGCTCCTGGTCGAACGACTTGACGATGTGCTCGTGCATGGGGCTCTCCGGGTCTGCCCTGTGGAGCTGCGGTTGTAGCGGAAGGCCGCCTCGGCGCAATCGCGGGCGGCCCGGCGCGGGCTGGAGCCGGATCGCCGCCGCCGCTTGCCTTGCGCGGCCTCCCTCGGGCCGGACGGGGCTCGGTCGAAACGCCGACATGGGCAGGAGAGGATCGCCACGCTCACCTTGATGTCGGCCCGTATTAGCCGCGCCGCACGACGCCCGTGTGACAGCTCAACCTGCTGGCTCAAATGGAGATTTCCGCAAACCGCTCAATCGGGGGCGGGCAGCGCCACAGTGAAGGTCGAGCCCTTGCCGACGGTCGAGGTCATAACGAGCTCGCCGCGATGGCGGTTGAGGATGTGCTTGACGATAGCAAGGCCGAGCCCGGTGCCGCCGCGCTCCCGGCTGGCGACGACGCTCACGCGGTAGAAGCGCTCGGTGAGCCGCGGCAGGTGCTGGGGCGGGATGCCGGGGCCGTCGTCGATCACCGAGGCCAGGAAGCGGGCCGGCCGTCCGCCGCCGGCCGGCTCGCGCGCGATGCGCACCTCGATGCGCCCGCCGGGCTTGCCGTACTTGATGGCATTCTGCACCAGGTTCTGGAACACCTGGACGATCTCGTCGCGGTCGCCGCGCACGGTGGCGGGCTCGGAAAGCCCGTGGAACTCGATCCTGGTGCCGCTGCCGGCGGCGATCGGCTGCAGCGTCTGGATGACGTGCGACACCGCCTCGTTGAGGTCGACGCGCTCGACCAGCGGCAGGTGCTCGCGCATCTCCACGCGCGACAGCGATAGGAGGTCGTCGACCAGGCGCGTCATGCGCTCGGCCTGCTCGCTCATGACCTTGAGGAAGCGCTCGTGGGCGGCGGGGTCGTCCTTGGCCGCGCCCTGCAGCGTCTCCACGAAGCCCCTGAGCGAGGCGAGCGGCGTGCGCAGCTCGTGGCTGGCGTTGGCGACGAAGTCGGCGCGCATGCGCGCCAGCCGGTCCTGCTCGGTAAGGTCGCGGAACGACACGAGAAGGACGGGGCCGCCGCGGGCGCCCGGGCGCGGGCGGTCGAGCGCGGCCACGGTGGCGAGCAGACGGCGCTCGAGCGGCACGCGCTGGTGGAGCTCGATGGAGCCGGTCTCGCCCGTGGCGAGCGCCCGGTCCACCGCCTCGAGCAGGCCCGGATCGCGGCTCATGGCGGCGAAGTGGCCGCCGCGCCGACGCGAGCCGAACAGGTCCTCGGCCAGCCGGTTAGCATGCACCACGTAGCCGGCCTCGTCGAGCGCCACGGCGGGCTCGGGCACGGCATCGAGCAGCGCCCGCCACAACGTCTCGGCGCTGGAGCTCTGGGCGGCGGCCACGGCGGCGCGAGTGGCGGCGGTGCCTGCCTCCTCGGCGGGCCAGAACGCGGCCCACAGGATCGCGGCGGCGAGGCCCGCCAGGGCCACGCGCAGCCCGAGCCCCCCGGCAACGAGGAAGAGCAGGGTGACGGCCAGGGCTACCGTCAGCTCGCTGCGCCGCGCCGACAGTCGCGCGCCGACCGGCTCCAGCCGGGTGCCGAGCCGGCGCCGGATCTCGAGCCATTGCTGCCGCACGAGCTGCTGCACGGCCATGTTCCTGTCACGCCGTCGCCCGGCGGGGCGAGCCGGCCTCGCGCCGGGGCCTCAGCGCGCGACCAGGAGCGGGCATTCCAGCACCGCGGCCAGGTGCCTGAGATCGCCCTGCTCCGGCACCACCAGGCCGCCGAACTGGCATATCACGAACCCGCCGCGCAGCCGCCGCAAGGCCTCGGCGATCACGCCGGCCTCCCCGCGCGCGACCTCGCCCACCTCGATGCGCACATCCTCCCGGCCGCCGACCACGAGACGGGCCTGCTCGTCCATGCGCAGGAGCTGCTCGGCGTCGCCTGCCACCAGCAGCAGCACGATGGCGGCGCCGTCGACGGCGGCGAGCCGCTCGGCCGTGCGCAGCACCGCCGGCAGCCGCTCCGCGTCCTCGACCGCGGCGACGATCGGCCCGCTGAGCCGGCACGCCTTGGGCCCGACCAGGACGAGGCCGGTGGTGCCCGGTATCTCCTCCAGGAGCTGCTTGAGGAGGCCGCTGTTGCCGCTCGAGAACGGCTCGGCCAGAGCCACCAGGTTCCAGGGCCCTGATTCGGCGCAGGCGATCGACAGGGCCCGCAGCGGCTCGTCGCGCACCACGCGCGAGCGCAGCGGCACCTCGGCGCGCCGGGCCAGGGCCTCGAGCTGGCGGCGGGCGGCCTGGGCGGCGAGGCGCAGGTCCTCGGCCATGGCCGCGGCCGACATCACGCGGCGCTGCTGCCCGGTGAGCGACACCTCGCGCACGAAGCCGTAGGCGGCGCAGTCGAACAGCTGGGCGTCCTCCACGAACAAGCTCTCGACCTCCGACTGGAAGGCGCGCGCAATGCGCACGGCGGCCTCGAGCGCAATCGAGCTGGGCTGGGCCGAGCCGAGCTGCAGCACGACCCGGCCCCTGTCCTCGCCGGTCTGGGCGACGTGTGCGATCATCCCTCTTCCCTGACGTTGTCGTCGCCGGCCGCGCCGCTCCTGGCGAAGCTGCGTACGCGCTCGGCGAACGACCTCAGCTTGTCCTCGACCAGCCGGTTGATGGTGCCGGCGGGAAAGCGCCCCTCGGGCCCGCGCTCGCCCGCCTTGACCCCGGTCAGGATCTCGATGCCCTCGTCGATGGTCCTGATCGGGTAGACGCCGAACTGGCCGTGCCTCACGGCCTCCACCACGTCCTCGCGCAGCATCAGGTGCTGCACGTTGGACCTCGGGATCAGCACGCCCTGCTGGTCGTTGAGCCCGCGCGCCCGGCAGACGTCGAAGAAGCCCTCGATCTTCTCGTTGACGCCGCCGATCGCCTGCACCTCGCCCCATTGGTTGACCGAGCCGGTGACGGCGAGCGACTGGCGGATCGGCTGCTCGGAGAGCGCGGAGAGCAGGGCGAAGAGCTCCGCCGCCGAGGCGCTGTCGCCGTCGACGCCGCCGTAGGACTGCTCGAACACCAGGGTGGCGGCGAGCGCCAGCGGCACGTCGAGCGCATAGCGGCCGGCCAGGAACCCCCACATGATCATCACGCCCTTGGAGTGCAGCGGCCCGCCGAGCTTGGCCTCGCGCTCGATGTCGGTGACGCGCCCGCCGCCCACGCGCACGCGGGCGGTGATGCGGCTCGGGCGGCCGAAGGCGAAGGAGCCGAGCTGGATCACCGACAGGCCGTTGATCTGGCCGATCTGGCTGCCCTCCGTGTCGACCAGCACGACGCCGCGCGCGATCGTCTCCTGGGCGCGGTCGCGCAGCCGGTCGGCGCGCTGGATCTGCTCCTCGATGGCGCGGGCCACGTCCTGGCGCGTGGTGATCTTGCGCTTGGCCTGGCCCGACCAGTAGTCGGCTTCGCGCACGATGTCGGCGATGCGCCCGATCTCGATCGACAGCTTCTCGCGATCGTCCGCCAGCCGTGCGCCCTCGTCGATGACGCGTGCCACGGCGGCGGCGTCGAAGGGCTTGAGCCCGTGCTCCTTGATGATCGAGGCGATCAGCCGGGCGTAGGCGTGGTCGTTCTCGTTGGAGCGGGCGATGGTGTCGTCGAAGTCGGCCTGCACCTTGAACAGGCGCGGGAAGTCCGGGTCATAGGCGGCGAGCAGGTAGTAGAGCTCGCGGTCGCCGAGCAGCACCACCCGAACGTCGAGCGGGATGGGCTCGGGGTCGAGCGTCTGGGTCGAGATCAGGTTGAAGCCGGCGGCCTCGACCGGCTGCTCGATGCGGATCTCGCGCCCCTTGATGGCGCGCTTCAGCGCCTCCCAGGCGAACGGCGAGAGCAGGAGTTTCCTGGCGTCGAGCAGCAGGTAGCCGCCGTTGGCCCGATGCAGGGCGCCCGGCTTGATGAGCAGGAAGTCGGTGACGAGGGTGCCCATCTGGGCGATGTGCTCGACACGGCCGACGATGTTGCCGTGGGTGGGATTGAGCTCCTCCACCACCGGCGCGCCGACGGGTTTGCCGTCGCCGCTCGATACCATCACGTTGACGAGGTAGCGTCGGAAGCGCGCGTCGCGCGCGGTGTCCACCGGCTGCCTGACGATGGCGTTCTCGTCCTCGCCGGAGGTGAGGAAGATGGCGACGTTCCGGGTGAGGTCGCGCTCGGCCGCGCGCAGGTAATCGCCCACCGCCGCCACGTCCGAGAAGGCGGCCATCAGGTCGTCGAGGGCGGCGTGCACCGCGCGCCTCGCCACCTCCTCGTTGAGCTCGCTCAGGTCGGCGCGGCGCTTCTTGTCGGCCAGCGGCATGCGCTCCAGGATCGACTCGAGCTCCTTCTGCAGGGCCTCGATCTTGGCCTCCACCTCCTTGCGCATGGCCTCGGGCAGGGCGTTGAACACCTCCGGCTTGACCACCTTGCCCTCGTGCATCGGGGCCATGGTGAAGCCGGTGGGCGTGCGCAGGATGGCGATGTTCTGGCTCTGCGCCTTCCGGTTCAGCGATTCCAGCGCCTCCTCCTGGCCGGACCTGAACTGCTCGTCGATGGCGCGCCGGCGGACCTGGTAGTCCTCGCTCTCGAACAGGGCGGGCAGCACGCTCCTGAGCTCGTCCAGGGCGGCCACCATGCCCTTGGCCAGCGCGCGGCCGCGCCCGCTCGGCAGCTGCAGGGCCCGCGGCCGGTTGGGGTTCTCGAAGTTGTAGACGTAGACCCAGTCGCTGGGGGCGGGCGCCTCGGCTGCCTTGGGCCCGAGATGCGCCTTGACCGCCGTGCTCTTGCCCGAGGCGGCCGGGCCCAGCACGAAGATGTTGAAATCGTGGCTCCTGATGTTGGTGCCGAACTGGATGGCCTTGAGCGCGCGGTCCTGGCCGATGAGCCCAGTGATGGGATGGAGCTCGTCCGTGGTCTTGAAGCCAAGGGAGGCGGGGTTGACCACGCGCCGCAGCTGCGAGGGCTCGAGCGGCTGCGGGCGGGCAGCCACGGTCGTGACCTGCCCGTTGCCGGCCGCCGCCGGGGCGTCATACTGTGCACGCTTGAAGAACGCCATGCGCCACCCATGTTGCTGAGCCGGTCGTGACAATAGGCATCGACCGTGGGCAAGAAAAGGCCGTCGAGGGGGCGTCGTCAACTCAACTTCGGTGCGGCTCGGCCGGCGGCCGGGGAGGATGCATTTGCAGGGTTCGAGAGCCGATGCGGGGTCAGGAGCGGTCGCCGCGGGCTGGCGCGACGGGCGCCAGTCGGCGGCGGTATTCGACATCGGCCGGGGGGTGGCGCGCCTGCTCAAGGCGCACGGCTTTGCGCCGGTGAGCGAGGTCGGGCTGGCCAACGGGCGGCGGGCGGACGTAGCCGCCGTATGCGACGGCGGCGAGGTGTGGATCGTGGAGATCAAGTCGTGCCTGGAGGACTTCCGGGCCGACCGCAAGTGGCCGGAGTATCGAGAGTTCTGCGACCGTCTGTTCTTCGCCGTGGCGCCCGACTTCCCCCGCCATGTCCTGCCGGCCGATGCCGGCCTCATCGTCGCCGACCGCTACGGCGGGGAGATCGTGCGGGCGGCCCCGGAGCACCGGCTGGCCGGCGCCCGGCGCAAGGCCATGACGCTGCGTGTCCTGCGTGCCGCCGCCCTGCGGCTCCAGGGCATCGTCGACCCCGAGGGCGGCTTCGAGGCTGCGCCGGGGGCCTGAGGCCGCGGCGCCGAAAGGATGGCAATGGCGTTACCCCGTACACCCGCCCTGACGACCGACTGCGTGGCCCTCGACCGCAAGGGCCGCGTGCTGCTGATCCGGCGCCGCGGGCCGCCCTTCCAGGGCCGGTACGCGCTGCCGGGCGGCTTCGTCGACGTGGGGGAGAGCGTGGAGGACGCCTGCCGGCGCGAGCTGATCGAGGAGACGGGGGTGGCGGCCCGGCGGCTGGAGCTGGTCGGCGTCTACTCCGACCCGGCACGCGACCCCCGCGGCCACACCTGCTCGGTGGCGTTCCTGACCCGTATCGGGGCTGCCACGGCCCGAGCCGGCGACGACGCCGCCGCGGCCGAATGGGTCGCGGACTGGAGCAGGCTGGAGCTGGCCTTCGACCATGCGAGGATCCTGCGCGACGCGCGGCGCCTGCTGCGCCGCCGGCGGGCGTGACGGGCTGCGTCGTGGCCCCGAGGCGCCGGGCGGGCTAGCCTGGAGCGGACCGGCAATGCGGCGCGGCCCGGGGCCGCGAGCGAGAAGGGAGAGCGACGTGGGCGATTTCGACGGCAAGGTGATCCTGGTGACGGGCGGGGGCACGGGCCTCGGCGCCGCCATCGCCATGGGTGCGGCCCGGCGCGGGGCAAAGGCGCTGATCCTCAACTACTCGCGCAGCGCCGATGAGGCGGAGGCGACGGCGGCGCAGGTGCGATCGGCAGGCGCCAAGGCGACGACGGTCAAAGGCGACGTGGCCGAGGACGGCGACTGCCGCAGGATCGCGCAGGCGGCGGAGCGCTATGGCCGCATCGACGCCCTCGTCAACAACGCCGGCATCACCCGCCACGTGCCGCATGGCAAGCTCGACGGCCTGTCAAAGGACGATTTCCTCGCCCTCTATGCCGTCAACGTGGTGGGGCCGTTCCAGATGATCCGCGCCTGCCGGCCGCTGCTCGAGAAGGCGGCGGGGACGGCGAGCGTGGTCATGACCTCCTCCATCGCCGGGGTGACCGGCATCGGCTCGTCGGTGGCTTATGCGGCCTCCAAGGGCGCGCTCAACACCATGACGCTGTCGCTCGCCCGCGCGCTCGCCCCCAAGATCCGCGTCAACGCCATCTGCCCGGGGTTCATCGACACGCGCTGGTTCCGCGACGCCTACGGGCCCGAGCAGCACGAGAAGATCCGCAAGAACGTCGCGAGCTCGACGCCGCTGCAGGTGGCCTCCACCGCCGAGGACATCGCCGATGCGGCGCTGTTCCTGATCTCGGACGCCTCACGCCGCATCACCGGCGAGACGCTGCTGGCCGATGCCGGCCAGCACCTGGGACCCACCATCCAGCGCGGCAGCGAGAAGTAGGCCAGCGCGGCATTACCCCTGGCGTAATCGACTGGAGCCTCGGCTCCCTTCATTGCTTGCGCCCACAACCGCGAGCGAGAAAGGAGCAAGCTCATGTCGACGACGATCCATCCCTCTCCCTTCCTGCGCAACGCGCTGCTGATCGACGCGGCGGCGAGCGGGGCCACCGCCGCCCTGCTCATTGCCGGGGCCGGGCTGCTCGAGGGCCTGCTCGGCCTGCCAGTGGCGCTCATGCGCGGGGCAGGACTGATCCTCATCCCCTACGTGGCGTTCGTCGCCTGGACCGGCGCCCGGGCCGAGGTGGCGCGTGCGGCCGTGGTGGCCATCATCGCCGCCAATGCCCTGTGGGCCGTCGCCAGCATCTGCCTCCTGATCGGGGCATGGGTGTCGCCGACGCTGCTGGGCTATGCCTTCGTGATCGCCCAGGCCGCAGTGGTGGCGCTGCTGGGCGAGCTGCAGTTGGTGGGGCTGAAGCGCGAGGCGGCCGGCGAGGTGCGCGCGGCGTGACGCAGCCGGCGGGGCGGGCGGCGGGGGCCCGCCTCGCCCCCCGTTTCAGCCTTCCGCAAGGCCGTGCCATGATGCCTGCCACCACAGCCGCGGAGCGGGAGAGCACGGCCCATGCGCATCCTCCTCGTCGCCCTCGCGATGCTCGTCGCCGCCCGGGCGGAGGCGCAGAACATCGCCCAGCCTGGGCGCGGTACCGCCCTGCGCGCCGAGCTGCTCGACGCCGCGCGGCCCGCCTTCGAGCGCGAGATCGGCGGGCCAATCGAGTTCGTGGTGCGTCGCCTCAACGTGTGGGGCGAGGGCGTTCGCCGAGGTCAAGCCGCAGCGCCCCGGCGGGCGCCCCATCGACTGGCGCCGCACCAAGTTCGCCGACGCCCACCGGGCGGGCGCCTTCGAGCCCGATGCCTCGATGGTGCTGCTCCAGCGCAAGGGGGGACGCTGGCAGGTGGCCGAGCTCGCCGTCGGCCCGACCGACGTGGCGTGGGACTGGTGGCGCCAGCAGCTCAATCTGCCGCGGGCGCTGTTCGAGCGCTGAGGCCCGCCAGGCCCTGGGCCGGCGTCGCCTGTCAGGGCCGGAAGTGCGCCAGATAGTAGGAAAGGTCGCCGAGGGCGGCCTCGTCGAGGCCGCGCACCGCCTCGGCCATGGCAGCCTGGGTGCCGACGCGGGTGCCGGCCTGGTATTCCTTGAAGGACTTGATGAGATAGGCCTCGCGCTGGCCGGCGACGCGGGGCATCTGGTCGCGGCCGGAATAATCCGGGTTGTGGCAGGTGCCGCACTGGCGCTGCCTCGCGATCTCGGCGCCGCGGCCGTACCTGGCCCCATCCACGGGGCCGTCGGGCGGCGACGGCGGCGGCAGCGCGGCGACGTACTCGGCCAGCCGGGTGAGCTCGGCATCGCTGATGCCCCTGGTCACCGTGTTCATCTCCGGGCTGGTGCGGCGGCCCTCGCGGTAGAAGAAGAGCTGATACATGACGAACAGTTTGGGCTGCCCGCCGATGTGGGGAATGTCCGGGTTCTCCGATCGGCCGTCACGCCCGTGACAGGCCACGCACTCGGCGATCCGCTCCTGCAGCGTCGGCGCGGCAAGGGCCGAGCAGGTTGCGATGAGCGCGCCGGCGGCGAGGGCGGAGGCGGCAAGCCGCCTCCGCCGAGCCTGCCATCGCCTACCGCCCATACGAGACGCGGTAGATGGCGCCGGCGTGGTCGTCGGAGACGAGCAGCGAGCCGTCCGGCATCACCAGCACGTCCACCGGCCGGCCGAGATACTGGTTGTCCTGGACGAAGCCCTCCAGGAACGGCTCGACCCGGGTGACGCGGCTGTTGGCGTCGACGTACGCCACCGACACGTCGGCGAACTTCTTGGTGCGGTTCCACGGCCCGTGGCGCGCGATGAAGATGGCGCCGCGGTACTTGGCCGGGAACATGGTGCCCGTATAGAAGCGCATGCCGAGGGGCGCCGCATGGGGCCCAAGCAGGGCGGCGGGCTTGACGTAGTCGTCGCAGCTCTTGCCCCAGCCCAGCTCGGGATCGGGCATGGTGCCGGAGTGGCAGTAGGGATAGCCGAAGTGGTCCTTGCCCGGGTTGGCCACGCGGTTGAGCTCGTCGAGGGGGAAGTCCTCCGACAGCCAGTCGCGCTGGTTGTCGGTGAACCACAGCTCCCTGGTGCGGGGGTGGAAGTCGAAGCCCACCGTGTTGCGCACGCCGCGGGCGACGATCTCGCGCCCCGAGCCGTCGGGGTTGATGCGGAAGATCAGCGTGTACTTCTCGGGGTCGGACTCGCAGATGTTGCACGGCGCGCCGACCGGCACATAAAGCTTGTTGTCGGGCCCGAACTTGATGAACTTCCACCCGTGCGGGATGTCGCCCGGCAGCTGGTCGTAGATCTTGACGGGCGCCGGCGGCTTGTCGAGGTTGTCCTCGATGTTATCGTAGCGCGTGATCTGCTTGGGCGTGGCCACGTAGAGCGCGCCCTTGTGGTACTCGATGCCGCTCGGCAGCTCGAGCTTCTCGGCGATGGTCTTGACCTGGCGCTTGCCCTTCTCGCCGGTGATCGCATAGATCTTGCCGGCGACGAACAGCGAGCTGACAAAGATCGTGCCCTTGTCGCCGCGGCGCAGCGCGCGGGCGTCGAGGATGCCGCTCTGGAACACCTCCACCTTGAAGCCGGGCGGCACCTTGAGCTTGGGCAGCTTGTCCTCCGCCACCGGCACCGGCGGGGCAGCGACGGGCGCCATCTTGGCGGTCACCTCGCCCTTGGGCCGGCCGATCGCCCAGAAGGGCGTCTCCTCCTTCTTCTCCTGAGCAATGACCGCCGTGCCTGCGACGATGCAGGCGGCGATCGCCGATAGGGCAGCGAGAGTCCGCGTCCGTTGCTGGGATCGCATGGATGTCTCCTCCTCGTGTCCGTCAAAAGTCGCCTGTGAGCTTCAGGTCTTGTGGACTGGCGAAGTATGCGAGGCGGCAAGCGGGGGCAGGCCGGCTCCGGGGCCGGCCGGCCCCCCCTTGGAGCCCGGGCACCCCGCTGCCGCGCTCCAGCCTAGCCCCCGGCGAGGCGCGGTGGCAATGGCGCATGCTTCGGGCACACCTTGCTCGGAGTGCCTAGCGGTGCGCGCCTGCGGTGGTGCCGACGGCGATGCCGCCGAGGATCAGCGCCATGGCGGCCGCCAGCGGCAACGGCACGGTCTCGCCCAGTGCCAGGGCGGACGTCAACGTGCCCACCACCGGCGTGGCCAGTATGCCGAGCGAGGTGGTCACGGCCGGCAGGCTGCGGTTGACCATGGCCATGGCCCAGTAGGCGAGCGCCACGCCGCACACGCTGGCATAGAGGAAGAGCAGCACGAGGCCCGCGGTCCATTCGATGGGCGGCAGATCCTCCAGCAGCGCCGCCAGCAGCGCCAGCACCAGGGTCGCGAGCAGCACCTCCCAGAACACCAGCTGGAAGGGCGTGGACTGCCAGCGGTGCGCGCGCACCTGCAGGATGCTGGCGGCCCAGAGGAAGGCGCCGAGCAGGATGAGGCCGTTGCCGAGCACGGCCTTGCCGTCGTTCCAGTCGAAGGCGAGCGGATTGAACATGAGGGCAAGCCCGGCCATGCCGATGGCGACGCCCGCTGCCCGCCGCGCGCCGATCCTCTCGCCGAGCAGCAGGCGCGCACCCGGCACCACCCACAGCAACGTGGTGTAGCCCAGCACCACCGAGCGGCCGGCCGGGACGAACTGCATGCCGACGGCGATCAGCGCGGCGAAGGCCACCATGTGCAGGAGGGCAATGCCCACCACCACCGGCAGGTCGCCGCGCGGCGGCAGGCGCAGGTCGCGGCGGACGAGGTGCAGGCCGAGCAGCACGGCGCCAGCGAGCGCCGAGCGGATGGTGGAGGCCCACAACGGCGGCACGTGCTGAACGATGGCCTTGATCACGGGCCAGGTGGTGCCCCAGGCCAGCACCACGGTGGCGAACAGCAGGACGGCCGCACGCCGGGACAAAGGGCTCGCCGCCTCGCCAGGCTGTGACGCAACGGACATGGGGCCTCTAGCTCAGCTGCCGCGTGGGGATGGACCAGGCGAGGGCGAGGCCGATTGCGGAGAAGGCGGCCATCGTGAAGAAGGCCGAGCGGAAGGCCGAGGCGATCTCGGCCAGCGCCGCCGCCCGCCGCTCGGCGGGGACTGCGTCGAGCGCTTCCGTGCCCCGCTGCACGAGGGTGGCAAAGAGGCGCGCGGTGTCGGGGTCGGAGAGCGATAGCGTGGCGAACAGCACGGTGCCGACGAGGGCGGTGCCGGCGGCGGCGCCGATGGAGCGGGCGAGCTGGACGGAGGCCGCGGCCGAGCCGAGCGAGGCGACGCCGGCCGCGTTCTGCACCGTGACCTGCACCACGCCCATGACCGTGCCCATGAACAGGCCGGTGGCGAACAGGAGGAGCGCCAGCTGCCGCGGCCCGAGGTCGCCGGCAAGCAGGCCCAGCGCCACCAGCCCCGCCACCACCACGATCAGCCCGAGCGAGGGATAGATGGCGGTGCGGCCGGTGCGCGAGACGATGCGCCCCGTGGCCATCGAGCCGCCGCCCACGCCGAACATGAGGGGCAGCAGCAGCAGCCCGGTCTCGGCCGCCGAGGTGCCGCGCACCACCCGCAGGTAGATGGGGATGAAGGTGATGAGCGACACCAGCGTGGCGCCGTGGCAGGCGGCGAGCGCATCGCTGCGCCAGATGGTGGGCTGGCGCAGAAGCTCGATCGGCAGCAGCGGGAACGGCGCGCGCCGCTCGCGCACGACGAGCAGCACCAGGGCGGCCATGCCGATTGCGGCCAGGGTCAGGAAGCCCGACAGCGTGGCTGCGCTCATCTGGCGCGCCTGCTCGAGGGCGAGCAGGGTCGGCGCGATGAAGGCCACGAACAGCACAAGGCCCAGCGCGTCGAAGGTCCAGGGCTGCGCGCGGCCGGGCCGCTGCTCGAGGCGCAGGGTGAGCAGCACGGCGGCAAGAGCGAGCGGCAGGTTGACGAGGAAGATCGAGCGCCAGCCGAACTGCTGGGTGAGCAGGCCGCCCACCACCGGGCCGAAGGTGGAGGAGGAGATGGCAACGCCCGCGAGGTAGCCCTGGTAGCGGGCACGCTCGCGCGGCGGCACGGCCTCCCCGATCAGCGCCTGCGAAAGGGTCATGAGCCCGCCGCCGCCCAGCCCCTGCAGCACGCGCGCGAAGGCCAGCATCTCGACGCTGGTGGATAGGGCGCAGGCGAGGGAGGCGAGGAGGAAGATGCCGAGCGCCACGAACATCATGCGCTTGCCGCCCCACACGTCGCGCAGCTGGCCGTAGACGGGGGCGGCGACGGTGGCGGAGAGCAGATAGGCGACGACGACCCATGACACGCGCTCCACGCTGCCGAGCGAGGCGGCGATGGCGGGCAGGGCCGTGGCAACGATGGTCTGGTCCACCACTGCCAGGAACATGGGCAGCATGATGGAGGGAAAGACGGAGAGGAACAGCCGGCTGGGCGAGGGGGCAGGCTCGGGCGCGTCTTTCATGCAGGCAGCGGGCCTCGGCCTCGGACGACGGGGTTGCGCATCATATGCGTGCCATCCCCATGCGTCATCCAGGGCCCGCGCCTGCACGGCGCCGGCGGTCCGGCCTGCGCGACCCAGCGCTGGCGCCCTCCTGTCATTCCGGCCGAGCGCGAAGCGCGAGAGCCGGGACTCAGGGCTGCGCGCTCCAGCGGCTCCACTTGTTCCGCAAGCGCTGCTACGATGCGTGCACCTCGGTACCCGGGGGCCGCCCAACTCGAGGGGCGGCCCTCCATCGGGTCCCGCGAGGCGATCGGCGCTTGGGCTCGGCAGTCGAGGACAGGCACCGAACGTGCGGCGCGCTCGAGGCCGGCCGGAGCGTCAGGCGTGCCCGTTGCTGATGGCCACCAGGCGATCCAGCGCCTTCTGGGCGGCGCCGGTCTCGATGGCGCGGGCGGCGAGCGCGGCGCCGTCGGCGAGGCTCGAGGCTTTGCCGGCCACGATAAGCGCCGCCGCGGCGTTGAGGACGGCGATATCGCGCAGGGGCGTGCGCTTGCCGGCCAGCACCTCGCGGATGGCGCGCGCGTTCTCCTTCTCGTCGCCGCCCCTGAGGTCGGAGAGCCTGGCAGGCTGCAGGCCGGCGTCGGCGGGCGTCACCTCGAACACCGTGACCTTGCCGTCCTTGAGCTCGGCCACGTCCGTCGCGCCGGTGGTGGTGAGCTCGTCGAGGCCGTCGTGGCCGTGCACCACCCACACGTGCTCGGCACCCAGCGTGCGCAGGACGTGGGCGATGGGCTCCACCCAGTGCCAGGAGAACACGCCCACCAGCTGGCGCCTGACACCCGCCGGATTGCAGATGGGGCCGAGCAGGTTGAAGATGGTGCGGATGCCGAGCTCGCCGCGGATCGGCGCCCAGTGCCTGAGGGCGGGATGATGCAACGGCGCCCACAGGAAGCCCACGCCCGCCTCATCGACGCAGCGGGCGATGACCTCGGAGGGCACCTCGAGCTTGACGCCGAGCTCGGAGAGCACGTCGGAGGCCCCCGAGCGCGAGGAGACGCGGCGGTTGCCGTGCTTGGCCACCTTGACGCCGGCGCCGGCGGCAATAAGCGCGGCGCAGGTGGAGATGTTGTAGGTGCCGTGGGTGTCGCCCCCGGTGCCGACGATGTCGATGGCATCGGGCGCCACCTCCACCCGGTTCATCCTGGCGCGCAGCATCTGGGCGGCGCCGGCGATCTCCTCCACCGTCTCCCCGCGCACCCGCAGCGCCATCAGGAAGGCGCCCATCTGCGCCGGCGTGGCCGCGCCCGCCGTCATCTGGTCGAGCGCCAGCCGGATCTCCTCCTCGCTGAGGGTGGCGCCGCCCGACACCTTCTGGATCAGGTGGCGCAGTTCCTGCGAGGGCTGGCTGTCCATGGGGCGGGCTCAGGCGGCGTGGCGGGGAGCCGCAACATTGCGGCGGCGCGGGGCGAGCCCCGCGATATCGAGGAAGTTGGCAAGCAGGGCATGGCCGTGCTCGGAGGCGATGCTCTCGGGGTGGAACTGCACGCCGTGCACGGGGTGCGTCCTGTGCTGCAGGCCCATGATCAGGCGCTTGCCGTTCTGGGTGGTCTCGGCGGTGATCTCCAGGCACGCCGGCAGGCTCGCGCGCTCCACGATGAGCGAATGATAGCGCGTGGCCTCGAAGCTCCTGGGCAGGCCCTTGAAGAGGCCCTTGCCCCGGTTGGCGATCCTGGAGAGCTTGCCGTGCATGAGAACGGGGGCGCGCACCACCTTGCCGCCGTAGGCCTGGCCGATCGCCTGGTGACCGAGGCAGACCCCGAGGATGGGCACCTTCGCGCCCGCCTTCTCGATGAGCTCGAGGCAGATGCCGGCCTCGTTGGGCGTGCACGGCCCGGGCGAGAGCACGATGCCCTTGGGCTTGAGCTTCAGGACCTCGGCCACCGAGATCCTGTCGTTGCGGAACACCCGGCAAGGGGCGCCCAGCTCGCCCAGGAAGTGGACGAGGTTATAGGTGAAGCTGTCGTAGTTATCGATGAGGACCAGCATGGTGCTGGTTTAGGGGAGTGGCCGTGCCGCGGTCAAGGCGGGCTTGACGCCGGCGGCCGGCTCAGCCGAGCATCCTGGGCGTGACGAAGGCGTCGATGCGGCCCTTGCCCGGGCTGATGCGCGACCACTCGCGCGCCCGGAAGCGGATGACGGCGAGCCCGGCGGTGGGAAACTTGCCGGCCAGCGCCTGCATCAGGCGGCTGTCGCCCTCGCCGGCCAGCTCCAGCGCCAGGCCCTGCATGCCGGGGTCGTGGCCGACGATCATGACGCGGCGCACCTTGCCTTCGACCCGGCGCAGGCGGGCAAGCAGCACCGAGGGCGCGGCGAGATAGAGGCTCTCCTCGTAGACCACGGTGGGGTCGCCCGGCAGGTGCGGCAGCACCAGGTCCAGCGTCTGGCGGGCGCGAACGGCCGGCGAGCACAGGATGAGCTCGGGCGCCAGATCGTGCTCGGCGATATAGGCGCCCATGCGTGGGGCGGCGGCCTCCCCGCGCGGCGACAGGGGGCGCGCAAAGTCCTCAAGGGCGGGATCGTCCCAGCTCGACTTGGCGTGGCGCAGGAGAAGGAGGGTGAGCATGGGGCCAGAATAGCCGAGGACCGCCGCGACGCCAGGGGCGCGTCAGAAAGTCTGCCGAACCGCCCCCTGCCCGCCTTCTAGCGGCTGCCGCGTCTTGCGCGCTGGGCGAAGCGCACCGCCTCCTCCGCCGCCTTGAACAGGGCGCGGGCCTTGTACTCGCACTCCTTCTGTTCGGCCTCGGGGTCGCTGTCGGCGACGATGCCGGCGCCGGCCTGCACGTGGATCATGCCGTCCTTGACCAGCGCCGTGCGCAGCACGATGCAGCTGTCCATCTCGCCGTCGGCGGAGAAGTAGCCTACGCAGCCGCCGTAGGGCCCGCGCTTGTCCCTCTCCAACTCGTCGATGATCTGCATGGCGCGCACCTTGGGCGCGCCCGACAGCGTGCCAGCGGGGAAGCCCGCCATCAGCGCGTCGATCACGTCGTGGCTCGCATCGAGCCGGCCGGTGACGTTGCTCACGATGTGCATGACGTGGCTGTAGCGCTCGACCGCGAAGCTCTCGGTGACGCGCACGCTGCCGATCTCGGCCACGCGGCCGACGTCGTTGCGGCCGAGATCGAGCAGCATCAGGTGCTCGGCCCGCTCCTTGGGATCGGCGAGCATCTCGGCCTCCAGCGCCCTGTCCTCCTCCGGCGTGGCGCCGCGCCGGCGCGTGCCGGCGAGCGGGCGGATGGTGACGTCGCCGTCGCGCACGCGCACCAGGATCTCGGGGCTCGAGCCGACCAGAGAGAAGGCGCCGAAGTCGAGATGGAAGAGGAAAGGCGAGGGATTGGTGCGGCGCAGGGCGCGGTAGAGGGCGAAGGAGGGCAGCGAGAAGGGGGCGCAGAAGCGCTGGGCCAGCACCACCTGGAAGACGTCGCCGGCGGCGATGTAGTCCTTGGCCCGCTCCACCATGCGCATGTAGGCCGCGGGGCTCGTGTTCGACACCGGCGCCGGCAGCGCCAGCTCCAGGCCCGACATGGCGGTGGCGTGCGGCAGCGGCTGGTCGAGCGCCGCCACCACCCGCCGCAGCCGCTCGACCGCATCGGCGTAGGCGGTGTGGGCCTCGTGCCCGCGCTGTGGATAGACCGTGGTCACCACGATCATCTCGTCCTTGACCGAGTCGAACACCACCATCACGGTGGGGCGCACGAAGACGCTGTCGGGAACGCCCAGGGGGTCGGCCTGGCGCAGCGGCAGGTGCTCGACGAGGCGCACCGTGTCGTAGCCCATGTAGCCGATGACGCCGGCGGCGATGGGGGGCAGGTCGTCCGGCAGCTCGATGCGGGAGGCGGCGAGGAGCGCGCGCAGCGACTGCAGCGTGGGCAGCTCCTCCGGCACGAACGCGGCGGGGTCGGAGCGGGGGCTGCGATTGATCTCGGCCCGGTCGCCGAAGGCGCGCCAGACGACGTCCGGAGCGATGCCGATGATGGAGTAGCGCCCGCGCACGGCGCCGCCCTCCACCGACTCGAGCAGGCAGCTCATCGGCTCTCCCTCGCTCAGCTTGAGCGAGGCGGAGACCGGCGTCTCAAGATCGGCCACCAGCCGCGTCCACACCACCTGCGGCTCGCCCTTGCGGTAGCGCGCGGCGAACGCGGTGCGCGCCGGCTGGGCCTCGAACTCGGTGGCGATCACGTCGAGCTTGGTCATGGCTCCGGTCCTGGCGCGCGCCGCGCGGGCCCGCTCAATCCTGGTCGGTCTGGTCGCCGGTGCCCAGAGCGACCTTGAGAGCGGCGTTGTTGACGGAGAAGCCGTAGCGTGCCTGCAGCCCGCCGATGTACTCGGCGAGAAGGTCGGACTGCATCTGGCGCGCGAGCTCGGCGGAGAGGCGCTGGCTTTCCTCCGCCGTTGCCGGCGGGGCGGGGATGACATCGGCCACGCGCAGGATGACGCGGGCCTTGCCGTCGGCGGTGGGGGCCGACGTGGCGCCGCCCTTGGGCAGCGCGAAGGCCTGCTGCAGCGCATTGGCGGGAAGGCCGGCGGGTGGCGAGCCCCGCGTTGCCGGGCTCGTCGTCTCGAGCTTGCCGCCGGTCTCCTTGGCCAGGGCCTGCATGGTCTCGCCCCCCGTCAGGCGCTCGACGAGCTTGGCCGCCTGGACGGCGATCTCCCTGCGCCGCTCAGCCTCGAGGTAGGCGGCCCTGACCTCGCCCTTCACTTCCGCGAACGGCTTCTGGCGCTCGGGCGTGGCGGCGATGACGTCGACCCAGGCATAGCCGCCATCGCCCAGCTCGGTGGCATCGGGCTCGACGCCGATGGTGCCGGCGAAGGCGGCCTGGGCGATCCTCCGGCTCTCCTCGACGTCGAGGGCCGGCTTGCCGGCGGCGGTGTTGCCGTTGCGGTCGATCTCGGGGACCTCCCTGAACGGCACATCGAGGCTCGCGCCGATCTCCTGCAGCGACTTGCCGGCCGACCGCTCGTCCTCGATCTTGTCGTGCAGGGCCTGCAGGCGCTGGCTCACCTGCTCCTCGGCAAGACGGTCCCTGAGCTCGCCCTTCACGTCCTCGTAGGTGCGCGACTTGCCGGGCACGACCTCGGTCACCCGCACCAGCACGGTGGTGAACTGCCCCTCCACGGGCCTGGACAGCTTGTCCTTCTCCAGCGAGAAGGCCGCCTCGGCGACCTTGGGGTCGATCAGGTCCTTGCGGGTGACGAGGCCCAGGTCGATGTCGCTCTCCTTGAAGCCGAGCTTGGCGGCCGCCTCCTTGAAGTCCTTGGCGGATGCAAGCTCCGCGTAGGCCTTGTCGGCTGCCGCCTTGTCGGGGAAGGAGAGCTGCTGCACACGGCGCTTCTCGGGCACGTTGAAGCTTTCCTTGTCGCGCTCGTAGGCGGCCTTGACGTCGTCCTCGCTGAGCTGGAGCTTCGCCTTGGCGTCCCGGCGCGTGACGAGCAGCACGTTGACCTTGCGCAGCTCCGGCGTCACGAACTGGCGCTTGTTCTGGTCGTAGTACTCCTGCAGCTTGCCCTCGTCGGGCTCGGCGACCTTGACGAGCTTGTCGTAGTCGGGCGTGAAGTGCTCGATAACCCGCGTCTCCCTGGTGTAGCGATGCAGGAGGTCGACGAGCAGCTTGGGGGGCGCCACGGCGCCGAGCAGCGAGTCGGTCAGCTGATCGCGCACCTCCTCCTTGCGCCGGGTGTCGACGAAGCGCGCCTCCGAGGTGCCGATCTGGCGCAGGTAGCTCTGGAACATGCGGTTGGAGAAGGCGCCGCTCGAATCGCGGAAGGCTGGATCGCTCTGGATGAGCTCGGCGATGCCGCGGTCCGACAGCCCGAGTCCCAGCTCGCGCGCGTGGGTGTCGACGGCGGCCGCTCCGACGAGTCGGGCGAGCGCGCGCTGCTCGACGCCCAGCAGCTTGGCCTGCTCGGTGGTGAGGCGGCGGCCCATGCGCCGCGACAGGGAGGCCATCTCGTCCTGATAGGCCTGGCGGTACTCGTCGACGGAGATCTCGGTCTTGCCGATGCGCGCCAGCGTGCCCCGCCCGTAGCCGCGGAAGACGTCGGCCACCCCCCAGACGGCGAAGGCGACGATGAGCAGGCCGAGCAGGATCTTTGACAGCCAGTTCACCGCACCGCGGCGCATCGCGTCGAGCATGGGTTGGGTTCCGATTTGCCGCCGGTGGCGACCGCGGTTGCTGCCGAATTTTCCGCAACTTGACGCGGACGCGCGGCATATTATGAACCCCCGGTCGGCCCCGCAAGGCTCCTCCCTCCGCCGGCGGGGCAAAGGCAGCCGGCGACACCCGGAAGGCCCAAGGTATGACATCTCCCGCAGCACGACCTCGGCCGCTGGTGGCCGGCAACTGGAAAATGAACGGCCTAAGGGCGGCGCTCGTCGAGGCCCGCCGCGTGCGCGAGCGCCTGGGCGAGGCGGGCTTCGCGCCGGCGGTGGACGCCATGATCTGTCCGCCGGCGACGCTCATCGCCGCGCTCGCGCGCGAGGCGGCGGGCTCCCGCCTGCAGGTCGGCGCCCAGGACTGCCACGCCAGGCCGAGCGGCGCCCACACCGGCGACATCTCCGCCGAGATGCTCAAGGACGCAGGGGCGGCGGCCGTGATCGTCGGCCACTCGGAGCGGCGCGCCGACCACGGCGAGCGCGACGAGGACGTCCGGGCCAAGGCTGCGGCGGCGCATCGAGCGGGGCTCGCGGCAATCGTGTGCGTGGGCGAGACCGCGGGCGAGCGCCGCGCCGGGCTCACACTCGCCGTGGTGGCCCGCCAGCTCGCGGGCTCGCTGCCGCAGGCCGCCTCGCCGCGCGACACGGTCCTCGCCTACGAGCCGGTGTGGGCGATCGGCACCGGCCTCACGCCCACGGCTGCGGACGTGGCCGAGGTGCACGCTTTCCTGCGCCGCGCACTGGTCGAGCGCATGGGCGCGGAGGGGAACGCCGTGCGCATCCTCTACGGCGGCTCGGTCAAGCCCGACAACGCGCGCGCGCTGATGTCGGTGGCCAATGTCGACGGCGCGCTGGTCGGCGGCGCGAGCCTCAAAGCCGACGACTTTCTCGCCATCATCGCCGCCTGCGGCGCTTGACCCCGGCGCATGAACCGGGATTAGTGACGCCCGCGACTTGCGCATTGCTGTCGACCGGAGCCGGCCACGATCCATGACGCGCTGGGCCATCGCCATCGCCACCGCCGGTCTGCTGCTGGCAACGCTCGCCGCGCGCGGGGCGCCGCTCGACAAGGAGAGCTGCGCCAAGCTCAAGGCCGAGGAGGCCGAGCTCGAGCAGGCGGGCGTGCGCGCCAGCATGAGCAGGGGGCCGGAGTGGGCCAAGAACAACCTGGCGCCCGCGCAGCTCGCCCAGATCCGCCGCCTGATCGAGGTCGAGGAGCAGCTGCTGTTTCGCTGCCACGGCAAGCCGCTGGTGAGCCTGCCCAAGGACCCCGACCCCGATCCGGCGGCGCGCGAGCCCGACGCCAAGGAGCCGGGCAAGGGGGCTGCGGCCAAGGCGGCCGCAGTCAAGACGGGCAAGGAGAAAGACAAGCCGGCACCTGCTGCCAGGCCGGGGAAGGAGACTGCCAAGGCGAGCAAGGAAAAAGATAAGGATAAGGAAAGGCCGAAGGCGCCGCCCGCCAAGAAGGCGGCTGCGCCGGCGGACGCCGCACCGGCCGCCCCCAAGACCAAGGCGCCCGCCGCCAAGCCTGCGCCCAAGGCCAAGTCGGACACCCCGGTAAAGAAGGAGCCCCCTCCGACAAAGCAGGATGCGCCGGCCAAGAGCGGCGAGGCGGTCGGCAAGGACGGTGCGGCGACGGCTGCGGCTGCCAAGGCCAAGCCCAAGGACAAGGCCGACGACGCCTATCGCCCGCCGCCCGCGGGCACCCCGGCCGCGTTCGGGAACCCGCCCGCGGGATCGCAATGAGCGGGGGCGCGGCAGGGCCGGCGGGCACCGCCTCGCCCGCCCTGGCGGCCGTGCCGGCCCTGGTGTAGAAGCCTCGACTGCAGGCGAAGCGAAAAAGAGCGCCCATGATCACCGTTCTGCTCATCATCCACCTTATGATCGCGGCGGCCCTGGTGGGCGTCGTGCTGCTGCAGCGCTCCGAGGGCGGCGCGCTCGGGATCGGCGGGGGCGGCGGCTTCATGACGGGCCGCGGCGCCGCCAACTTCCTCACCCGCGTGACGGCGAGCCTCGCTGCCGCCTTCTTCGCCACCAGCCTGCTGCTCACGCTGCTCGCCTCGGGAAGCAGCCGACCGCGCTCGCTCTTCGACGAGCCACCGCTGTCGAGCAAGGGCCGGCCGGCGGACAAGGGCGCGCCGGCGGCCCCCGCACAGCCAGCTCCGCCGACCGGGCCCACCGTGCCGCAATCCAAGTAGGCCGGGGCGGCGCGCCGGTCCGACAGGACGAGCCGGGCGGCCGAATCGGAGCCTCCGCCGTTGCAACGGAACCTTTGCGGGCGCTCGAGGGTTTTGCGCACGCCCAAACCTTTCGCGGTGCGACATGCGGCTCCATCTCCTGGCGGCGACGATGACAGCCGGACTGATCGGCGCCACCGCCGTCGGCGCCCACACCTCCTCCACCGGGCAGGACTACAGCAAGTACCGTCAGCCCAACGGCGCCTCCTGCTGCAGCGGCTTCGACTGCCGCCCGGCGCGCTACGAGGTGAGGCCGGACGGCACCATCGTGATGTTCCCCGACGAGCGGCCGGTGCCGATCCCGCGCGAGCGCATCGTGCAGCCGCCGTCCGACGACGGCCTGGCGCACTGGTGCGGCGCGCTTCATCGCGACGGCCGCGCCACCACGTTCTGCGCCATCCTACCGCACCAGAACGCCGCCGCGCCGGGCCGGCGCCATGCCTCGGCCGGGGGCACGGCCTGGTGAGCGGCGAATGGCCGCGCCCGCTCAACCCGGGGAGGGGAGGCTTGCGCGAGGAGGAGACTGGCGAGCGCAGGCGGCTGGAGCCAGCGGCCGGGACGATCGAGACCGACATTCCGGCTCGGCTCGACCGGCTGCCGTGGGGCAGGTTCCATTCGCTGGTGGTGGCCGCGCTCGGCATCACGTGGATCCTCGACGGCCTGGAGGTGACGCTGGTCGGGGCGGTGGCCGGCGCGCTGAAGCAGAGCCCGGTGCTGCAGCTCAGCAACGTGGACGTGGGGATCGCCAGCAGCGCTTATCTCGCCGGGGCGGTGGTGGGCGCGGTTTTCTTCGGCTGGCTGACCGACCGGCTCGGCCGCAAGAAGCTCTTCTTCATAACGCTCGCCGTCTATCTGGTCGCGACGGCGGCCACCGCGCTGTCGTGGGACGTATGGAGCTTCGCGTTCTTCCGCTTCCTGACGGGTGCCGGAATCGGCGGCGAGTACACGGCCATCAACTCAACCATCCAGGAGCTGGTGCCCGCCCGCGTGCGCGGCTGGACCGATCTCGTCATCAACGGCAGCTTCTGGCTCGGCGCGGCGCTGGGGGCGGCAGCCTCCATCGTGCTGCTCGATCCGGCGCTGCTGCCCGCCGACATGGGCTGGCGCGCGGCTTTCGCGGTCGGGGCGGCGCTGAGCGTGGTCATCTTCTTCCTGCGCGCATGGCTTCCCGAAAGTCCACGCTGGCTCGTCACGCACGGCCGCGCGCGGGAGGCGGAGGCGATCGTCGCCGACATCGAAGCGCGCCTCGTCCGGCGCGGGCACGTGCTGGCGGGCGGGCCGCACCCGCGCATCAGGCTGCGCATGCGCTCGCACACGCCGCTGGCGGAGGTGATCTCGACGCTGCTGTCGGCGCAGCGCCAGCGCACGCTGGTGGGCCTCAGCCTGATGGCGGCGCAGGCGTTCTTCTACAACGCCATCTTCTTCACCTACGCGCTGGTGCTCACCGACTTCTACGGCGTGCCCGCCGACCGCGTGGGATGGTTCATCCTGCCCTTCGCGGCGGGCAATTTCCTGGGCCCGGTGCTGCTCGGGCGCTTCTTCGACACGCTCGGCCGGCGGCCGATGATCGCCTTCACCTACGCCGCTTCGGGGCTGCTGCTGGCCGCCACCGGCTACCTGTTCGCCGCCCAGCAGCTCTCCGCGCAGGGCCTGACGCTCGCGTGGTCGGTGATCTTCTTCTTCGCCTCGGCGGCGGCGAGCTCCGCCTATCTCACCGTGAGCGAGACGTTCCCGCTCGAGATCCGCGCCCTCGCCATCGCCTTCTTCTACGCGGTCGGCACCGGCATCGGCGGCGTGGTCGGGCCGTGGCTGATGGGCGCGCTGATCGAGACCGGGTCGCGCGGCAGCGTGTTCGCCGGCTACGCCCTGGGCGCGGTGCTGATGCTCGCGGCGGCCGGCGTGGCCGCGCGCTGGGGCGTGGCCGCCGAGCGCAAGCCGCTCGAGCAGGTGGCGCGCCCGCTCGCGGCCACCGACTGAGGAGGATGCCGTGGAAGGCGCCGAGCTGGAACGCTGCCGCGCCCGCTCGCGTGGCGGCAAAATGGCGCCGCGCATGCCTGTGCGAGCCGGAACCCGGTAACGAGCACTGACGTTGTCGTGGCAATGTCGGCCCACGTTCCCGTCGGAGCGTGGCCCGATGTTGCGGGGGCTGCCGAGGCGGCCGCCCGCGAGCACCAACCTGATGGAGGACGCTGATATGCGTAGGCTTGTCTCAGCCGCGGTGTTGGGTGGAGTCCTGACCGTGTTCGCGCTGCCTGCCCTTGCCCAGGCCCCCGCGCCCAAGGGCCCCGCCGACTGCAAGGCCAACGAGACCTGGGATCAGGCCACCCGCACCTGCAAGCCGAAGGAGGGCTAAGCGCTCTCCTGGCTGGCGATGCCCGGCGGCATCGCCAGCCGACCCTCTGCCCCGCCTCGAAATCCTCCTCCCGAGCATTCCCTGCACGAGCCCCGGCCAAGCTTACGCTTGGTACGGATGAAGTTGACACGGGGGACGGCGCCGTTAGGATGCGCCGCCATTCGCCTCGGCGCGTGCACGCACAAGACCCTCGATCCTCACGATCGGCGCGCACCTGCCGCAAGCGCTGGCCGCGACCGGCGCGACTTGGGGGCGGGCCCGTGATGCTGCCGGCGCAAGGCCGGGCGTCCCGGACCCGTCAAGAACAACAGAACAAGCACAGGTGAGGGGTGATGGGGTTGGGGGTCAGCCTTTTCGGAACCGAAGAGTCCTACGCCACAACGCAGCAGCAACCGGATCGGCGGCCCCTCGCTGGGCCGCGCGGATGGGCGTTGCCTGGCGCGCGCGCGGGCGGGTGCGCGGCATGAAGCCCGACCCGGACCGGCGGCTCGCCGCCCTCGTCCGGCAGCTGCGCGACGCGTGGCGTCTGGCGAGCCCCTATTTCCGCGCGCGATCCCCGGTGGCCTGCAATCTCGGCCCGCTCGGCCGGCGCTCGATCGCCGAGAGATGGATCGGCAGCGGGCTGCTGTGCGCCATCGTGGCGCTCGAGGTCGGCCAGGTGTGGCTGTCCGTGCGCCTCAACGAGTGGAACGCGCGCTTCTTCGATGCCATCCAGGACCGGAACGTGGCGGCGTTCTGGCGTGAGCTGGCGACGTTCGCGGCGATCGCCGCCGGCGTGGTGGCGATCGCCGCCTACCAGCTCTACCTGACGCAGTGGCTGCACATGCGCTGGCGCAGCTGGATGACCGACCGCTACCTCGACCGCTGGCTCGAGCACGGCGTGCACTATCGCATGCGCCTGCGCGGCGAGCCCGCCGACAACCCGGACCAGCGGATCGCCGAGGACATCGAGATGTTCGTGGACCGGACGCTGTCGCTCGGCATCGGCCTGCTGTCGGCGACCATGATGCTGATCTCGTTCGTGGTGATCCTGTGGGGGCTGTCGGCGCGGCTGTCGTTTCCGGTGGCCGGCCACGCCGTCATGGTGCCTGGCGTGCTGGTATGGCTGGCGCTGCTGTTCGCCTTCGTCGGCACGGTGGGCGCCCACCGCATGGGCTGGCGCCTGATCGACCTCAACTTCGCCAAGCAGCGCTGCGAGGCCGACTTCCGCTACGCGCTGGTGCGCCTGCGCGAGAACTCCGAGCAGATCGCGCTGGCGCGCGGCGAGGGCCGGGAGCGCGATCTGCTGGGGCGCCGGTTCTCGAGCGTCGCCGCCAACTGGTATGACACCATGCGCCGCCAGAAGCGGCTCACGTTCTTCACCACCGGCTACAACCAGGTGGCGCTGGTGCTGCCGACCATCATCGTGGCGCCGCACTACTTCGCCGGGCTCGTCTCGCTCGGCACGCTGACGCAAACCGGCGCGGCGTTCGGCCAGGTGCAGACGGCGCTGTCGTTCTTCGTCAACGCCTACGCGCGGCTGGCGCAGTGGAAGAGCGTGGTCGACCGGCTGGTGGGCTTCGAGGCGCAGATCGTGCTCGCCGCCGACCTCGCCAACCGCGGCCTGCGCGAGGCGAGCGCCGGCGAGCGCGAGGCGCTCCTCGCCCTCGAGGGCGTCGACCTCGAGCTGCCGGACGGTACGCCGCTGGCGGCGGGGACCAGGCTCGCCGTGCGGCGCGGCGAGGCGGTGCTGCTGACCGGCCCGTCGGGCTCCGGCAAGTCCACCCTGTTCCGCGCGGTGGGCGCCATCTGGCCGCACGCGCGCGGGGTGGTGTCGCGCGCACCGGGCGCCCGGCTCGTGATCCTTCCCCAGCGGCCCTACTTCCCGCTCGGGTCGCTGGCGGCGGCGCTCGCCTACCCGGCGCGGGAAGGGGTGGCGAGTTCAGCCGAGCTGCGCGAGGCGCTCTACAAGGTCGGGCTCGGGCATTTCGCCCATCGCACGGGCGAGGTGTGCTGCTGGGGCGAGGTGCTCTCGCTCGGCGAGCAGCAGCGCCTCGCCATATGCCGTGCGCTGCTCGCCCGTCCGGACGTGCTGCTGCTGGACGAGGCCACCTCCGCGCTCGACGAGGCTTCCGAGGCCGACCTCTACCGGTTGCTGCGCCGCGAGCTGCCGCAGGCGGCCATGGTGTCCATCGGCCACCGCTCGACGCTCGGCGCGTTGCACGACCGCCGCGTGCGGTTCCGCTCGCTGCCGGCAGGCGGGGGCGGCCCGCTGCTGTCGCACCGGCCGCTGGCGGCCGCACCGCCGGCGTAGGCGGCGGGCGCCGTCAGCCGAGCAGCCGCGCGACGGCCTGGAACCAGGCGACGAGCGGGGCCGGCAGATAGACGCCGGCCACCAGCACCAGGGCGAGGTGGGCGAACAGCGGCACGTAGGAGGCCTTGACCGGCGCCCTGCTGCCGGTCGGCTCGCCGAACGCCACCTCGCTCATGCGCAGCATGAGCGCGCCGAAGGCGATGAGCAGCCCGAGCACCACCAGGAGCGCCAGCAGGGGCGCGCGGGCGAAGGTGGAGCTGACGATCAGGAACTCGCTCATGAATATGCCGAGCGGCGGCAGGCCGGCGATCGCCACCATGCCGAGCACCAAGCCCCAGCCGAGCACGGGATGGGTCTCGGTGAGACCGCGGATGTCGGCGATGCGCTGCGTGCCCTTGGCCTGGGCGATGTGACCGACGGCGAAGAAGATCGCCGACTTGGTGAGCGAGTGCATGGTCATGTGCAGCAGTCCGGCGAAGTTGGCGAGCGGCCCGCCCATGCCGAAGGCGAAGGTGACGAGCCCCATGTGCTCGATGGAGGAGTAGGCGAACATGCGCTTGATGTCGCGGCGGCGGTAGAGCATGAAGCCGGCGAAGATGAGCGACACGAGCCCCAGGGCGACCATCAGCGGCCCCGGAGCGATGGCCGCGGGGTTGGCGGCGAGCAGCATCTTGAAGCGCAGCAGCGCGTAGAGGGCGACGTTGAGGAGCAGGCCCGACAGCACGGCCGAGATGGGGGTGGGGCCCTCGGCGTGGGCATCCGGCAGCCAGGCGTGGAGCGGCGCGAGGCCCACCTTGGTGCCGTAACCCAGCATCAGGAACACGAAGGCGACGTTGAGCAGCTCGGGGCTGAAGCCGCCGGCCCGGGCGATCAGCGCCGTCCACACCATGGCGTCCTGGCCCTCTCCCAGCACCGGGCGGGCGGCCATGTAGACCAGGATGGTGCCGAACAGCGCCAGCGCGATGCCGACGCTGCCGAGGATGAAATACTTCCACGCTGCCTCGATCGCCTCGTGCGTGCGGTAGATGCCGACCATCAGCACGGTGGTGAGGGTGGCGAGCTCGATGGCCACCCACATCAGGCCGATGTTGTTGGCGGTGAGGCCGAGGTTCATGGCGAACATCAGCGTCTGGTACATGGCATGGTAGAAGCGCAGGTAGCGCGGGGTGAGGCGGCCGATCTCGAGCTCGTGGCCGATGTAGCTCGCCGAGAAGGCGGAGGTGGTGAGGCCGACGAAGGTGGCGAGCACCACGAACACCACGTTGAGGTCGTCGACGAAGAGGTAGGCGGCGGGCGGCGGACGCTCGACGAGCAGCGAGAGCGCCGAGACGAAGGTGGCGAAGGAGGCGAGTATGTTGAGGCGGGCGGACAGCCAGTAGCCCGGCAGCAGCGCCAGGATGGCGGCCGCGGCGGCAGGGATGACGAGCACGGCCGCCAGCGCATCGATGGGCGCGGAGAGCTGGAGCGGGATCATCGCCGCTCGCCCCGGAAGGCGTCGAGCGCCGCCACGTCGACCGAGTCGAAGCGCTCGCGGATGCGGAACAGGAACACGCCGATGACGATGAAGGCGACGAGCACCGAGAAGGCGACCGAGATCTCCACCACCAGCGGCATGCCCTTGGCGCCGGTGGCGGCCAGGATCAGGCCGTTCTCGAGCGACATGAAGCCGACGATCTGGCTCACGGCGTTGCGCCGCGTCACCATCATCAGGAGGCCGAGGAGGACGACGGAGAGGGCAAAGGCCAAATCCTCGCGCGCCAGCGGATCGGCGGTGGCGGTGGCCCTGAGCATGACCACCATGGAGAGGGCGACGAGCCCCATGCCGGCGAGCATGGTGGGGCCGACGCCGACCACCGTCTCGATGGTGCGGTGGATGCCGAGCCGCACCACGATGCGCCTGAGCGCCACGGGGATGATGATGGCCTTGAGCACGAGGGCAATTAGCGCGGTGATGAAGAGGTGAGGCGCGCCCTGGATGTGGCCCTGCCAGGCGACCGAGGCCGACAGCACCACGGCATGGAGCGCGAAGACGTTGAGCAGGCCGAACATGCGATCCTGGTAGAGCAGCAGGAGGCTGAGGAGGACGAGGCCGCCGGCCAAGAGATGCGCCACGTCGAAGAAGGTGCCGTTCATGTCAGAAGCTCCGCGACACGAACAGCAGGAGCGTGCCGAGCAGGCCGAGCATGAGGGCGATGCCCAGGAAGTCCGGCACGCGGAACACGCGCATCTTGGCGATCGAGGTCTCGAACAGCACGAGCAGGAAGCCGCCGAGGAGCAGCTTGGCGACATAGGCGGCGGCGCCGGCGGCGTGGGCGGCGAGCCCGCCGTGGGCGGGCGCCAGCCCCCACGGCAGGAAGATGCAGGCGATGAGCGAGATGTAGAGCAGCAGCTTCACGGCGGCGGCCAGCTCGATCATGGCGAGGTGGCGGCCGGAGTACTCGAGCACCATGGCCTCGTGCACCATGGTGAGCTCGAGGTGGGTGGCGGGGTTGTCGACCGGGATGCGCGCGTTCTCGGCGATGGCGACGATGATGAGCGCGACCAGCGCCAAGCCCAGCGAGACGCGCAGCGAGGCGTGGTCGAGCATGTAGTTGGCGATGGTGGAGAGCTGGGTGGAGCCGGCCACCAGCGCCACCGTGAACACGATCATGATCATGGCCGGCTCGGCCAGCGAGGCGAACATCATCTCGCGCGAGGAGCCGATGCCGCCGAAGCTGGTGCCGACGTCCATGCCGACCAGGGCGAGAAAGAAGCGCGCCGAGCCGATGAGCGCGGTGATGGCGATGAGATCGCCGGCCCAGCTGAAGGCGAGGCCGGTGGCGAAGGTGGGCACCAGGGCGGCGGCGACCCAGGTGGCGGCGAAGATCATGTAGGGGCCGCTGCGGAAGAGCCACGAGGCATTGTCGGCGATCACCGCCTCCTTGCGGATGAGGCGCAGCAGGTCGAGGTAGGGCTGCAGCAGCGGGGGCCCGCGCCGACGCAACAGGCGCGCCTTGACCTTGCGCGTGAAGCCGAGCAGCGCCGGCGCCAGCACCAGCACAAGCAGGACCTGGGCGCCCTGCAGGAGCAGATCGCGGATCAGGGCCATGCGGACACCACCAGCAGGAGGCCGACGAGGGCGACGAAGACGAGGCTCAGGTATTGGCGGATGGTGAGGAACTGCAGCCGGTTGAGGCGGTCCGCGGCGACCTCCACGAGCGCGGAGACGGGTGCGTAGAACGCCTCCCATACGAGATCGCGCACGACGACGGCGAGACGCGCCGGGCGCGGGTCGCCGGGCGGGGGCATGTCGACGCGCTCGCTGGCGCGGAACACGACCTCGCCGAACACGCGCCGGATCGGCTGGGCGAAGCTGTCGGCGGTGTACTGCGTGGCGGGGCTGGGCTCGGGAAAGCCGCAGTCCCACGCCGGCCCGCGGCGCACGGCGCGCGAGGCGAAGCGGTGGATGATCTCGACCGTCACCAGGGTGGAGACGGTGATGAAGACGAAGATCAAGAGGCCATTGTAGGAGCTGCGGCTCTCGGCGATCGGCACGATCGAGAGCGAGGGAATGGTGGCCTGGGTGGGCATGCGGGCGCCGACCAGGCTCTGGGTGACGGGCGCCAGGGCATCGATGCAGAACCCCGGCAGGATGCCGGCGAGCAGGCAGACCAGGGCGAGGGCGAGCATGGCGGCGAGCGAGGCGCGGTCGGTCTCGACGGCGGCGGAGGCGGCCGGCGTGCGCGGCCGGCCGAGGAAGGTGACGCCGAAGGCCTTGACGAAGCAGGCGGCGGCGAGCGCCGCCGACAGGGCCAGCATGGCGCCGACCGCCGGCACCATGATCTTGAGGCCCCAGGAGGAAAGCTCGGGGCTCAGCAGGATTGCCTGGAAGGTGAGCCACTCCGACACGAAGCCGTTGAGCGGCGGCAGCGCCGAGATGGCGAGGCAGCCGGTGAGGAAGGCGAAGGCGGTGAGCGGCATGCGGTGGATGAGGCCGCCCAGGTGCTCCATGTCGCGCTCGCCGGTGGCAGCGAGCACGGCGCCGGAGCCGAAGAACAGCAGGCTCTTGAAGACGCAGTGGTTGAAGACGTGGAACAGGCCGGCGGCGAGGGCGAGGGCGGCAGCCGCCGGCATGCCGTGGGCGGAGAAGGCGAGCGCCAGACCGAGGCCGATGAAGATTATGCCGATGTTCTCCACGGTGTGATAGGCGAGCAGCCGCTTGAGGTCGTGCTGCATGAGGGCGCTCAGGACGCCCAGCACGCAGGTGATGCCGGCAAGCCCGACGACCGGCATGCTCCACCACCACGCCGGCTCGCCCAGGAGATCGAACACGATGCGCACGAAGCCGTAGACGGCGACCTTGGTCATGACCCCGCTCATGAGGGCGGAGACGTGGCTGGGTGCGGCCGGGTGGGCGAGCGGCAGCCACACGTGGAGGGGCACCAGCCCCGCCTTGGAGCCGGTGCCGACGAGGGCGAGCGCCAGGACCAGCCCGGGGGCGGCGGCAGGGGTGCCGCGGATGGCATCGAAGGCGTAGCCGCCGGCGCCGCCGGCGAGGAGGCCGAAGGCGAGCAGCAGGGTGAGCGTGCCGAAGCCCGCCATGACGATGTAGATGTAGCCGGCGCTGCGGTTGTCGGCGTCGTGGTGATGGGCCATCACCAGCGCCCATGAGGTGAGCGACATGAACTCCCAGGCGACGAGAAAGCCGAAGGCGTCGTCGGCCAGCACCACCAGGTTCATGGCGCCCAGGAACGCCGGGTAGAAGGGCAGCACGCGGCCGCGCGCCTCCTCGTGCTCGCCGTAGCCGACGGCGAACAGGCTGGCGCCGGCGCCGCCCAGATTGGCCACGAGCAGGAAGAAGGCGGAAAGGCCGTCGAGGCGGAAATGGGCGCCGAGCCAGGGCAGGCCCACCGGCAGGGTGAGCCGCGAGGGCGCGCCGCCGGCGAGCAGATGCGCTGCGCCGAGGCCCATGAGGGCGAGGCAGACGACGAGGCACGCCCCGTAGAGGGTGCGGCTGCCGAGCCGCAGCCGCTGGACGAGCGCGCCGAGCACCGCCGCCCCGAGCAGGGCCGCGACCGCCCACAGCGCCAGTGCGATCGGCATGTTCCCTCGATCTCCGACGGGTCCGCGAACCTGGCACTTAGCGCGCCGCGCCCGTCCGCGCCACCGCCGGTTCGAAGGCGGACGGTCCGAGGCGGCGATAGCAGGCGGAGGGCATCGACTTCAAGGCGTCGAAGCGACGCTCGGCGGGCGCGGGCCCTGCATGGCGGCAATCTCGTGCGCCGCGCGGCGGTTGCGGCACGGGCCGCGGCTGCATTGGCCGGGCCCGGGTCGCAACCGGGGCGGTCGATTGCCGCGCGCCTGCTCTCAGCCCATGAGCTCGGTGATGCGCATGAAGGAGGCGGCGGTGCCGCCGTAGATGCGCCCGCCGCTCACGCCGTTGAAGGTGGTGGTGCCCGCCGCCGAGTTTCCGTAGCGAGTCTTGAAGGTGGTGCTCGATGTGGTGCCGGCGCGCACGAGCTTGGAGACGTAGAGCGGCCAGTTGGTGTTGGCCGTCTCGATACGCACCTGCGCCGCGGCCAGCGCGTCGGCATTGCTGTCCTGGAAGATGGCGCCGGCCATGCGCCCCACCACGCTGTTGGTGATGAGCGCGGCGTAGCTCTCCACCAGGAGCAGGTTGGCGGGCGAGGTGGGGGTGATGGCGAGCGACATGTACTCGTTGCCCTCGGTGCTCTGGGGGATGGTGTCGTCGTGCGGGATGGTGGCCGTGCCGGTGGCCACCGCGCCGGTTTCCGAGTACTGCACCTGCACGATCTCGCCGGGCTTCCTGATGCCGGGGCCGAAGAGCTGCACGAGGTCGGGGCCCGCGCTCCAGGTGCCCGCCGTGGCCAGCCCCGAGCTCCACTGCAGGAAGCCCAGGATGCGGTAGGCCTTCGCGCTCACGGCCGCGCCCGTGTAGATCACGCCGGCGCTGTCGGCGCCGCCCGCGCCGCCCTCGGCGAGGGAGGAAGCCGGCGCCGCCTCGCCGAGCGGGAGGATGCCCGAGCCGGTGAAGCAGTTGGCAACGCCCAGGCGGAGCATGCCGGCGTCGTCGAACAGCACCACCCAGAGCCGGAAGGGCGCGCCGTTCGCGGTGCCCAGCGTCGAGCCGGCCGACACGGTGAGGGAGAGCGCGGCCGTGATGCTGCGCCACACCGGGGTGCCCGCGGCCGGTGTGGCCGAGCGGAACGGCACCAGCACCGGGTTGCCGGCCGAGGGGTCGTTGCCGTCGGCGCCCTTCACGGCGAGGGTGAGGGCGTTCGATGCCACGGAGGCGGCGAGCCCGAGGTTGACGGGCATGTCGAAGCCGAGCGGAGGAGGCGTGAGCGCCAGCTTGGGCGCGCTGATCGAAGCGTCGGGCGGCGTGCTGGCGCCGGTGAACTCGGCCCAGGCGCTGCCGGTGTGGTAGTAGAGCCGGTCCTCGTCGGCGGCCCAGGCGAGCCAGCCCTCGCGCGGGGCATAGAAGGCCCAGGCGCCGTCCTGCCAGGCGGCCACCTTGCCGGCCTGTCCGGTCCAGGCGCCGGCGGCGCCGGCAGCGACGATGTAGCGGGCCCCCTCGGCGGGGGAGCCGGGCGGGGAGGCCTGGTCCTTGTCGAGGACCATGAGCTGGACGAGGGCGTCGAGCCCGCGGATCGCCTCGTTGTGGGTGACGTGCTTCTGGGCCTGGGCGGCCATCAGGTAGGGCAGCTCGAGATTGGGGGTGGTATCCATGGGGTGCGCAGTATCCGTTGCCTTGCGGGTTGCCAAACGCACCCATTCTCTCACGGCCGCGGGGGAGGGGGATAAGCCGCCGATCGGTTAATGCGGGGTCGGAGGGTGATTGTCGGACGCAGGCGCCGGCCGGCTACCTGGCGAGCTCGCGCGAGCGCCTGGCGGCGGCGGCCACAGCCTCCGCCATCAGCCTGCCGAGCCCCGCCTCGCCCATCAGCACCTGGAGGGCGGCGAAGGTGGTGCCGCCCGGGGAGGTGACGTTCTGGCGCAGGACGGCGGCCGACAGATCCGAGCGGTGCAGGAGCTCGCCCGCGCCGGCCACCGTCCAGCGCGCGAGCTTCTCGGCAAGCGGCGGGGAAAGGCCCGCCTTCACCCCGGCCTCGGCCAGGCACTCGGCCAGATAGAACACGTAGGCGGGGCCGGAACCGGACACCGCGGTGACGGCGTCGATGAGGCCCTCGTCGTCGACCCACGCGACCTCGCCCACGGCCCGCAGGAGGGCATCGCAGGCGGATCGCTGCGCCGGTGCGAGCGCGGCATTGCCCACCGCCACGGTGATGCCGCGGCCGATGGCGGCGGGCGTGTTGGGCATGGCCCGGATCACGGCCGTGCCCGGCGCCAGGTGGCGCTCGAAGCCGGCGATGGTGCGCCCGGCCGCGATCGAGAGCACCGCCGTGCCCTCCCCGGCGAGGCGGGCGAGCGGGGGGAACACCTCGTCCATGACCTGCGGCTTGACGGCCACCACGATGATCGCCGGCGGACGCGGCAGGGAGGCGACGGCGGCCTGGCAGGCGATGCCGTGCCGCGCCATGAGCTCGCGGCTGCGCGGCGGCGGCTCGGGGTCCTGCACCAGGATGCGCGCGGGCTCGAGGCCGCGCTCGAGCCAGCCCGCGAGCAGGGCGCCGCCCATGTTGCCGGCGCCGGCCAGAAGCAGGGTTCCCTCGATCGCGATCGTCATGCCGCCACCCGTGAGCTGGGCCACCGGCCCCAGTTATAGCGGCACGGGCGCCGGCCGCCTACCGCCGCGGGCGGCGCGGCGGCCTTCAGTCGAGCTCGAAGGCGCCTTTGTAGTCGCGCTTGAGGGCGGGGTCCTGCGCCTCCTTGTCGAGCAGGCAGTTGCCGACGACGAGGCGCTCGATGTCGGTGCCCATGAAGCATCGGAAGGCGTCCTCGGGCGTGCACACGATGGGCTCGCCGCGCACGTTGAAGGAGGTGTTGACGATCACCGGGCAGCCGGTGAGGGCGCGAAAGGCGGAGATCAGCGCGTGATAGGTGGGATTGGTCTCGCGATGCACGGTCTGGATGCGGGCCGAGTAGTCGACGTGGGTCACGGCTGGGATCTCGGAGCGGACCACGTTGAGCTTGTCGATCCCGAACAGCGCCTGCTCCTCGGCGGTCATGGCACGGCGCCGCCGCGGCTCGACGGCTGCCACCAGCAGCATATAGGGGGAGTCCTCGTCGAGCTCGAACCAGTCGGCCACCTCCTCGCGCAGCACCGAGGGGGCGAAGGGGCGGAACGACTCGCGGTACTTGACGCGCAGATTGAGCGTGCGCTGCATGGTGGGCGAGCGCGCGTCGCCGAGGATGGAGCGGGCGCCGAGCGCGCGCGGCCCGAACTCCATGCGGCCCTGGAACCAGCCGACGGCGCGCCCGGCGGCAAGATCGCGCGCGGTCCGCTCGATCATCTCCGCCTCCGGCACGACGCAGAAGCGCGCGCCCGCGGCCTCGAGCCGGCGCTCGATGTCCGCCTGAGCGAAAGCGGGGCCAAGATAGGCGCCGTTCATGCCGTCCGCCGCATTGCGCTCGAGCCGCGGCTTGTCGGCCTGCAGGTGATAGGCGCACAGCGCCGCCCCCAGGGCGCCGCCGGCATCGCCGGCCGCGGGCTGGATCCAGATGCGCTCGAAGCGGCCGTCGCGCAGCAGCCGGCCGTTGGCCACGCAGTTGAGGGCGACGCCGCCGGCCAGGCACAGATTGCGCGCGCCGGTCTCGGCCGCCAGCGAGCGCGTGAGCCGCAGCATCACCTCCTCGGTCACCTTCTGCACCGAGGCGGCGATGTCCATGTGGAAGCGGGTGAGCGGCTTGTCGGGGGTGCGCACGGGCTCGCCGAAAAGGCGCTCGAACCTGGCGTTGGTCATGGTCAGCCCGGTGCAGTAGTCGAAGTAGGCGAGGTCGAGGCGGAAGCTGCCGTCCTCCTTGAGGTCCATGAGCTTGTCGAGGATCAGGTGGGCATAGCGCGGCTCGCCGTAGGGGGCGAGGCCCATGACCTTGTACTCGCCCGAGTTGACCTTGAAGCCGGTGTAGTAGGTGAAGGCCGAGTAGAGGAGGCCCAGCGAATGGGGGAAGTGGAGCTCGCGGTGGATCTTGAGATCGTTGCCCCGCCCGAGGCCAGCGGAGGTGGTGCACCACTCGCCGACCCCGTCGAGGGTGAGCACCAGGGCCTCCTCGAACGGCGAGGGGTAGAAGGCGGAGGCGGCATGGCTCAGATGATGCTCGGCGAACAGCAGCTTGTCGGCGGCGAAGCCGGGATCGATGGCGGCCAGCTCGCGGCGCAGGAGGTCCTTCTGGAACAGCTTCTCCTTGATCCACAGCGGCATCGCCATGCGGAACGAGCGGAAGCCGCGCGGGGCGAAGGCCACGTAGGTCTCGAGCAGCCGCTCGAACTTGAGAAACGGCTTGTCGTAGAAGGCGACGTGGTCGAGCTCGCCGAGCTTCACCCCGCCCTCGGCCAGGCAGTAGCGCACGGCGTTGGCGGGAAAGCGCGGGTCGTGCTTCCTGCGCGTGAAGCGCTCCTCCTGGGCCGCGGCGACGATGCGGCCGTCGACCAGGAGGGCGGCGGCGCTGTCGTGGTAGAAGGCCGAGATGCCGAGGATGCGCACGGGCTCGTTCCACCTGCGCCGGCTGGCCGCGGTCAGAACAGTGTGTAGATGAAAGGCGCCACCGCCGAGCCCTGAGTCAGCACGACGAGCCCGCCCAGCGCGACCGTGACGACGATGATGGGCAGCAGCCAGAGCTTCTTGCGCGCCCTCAGGAATGCCCAAAGCTCACGTACGAACTCCACCATGTCTCCCTGCCTCGGCTCCAATCGACTGCCGGCCCGTCGCCACGGGGAACGTTCCGCCTAGCACGGGACAAGCCAATCGCAAAGGCGCAACGGCCGGCACCGTCTAGTACTGCTGGCGCATGCTGTCTCGCGGCGGCCCCGGCGGCTCCCGCACGATCCAGTAAGTCCTTGCATTGCGGTCGATTTTGAGGCGCAGGAGGTCGTGCCCCCGCAGCCGCATGACGATCGCGGTGGGGACCACGGCCAGCACGAACAGAAGCCCCATCACAAGGGGCGTCATGATCCGCGACAGCAGCATGCCGAGCAGGAACCAGAGCCGGTTCAGCGGACGCAGCACGGGCGGATGGAGCAGGGCCGTTGCGAGAAAGGCGGCGGCGAGCGCCAGCGCCCACAGGCGCAGGTGCTCCGGCTGCAGCCGCGGCCGCCAGGCGAGCTCGACCGCCGGCCATAGGCCCACCAGGACGAAGACCACGGCGAAGACGAGGCCGAAGCCCCGCTCCGAGCCCATCTTGACCTCGTCGCGGCCAGAATGGGCCTCGTGAGTCCCTCCGGCGCTCATGGCCTGGCGGCTTCCCCTCGAGCGAATGCAACCCCTGCCATAGCACGGGACGGCGGCGCCTGCACGGGCGCCGAGGCGGAAACAGGCGACGCAGCGTCGGCGCGGGGTCCGGGCTCAGCGCAGGAACTTGTGCTCCAGCGACAGATAAAGAAAGACGCCGTAGTCGCGCTGGCTGCCGGTGAAGCTCACGGGGGCGCCGATGCCCATCACCAGCTGGGCGTCGCCGGGCAGGTTGAAGGCGTGGCGGACGCCGGGGAGCAGGGTGAAGGTGAACTCGCGCTCGATGGCGGCCGCCTCGTCGACCGACTCGGTCCACTCCCCGACCGCCTCGAGGAGGAGATTGGTCTCGCGCGTGAGCGCATAGACGGCGCTGCCGCCGAGCCGGTAGTCGGTGGGGCGGCGGCCGAGCACGTCGAAGTAGGTCTCGAGCCCGGCGTTGGCGTGCAGGGTGACGCGGTCCGAGACGATCTTGCTCACCGCCAGGCCGAAGCCCGTGCCGAGCGAGTCGTTGCCGGTGCCCTTGTCGAAGTCGCCGGTGGGCAGGATCAGGCTCACCCGCGCGGCGATGGCCGGGCGTGCCGCCGATTCCTCGGACACCTGGTAGCGGTAGTCGAGGGTCGCATCGCCCGGGCCCGCCACGCGGCCTTCCTCGCCGTGGAGCCACAGATAGGGGAGCGAGTAGGAAAACTGATGGCGCTGGCTGCCGAGCGGCCACTCCTGCACGAAGGTGAAGGTGCGGTCGCGGCCCTGGCGGTGCAGGGTGGCGATGTGCTGCACCACGCCGGGCTCCTGGTTGTAGGCCTCCTCGATCAGGAACGAGTTGTCCTGCAGGGCCTTGGCCGGCCGCGGGTCCTTGTCCTCGGCGGCTTGCGCGCCGGCGGCGGCCCAGCAGTGGGCGGCGAGCAGTGCGGCGGCGATGCGGGTTCTCATGTGAGCCTCCGGGCGCGGCGAATCACGCGTGCCGTCCGAAACTAGCGATTGTCTGGGACGATCCGCTGCCAGGGGCGGGCGGCGCCGGCGCGATGTGCCGCGGGTGTAGCAGGCGGGCGACACCGGTCCGCCGGTGGAGCCCGAGGTTGGGCGCGCCCCCGCGTCCCCCGCCCCGGGGGCGTACGGCGGCGGCACAGCCCTTAATCCCTTCTTAAAACTTCTTAGCGATTCTCGACCGTGTCCAAGTGCGCGTGCGCCGCATCGTTGCGGCGCGCAGGGAATGACTGCGTACCGGCGGCATTCAGTCGAGGTCCGCCGGGGACCGTCCGACCGGGGCCTGGTCGCGCTCCCCCGGCCGACGCCACCAATCGCAACCCGCGTTCGAAGACGACAAAGGTCCCGCGCACCGCGAGGCGTCGAGGATCGCCAGGGGATGGACGTTATGAACCTCAAATTCGCTGCAGTGGCGCTCGCTGCGCTCGCCGCCTTGAGCGGGCCGGCCGGAGCGGACGGCTTCATCCGGGGACCCGGCATCAAGGACATGGCCGTGCCCGCCCCCATCCCGGTTCCGGCGCCTGTACCGGTGCCCGAGGGCTTCACGTACTATCTGAGGGGCGACATCGGCTATTCCTGGGTCGGCAGCGAGCCGGGCTTCACCGAGTCGGGCAACCTCTTCGGCACCGGGCCCGCCCCCTTCACCGCAGCCGCGCCGTTCGCCTTCGGCCAGGCGCCGCAGTTCGGGCCGCTCGCCACCGCCAGCGAGGACATCTTCTTCGGCGGCATCGGCATGGGCGCCTACCTGACGCCGCGGCTCAGGGGCGACATCACCATCGACTTCCGCGGCAAGCAGGGCTTCGACGCCAGCAGCAGCTATGCCTACGCGACGGCCGCGGGCGACACCATCGCCGGCGTGGTCAACGAGACGCTGCGGGTGCGCGGCACCGTGACCATGGTCAACGGCTATTTCGACCTGCTGCCGCGCGGCGGCTTCTCGCCCTACATCGGCGCCGGCATCGGCTTCGTCTATTACGACGTGGACCGCTATCACTACAACCAGGAGACCGTGATCGCAGGCCCCAACGCCGGTGCGTCCCAGACCGTCGCCGCCGCCAGCAAGGACAACACCTGGGGGCTGGCGGCCGCGCTGATGGCCGGCGTCAGCATCGCCTTCGACCACCGCTGGGTGCTCGACATCGGCTATCGCGCCCAGTTTCTGGACGAGGTGAGCGTGGATCTCACCCCCAGCGGCGAGCAGAGCAAGGTCACGCTGGGCGACCACTGGGAGCACCAGGCGCGCGTCGGCCTGCGCCTCAATATCTGGTGACCCGGCCTGCGCCTTTCCGGCAATCGCGGACTGCACCTTGAGGCGGGCTCCGGCCCGCCTTTTTTTGCGCGCGCCCGGACGCGGCGCCACGCACGCGCATTGACAACCTCGGGCGCGGCCACTAGACCCCGCCGCGGGACACCCCTCCCCAACGAGGGGCAGCTATCTGGAAGGGTAGGCTCATGGCTCAAGCGAAGAAGCCGGCCGCGCGGCCGGCCAACGTGCATTTCTCCTCCGGCCCCTGCGCCAAGCGCCCCGGCTGGTCCCTCGCAAACCTCGAGAACGCGTTCCTCGGCCGCTCGCACCGGGCCAAGGAAGGCAAGGCGCGCCTGAAGCTCGCCATCGACAAGACCAAGGCGCTCCTCGGCCTGCCCCCGGGCTACGTGTGCGCCATCGTGCCTGCCTCCGACACCGGCGCCTTCGAGATGGCCATGTGGACCATGCTGGGTGCCCGCGGCGTCGATGCGCTCGCCTGGGAGAGCTTCGGCAAGGGCTGGGTGACGGACGCCGCCAAGCAGCTCAAGCTCAAAGACCTGCGCGTGCTCGAGGCCGAGTACGGCCGCCTGCCCGACCTCGCCCAAGTCGATTTCGACCGCGACGTGCTGTTCACCTGGAACGGCACCACCTCGGGCGTGCGCGTGCCCGACGGCGACTGGATCCCGGCCGACCGCAAGGGCCTAACCTTCGCCGATGCCACCTCGGCCGTGTTCGCCCAGCCCATCGACTTCACCAAGGTCGATGTGACCACCTTCTCCTGGCAGAAGGCCATGGGAGGGGAGGCCGCGCACGGCATGCTGATCCTGTCGCCGCGCGCCGTCGAGCGGCTGGAGAGCTACACCCCGCCCTGGCCGCTGCCCAAGATCTTCCGCCTCACCAAGGGCGGCAAGCTGATGAAGGAGGTGTTCGAGGGCGAGACCATCAACACCCCCTCCATGCTGTGCGTGGAGGACTACCTCGACGCGCTCGCCTGGGCGGAGAGCATCGGCGGCCTGCCCGCCCTGTGTGCGCGCGCCGACGCCAGCGCCCGGGTGCTCTACGACTGGGCCGAGCGCACGGCCTGGGTGGCATGCCTCGCCGCCGACCCGGCCACGCGCTCCAACACCTCGGTGTGCCTCAAGATCGTCGATCCCGCGGTGGCCAAGCTGGCGCCCGAGGCGCAGCGCGCCTTCGTCAAGCAGCTCGAGGCCATCCTCGACCGGGAGAACGCCGCCCGCGACATCGCCGGGCATCGCGACGCGCCGCCCTCGTTGCGCATCTGGTGCGGGTCGACGGTGGAGACCGCCGACGTGGAGGCGCTGATTCCATGGCTCGACTGGGCCTTTGCCCAGGCGAAGGCCTCCCTCGCCAAGGCCGCGTAATCCGAGGTCCCCCTCCTCCATAGGTCGAAATGGGGTGAGGGTCAGGGGGAGGGGCGGACGCTCGCTCCCAACGCGGCGCGGGTGGCTGCCTCTCGCCCCGACCCTCTCCCCGCAAGCGGGGAGAGGGAGTCCGGCTCCCTCTCCCACCGGAGAACTCCCATGACTGCCCCCCGCGTCCTCATCGCCGATCAGCTTTCCCCCGCCGCCCTCGCCATCTTCAAGGAGCGCGGGATCGCCGCCGACGTGAAGGTCGGCCTGTCCAAGGAGGAGCTGGAGCGGACCATCGCCGACTACGACGGCCTGGCGGTGCGCTCGGCCACCAAGGTCACCGAGAAGGTGATCGCGGCGGCCACGAACCTGAGGGTGGTCGGCCGCGCCGGCATCGGCGTAGACAACATCGACGTCAAGGCCGCCACCGCCAAGGGCATCATCGTCATGAACACGCCCTTCGGCAACTCCATCACCACCGCCGAGCATGCGCTGTCGCTGATGATGGCGCTCGCCCGCCAGATCCCGGAGGCCGACCGCTCCACCCAGGCCGGCAAGTGGGAGAAGTCGAGGTTCATGGGCGTCGAGCTCTACGCCAAGACGCTGGGCATCATCGGCTGCGGCAACATCGGCTCGATCGTCGCCGACCGCGCCATCGGCCTCAAGATGAAGGTGATCGCCTACGATCCCTACCTCACCGAGGAACGGGCGGTGGCGCTGGGCGTGGAGAAGGTGGAGCTCGACGACCTCCTGCGCCGGGCCGACTTCATCACGCTGCACACGCCGCTCACCGACAAGACGCGCAACATCATCGACGCCGCCGCCCTGGCCAAGGCCAAGAAGGGCGTGCGCATCGTCAATTGCGCGCGCGGCGGCCTGGTCGACGAGCGGGCGCTGGCGGAGGCGCTGCGCGCGGGGCACGTGGCCGGCGCCGCCTTCGACGTGTTCGAGGAGGAGCCGGCCAAGGAGAGCCCGCTGTTCGGCCTGCCCAACGTGATCTGCACGCCGCACCTGGGCGCCGCCACCGGCGAGGCGCAGGAGAACGTGGCCCTGCAGGTGGCCGAGCAGATGTCGGACTACCTGCTCAAGGGCGCCATCACCAATGCCGTCAACTTCCCCAACATCACGGCGGAGGAGGCGCCGCGGCTGCGGCCCTGGGTGAAGCTCGCCGAGCAGCTCGGCCTGTTCGCCGGCCAGCTCACCGAGACCTCGATCAAGGGCGTGCGGCTCGAGTACTCGGGCGACGTGGCGAGCCTCAACACCAAGCCGCTGACGGCGGCGGCGCTGGCCGGCGTGCTGCGGCCCCTGCTGTCGGGCGTCAACATGGTGTCGGCCGCCGTCAACGCGCGCGAGCGCGGCATCCGGCTGGAGGAAACCTCGCGCGCCCAGGAGGGCGCCTTCGAGAGCTACATCAAGCTCACCGTCAAGACCGACGCCTACGACCGCTCGGTTGCCGGCACCGTGTTCTCCGACGGCCGGCCGCGCATCATCCAGGTGCGGGACATCGACATGGAGTTCGAGATCGCCCCGCGCATGCTGTTCATCCGCAACCTCGACAAGCCGGGCTTCATCGGCCGCTTCGGCACGCTGATGGGCGAGGCCGGCCTCAACATCGCCACCATGAACCTCGGCCGCGACCGGCCGGGCGGGGAGGCCATCTGCGTGGTGGCCATCGACGAGCCGGCCTCCGACGAGGTGCTGGCCAAGATCCGGGCGCTGCCCCAGGTCAAGCGGGTCAACCGGCTGGAGTTCTGAACCTCAGCCGGCGGGCGCGCCGGCCGTGGGGCCAGCCTGGCGGCCCCTGCGCGCGGGCCGCTTGACGGCGACGAGCGGCTGGCCGGCGCGAGCGATGCGCTCCACCGCTCCCCGCGCCGGCTCCACCACCACCGCCATGTGGTGGGCGTTGGCGTGCACCATGAGAAACGCGTCGACCATGATGGCGACGTGGCCCTTCCAGAACAAGAGATCGCCGCGGGCGAGGCCGTCGAGCCCCGGCGCGACCTCGACCGGCTCGCCGAGCTCGGCCAGCTGCATGTCGCTGTCGCGGGGGCAGTCGAGGCCGGCGGCATGCATGGCGGTCTGCACCAGGCCCGAGCAGTCGAGGCCGACCCGCGTGCGCCCGCCCCACAGGTAGGGAACGCCGAGGAAGCGCTCGGCGACGGCGACGAAATCGGCGGCGAAGCTGTCGCGCGGGGCGATGTGACGGGCGGGCACGAAGCTGCCGTCGGCGAGCTTGGCGAAGGCGTCGTTCATATCCACCACCGCCAGCATGGCGTTCATGCCGAGGGCCAGCCACGGGCAGGACTTGATGTCGGGCGCGGGATAGAGCTGGGTGCCGAGCGCCTTGACGCGATGGGTGGGCGGCCGCACCTGGGCGGTGAGGGCGGCAGAGCGCAGGTAGCCGACGTAGCCGTCGCGGTGAAGCTGCACCCAGGCCCAGCCGTCTTTCTCCTCATAGAGGGAGACGAGCTCGCCGTAGAGGGCCTCGGTGGTCCAGCTCGCGCGCGGGTCCGGGCGGGCGCGCAGGGGTGCGGCGGCGTGCACGACCTGCCGCGCCTCTCCCGCCGCGTAGCGTTGCGCCTCCACCACGCCGCGCAGGCTCTCGGCGGCGAGGTCCTCCCGGTAGGCGTTGCGGCGCGGATCGGGACGGTCGGGGGCCATGGCGGATGCCGGCTCAGCGTGTGGCGGCCGCCGCGAGCACCTCGAACATGGCGCGGGCGGCCTGCGGCTCGCCGCCCTTGGGGCCCAGGGCCTTGGCGGCTTGGCGCCAGCCGTAGATGTCGAAGTGCACGAAGCGGCGCGCCTGCCTGACGAACCGGCGAAGGAACAGGGCGGCCACCACCGAGCCGGCGAAGGGGGATTCGCTCACGTTGATCATGTCCGCCACCGGGCTGTCGAGATTGGCCTCGTAGCCCTGCCACAGCGGCAGGCGCCACACCGGATCGCCGACCCGGTCGCCGGCGGCGGCGATGTCGGCCGCAAGCGCGGCGTCGTCAGTGTAGAACGGCGGCAGGTCGGGGCCCAGCGCCACCCGCGCCGCGCCGGTGAGGGTGGCGAAGCTCGCGATCAGGTCGGGCTTCTCCTCGTCCGCCAGGGCCAGGGCGTCGGCCAGCACCAGGCGACCCTCGGCGTCGGTATTGCCGATCTCGATGGTCTTGCCGGCACGGCTCGAGAGCACGTCGCCGGGGCGGAAGGCGTTGCCGGCGATGGCGTTGTCGGCGGCCGGGATGAGGATGCGCAGGCGCAAATCGAGCCCCGCCGCCATCACCATGTGCCCGAGCGCCAGCGCGGCGGCCGCCCCGCCCATGTCCTTTTTCATGATGAGCATGGCGCTGGCGGGCTTGATGTCGAGGCCGCCGGTGTCGAAGCAGATGCCCTTGCCGACCAGCGTGACCGGCCGCGCGCCGGCCTCACCCCAGGTAAGGTCGATGAGCCGCGGCGCGCGGTCGCTGGCGCGACCGACGGCATGGATGGCGGGGAAGTTTCCGGCAAGGAGATCGTCGCCGACGACGCTCGTCACGCGCGCCCCGAACTCGCCCGCGAGCTGGCGGGCTGCCTCCTCGAGCTGCTCGGGGCCGAGGTCGGCGGCCGGCGTGTTGATGAGGTCGCGGCCGAGCCAGACCGCCTCCACCTGCGCCAGGACGCGGGCGAGATCGGCGCCCCGCGGCACCTTGAGCTGGGGCGGCGGGTCGCCGTTGCCGCCTGACTTGTAGCGGCGGAAGCGGTAGGCGCCGAGGCCCCAGGCGAGCGCCGCTAGCCCCGGATCGTCAAGCTCGGCCTCCAGGTGATAACAGCCGGCAGGAAGCGCGCCGGCGAGCTGGCCCACGGCCAGCTCCGGCTTGTCCATGGGGTCGCCCGGCCGCGCCTCGCCGAGCCCCAGCACCGCCCCGGCGATGGCGCCGTCGGGCCCCGGCAGCAGCACGTGCCTGCGCGCCTCGCCCTTGAAGCCCTGCGCCTCCAGCCACGTCTTGTGGGCGGCGGCAAGCGGAGCCTCGCGCAGCCAGCCCGGCCCGCGCGCGAGCCAGACGGGGGTCGACTTTTTCCGCGTGTCGGCGGCGAGCAGGATCGCGGAGGGACCTGCCGCTTGCCTCGTCCTGTCTTTTGCTGCCATGGATCGGTCGGAGGAGAGGGGAGGCGCATTATCGGAAGCGGGCGGCGCCTTGACAATCGCCGCGGCACGAAACGGTGGGGACGGCCATGGAGTATCGGCTGGTGATCGGCGACAAGCGCTGGTCGAGCTGGAGCCTGCGGGCGTGGCTCGCCATGCGCCAGGCCGGGCTGCCGTTCCGGGAGATCGCCGTGGGCCTGCGCCGGCCCGACACGCGGGCGCAGGCGCTGCGCCACTCGCCGGCGGGCAGGGTGCCGGTGCTGCTGGTGGGCGAGGAGGCGGTGTGGGACAGCCTCGCCATCATCGAGTACCTGGCCGAGGCCCACCCGCAGGCCGGGCTGTGGCCCGCCGACCGGATGGCCCGCGCGCGCGCCCGCTCGGTGGCGGCGGAGATGCACGCGGGCTTCGCCCCGCTGCGCGAGCACTGCTCCATGGACCTGCTGGAGCGCCGGCCGATGGCCGGCCTGCCCGAGGCGGTGGCCGCGGACGTACGCCGCATCATCGCCTCCTGGCGCGACTGCCGCCGCCGCTACGGCAGCCCGGGGCCCTTCCTGTTCGGCGCCTTCACGGCGGCGGATGCCATGTACGCCCCGGTGGCCACCCGCTTTCGCACCTACCTGCCCGACCTTGCGCCCTACGGCGACGACGGCACCGCCAAGGCCTATGCCGAGGCCCTGCTGGCGCTGCCGGCCATGGCCGAGTGGGAGGCGGGCGCGCGGGCGGAGGCCGCAGCCGGCCTGGCGCCGGCCTCTGGTTAAGACATTATTGAGGCCTGACCCGGAAACTGACGGTGCGACCCGCGAATCATGCGGGCGCTCTTTCAGGGTGAGGGGTCGACGATGTCTGGAACCACGGGCGCCGCCGGCGCCGCGCGCTGCCTTGCAAATGCATTGACGATCGCGGGGCTCGGCCTTGCGGCCGGCGCCTGCGCCCAGCTCGGCCCGACGCCGATGCAGCTCAGCGCCGCGCAGACCCTGGCCGCCGAGAGCGCGGACCCGGCCGCCGACAACCGCAGCGAGCTGCAGAAGGCCACCGAGTACTGGGGCAAGGTCTACGCCAAGGACCCCAAGGACGCCCAGGCCGGCCTCAACTACGCCCGCAACCTCAAGGCCCTGGGCGAGAAGCGCCAGGCGCTGGCCGTGCTGCAGCAGGTGTCGACCTTCCACCCCGGCCACCGCGGCATCAACGGCGAGTACGGCCGGCTCGCGCTCGAGTTCGACCACGTGAGCCTGGCGAGCAAGCTCCTGGAGCACGCCGACGATCCCACCCGGCCCGACTGGCAGGTGATCTCCGCACGCGGCACGGCGCTGGCCAAGCAGGGCCGCTACCGCGAGGCCATTCCGTTCTACGAGCGCGCGCTGGCGCTGGCCCCGGACCGGCCGTCGATCCTCAACAACCTGGCGCTCGCACACGCCATGGAGGGCAACCCGGAGAAGGCCGAGGCGCTGCTCAGGAAGGCGGCGGAGGGCGAGGGCGCCGGGGCGCAGGTGAGCCAGAACCTGGCGCTGGTGCTGAGCCTGCAGGGCAAGTACGACGAGGCCAAGCTCACCGCCGCGCGCGAGCTGCCTGCCGACAGGGCCGCCGCCAACGTCGAGTACGTGCGCCGCATCGTCAACGTGGAGCCCAAGGCGCTCACCACCGCGGCCATTGCCAAGGCCCGCAAGAGCGAGGCCAAGGCCGAGCCGGCGGACGGGCCGGGCGCGGCGCCGGGCTGGGCGGCCAAGGTGGCCGGCGGCGAGGCCGAGCGCCGCCGCTGATCCTCCGGGGGCGGTATCTCTCGATCGTGCAACGGGCCGGAAATTAACCGTAACCGGAGTAATCCTACAGGCCCCAGGGTGTGCTATGATGCGTGCACCTCGGTACCGGGGGGCCGCCCAACTCGAGGGGCGGCCTCCAGAGGCGGCCGAGGGCCTGCGCAATGGCGCTGCGGGATGTCGTGCCCGCGGGCCTGGGCCCATGGTGATCGGATCGGTCAAGCGGGTTCCACGCGCGGGCGCGGGGCGTGAGAGCCGACTCTCAGGCCTTACAAATACGGTCCGGCGGCTAGACGCCCCGCACCTCTACTCTCCCAAACCCTCGGGGTTCCGGCCCGCGAGGCAATCGGCGCTCGAGCCGGTATGCGCGGTGCGGGTCGGCGTGTCCGGTGCGCTTCGAAGAGGCGTGCTGGGCCCCGGCCTCTACCGCTCGCGCGCCTCGCGCGGCGACCAGCGCCGGGGTGACGCCGGCGGAGGGCGCGCCGTGCCGCGGCCAGGCGCTCGTCCGTCGTCCACCTGATCGGCCTGCGCACACGAGCGGCGCAAGGCGCTGCGCCTATTGCGCCCTGCGGCGGCGCACCTTACGAGCCCCCCTTGCGCACCGCCAGCAGCAGGTTCGACTCGTTGGGCCGCCAGCGGTAGCCGACGCCGAAGTCGATGCGCGGGGCGTTGCTCCTGTGGAACAGGTCGTTGAGCCCCTTCTGGTAGCGGCCGGGGAACTCGCCGATGGGCCCCAGATAGCGCCCGAACGGCCGCAGGTGCCACTCCTCGGGCTTGAAGAAGCGGATGGGGATGCCCGAGTCGTCCTGCACCAGGTTCACGCTCTGGGCGAGCAGCAGCTGCCGGACGCGGGAGAAGCTGTCGTAGTGGGGCAGGTAGGAGGCGCTCTTGATGAAGCTGTCGGCCTTGCCCAGCCCCTCGCAGAACTTGGCGAACCCGCTCTTCCTGAGGCCGTCGTCGGAGAGGTCGGTGCGGAAATAGTAGAGCGTCTGGCGCTTGCCGTCTTTGCCGCTGAACACGATGCGGACCCCGGGCGCCGTGGCCTGGGCGGCCTCCGAGCCGCCGGGGACGAGCGTGCCGTCGGGCTCGACGGCAACCAGGCTCACCTCCTCGATGGTCTTGCCGGCGCGGGCGAGGAATATGTAGAGGATCGGTAGCGTGCCGCGGAAGGTGGAGGCCGCCAGGTGGCTGCGCATCTTCTTGGTGATGAAGAAGCTGTAGCTCAGCACCGTGGAGAGCGAGGCACGCAGGCCGGCGAGCCCGTAGGGCAGGGACCGGCGCGTGGCCTCGGTGATGAGCGGGATCTGGCCGACGGGCTCGAGCGCGCTCAGCACGTAGGTAGTGCGGTTGGGCAGGAAGGCGTCGACGTAGAGGAAGTCGGGGCCGCTGAACATGTAGAGCGCGACCGGCTGCGGCGCGGTGATGTTGGCCGCCGACCAGGCACGGATGCGCGACAGCTGGCGCCTCTCCAGGCTCTCCCACGCCTGGTCGAAGGCGCGCGCGTGCTGCTGCCAGGCGGGCTCGCGCATGAGCGGAGCGAGCGGGGATTCGGGCGCCACCGGCAGGCCGGCAAGGAAGCGGGCGGTGTCGTTGGCGCGCGTGCTCTCGGCGGCGGCGATGGCGGGCCCGGCGGCCGCCGCGAGGGCGAGCAGCAGGAGGGCGGCGAGGGCGGCTCGTGGCGGTCTCGTCGGCTTGATCATCGGCTCGGGCGCTCCATGGCGGGGGTGGGGCTGGGCTTGCTGAACAGCGCGAACACGACCAGTCCCGCCAGCATCAGGGCGAAGCCCGCCAGCGACTGCGCAGGGCGCTCGCGCACCATGTGGACCATCATGAACAGCGACACCGCCAAGAACAGCAGCGGCGCGGCGGGATAGGCCCACACGCGGTAGGGGCGCGGCAGCTCGGGGCGCGTGAAGCGCAGCACGATGACGCCGAGCACGGCCAGGAACGAGCAGAAGGTCAGGCTGAACTGGATGAACTCGAGCACCGACTCGAAGCTCTGGGTGAGCAGCAGAAGGGTGGCGACCGCGAGCTGCAGCAGCACGGCGAGCGCCGGCACCCCGCCCGCCGTCCTGCGCGCGAACATGGACAGCACCGCCAGATCCTCGCCCATGGCCATGGTGACGCGCGGGCCGATCCACATCATGGCACTGACCGAGGACACGAGGCCGATGCAGATGAGGGCGGCGACGATGCGGCCGCCGGTGGGGCCGAAGATGTGCTCCCCCGCCACCTGGGCGACGTTGAGCTGCCCGGCCAGCCGCTCGACCGGCGTGGTGTAGAGGAACACCACGTTGAGCGCCACATAGAGCCCCGTCACGATCAGCACCGCCAGCAGCACCGACAGCGGCAGGTTGCGCTTGGGATCGCGCACCTCGCCGGCGATGTAGGTGACCGCGTTCCAGCCCGAGTAGGAGTACATCACGTAGACGAGGCTGATGGCGAACGGCGCGCTGGCGATGAGGCCGAGGTCGCCGGCGGCGGGGGCGAAGGACAGCGGCGTGCGGCTGCCCAGCGCGAAGCCGGCGACGATGAATACGAGGATCAGCGCCACCTTGATGATGGTGGTGACGTTCTGGAAGGTGCTGGCGTGGCGGATGCCGGCGAGGTGGACGAGCGAGACGATCCACACCAGCGCCAGCGCCAGCGCCAGCGGCGGAGCGCCGGGAACGGCGCCGGCGAAATAGCTGCCGAAGGCCATGGCCGCCAGCGCCACCGGGGCGGCGAAGCCCACCGTGGCCGACACCCAGCCGGCCAGAAAGCCGATCGCGGGGTGGTAGATGCGCGAAAGGAAATTGTACTCCCCGCCCGAGCGGGGCAGGGCGGTGGCGAGCTCGGCATAGGAGAGCGCCCCGCACAGCGCCATCACCCCGCCCACCACCCACAGCGCCACCAGCGCGAAGCCCGACGGCAGGCCGAGCACCTGGAAGCCCAGGCTGGTGAACACGCCGATGCCCACCATATCGGCCACGGCCAGCGTCGTGGCCGTCAGCAGCGAGACGGAGGGGGCAGGGCTCGTGCCCTCGCTTGCAGGCGCGGCGCGGGCTGGGCTTGGCGTGGTCATGCGGGGCGGACGGACGCGTTCGATTCTTGGCGGCACACTATCTCAGGCCCGCCTCGGGCAACAACGGCCAAACCCGGCCGCGACGCCGTTTGCGCGCTCGGAGCCGCCGGCGCGCAACAAGCCCCCGCCAGCCCCCTCGCGTGGCCGGCCCCGGGGCCATGTGCCTGCCGCCGCGGCGCGGGAAATTTGGCGAAATGGGGATGGTTCCATCGGCGGCCGCATACATTTGCGCGCCTCCCTTTGTCCGCGCTTCACCTGTGCGCGGCGCGCGGCCCCGGGCGGGAACGTTGGCATTGCCTCGACGTTGGCCGCCCATGGATGCGCTGCTGCGACTGCTGCCGGGGCCGCAACCCCTCGCCGTCCGCTATGGCGCCACCGCCGCCATGGTGCTCGTCTCGCTCGCCTTGCGGGCGGGCATCGAGGCGCGAGCGGGGGTCTATGGCTTCATCCTGCTCGTGCCCGCCATCGTCGCGAGCGCGCTCCTGTTCGACCGCGGCGCGGGCGTCTTCGCGCTCGGGCTCAGCATCGTCCTCATCGCTGCCACCCTGTCCTGGGAGGGCGGCGGGGGCCTTCACGTGGCGGCGCTGGCGAGCTTCCTCGCGGTCGGCCTCGGCCTGGTCCTTCTCGGCGATGGCCTGCGGCGTGCGCTCCAGCGCGCCCACACCGCCGAGCGCGACATGGACCTGCTGCTCCAGGAGATGAGCCACCGCGTCAAGAACAAGTTCGCCATGATCGTGTCGATGATCGGCCTGCAGGCGCGCGATGCCACGCCCGAGACGCGCGCGGCATTGGAGGCCATCGTCCAGCGCGTGCGCGTCGTCGCCAGCGTGCACGACAGCCTGCAGCTTTCCCGGCACGCCGGCCTCATCGACATGGCCGAGTACCTGGGCGGCCTCGGCCGCTCCCTCGGCCGGGCGCTGACGGACCTGCAGCCGGTCACCGTCTCCGTGCACGCCGAGCGCGTCTGCCTGCGCGCTGAGAAGGGGCTCGCCGCTGGCCTCATCGTCAACGAGCTCGTCACCAACGCCTTCAAGCACGCCTTCCCCTCAGGCGCGCCCGGGCATGTCACCATCCGCCTGAAGCGGCTCGCACAAGGCCTGGAGCTCTCCATAACCGACGACGGCATCGGCTGCACGGACGCCGTGCCCACCGGCTTTGGCACCAGGCTCGTGGTCCTGCTGGCGGCCCAGCTCGGCGGCTTGCCCAAGTGGGAGCCAGGGCGTCCCGGCTGCCGCGTCTCGATCAGCTTTCCCGCCGCGTGAGGGCCCCTTCGGTCCCGTCGGGCGGTGGGCCGCCGGTCAGGCCTCCGGCGGCGGCTCGGCGCCGACCTGGCCGGTGATGCGCTGGTAGTGCTCGATGCGCCGGTGGCGCTTGAAGTCGAACACCGTCTCCTTGCCGAAGCGGGTGGCGTCGAGATCGCAGGCGTGCACCACGAGCTCGTCCGCCTCGGTGCGGCTCTCGGCCACGATCTCCCCGTCCGGGTTGACGATCACGCTCGCCCCGAACATCGGGTGGCCGTCCTCCACCCCGGCCTTGGCCACCGCCACCACCCAGGTCGAGTTCTGATAGGCGCCCGCCTGCAGCGACAGCTTGTGGTGGAAGATGCGCCGCTCCGGCCCCTCCGCGCCCTTCTGCGAGTTGACCGAGGGCGTGTTGAAGCCGAGCACGATCATCTCCACGCCCTGCAGGCCCATGACGCGGTAGGTCTCCGGCCACCGCCGGTCGTTGCAGATGCACATGCCGAGGATGCCGCCCATGGTTCGCCACACCGGGAAGCCCAGGTCGCCCGGCTCGAAATAGCGCTTCTCCAAGTGTTGGAAGCTGCGCGCCGGATCGAACTCGGCATGGCCCGGCAGGTGGACCTTGCGGTACTTGCCGACGATCCTGCCCGTGCGGTCGACCAGGATCGAGGTGTTGAAGCGCCGCCCCTCGGGCGTGAGCTCGGCATAGCCGAAGCTCATGCCCATGCCGTGGGCGGCCGCCCGCTCGAACAGCGGCCGGGTGGCGGCGCTCGGCATCTCGCGCTCGAACCAGATGTCGGCCTCCGCCCGGTCCTCGTAGTACCAGCGCGGGAAGAAGGTGGTGAGGGCGAGCTCGGGATAGACGATGAGATCGGCGCCGCGCGCCTTGGCCGCGTCCATGAGGGCCAGCATGCGCGCCACCACCGCCTGGCGGGGCTCGGCCTTCTGGATCGCGCCGAGCTGGGCGGCGGCGACCGTTACGATGCGGGACATGGAGTGCCTGCCTTGTCGATGCCTTGTGCCAGAGGGCCGGGGCCGCCCGCGGGCGGCCTTGCGCCCCGGCCCGGGGGCGGCATGTGTTAGCATGGGTTCCGGCTCCTGGCAGCTGCCGGCGAGCCGCCAGGCAACCTCGGAGGCCGCCAGCCGTGCTCGATGCCACCGCCACCGGCGTCTACGTCATCGCCGTCACGCCCTTTCACGAGGACGGCCGCATCGACGAGGCCTCCGCCGACCGCATGGTCGACTTCTACCGGGGCTGCGGGGCGGCGGGCCTCACCATCCTCGGCATCATGGGCGAGGCGCCCAAGCTCGCCACCGACGAGGCGATCGGCTTCGCCCGACGCGTGATCGCGCGCTGCCGCGGCATGCCGGTGATCGTAGGGGTGTCCGCGCCGGGCTTTGCCGCCATGCGGGCGCTGGCGCGCAGCGCCATGGATGCCGGCGCCGCAGGCGTCATGATCGCCCCGCCCGGCAGCGTGCGCACCGACGACCAGGTCGTCGGCTACTACGCCCAGGCGGTGGAGGCGATCGGCGCCGACGTGCCGTTCGTGATCCAGGACTACCCGCCGGCGGCCGGGGTGGTGATGGCCGTCTCCGCCATCCGCCGCATCGTCGAGGCCCATCCCTCCTGCGTCATGCTCAAGCACGAGGACTGGCCGGGCCTGGAGAAGCTCTCCGCCGTGCGCCGGCTGATGGAGGACGGCGCCATGCGCCGGGTGTCGATCCTCACCGGCAACGGCGGCATCTTCCTCGACCTCGAGATGGGGCGCGGCGCCGACGGGGCCATGACCGGCTATGCCTTTCCCGACATGCTGGTCGAGCTCGTCCGCCTCGCCAGGGCCGGCGAGCGTGACGCCGCCCACGACCTGTTCGACGCTCACCTCCCCCTCATGCGCTACGAGCAGCAGCCGGGCCCGGGCCTTGCCGTGCGCAAGCACATCCTCAAGCTCAGGGGCGCCATCGCCTCCGACGCCCAGCGCGCGCCCGCCGTGCCGCTTTCCGCCGCGGCCCGCGCCGAGGTCGCCTACCTGCTCGCCCGCCTCGCCCGCCGCGATCCGCGCGCCAGGGGCCTCGCCTGAGCCGCAAGGGCGGGGAAGGCTCGCGCGGCGGCGGCTTTTGCGACATGATGGGCCCGGATCGCGACCGGCTGCGCGGGGCCGCCCGCCCGCGCGCTGCCAGAAAGGGGGAGGAGATGGCCGCACCAGCCCGATGGCGCATGACCCGCGTCACCAGCCCGCACGTCCCGGAGCCGCAGCCTGGCACCTGGTCCAACTGCCGCCTGGTGGACGGGGTCGCCTACGTCGCCGGCATGATCGCCACCGACAAGGACGGCAACGTCGTCGGCGAGGGCGAGTACGAGCAGGCGCGGGTGATCTTCGCCAAGATCAAGCACCTCGTCGAGGCGGCCGGCGGCACCATGGCCGACGTGGCCAAGGTGACGATCTTCGTCACCGACATCCGCCAGCGCGAGCAGGTGTGGAAGGCGCGCCGGGAGGTGTTCTCGGGCGACTTCCCCGCCAGCACGCTGGTGCAGGTGGCGGCTCTTGCCACCCCCGCCGTCAAGGTCGAGATCGAGGCTGTGGCCTACATCGGCGCCGGCCCGCGCTGACCGGCGCGCGCCGCCGCCTCAGTTCGCCTTTGCGGCCGACAGCCAGCGCGCCGCCGCAGGCGTGCGCCGTCGACTGCAATCATTACGTCTCGATTCTCGTGATGCACGGTCCGGTGCCGGGTGTCAGCGGCCTCAGGGTCGGGCTCTGGAGCGCCGCATCGGGATGGCTTCGATGCTGGCCAACACCGGAGTCGACGACCGGAGGGATGTTCGGTCCGTGCCGGAGTATTGCAGCTTGTTCAAGGTCGAGCCCACCTCCGCCTCGATGGTGGCAGGCAGGCAGAGGCGCAGATAGCCGCGCACGGCGTAGTAGGCCCCGGAGCTGCCGTCGATCTCTTCCCCCCTGCTGCTCAGCTTCTCCCGCAGATACTGGCGGTAGGCGTTCTGCAGCCTCAGGACGATCCGTTCCACGGCGCCCTTCTCGGTTTCGAGGATCAGGCGCGAGTAGTAGGTCTCGAGCGATGACTGCGCGTAGCCGAAGATGGCCTCCAGCACAGTCAAGGCAGTCGGCCCGGTCTCGGCAATGTCGAGCGCGATCTTCGAGGTGCGCGTCGCCTCGCTTAGCTTCTTGGTGAAGTAGGAGCGGTCGCGCCTGGCGCGGTCGAGCGTGCTCAGGTAGGCGCTGCAGCGCTCGTCGATGTCGTTGAAGGAGGCGCCCACGATCGCCTCCCATGTCACCTTGTCGTCAGGGGCCAGGCAGCGCCGCCGGCCGTCCGGCCCCACCTCGGAGGCGAGGCCCGCCCGCACGCACATGGCGTTGAAGTACATGGCCGCGCTCGCCACGCGCTGCTCGGTCTCGCCGGCCACGTACGGTGCGTCGCCAATTCCGGCAAGGAGCAGGCTCGGCTGGCTGCAGCCCGGAACGTGGGCAATGACGAGCATGACCAGAAGTGCCTGGAGTGGAGCGGCCGGCCAGCTCATCCTTGTGCTTTGCGACATGGCTTCTCTCAGCGCCGTTCCAGGCTCTCGAGCGTGGGATCGTTCCTTGTAATCACGCGCGGACGGCGCGCGCCTTGCGCATTGCGGCTGATGGTGTAGCCGGTAACGGAGGGCGGGATATCCAGGTACGTCGCATCGTCGACATTGGCCGTAATGCTCGCCTCGATGCTCGCCGGCAGACAGATCCGGATATAGTTCCGGATTGCGTGATATGCCGCCGGGCTGTTCGTGATGTGGGGCAAGTAGTCGGTTTTCAGTTTGACGCGGTAGGCCGTTTGAATCTTCAGAACCAAATTGTGAACCGTGGCGGTCTCGACCTCGAGCAGGAGGCGGGAATAGTAATTGTCAAGCGAATGCTCGGCAAAACCGAACGCGGCTTCGACAATGGCGATGGCCTTCGCCCCGACTGCCGACCCGGGTACGCCTGTCGCCGTGAGAATGAGCGCCGTGGTGCTGGCCGTCGCCCTGAGCCGCGCCAGGAATGCGGCGCGATCCTTCTTCGCGTTATCGAGCGATTTGAGATAGACCTCGCAGCGGTCATCGATGTCGTTGAGTGCTGCGTAAACGACCTGCTGCCAATCCTCAGGGCTCAGGTAGGTCGGACACGCGGGCCTCTCCAGGCTGGCGCCGGCCGGCGCCACGCCTGCTCGCATGCACATGAGGGCGAAATAGCGCTGCTGCAGCTCGGCACGTCTGGTCGTATCGGTGACGTAGAGCGACGTGTCCAGGCCGGTTGCCAGCAGGTTCTCGTTGCCGCACGCCGTCAGCAGAACGCAGGACGCCAATAATACCGCCTTACGCACGGGCCACCTGGAGCTGGCGCCAAAACCTTCTAGAATACCATCAATATCCGGCACTGTTGCGCCGTGCGCCGTCTCGCACAACACGAATCTTCAGCAGCCTTACGTAATTCGTCCGGGGTGCGGCAGATCGGCAACGTCCGCGCCCTCGGGCACGCGGACAGAATGCGACCAGGCCTGGCTATCTCATGTGCGCCGCATCGGCGCCGGCCCGCGCCGACCGGGCGCACCCGGGAACTGTCCCCTCAGGTCAGCGGCTTGGCGATGTGCTTCTGGAAGGCCGGGCGCTGCTTGAGCCGCTCGTGGTAGGCCTCAACGCGCGCCAGCTTCGGCCGCTTCACGTCGAGCGCATACCAGCGCCACACGTTCACGCCGACGGCGATGTCGCCCATGGTGAAGGCGCCCCCGGCCACGTAGTCACGCCCTTCAAGGCACTGCTCCAGAACCTGGAACACCGGCCCGATCTTCTCCGCGTCGGCCGTGATCTGGGCCATGTCGCGCTTGTCGGGGGGCGTGCGCACGAGACCCCAGAACACCGGCCCGATCGCCGGGTTGGCGTGGGTCGAGGCCCAGTCCATCCAGCGGTCGGCGTCGGCGCGCTGGCGCAGGTCGGCGGGCCACAGCGTGCCGGCGCCGTGCTTGGCCGCGAGATAGCGCACGATGGCGTTCGACTCCCACAGCACGAAGCCGTCGTCGTCGATGGTGGGCACGCGGCTGTTGGGGTTCATCCGCTTGTAGAAGGGCTCGTTGACCACGCCGAAGGCCATGCCGGCGTCGACGCGCTCGTAGGGCACCTTGAGCTCCTCGAGCGCCCACAGCACCTTCTGCACATTGATCGAATTGACGCGTCCCCACAGCTTGAGCATCGCCCACTCCTGTCGCTCTTCCGGCCCATCCTCGCCCCCGCCGCCGGCGAAGGCAACATCTTCCTCGCCGCCGCCCGCCGCCGCTTCCGGCCGCGGCGCGCCGGTGCTATCGATGGCGAGGCGCACAACCGGGGGAGCGGCCCATGCCCTTGCTCTGCAGCGAAGCCCTCAACAGGATCCGCAGCGGCGGCCTCACGCTGGGGCTCGGCGTGCACCACCTGCGCGGCGCGGCGGTGCCGCTGCTGGCGCGGGCCGCGGGCTACGACTGGCTCTTCATCGATTCCGAGCACGGCACCATCACCCCGCACGACATCTCCCAGATCTGCCTCGCCGCCCTGCCCGTGGGCGTGGCGCCCATCGTGCGGGTGTGCACCGGCGCCCTCGACGAGGGCACGCGCGCGCTCGACAACGGCGCGCTCGGCATCATCGTGCCCCACGTCGACACGCCCGAGCAGGCGCGCCGGCTGGTGGACGCCTTCCGCTTCGCGCCCTTGGGCCACCGCAGCACGGGTGGGCCGCCGGCGCAGTTCGGCTACCGCCCGCCGGGGGCGGCCGAGCTGCAGCGCACGCTCAACGCCGAGGTCCTGGTGATCCCCATGATCGAGACGCCGCAGGCGGTGGAGAACGCCGAGGCCATCGCGGCCATCGCCGGCATCGACGCGCTGCTCATCGGCACCAACGATCTCTCCCTCGAGATGGGCATCCCGGGTCAGGTCGGGCACGAGCGCGTGCGCGCCGCCTACCGCCAGGTCGCCGCGGCCTGCCGCAAGCACGGCAAGGTGCTGGCCATGGGCGGCGTCTACGACCAGGAGCTGGCGAGCCTCTACATCGGCATGGGCGCGCGCATGATCCTGGCCGGCAGCGACCACAACCTGCTTCTCGAGGCCGCCACCCGCCGCGCCGAGTTCCTGCGCACGGTGCCGCTCGCGGGCTGAACCCTCAGCGCTTGCCCGCCGGCAGCTCGCTGAACGGCACGTCCTTGTCGACGCGAACGTCGGGCGGCAGGCCTAGCACCCGCTCGGCGATGATGTTGCGCATGATCTCGTCGGAGCCGCCGGCGATGCGCGAGGAGGGCGAGGTCATCAGCGTCTCTTGGAACAGCGCCGCCATCGGCGCCAGCTTGGGGTCGGTGAGGGCGCCGCCCTGCTCCATCAGGTCCATGGCGAAGGCCGCCATGCTCTGCAGCCTGGCGGCGATCACCAGCTTGCCGATGGAGGACTCGGGCCCCGGCGTCTCCCCGCGCGACAGCGCCGTCATGGTGCGGAAGTGCGAGTACTTGAGGCCCTGGCTCGCCACGTACCAGTCGGCCAGCCGGTCGCGCACGGCCGCGTTCTCGAGGGCGGGGCCGTCCTCCAGCTCGAGCCGGCGGGCAAGCTCCATGAGGTCGCCCACGTCGACCCCGGCGCCGGTGCGCCCGCCGATGGTGTAGCGCTCGTTCATCAGCGTGGTGAGGGCCACCTTCCAGCCCTCGCCCACCGCGCCCAGCCGCTGGCTGTCGGGCACGCGCACGTCCTCGAAGAACACCTCGTTGAAATGGGATTGGCCGGAGATCTGGCGGATGGGCCGGATGTCGATGCCGGGCGAGCGCATGTCGACGAAGAAATAGGTGAGCCCTCTGTGCTTGGGGGCGGAGAAGTCGGTGCGCGTCACCAGCACGCCCCAGTCGCAATAGTGCGCGCCCGAAGTCCAGATCTTCTGGCCGTTGACCACCCAGTCCTGCCCGTCGCGCTCCGCGCGCGTGCGCAGGCCGGCGAGGTCCGATCCGGCGGCCGGCTCGGAGAAGAGCTGGCACCACACCTCCTCCCCGCGCAGCGCGGGCCGCACGAAGCGGTCGCGGTGAGCCTGCGTGCCCCAGGTGCACAGCGTGGGGATGCACATGCCGAGGCCGATGTCGAAGAGGCCGCGGGGAATGGCGTATCTGGCCTCCTCCTGGTCGTAGATCACCTGCTGGATGGGGGTGCCGCCGCGGCCGCCCCACTCCTTGGGCCAGGTGATGCCGGCGTAGCCGGCATCCGCCTTCCTGGCCTGGAACGCCTTGGCGGCGGCGCGCACCTCGGGCCTCTCCAGGCCCGCGCGGTAGACGCTGGCCTCGCCCGGCTCGCGCCGCCTCGCGGCGCTGTCCAGGAAGGCGCGCACGCCGGCGCGGAACTCGGCTTCCTCGGGGGTGTCCTCGAAGTCCATCGGCTCCTCCGGTCAGAGCGGCGCGTTGGCGGCCTCGAGCTGGCTCATCAGGCGCTCCTTCCACAGCCGCGTGCTGCCGAGCGCCAGCGCCAGCAGCTTGGCCCGGCGGTAATAGAGGTGGCAGTCGAACTCCCAAGTGTAGCCCATGCCGCCGTGGACCTGGATGTTCTCCTTAGCGGCGAGGAAGAAGGCCTCGTTGGCGGCAACCCGCGCGGTGGCAGCGGCGAGCGCCAGCTCGGGGGCGTCGGCGGCGAGCGCCCACGCCCCGTAGTAGGCATTGGAGCGGGCGAGCTCGGTGGCGACGTAGACGTCGGCGAGCTTGTGCTTGATGGCCTGGAAGGAGCCGATGGGGCGGCCGAAGGCGTAGCGCTCGAGCGCGTGGTCGCGCGCCATCTCCAGCGCCCGCTGCGCCCCGCCCACCTGCTCGAAGGCGAGCAGCACGGCGGCGCGCTCCTGGATGCGCCGCAGGAGCCGCTCGCCGTCGCCGGCGGCGCCCAGCGCCTCGGCCGGCGTATCGGCGAAGACGATGCGGGCATGCGCCCGGCTCGGGTCGATGGTCTCCACCGGCTCGCGGGCGACGCCGGCCGCGGCGAGGTCGACGAGGGCGAGCACGGGCCCGCGCTCGCCCTGCGCGGCCACCACGGCGACATGGGCCACGTCCCCATCCGGCACCGGCAGCTTCTCGCCGGAGAGCGCGCCGTTGCGGAAGGCGGTGCGCAGCCGGCGCACGTCGGCCCGGCCGGGCCCCTCGGCCAGCGCCAGCGTGCCGATCGCCTCGCCCGAGGCGAGCCTCGGCAGCCACGCCCTTTTCTGCGCCTCGCTGCCGCCCGCCAGGATCGCCTCGGCGGCGAGATAGATCGAGGACGAGAACGGCACGGGGGCGAGGGCTGCGCCCATCTCCTCGGCCAGCACGCACAGGGCGAGGTAGCCCATGCCGGCGCCGCCGTAGGCCTCGGGGATGGCAGCCCCCGTCCAGCCCATGGCGGCGATCTCCCGCCACAGCGCCTCATCGTAGCGCGCAGCCCCGTCGAGGACGCGGCGCACGGCCGAGGCGGGGCAGCGCTCGCGCAGGAACCGCTGCGCCTGCTCGCGCAGCTGCTTCTCCTCGTCGCTGAAGTCGAAGTTCATCTCGGCGCTCCCTCGCCCTCGGCGCGCAACTTTTTCCTCGCGGCGCAATTCCGCCCCGGCGAGCTTAGTGTAACCTTGGCCTCCCGGTACAGCGCCGCGAGGCGCAGCGCCGGCCCGCACAGCCACCGGGCGCGGCACGAGGGAGGAGCGGATGAGCGACAGGCCGCTGGTGAGGCTCGAGATCGAGGACGGGATCGGCATCGTCATCGTCGACAACCCGCCGGTGAACGCCCTGGGGCCCGGCGTGCGCGAGGGCATCGTCGAGGCGCTGGAGAAGGGCGAGGCCGATCCGGCCGTGACGGCCATGGTGCTGATGGGCGCGGGCCGCAGCTTCATTGCCGGCGCCGACATCCGCCAGTTCGGCAAGCCGCGCCCGGCGCCGCGGCGCCCCACCTACGAGGTGCTCGACGGGGCGACCAAGCCGGTGGTGGCGGCCATCCACGGCTATGCCCTGGGCGGAGGGCTCGAGCACGCGCTCGCCTGCCACTATCGCATCGCCGTGCCCGACGCCAAGGTCGGCCTGCCCGAGGTGCTGATCGGCATCCTGCCGGGCGGCGGCGGCACCCAGCGCCTGCCGCGCCTCATCGGCCCCAAGGCGGCCATGGAGATGATCGTGAGCGGCCGGCACGTGCCGGCCGAGGAGGCGAGGCGGCTCGGCATCATCGACGAGATCGTGGCCGGCGGCGACCTGCGCGCGGCGGCCGTCGCCTTCGCCAGGCGCATCGCCGGCCGCCGGCCGCTGCCGCGCGTGCGCGACAGGACCGAGCGGCTGGCCGAGGCCAAGGCCGAGCCCGGCATGTTCGAGGCCATGCGCAAGTCGATCGCCCGCAAGGCGCGCGGCCAGAAGGCGCCCTTCTACTGCATCGACTGCGTCGAGGCGGCGGCGAGCCTGCCGTTCGAAGAGGGCATCGCCCTCGAGCGGCGCCTGTTCGCCGAGCTCGAGAGCTCCGCCGAGGCCAAGGCGCTGCGCTATGCCTTCTTCGCCGAGCGCGAGGTGGCCAAGCTGCCGGGCCTGCCCAAGGACCTGAAGCTGCCCGAGATCAGGACCGCGGCGGTGGTCGGCGCCGGCACCATGGGCGGCGGCATCGCCATGAGCTTTGCCGATCACGGATTTCCGGTGAAGCTGCTCGACACCTCGCGCGAGGCGGTGGAGAAGGGCCTCGCCCGCATCCGCAGCAACTATGCCGTGAGCGTCAGGCGCGGCAGCCTCACCCAGGAGGAGATGGACAGGCGCATGGCGCTGATCGAGCCGGTCGAGACGTACGAGGCCATCGCCGACTGCGATGCGGTGATCGAGGCGGTGTTCGAGCGCATGCCGGTCAAGAAGGAGGTGTTCGCCCGGCTCGACGAGGTGATGAAGCCCGGCGCGCTGCTCTTCACCAACACCTCCGCCCTCGACATCGACGAGATCGCCGGCGCCACCAGGCGCCCGGAGGCGGTGGCGGGCACGCACTTCTTCGTGCCGGCCAACGTCATGAGGACCTTCGAGGTGGTGAACGGCGCCAGGACCTCGCCCGCCACGCTCGCCGCCGCCATGAAGCTCGGCCGCGACATCGGCAAGATCTCGGCCTACGCCGGCAACTGCGACGGCTTCGTCGCCAACCGCACGCGCATCCCCTTCAACCTCGAGCAGGGGCTGATGATCGAGGAGGGGGCGCTGCCCGAGCAGGTCGACAAGGTCATGGTGGAGTTCGGCTATCCCGTGGGCCCGTTCGCGGTCAACGACATGTCGGGCCTCGACATCAGCTACGACACCAGGAAGCGGCGGGCCGCCGCCGATCCCAACTACCGCGGGCTTCCCATCACCGACCGGCTGGTGGAGCTGGGCCGCCTCGGCCAGAAGACCGGCAAGGGCTGGTACCGCTACGAGAAGGGCGACCGCACGCCCATCGTCGACCCCGAGGTGCACGCCATCATCAGGCAGGTGGCGGCCGAGAAGGGCTTCCGGCAGCGCGCCTTCTCCGACGAGGAGATCCTGCGCCGCCTGCTGTTCTCCTCCGTCAACGAGGCGTGCAAGATCATCGAGGAGGGCAAGGCGCTGCGGGCGAGCGACATCGACGTGATGTGGCTCAACGGCTTCGGATTCCCGCGCTGGCGGGGCGGGCTCATGTACTGGGCCGACGAGATCGGCGCGCGCGAGGTCTACAACCAGGTCGCGGCCTGGCATCAGCGCTACGGGGCGCGCTGGCGCCCCTCCGCGCTGCTGCAGGAGGTGGCCCAGAGCGGCGGGCTGCTGCGCGAGCTGAAGGCCAAGGCGCTGGCGTGAATGATCCCCTCTCCACCACGCCTTCAGATGCGGGGAGAGGGGGAGCGGCAAGCGGCAAGCGGCAAGCGGGGAAGAGAGAGGAAAGACGCAATGAAGCTCGGGCTCAGCATCGGCTACTCGGGGGCGCGGCTGGAGGTGCCGGTGGAGCTCGTCCAGCGCGCCGAGGAGCTAGGCTACGACAGCGTGTGGACGGCCGAGGCCTACGGCTCCGACGCGGTCACCCCGCTCGCCTTCCTCGCCGCCAAGACCAGCCGCATCCGGCTCGGCACCGCCATCATGCAGCTGGCCGCCCGCACCCCGGCCAACGCGGCGATGTGCGCAGCCACGGTCGACGCGCTCGCCGGCGGCGGCCGCTTCATCGCCGGCATCGGCGTGTCGGGCCCGCAGATCGTGGAGGGCTGGTACGGCCAGCCCTGGGGCAAGCCCTACTGGCGCATCAGGGACTACGTGGAGATCATGCGCAAGATCTGGCGCCGCGAGGCGCCGGTGACCCACGAGGGGCGCGAGATCAGCCTGCCCTACACCGGCCCCGGCGCCATGGGCGTCGGCAAGCCGCTCAAGTCGATCCTGCACATGCGCCCCGACATCCCGATCTATCTCGGCACCGGCAACGAGGCCACCGTCAGGCTCACCGCCGAGATCGCCGACGGCTGGCTGCCCCTCGGCTTCGTGCCGGGCTCCATGGCCGAGTACCGGCCCTGGCTGGAGGAGGGCTTCCGCCGCGCCGGCGGCGGCAAGAGCCTCGCCGGCTTCGAGATCCAGGCCTCGGTGCACGTGGAGGTCGACGCCGACGTCAAGGCGGCGCTCGCCAGGCTCAAGCCCGAGGTGGCGCTCTACGTCGGCGGCATGGGCCACCGCGACAAGAACTTCCACAAGGACATCATGATCCGGCGCGGCTTCAAGGAGGCGGCCGAGCGCATCCAGGAGCTCTATCTCGCCCACCGCAAGGAGGAGGCGACGGCCGCAGTGCCCGACGAGTGGGTCGACGCCAAATCGCTGGTGGGGCCGCCCGCCCGCATCAAGCAGCGCTTCCGCGCCTGGGAGGACTCCGGCGCCACCGGCCTCACCGTGCGTGCCCGCAAGCTCGATGCGGTCGAGGTGATGGCCGAGGCGGCCCGGCTCAACCGGGCCTGAGGGGGGCGCGCGCGGCGCTGCGAGGAGGAGAGAGGCGATGCTCAGCGCAGAGGACAACAGGCTGCTCACCGAGAGCGGGGCCGGCACGTCGATGGGCGAGCTCCTGCGCCGCTTCTGGCTGCCCGTGCTGCTGTCGGAGGAGCTGCCCGAGCCCGACGGCACACCCAAGAAGATCACGGTGATGGGCGAGCCCCTGCTCGCCTTCCGCGACACGCGCGGGCGCGTCGGCGTCATCGACCAGCACTGCCCGCACCGCGGCGCCAACCTCTGGCTCGGACGCAACGAGGAATGCGGCATCCGCTGCGTCTATCACGGCTGGAAGTTCGACGTGGAGGGGCGCTGCGTCGACATGCCGACCTCCTATCCCGACCTCAACGCCAAGGACAAGATGCGCATCAAGGCCTATCCGGTGCGCGAGTGGGGCGACATGGTGTGGGCCTACATGGGCCCGCCCGAGCGCATGCCCGAGCTGCCGGCCATGGAGGTGGCGCTGGTGCCGCCCGCGCACCGCTACGTCACCAAGAAGTGGCAGGACTGCAACTGGGTGCAGGCCCTCGAGGGCAGCATCGACACCGCCCATTTCTCCTTCGCCCACCTCACCTTCGACAAGGGCGAGGACGAGGACCTCGACCTCGCCAGGCACCTGCGGAGCCCCATGTCGCGCATGAATTTCGATCACGTGCGCTGGATCGCCGAGGACCCGCGGCCGGTCATCAAGGTCCTGCCCACCGACGCCGGCCTGGTGGTGGGCGGCGGGCGCGTCGCCGCCGACGGCAACATCTACTGGCGCATCGCCCAGTTCCTCATGCCCGTGCACGCCTACGCCCCGAGCGCCCTGCCCGGCGAGACCATGTTCGGCCAGACGTTCGTACCGGTCACCGACACCAACTGCTGGATCTACACCTATGCCTGGAACCCCGAGCGGCCGCTCACCGAGGCCGAGCGGGCCTCCTACAAGGCCGGCAACGGCGTCATCGCCGAGGTCGACGAGACCTACGTGCCCCTGCGCCACAAGGGCAACGACTACTGCATCGACCGCCGGCTGCAGAAAACCAGGAGCTACACCGGCATCCGCGGCGTGTCCGAGCAGGATGCGGCGGTGCAGGACAGCCAGGGCCCCATCGCCGACCGCACCAGGGAGCACCTGGGGCCGACCGACATCGGCATCATGCACTTCCGCAAGCTGGTGATGGACGCCGCGCGCGACCTCGCCCGCGGCAAGGAGCCTGCCGCCGCCTCCCGCCCCGGGCGCTACCACGTGCGCGCCGGCGCCGCCGTCACCCACAAGGCCAAGGACCTCGCCACCGTCATGACCGAGCGCTTCGGCGATCCGGCGGGCTTCGTGGGGGCGCCGCGTGGGGTGGCGGCGAAGTAGCGGGCAGGCCGCCTCACAGCTCGTAGACCCACGGGCGGGCCTGCCGGTCCCTCGCCTGGAACGCGGCGATGTCGGCCGCGCGCCTCAGCGTCATCCCGATCTCGTCGAGGCCCTCCAGCAGCGCCTCGCGGCGCTTGGGCTCCACGGCAAAGGCGTAGCGCCGGCCCGCGGGCGAGGTAACGGTCATCGCCTCGAGGTCGACCTCGACGCGGCCGGCGCCCTGGCTTGCCTCCACCTCGCGGGCGAGGCTCTCCACCGTCTGGCGGTCGAGCACCACCGGCAGCAGGCCGTTCTGGAAGCAGTTGTTGAAGAAGATGTCGCCGAAGCTCGAGCCGATCACGCAGCGGATGCCCATCTCCTCCAGCGCCCACACCGCACCCTCGCGCGAGGAGCCGCAGCCGAAGTTGGGGCCGGTGATGAGAATCTGCGCGGCCCGGTAGGGCTCGCGGTTGAGGATGAACTCCGGGTTCTCGCGGCCGTCGGGCAGGTAGCGCAGGGCGGCAAGGCACCACGGTCCGAGCTTGCCGCGCGAGGAGTTGCCGACCAGGCGGTCGATCGGAATGATCACGTCGGTGTCCACGTTCTCGCGCAGGATCGGCGCGGCCAGCGCCGAGAGCCTGGTGAACTTGCGCATGGCTCAGCCCTCCAGTCGGCGCACGTCGGCGATGGCGCCGGCGACGGCGGCGGCCGCGGCGGTGGCCGGGCTCGCCAGGTGGGTGCGCGCCCTCGGCCCCTGCCGGCCCACGAAGTTGCGGTTGGAGGTGGAGACGGAACGCTGCCCCGGCGGCACCGTCTCGCCGTTGGCGGCCAGGCACATCGAGCAGCCCGGCTCGCGCCACTCGAAGCCCGCCTCGCGGAAGATGCGGTCGAGCCCCTCGGCCACCGCCTCGCGCTTGACGTTCTCCGAGCCCGGCACGGCCCAGGCGCGCACGCCCGGCGCCACCTTGCGGCCGCGCACCACGGCGGCGGCGGCGCGCAGGTCCGAGAGGCGGCTGTTGGTGCACGAGCCGATGAACACCCAGTCGACCTTGGTGCCGGCGATCGGCCGGCCGGGCTCGAGCCCCATGTACTCGAGCGCCGCCTCCATGCCGCGGCGCTTGCTCGGGTCGGCGACCCGGCCAGGATCGGGGATCGGCTCGTCGACGCCGACGACGTGCTCGGGGCTCGTGCCCCAGGTGACCTGCGGGGCGATCCTGCCCACGTCGATCGTCACCTCGCGGTCGTAGGCCGCCTCCGGGTCGCTCGGCAGCTGCCGCCAGGCCGCCAGCGCCCGCTCCCAGGCCGCGCCCTTGGGCGCGAACGGCCGCCCGGCGACATAGGCGTAGGTGGCGTCATCGGGGGCGATCAGCCCCATCTTGGCGCCCAGCTCGATCGACAGATTGCAGATCGTCAGCCGCCCCTCGACGGCCAGCGCGCGGACGGCGCTGCCGGCGTACTCCACGGCATAGCCCGTGCCGCCGGCGGCGCCGATCTCGCCGATCAGCCGCAGGATCAGGTCCTTGGGGGCAACGCCCTCGCCCATCGCGCCCTCGAAGCTCACGCGCATGGTCCGCGGCCGGCGCTGCACCAGGGTCTGGGTGGCGAGCACGTGGGCAAGCTCGGTGGAGCCGATGCCGAAGGCCAGCGCGCCGACGCCGCCGTGGGTGCAGGTGTGGCTGTCGCCGCACACGATGAGCAGCCCGGGCAGGCTCAAGCCCAGCTCCGGCCCCACCACGTGCACGATGCCCTGGCCGGGCTCGCCGATGTCGAACAGGCGGATGCCGGCGGCGGCCGTCTCGGCACGCAGGGCGGCGAGCAGCTCGCTGCCGACCTTGGTGGTGCCGGCCCGCCCCGGGGCGCTCGAGATGGCATGGTCGGGCGTGGCGAAGGTGAGGTGCGGGCTGTGCACCCGCAGGCCGCGCGCCTTGATGTCCAGGAGCCCGCGCGAGCCGCCGAGGTCGTGGAGCAGGTGGCGGTCGACGTGCAGCAGGCAGGCGTTGTCGCCGAGGTCGGCGACCACGTGGCTGTCCCAGATCTTGGCAAACAACGTACGGGCCGTCATGTCAGGCTGCCTCGCCTCCCCAGCTCGCCGGCGGCCGAGCGCCGCCCCACGCCCCAGCAGAGGCGGCGGCATCCCCCTTTGTCAACGCGCATCCGGCCGGACGCCGCCGGCGGCACGCTCCCCGCAAAGGTAACGACGTGTCACCGCCTGCATGCGGACAAACCGCAAGCATGCTATGTTGTAAGAGTCACTCTGATCGTAATGAACCGATTTTGGAGGATTTGCCCATGAACGGTAATGAGATTCTGCCCATCGCCCGTCCCCACATCGGTGAGACCTACAGGCTCGGCGCGGTCGTGCGCTACGACGATGCGGCCTGCCGCGGCCCCTGGGACTGCGCGGAGTTTGCCACCTGGTGTGCCTTCCAGGCCTACCGGTTCCTCTATGGCTGCGACGCGTCGGGCACGCCCGGAAGCGCCTACACGGGCACGTGGAGGACGCACGCCAACGCCAAGGGCCGGCGCATCGGCGTGAGCGAGGCGACGCGGATACCCGGTGCCTTCCTCCTGCGCTATCCCTCCGGCGGCGGCATCGGCCACATCGCCATCTCGGCCGGCGATGGCACCACCATCGAGGCTGCCGACAGAACCCGCGGCGTGATCGCCGGGACGGCGGCAGGCCGGCGCTGGGACACGGGCGTGCTGCTGCCCGGGGTCGAGTACCCGGAGGCAGGAGCCGTGCTGCCGCCCGTCGTCCACGCCGAGCCCCTGCCCGAGCGCGACGAGCGCGTCGTCGAGATCCAGCTGGCGCTCCAGGCCAAGGGCTTCGATCCGGGGCCCATCGACGGGCTGTTCGGGGAGAGGACCGCCGAGGCCGTGGCCGCATTCCAGGCCGCCAATGGGCTCATCGTCGATGGCGAGGTCGGCCCGCAGACCGCGGCGCTGCTGCTCGGGGCACGCGCCGCGCCGGCGGCAGGCGCCGATGCACCGCCCGGCCCCGCCGCGGCAGCCCCCGCTGGCGCCGGCCCCGCAGCCGCGCCGGGCCCCGCGCCCGCTACGCCTGCCCTGAGCTCGAAATACGAGGACCTGGCCGGCGAGTACCTCGCCCTGTTCGCCGCGCTTACGCAGGTGCCGGCCAAGGCCGCGGAGATTGCCCTCGCCACCAGGCGCGTGCTCGCCGGCAGGGCCCGCTATGAGAGCGTGGCGCAGAGGCTGGGCGCCATCCCCTGGTACGTGGTCGGCGTCATCAACGAGCTGGAGAGCACCTCCAACTTCGCCACCCATCTGCACAACGGCGATCCTCTGACGGCGCGGACGCGCAGGGTGCCGGCCGGCCACCCGAAGGCCGGCCAGCCGCCGTTCACGTGGGAGGAGTCGGCGGAGGACGCGCTGCGCCTCAAGGGCTACCACACGATGGCCGACTGGCGGCTCTCCCGCATCCTGCACCGCCTCGAGGGCTACAACGGCTGGGGCTCGCGCCGCCATGGCGTCCATACCCCCTATCTGTGGAGCGGCTGCCAGCACTACCGCCGGGGCAAGTACGTCGCTGATGGGGTGTGGGACCCCAACGCGGTCTCGAGGCAGATCGGCTGCGCCGTCCTTCTCCATGAGCTGGAGGCGCGCGGCGAGATCGCGCTCGACCGGAGGTAGCAGCGAGGCAGAGTCGAGGTCGCAAGCAGCGGGCGCCGCCGGCGCCGCCGGCCGTGGCGGCGCCTACCCTCGGCCGGCCTCCGCGCCGGGCCGGCGCTGGCCGCGCGCCGGCGCCGGCCGCGCGTCGGGCGCGGAGAGCGACATCAGCGCCTCGCGCACATGCATGAGCGCCGCATCGGCCGGCTTGTCGCGGCGCTGCACCAGCGCCAGCGTCCGGGTCAGGGCCGGCTCCAGCGGCCGCACGGCGATGTCGGCGCCGGCATGCGGCTCCGAGATCACCGCCTCCGGCACGATCGAGGCGCCGAGGCCCGCCGCCACCATGCGCCGCACCGCCTCGAGGTTGTCGAGCTCCATGGCCGGCCGCACCTCGGCGCCGTCGCCGGCGAGCCAGCCCATGATCAGCGTGCGCACGTGCGCACGCGTGTACTCCAGGATCAGGGTGTGCTGCAGCAGGTACTGCGGGCTGACGCGGGGCGGCAGGCCCTGCGTGCGGTCGGAGAAGATGGCCACCATCGGCTCGCTCTTGAGCGGCACCACCTCGAGCAGTCGCTCGTTGACGGGCAGGCTCACGATGCCGAGATCGATCTCGTTCCGGAGCAGGCGCTCGACCACGCCGGTGGTGGTGCCGGTGGTGACCACCAGCTCGATGTTGGGATGCTCCTTGCGCAGCCGCGCCAGCACCGGCGGCAGGTGGTAGATCAGCGCCGTGGTGCTGGAGCCGATGCGCACCTGGCCGAGCCAGCCGTCCCGGTGGCGGCGCATGGCCGCGAGCAGGCGCTCCGTTTCCTGGGCGATGCGGCGGGCGTGCTCGATAAGCTCGCGCCCCGCCGCGGTCGGGAACGCCCGCTTGCCCAGCCGCTCGATGAGGCGCACCCCGAGCTGGGTCTCGAGCTCGCGCACCTGCAGGCTCACCGTCGGCTGGGCGAGGTTGAGCCGCTTGGCGGCGATCGTGAAGCTGCCGTGGGCCGCGACCTCGGTCAGGGCCCGCAGGCGGTCGGGATTGAGGCTGCGCATCTATTGCCGTTTCCAATGATAGACATTGAAACAATAAATTTGAACAATTCACCTGTCCATACCATGTGAAGGCCATCGCGGCGCCCGCGCGGCGCCGCGCCAAGAAAACAGGAGATGATCATGAGCACCCTTGCCCTGTCGGCGGCAGATGCCGCCGCGAGCGCCGGCGCGCGGCCCGCCAAGCCCAGCCTGTTCCAGCGCTTCCTGCGGTCGCGGGAGGCCGAGGCCAGGCGGCGCATCGCCAGCTTCCTGGCCGCCCAGCCCGACGAGCGGCTGGCCGATCTCGGCTTCAAGCCCGAGGACATCGCCGCCATGCGGCGCGGCGACCACCCCTCCAGGGCACGCTGAAGCCGTAAGCGCAGCGCGACACGTCAACAGGAGACGCAGTCATGGCACACGCATCGCTGGGCCTCGCCGATGCATCTGCCGAGGCCCCCGCGGCCGCCGGCAAGGCCCCCAACCTGCTGGTCCGGGCCCTCGCCTGGATCGCCGAGCAGCGGCGCATCAGCCGCACCATCGCCACGCTCTCGGAGCTCAGCGACCACACGCTGGCCGACATCGGAATTGCGCGCAGCGATATTCCCCATGTCGCCCGCTACGGCCGCACCCCCGCGGGCGCGGCGCGCTGAGAGCATGCCGCCGGCCGCCGCGCCTCACGGCCACTTCGCCACCGGCGGCAGCGAGGAGAGGATCGCCTCCACGTTGCCGCCGGTCTTGAGGCCGAACGCCGTGCCGCGGTCGTAGAGCAGGTTGAACTCGACGTAGCGGCCGCGGCGCAGGAGCTGCTCCTCCCGCTCGGCCTCGCTCCACGGGCGCGCGAGATTGACGCGCACGATCTGCGGGTAGATGCCGAGGAAGGCCCGCCCCACGTCCTGGGTGAAGGCGAAGGCGGCCTCCCAGCCCCCCTCCGCCTCGGCCGGCGCCAGATAGTCGTAGAAGATGCCGCCCACGCCCCGCGTCTCCTTGCGGTGCGGCAGATAGAAGTACTCCTCGCACCAGGCCTTGAACCGCCCGTAGTCCGCCACCTTGTGGCCGCGGCAGGCCGCCTCCATGGCGGCATGGAAGGCGCGCGTGTCCGGGTCGTCCTGGGTGCGCCGGCGGTCGAGCATGGGCGTCAGGTCGCCGCCGCCGCCGAACCACCAGCGGCTCGTCGCCACCAGCCGCGTGTTCATGTGTGCGGTCGGCGCATGCGGGCTCGCGGGATGGGCGATGAGCGAGATGCCCGAGGCCCAGAAGCGCGGGTCCTGGTCGGCGCCCGGGATCTGGCTGCGCAGCTCGGGAGCGAGCTCGCCGTGAACGGTGGAGACGTGAATGCCCGCCTTCTCGAACACCCGGCCCCCGAGCAGGCTCATCACGCCGCCGCCGCCCGCGGCGCCGCTGCGGTCGGTGCGCGTCCACGGCGTGCGCACGAACCGGCCGGGCGCCCGGTCCGCCAGCGGGGCGCCTGCCGGCAGCTCCGCCTCGAGCGCCTCGAAGGCGCGGCACAGCTCGTCGCGCAGGCGCTCGAACCAGGCTTGCGCCCGCGCCTTGTGCTCGTCGCCAAGCGTGCCGACAGGGCTCATGCTCGATCCGCGGCGGGGTTGAAGGCTGGCGCGCCCGGACCCGCCGTGCTAAGAGCGCGCGCCTGACGCTACACCATCGCGCGGGTGCACCGCCATGATCGAGACCATCGCCCTCCTCGGCCGCTGACGGCTCGCGCCCCCCTTCCTGCGCGCCCGGCCCGGTCGGCCCAGTCGGCCCCTGCGGCGGCGCTTCATCCCGAGGCTCATGCTCGCAGCCGCCGACGAGCGGGCGGAGGTGCACCCTTTTTCGCCGCAAGGCTCGGCCATACCCGGCGGGCCGCACCGGCAGACGAGCATCTAGGACGGCAATCCATGTTCCGCTGGTTCGAGACCCGCATCGAGGCCTTCCCGGACGATCCCCCGGCCCAGCCGCCGAATACTCTGCTGGCCTTCTATGCGCATTTCATCAGGCCGGTGTGGCCGGCGTTCGCGGCCCTGCTGGTGGCGGGCTTCCTCGGCTCCCTCATCGAGGTGACCCTGCTCGCCTTCGTCGGCAGCCTGGTCGACATGATGAAGGCCGCCCAGTCGCCGCAGACGTTCATGGCCGATCACTGGGCCATCCTGCTGTGGATGGCCTTCATCGCCCTCGTCGCCCGGCCGGCAGTCTCCACCCTGCACGACCTCATCAAGAACCAGGTCATCGCCGGACCGGTGTCGAACCGCGTGCGCTGGCTCACCCACCGCTACGTCCTGCGCCAGAGCCTCGGCTTCTTCCAGAACGACTTCGCCGGCCGCGTCGCCAACAAGGTGATGCAGGCCGCGCCGGCCCTGCGCGATTCGGTGGTGCAGGTGATCGACGCCATCTGGTACGCGGCTGTGCAGTGGGTAGGCGCCGCCGTCATCTTCGCCGCCGCCGACTGGCGCCTGCTCGCCCCGCTGCTCGTGTGGCTCCTCGCCTATCTCGGCGCGCTCTACTACTTCGTGCCGCGCATCAAGGAGCGCTCGACGGCGGCCGCCGAGGCCCGCTCCATGCTGGTCGGCCGCCTGGTCGACAGCTACACCAACATCCTCACCGTCAAGCTCTTCGCCCATGCCGAGCGTGAGGACGCCTACGCCCGCGCCGCGCTCCAGGAGCAGATGGCGCGCTGGCAGGACTCGCTGCGCATCCAGACCTCCATGGAGCTCGTCCTCTACACCCTCAACGGCTTCCTGATCGTGGCCGCCACCGGGCTCGCCATCTACCTGTGGAGCGTGGACATCGTCACGATCGGGGCCATCGCCGTGGTCACCGGCCTGGTGCTGCGCATCGTTGGCATGTCGGGCTGGATCCTGTGGGTGGTGGCCGGGATCTTCGAGAACATCGGCGTGGTGCAGGAGGGCATGGAGACCATCAGCCGGCCCAACCAGGTGGTCGACCGGCCCGACAGCCGGCCGCTGATCGTGCACCGGGGCGAGATCCGCTTCGAGAACGTGAGCTTCCACTACGGTCGCGCGCTCGATCCCGGCGCGCCGCGGCGCGGCGGCGTCATCCACGGCGTCTCGCTCACCATCCGGCCCGGCGAGAAGGTGGGGCTGGTCGGCCGCTCCGGCGCCGGCAAGTCCACCCTCGTCAACCTGCTCCTGCGCTTCTACGACCTGGAGGAGGGCCGCATCCTGATCGACGGCCAGGACATCGCCCACGTCACCCAGGACAGCCTGAGGGCCCAGATCGGCATGGTGACGCAGGACACCTCGCTGCTGCACCGCTCGGTACGCGACAACATCCTCTACGGCCGCCCCTCCGCCGGCGAGGAGGCGGCGGTCGCGGCCGCGCGCAAGGCGCAGGCCGACGAGTTCATCTGCGGGCTCGAGGACATGAAGGGGCGCAAGGGCTACTCCGCCCACGTCGGCGAGCGCGGCGTCAAGCTGTCGGGCGGCCAGCGCCAGCGCGTCGCCATCGCCCGCGTGCTCCTGAAGAACGCGCCCATCCTGGTGCTCGACGAGGCGACCAGCGCCCTCGACTCGGAGGTGGAGCAGGCGATCCAGGAGCAGCTCTACAATCTGATGGCCGGCAAGACCGTGATCGCCATCGCCCACCGCCTCTCGACCATCGCCGCCATGGACCGGCTGGTGATCCTGGACCGCGGGTCGATCGTCGAGGAGGGCAGCCACGACACTCTGCTCGCCCGCGGCGGCCTCTACGCCGAGCTGTGGGAGCGCCAGTCGGGCGGCTTCCTGGCCAAGGAGGCGGCCGAGTAGCGCCGGCAAGGGGCTCAGACCCCGCCGAGCGAGGCGCGGTAGATGGCTTCGACGTGAATGTCGGCGCAGTCGAGAACGGGAAAGCCGCAGCTCTCCCCCTGGAAGGCCAGGAACAGGTCGGTGCCGCCGAGCAGGACCACCTCGGCGCCCCGATCCCGGACGAGGCGCGCGCCCGCCGCGAAGAACACGCGCCGCTGGGCATCGCTCACCCGGCCCACCGTCGCCATCTCGACGTAATGGCGATGGACCTCGTCGAGCGCGTCCCCCTCGGGCGCCACCACTGCCGCCGAGGAGATGGCGCCGTAGAGCCGCGTCTCCATGACCATGCGCGTGCCGATGATGCCCACCGTCCTCAGGTTGCGGCGGCGGATGGCGGCATCGACCTCGGGCAGCGCGTTGATGAGCGGCAGGGGCGAGACCGCCGCAAGCTCGCGAATGCAGAAGTGGCCGCCCATCGAGGTGACGGCGGCTGCCTGCGCGCCGGCCGCCGCCAGCCGGCGCACCAGCGGGGCGAAGGCCTCGGCCTGCCGCCCCGGGTCGCGATTGGCGAGATTGCGCGACATCTCGTGCACGTCGGCATGCACGATCGTGAGGTCGAGCTTGGTGCCGCCGCTCGCGTGCCGGTCGATCAGGCCTCGATAGTAGAACTCCGTCGCCGCCGGCCCGATGCCGCCGATTAAGCCGAGGTGCATCGCAAGAGCTCCTGTGCTGCCGCAGCGCCGTCCGCGCCGTCACATGGTGGGATTGGCGTAGGCCCCGCCCAGCGCGTCGAGGCCGAAGGCCGCCCCGGCGATGTCGAAGTTGAAGGAGAAATGCTGGCCGATGGCCAGCACGTCGCGCAGGTGGCGCTGCAGCGGATCGCGCGTGTAGAGCCCCTGCGCGCCGTAGCAGGACCACAGCACCTCCACCGCCTCGCGCGCCTGGCCCACGGCGAACGCCGACTGGGCGCGATAGCGCAGCTTGGTGGCAAGGTCGGGCGTCTCCCCGCGCGCGGCCGCGGCCTGGAAGGCGATGGCCGACTGGCGCAGCAGCATGCGCGCGGAATCGATGAGGCAGCGGGCGCGCGCGACCTTGATCTGCACGGCCTGGAAGTCGGCCACCTTGGCCCCGGTGTAGGTGCCCGCGCGCTTGGCCATGGCGGCGAGGAACAGCTCGTAGGCGCCCTCCGCCGCGCCCACCGCCGCCGGCGCCAGCGGGTGGCTCGAAGCGGCGACGATCGGGATGCGGTAGAGCGGCCCCGGATCGAGCGCCCCGCCCGGATGCCCGGCGCCGCCGCGGCAGCGCTGCAGGGCGAGCGCGCGGCGCTCGGGCACGAAGCGCTCGCTCACCCTGATGTCCTTGCTGCCGGTGGCGCCCATGCCCATCGCGTACCAGGTGTCGACGATCTCGTAGTCGGACTTGGGCACCAGGCACAGGCGCCAGTCGATCGGGCTCTTGCCGTCCTCGCCGTAGACGGTGACCGCCAGCATGTTCCAGTCGGAATTGTCGACGCCCGAGGAGAACGGCCAGTGCCCCGAGACGACGAAGCCGCCATCCACCTTGCGCCCGCGGCCGGCGGCGAGGGCGATCGAGGAGGCGATGAGCGCGTCGGGATTGGCGTCCCACACCTCGTGCTGCGTCTGCGGGTCGTAGTAGCCGAGGATCCAGTGGTGGCAGGCGAGGTTGCCGACGTTCCAGGCGGTCGAGGGACAGCCGCGGGCAAGCTCGGCCGGGATGTCGACCACGGCCACGAAGTCGAGCTCCATGCCGCCGAAGGCCCGCGGCTGGTGGAAGCGGAAGAGGCCGGTCTCGTGGAGCAGCTGCTCGGTGTCGCGGGTGAGGCCGCGCGCGTCCTCGGCCGCCTGGGCGCGCTGGCGCAGCAGCGGCACGATCTCGCGCGCGCGCCGCATCGCCTCCTCATAGCCCACGCCCGAGAAGTCGCGGCGCGCTGCCTGCGGCAGGGTGCCTGCTGCCTGGCCCGGCGGACTCGTGGCGACCATGCTCCTGCTCCCCTCGGCTTGGCGGGCGCCTGCCGGGCCGCCGCTCGGCTCCGCCTGCCTCCTCCCAGCCTAGCGCAGAACGCGCCGGCCGCCACCCGTCCGCCCCGGCGAATTGACGAGGGGCGCTCGTGCGGCCCATCCTGTGCCCGAAGCCCGTTCCACCCCGCCAGCAGAGCAAACCCCGCCACATGAACCGCATCACCGGCCGCTCGGCCTTCCTCTCCCTGCTCAAGGACGAGGGCGTCACGCACCTCTTCGGCAATCCGGGCACCACCGAGCTGCCCATCATGCACGCGCTCAAGGAGCACCCCGACCTCACCTACGTGCTGGGCCTGCAGGAGGCGGTGGTGGTGGCCATGGCCGACGGCTTCTCGCGCGCCAGCGGCCGGCTCGTCGCCTGCAACGTGCACGTGGCGCCCGGCCTCGGCAACGCCATGGGCTCGCTCTACAACGCCAAGTTCACCGGCACGCCCATGATCATCACCGCCGGCCAGCAGGAGCAGGGCCACGGCCTCACCGAGCCGCTGCTCTACGATCCGCTGGTGCCGATCGCCGCCCCTCTGGTCAAATGGGCGGTGGAGGTGACGCGCCTCGAGGACCTGCCGCGCATCGTGCGCCGCGCCGCCAAGGTCGCCACCACGCCGCCCACGGGGCCGGTGTTCATCTCCCTCCCCGGCGACATCCTGAACGCCGAGGCCGGCATCGACCTCGGCGCCTCGACCCGCGTCGACACCCGTGCACGCCCGGCCGATGCCGTGCTCGACCGGCTGGCGCGCCGCCTGCTCGAGGCCAGGCAGCCGGTGATCGTGGTGGGCGACGAGATCGTCAAGAGCGACGCGCTCGAGGCCGCCGCCGCCTTCGCCGCCACCCTCGGCGCCCCGGTCTATCAGCAGACGGTGCCGTGCGGGGCGCACTTCCCCTCCGAGCACGCCTGCTACATGGGCGGCCTGTCCCGCGACCAGCGCCAGGTGCGCGACATCCTCTCCCGCTTCGACCTGCTCATCGCCCTCGGCGCCGACCCGGTGCGCATGTCGGTGTGGAGCGAGGTGGAGCCCAAGCCCGAGAGCCTGCCCGTGGTGCACGTTGGCCAGCTCGACTGGGACATGGGCAAGAACTACGCCGCCGAGATGGCGGTGCGCGCCGACCTGCGCGAGACGCTGCTCGCCCTCACGCCCCTGCTCGCCGAGCGCGGCGGCGCCAGGCTCGCCCAGCGCGCCAAGGCCGCCATGGCCGAGCTTGCCGGGCGCAACTGGGCGGCCCAGCGGGCCGAGCTCGCCCGCCGCCTGGAGAGCCGCGCCGCGGCCAGGCCGATCGACGGCGACTGGCTCACCCTGCAGATCGCGGAGGCCCTGCCGCGCGAGGCCGTGCTCGTCAACGAGGGCCTCACCGCCGGGCGCTACGTGACCAACCTCGTGCCCTACCGCGACCGCTACGGCTTCCACGCGCTGGCCGCCGGCGGCATCGGCTGGGGCGTGGCCGCGGCCGTGGGCGTGGCCCTGGCCCAGGCGCCGCGGCAGGTGGTGTGCTTCTCCGGCGACGGCAGCGCCATGTACACCATCCAGGCGCTGTGGACGGCGGCGCACCTGAAGCTGCCCATCACCTACGTGATCGCCGACAACGGCGGCTACCGCATCCTCAAGCAGCGGCTCAAGGCCTTCCACGGCAACGACACGCCGATCGGCATGGACATCGTCGATCCCCGGATCGATTTCGTGGGCCTCGCCACATCGCTCGGCATGGCGGCCGAGCGCGTCGAGGAGCCGGCGGCCCTGCGGCCGGCGCTGGAGAAGGCCTTTGCCGCGCCCGGCCCCAAGCTCATCGACGTGGTGATCGACGGGCGCGTCTGAGCGCGGGGCCGGCTCACAGCCCCATGTAGGCCTTGCGGATCTCGTCGCTGGCCGCGAGCTCGGCGGCGGGGCCGGAGGCCTTGATGCGCCCCACCTCGAGCAGGTAGGCGCGGTCGACCACCTTCAGCACCTGGCTCACGTTCTGCTCGACGATCAGCACCGTGTAGCCCTCCGAGCGGATGCGGCGCACCAGGTCGAACACCTGCGCCACGATCACCGGGGCGAGGCCCATCGACGGCTCGTCGAGCAGCACGAGCTTGGGCGCGCTCATCAGGGTGCGGGCGATCGCGCACATCTGCTGCTCGCCGCCCGACATGGTGCCGGCGAGCTGGGCGCGCCGCTCCCTGAGCCGCGGGAACAGGCCGTAGACGTACTCGAGCCGCTCGGCGAACCGCGCCCGCGCCGCCGGCAGATAGGCGCCCATGCGCAGGTTCTCCTCCACGGTGAGCCGCGGAAACAGGCGCCGGCCCTCGGGCACGTGGGCGATGCCGGTCTCGATCACCTTGTGCGGCGGCGTGGCGAGCAGGTCGACGCCTTCCATGGTCATGCGGCCGGCGGTCGGCGCCAGCAGGCCCGAGATGACGCGCAGCAGCGTGGTCTTGCCGGCGCCGTTGGCCCCGATCACGGCCACCGCCTCGCCGGCGTCCACGCGCATGGACACCCCGAACAGGGCCTGGAAGGCTCCGTAGCCCGCATCGATCCCCGAAAGCTCCAGCATCAGGCGGCGTCCGCTCCGAGATAGACCTCGATCACCTTGGCGTCGGACTGGGCGGCGGCCGGGGCGCCGTCGAAAATCTTCTCGCCGTGGTCGAGCACCACCACCCGGTCCACCACCCGCATCAGCACGCCCATGATGTGCTCGACCCAGACGATGGTGATGCCCTTGTCGCGGCGGATCGTCTGCAGCAGGTCGGCGGCCTGCTCCATCTCCGTGTGGTCGAGGCCGTTGAGGCTCTCGTCGGCGAGCAGCAGCCGGGGCTGGGTGGCGAGGGCGCGCGCAAGCTCGAGCTTCTTGAGCGCGGCGGCGCCGAGGCCGTCGGTGGTGGTGGCCGCATCGGTGGGCAGGCCCACCAGCGCGAGCGCCTCCTCGGCCTGGCGCCAGCACGCGGCACGGTCGGTCTTGCCGTGCTGGCCGAACCACGCCGACAGCGCCACGTTCTCGAGCAGCGTCAGGTTCCGGAAGGGTCGCGGGATCTGGTAGGTGCGGGCGAGGCCCTTGTGGCAGATGCGGTTGGCCGGCAGCCCCGCGATCTCCTCGCCCTGGAACCGCACCGAGCCCGCGGTCGGCACGTACATGCCGGAGATGCAGTTGAAGATGGTGCTCTTGCCCGAGCCGTTGGGGCCGATCAGCCCCAGGATCTCGCCTTCGTTGACCTCGAAGGACACGTTCGAGACGGCCGTGAAGCCATCGAACGTCTTGGTGAGGCCGGAGACGGAGAGGAGGGCCATGGGCACCGGTCGGGTGGGCCGCCGGCTCGGCGAGGCGGCCTCGCGGGCGGCTCGTCGGGGCAGGGCCCCTGGCTTTCACGATTGGCGGGGCGCCGGACCCCACGCCCGGCACGGCGGCTCGCCGGCCGGGCTCGCGGGGTCCGATGCCGTCGCCCCTAGCGCGCGTAGGCGTGCCCCGCGGGCAGCGGCAGCACCGGGTCGGCGGTGCGGATCGCCTTGGGCCAGGCGATCTTGGTCGCGCCCTTGACGTACTGCATCACGACCGGCGAGGAGCGCTCGTTCTGGCCCGCCATCCGGTGGCCCGGCGGGTAGAACTTGACGCCGTAGCCCTGGATGGTGCCGCCCTCTGGGATGTCGGTCTCGAGCGCGGCCTTGCGCAGAGCCTCCGGATCGAAGCCGCCGTGCTTCTTGATGGCCCGCGGCAGGACGTCGGTGAGGAAGATCCACGCCTGGTTGAAGCCCATCGAGGTGTGCGGCGGCACCTCGTTGGCGCCGGTGGCGGCCTTGTAGCGCTTGACCATCTCGGCGGTGAGCTCGCCGAGGCCCGGCTTCAGCGTCTTGGGGTCGAGCAGCTGGGCGGCGACCGGGTCGACGTTGTAGAACAGGTCCACGTCGTCCTTGAAGGTCTCGATCAGCTTGTCGATCTGGCCGTAGCCGGCGCCGTGGCCGATGAGGGCGGCGAACTTGAGGCCCGCCTCCTTGGCCTGGCGCAGGAACAGCGTGATGTCGGGGTTGTAGCCCGTGTGCAGGATCACGTCGGCCTGCGCGCGCCTGAGCTTGGTGACGAGGGCGGACAGGTCGGCCGAGGTCGCCGAGTAGCCCTCCTTGTGCACGACCTGCATCCCGAGCTCTTTGCACTTTGCCTCGTTGCCCATGGCCACGCCCACGCCGTAGGGCCCGTCCTCGTGGATGATCGCCACCTTGACGTCCTTCACCTCCTTGCCGAGCTTGGCCTTGGCGTTCTCGGCGACGAAGGAGCAGGACGCCTCGCCGAACTGGTCGGAGTGCACCTGGGGCCGGAACACGTACTTGAGGTTCTTGTCCTTGAACACGGCGGAAGCCACGCACACGTTGGCCCACAGGAACTTCTTGGCGGCGTCGACCTTGGCGGCCATCGGCACGCAGTGGGCGCTCGAGTAGACGCCCATCAGCAGGTCGACCTTGGCCTCGTTGAGCAGCCGCTCGGCCTCGTTGATGGCCACGTCGGTCTTGGACTGGGCGTCGGCCTCGACGACCACGATCTTGTGGCCCTCCACCCCGCCCTTCTCGTTGATCATGTCGATGGCGATCTTGTTGCCGATGGCGGCGGCCTTGGAGCCGCCGGCGGCGAAGGGCCCGGTGTAGTCGTAGATGACGCCGATCTTGATGTCGGCGGCGGCCGGCTCGGCGGCCGCCAGCAGGGCCGCGATGGCCATCGAGCCGCCGGCGAGGGCAGCCGACATGACGCGTCTCATTGCGTATCCTCCCTGGAGCATTCGACGATCGGAAGCGATCGGGCCGAGTGTGGAAAGCCCGAGGCCCGTCTGTCAACCACGGCCGCGGTCATTGTAGGTAGCTCGTGATCTGACGTGCGTTTGTAGCTCGTGAAGTGTCGTGTCTGAAGGTGCCTTTGAACAAAGGGGGCACGGGGATGGGCACGGCATCGGTTCACGAGGGAGTTCGTCGGATGCGT
>Ga0209172_10000459_pt1 | contig 112870 bp, 86 predicted proteins | sample LarsenN4metaG_FD_184113 | JGI IMG/M metagenome (GOLD analysis project Ga0209172, IMG submission 184113) | Hot spring sediment bacterial and archeal communities from British Columbia, Canada, to study Microbial Dark Matter (Phase II) - Larsen... ... | reverse complement strand
TAAATCCGTCTGTCATCTGGGTTACTCCTTCACCGGTGGGGTGAAGAAAGTATGTTTATAAACCAACTTTGTGTCAACTGTCCCGTAGGGACCTTATTTTCTGGGCGTAGTCCCAGAAAATGGCTAGTGCCTTAGCAATTGAGTCCTTGTGCATTGAGCAAGAAAATCTCACGCAAAGTCGCCAAGAACGCCAAGAAAAATTTATTAAAAACCTTTGCGTCTTTGCGCCTTTGCGAGAGAAACCTTTTTGGTTCCGGCTTGTCCGGGTTAGGTTTTGTTGACATCAAGTTATCTCAAAAACGCACCCCCTTCGACAAGCTCAGGAAGTTCTCAGGATGCAGCTTCGATACAGCACTCTATTTTTAGGGGAGTCGTCACAAGCCTGATGGTGCACCCCCAATAATGAAAATGGAGTGCAAGGCTTGCCTTGCGACAACAGTCTATTTTCAGAGGAGAAAAAAGTACGCAAATAAACCATTGCCAGCCGTTCATGACCATGCTATACTGAACCCAATCACCACGTCCAAGCCCTGAAACCTGGACCTAACAGCCAAAGGAGATAGTCATGGACACCATCACCACCGCCATTATTACTACCCTCACCGCTCGCGCTGCCAATGCCGAGGTAGAGCAGAAACCGGCTCTGGAAGCCTATGAAACGCTCAAATCGGCTCTGCGCCGCAAGTATGGACCGGCCAGCGACGTCGTCGAGGCGGTCGAGATGCTGGAAAAACAACCCACTTCGACCGGACGGCAAACGGTGCTGCGCGAGGAAATGTCCAGCGCCAAAGCTGAACAAGACCCGGCGCTGCGGATTTTGGCCGAGAGTTTGCTGGAAAAGCTTGGCCCAACACCCACCCCTTCTGCCAGCCGCCCGACTCGCCCGGTTTCCATTTCCGCTCCTTTGCAGCGCCCAGAGCGGGCCGAATCTTTTACCGGCCGCGCCGCCGAACTGGCCCAACTTCTGGCCCAACTTCAGCCGGGCCGGGTGGTGGCTTTGTATGGACCGGCCGGAATTGGCAAAAGCGCTCTGGCCGCGGCAGCGGTCTGGAAATTAGCGCCGGGACAGATGCCTCCCCCACTTTTTCCCGACGGCATCTTTTATCACAACTTCTATAATCAGCCGCGGGTGGACATTGCCCTGGAGCATATCGCCCGGACTCTGGGTAAACCACCTACCCCCACCCCCTATGAAGCCGTCCAGCGTGCCCTGGCCCGGCGACAAGCCCTGCTGGTGCTGGATGGCGTCGAACAGGCCGACGACCTGGCCGGGCTGTTGGAACTGCGCGGCGAGTGCGGGGTGCTGTTGACCAGTCGCCAGCGCCACGAAGCAGTTAGTGAGTGGCAGGAACTTAGTCCGCTGCCACCTTCTGAGGGCATCGCGCTGCTACAAGCCTGGGGCGGTTGGCGGGCCACCGATCAGGCAGCTACCAGCCGTATTTGCGAGTTGGTTGGCGGATTGCCGTTGGCCCTTCGTCTGGCCGGGCAATATTTGGCCGCTTACGGCGAGAACGCCGCCGAATTTCTGACCTGGCTGGAAAGCACCCCGCTGAATAGCCTGACCTCTGATCAGCGCCAACAGGAGAGTGTGTCTCTGCTGCTGGAACGCAGTCTAAGCCAAGTTAGCGAGACTGCCCGGCAAGCCCTGGCGGTTGCGGGCCTGCTGGCGCTGGCGCCTTTTGATCCAGCGGCGATCGTCAAAACACTGACCATCGAACCCGATCAGGGTATGCTGGCCTCGGTGCGCAAAATCTTCAAACAAAAATCTCAAGAGCCGGCCCCCGACGTCCACCGGGCGCTGGCTAAGCTGGTTGAGTACGGCTTGCTGCGGCAGGTCGGCCAGCGGTATAAGGTTAGCCATAGTCTGATCCACAGCTACGCCCGCCAGCAGTTGCCCGCCCCGGCTAAAAGTATTAGGCGGCTGGCTGCTGGTTACGTCGCCCTGGCCTGGGAGCAGAGCGCCCTGGGACGCGAGGGGTACGCTCGATTGGACGCCGACCGGCCTCATTTGCTGCGGGTCTTAACCGATTGTGTTGAGCAGGAAGAGTGGGAAGCCGCTTACGGCCTGGCCGCCGCCATTGAGGAATATCTCGACCGGCAGGAGTACCTGGCCGAGCGGGTCATTGCCAATGAAGTAGGCTTGATGGCCGCCTGGCAGTTAGGCCGGCCCAACGAAGGCGACTGGTTGGGTAATCTGGGCGACACGTATCGCACGATGGGCCATGCCAAGTGGGCCATCGAGCATTTTGAGCAAGCCTTAGCCACCGCCCGCCAAAATGGCGACCGCCACAGCGAAGGTAACAGCCTGGGTAATCTGGGGCTGGCCTACCGCGACCTGGGGCAAACCGAGCGGGCCAGGCAGTATCTCAAGCAAGCTCTGGCGATTTTTGAGAAAGTTCGCTCCCCCAGCGCCGATTACGTCCGCCAATGGCTGGCCGAGCTTGAGGACTGATGAAGATTAGAGATTGGAGATTCAGGTTAAAAATCTCCAATCTCTAATCCCCAATCTCTTGTCTAATCACTCCCTCGGCTGGTCAGGCGGGAGATAAGCCATACCCCGACTATTAGACAGGCTCCGGCAGTCACGCCGAACATGGGACGGAGACCGAGCGCGTCGGCCAGGATGCCGCTCAACCACGGCCCGGCAAACATACCGCTGGCGTAGACCGACTGGTGCAGCCCAATAGCCGTCGTCCGTTCCGTATCGCTGACATAGCGAATGCTCAAGCCCATCAACACCGGGTTGTTAATTCCCTGGGCCAGCCCCAGGCAAAATTGAGCCACAAACAGCACGGCCAGCGACGGGGCCAGCGCGGCCAGTCCAATCCCCACCGCCTGCAAGCCAAAGCTCAGATAGACCAATCGCTGCGCCCCCACCCGATTAGCCAAAGCCGAAGCCGCCAGATTGCCCAAAGCAATGACCCCCAGATGCATGCTCAGCATCATACTTTGCGTCGTGCCTGTCCCGCCCAACGTTTTGGCCAAAATGGGCATAAAGCTAAAGGTGATGCCCCAATCGGCATATTGGCTCACTGCCGCCAGAACAGCCGGCAGCAAGACATCTTTCCGGGTAATCAAGCGGCCTGTGCTGCCCAGCGCCGGTTGCACCGAGGGGCGGCGCTGTTCGCGAATAGGCAGCACCAGCAGGATGGCCAGCGTCGCTGCCCCGGCGGCCAGAAAAAAGGCCAGGGAGTAGCCGCCCCACTCGTTGAGCGAGCCGGTCAAGCCGGTCGTGGTCATGCGGGCCAGCGAACTGACAAAGGTGAGGATGGCTGTTGCCCGCACCGCTTCGGCGGCGGGAAATTGGCTGCTGAAAACCGCCACCAGCGGCACCCACGTTCCGGCGGCCAGGCCGGTGACTGCCCGTCCCACCAGTAGCCCGTTGGCGCTGTCGGCTTGGGCAATCAGCCATGCGCCCAGCGCCGATAACATCAAACAGACCACAATAAAAGGCTTGCGCCAGCCCAGCCAATCGGCGGCAATGCCGATGGGCAGCCGTACCAACGCCTGCCACAGCCCATACATCGAGAGGATAACGCCCACCGTCGCCAGGTCGGGCACTTTGCTTTGGACGTAAGTGGGCAGGGTTGGAATATATAAATAAAGAGAACCCCAGTAGAAAAAAGCGACGAGGATATACAGTCCAATCGCCAGCCGGGGGCGGCTGACGCTCAAGGGTGAAGCGGATGGCGTGGTTGCCGTCGAAATTTTGTTCATAACCTCAGAACTCCATGAAAGAGAGATTTTGCGGCAAGAATCGGACAAACACGAGGGGTTTTCTGAGGTTACTACTTTGTAACCAAATAGCCTAATGAATGGAGATAGGACTCGATAGAGACCACAAAAATTTTGGCGTTGGTGAGAGTCTCCTCAACAATCTGAGTATCCAGGGTAATTAATTCGCCGTAATCATGAGTTTGGCGGCGGTCAAACGCCAAGTGCAGAGTACGAGAGAGTTCGCGAGGAAATATCCCGGTCTTGACAAATTCGCGATCAAAGAGACTAATGACACCGCTATGCTTCGATGTCCCCAGTTGCTTGGTGGCCAGAAGGGCTAACACAGCATAAAACATAGCATAATAAGCGCGGTTAATAGTTCCTCTGAGAGCAGCTTCTCCAAATAGAATTTCTCCCTCGCGCAGGGTTTCATAAGCCTGCTCCATCCTGTAGCGAAGCAACTCTTCAAGCTGCCCCGGCTTCACGGACGAATCCCTTCCCGTTCAATGTCCAAAATTAAAGGGTTGGCCCCCATCGCCCCATGTTCAAGTTGATCACGAGTGGTCACCGTGGTGGAGATTACTCGATCCAACTCAAAACCCACTTCCCAGGCAATTTCACTGATGCGCTGGCGCAACTGAGGCGTAAGTGTTTCAACCTCAATGAAGATATCCAAATCGGAGTCAGGCATGGCGTCGCCCCTAGCCCGTGAGCCGAATACGCGCAGATCGAGTACAGGTACAACTGCCTTTAAACGACGCTGAAATTCGTGGGCAATTTTTCGATCTATTTCGGTTAACATTTTTGCCAACATCTTCCAAACTTAAATAAATTGAGTGATTGTCACTGCTCTTTTAGCATGATATACTGGACTTGGTAAACTGCAAAAGCTCAATGTGGCAACGCCTCAAAGACCTTTATTTCTAATGAATTATCGCCAAATTCCGCTTTCAATGTATGCAAACACAACTCAGCCAGCGCGTCGGGGCGATGGAATGAATATTGGGAGCCAGTGGCAGGGGGTCTTAGTGGATCCAAATTTGAGGAGCCAGCACGCCCACGTGCGGCGGTGTTCGGCACGTGGGCGTGCCTCACTCCTCGAAAATTGGATCTACTGAGTCTGGTTACTTATTTACCTGCGCCATTTCCATTCGGCTTAAGCCGATACAGCAACTCACCCGCCTTCGGCACTAACAAGACGCCTTCGGCTTCCCGGCCGCGCCACTCGTCGAGATTGAGACTGTCCGGGTCGAGATAGCCCAGGCAAAGCTTGCGGCAGCGTTCCTCTGGAATGCGGGTGGCCAGGGTGACGCTGATGCGCGGCGACTCCACCCCGCTGGCGGCGTCGTACTCGCCGATACCGCGCAGGTGGGTGCTGTGGGCCAGCACCCCGCCGGGATAATGCTTGAACTTGTCCCACTGCTTCAAAAAGTAATCGCGGACGTGGTAGCCAATTTCGTCCAGCAGCTTGCCGTGGGTATAGCTGATTTCGTCAATGTGGGGGGCGTAAATCACTACCTCGCCGCCATCGGCGATGGCCGGCTCCATTTTGTACATGCCCTTGGCTGCCGTCCAGATGTCGTCGTACATTTTGGGCATCACCGACAGGACGCGCTGATAGGGCCGGTCAATAAAGGTGATGTGCAGTTTGGCCGATAGATCGGCGGCAGCTTCATAGGCTTCCTCCGGCGTACCGATATACAGTCCGGCCAAATCCTCGCCTTTGACGACCATGCTAAAGCACAGTTTGGGCTTGTCAATAAAAGCGGCGGCCTTGTCAATCACCCGGCGCACTGGGGTATGTTTGGCGCCGATGACATCGTAGCTGGTGATGACTGCGCCCAGCCAGTGGGAGAAATTGATGACCTCCGGCCCGCCGATACCGGGGAAAAAGTATTTGTTGCCGCCCGAAAAGCCAACCACTTCGTGCGGAAAGGTAGGGCCGCAAACAATAAGCTGGTCGTAGTCAAAAACCATTTTGTTGAGGCGCACGTCCACCGCCTGGCTCATCAGGCCGCCGGTAATTTCTTCGATTTCGGCCGGGGTAATCTGGCCCAGGGTGACAAAAGTTTCGGGCAGGTCCCAGCGATGGTTGAAAATATTCACCCTGGCATATTTACCGGCTCGCTCTTCCGGGGTCAGGCCGACTAGGGTGTTGATGGCCGGCTCGCTCATGGCCTGGTGCGTGCCCAGCGCAATCAGATAATCGAGTGCCGCTGTGTTATCGCCCAGGTACTCGTAAAACAAGCGAAACATCAGTGGAATGGGCGCGGTGCGAGTCCCGTCGGGGATGATGATCAGCACCCGTTTGCCGGTCAGATTGACCTGGGCCAGGGCCGCCTCCACCAATTCCCGAATTTCCGACTCCGCCAAATATTGGGTTTCGTAACCTTTGCCAGCTAACATGATAAGTTCCTCCTTAAAATAATGACGTGATGATTCGTGAGGCGAGGAGGCGAAGAAAATCCTCGCCTCCTCGCCTCCTCGTCGCTTCGCTTCAAACGCCGCTAAACGCCGAGAAGCCGCCATCCACCGGCACCACCACCCCGGTGACAAAGGCTGAAGCGGGCGAGAGCAACCACAGCATGGTCCCCAGCAAATCTTCGGGGCTTCCAAAGCGGTTCATGGGGGTGTGGGCGATGATGCTCTGACCGCGGGCGGTCAATTCGCCGGTTTCCTTGTCCGTCAACAAAAAGCGGTTCTGTTCGGTTAAAAAGAAGCCGGGGGCAATGGCATTGACCCGGATGCGGGGCGAATATTCCTGGGCCATGTGGACCGCCAGCCACTGCGTAAAATTGCTCACCCCGGCTTTGGCCGCCGAATAGGCCGGAATGCGAGTCAAGGGACGAAAGGCGTTCATCGAGGAAATATTAAGGATCACCCCCTCGCCCTGCTCGATCATATATTTGCCAAAAATTTGGCTGGGCAGGATGGTGCCAAGCAAATTAAGATCAAAAACAAAGCGCAAAGCGTCGGGCGGCAGGTCGAAAAAGGATTGGTTGGGATTGGTGGTGGCGCGAGGATTGTTCCCTCCCGCGCCGTTGATCAGACCATCAATGCGGCCAAACGTGTCAATGACTTTTTCGGCGGCTTGCTGGAGGGTTTCAGGTTTTAGCACATCGCCGTAAACAACAATCGCCTCACCGATGCTGGTTTCAAAGCGGTGCATCAGGCGTTCGGCCAAGGCCGGGTCGCGGTCAATGATAGCCACACTGGCCCCGCAGCCAACTAGGGCGCAGGCCATCTCGCCTCCGAGGATGCCAGCCCCGCCGGTGATCACAATCGAGCGGCCGGTAAAGTTATACATTTGATTTAATTCGGCAAAGTCCATACTAGACCTCCAGGTTTAAGTTGCACCTCTAAGGGCCTTGAGCAGTGTTACGTCTTGCGTCTTCCGTCTGACTACCGACCAAACGGGCCGAGGTGTTTGTCAAAATGTTTTTCCAGCATCTGATAATAGGTTTCCTCATTGCCGCGTAGGGTCGCAAAGAAAGGTTCGCTGAAAGAGGGATGGGCCAGCACCGAGCCAAAGGTGACGTGCAGCACTTCTCGCCCGTGAAAATCGTCGAGCAGGCCGGTTAGCTTATCGTCCGGCCAGTGGGCGATATCGGGCACTTTGGACGCTTCGGCGGAGACGTGGTAGGTGGCGCGGTCGGTATGATAACGTTCCAGGGCAAAGGCGACAATCTCACGGAAGAGGGCCGGGTTCAGCACGGCGATAGCTCGCAGCGCTTCCAGGTAACTTGTCCCGGCGGTTTTGAGGTGGACCAACTCGCCGGCTACTCTGGCAGCGATGGGATAAATGCTGAATTTATCTGAGCCGGAGTGCAAACTGAGTTTGTACGGGCCGTAAGCTTTGGCCACAGCAAAATGGCGGGCAAAGGATTTCTCAAATTCGGCCAGGTCGCCCTTGTAATCCACACCCTTCTCAAACTCGCCCACGTAGCGCGGGGCCAGGCTGACCCATTTGACGCCCAGGCGTTTGAGTTCGTGGACAATATAAACGTGCTCGGCCAGGGTGGTGATGGTTTCCGTTTCGTCCACGCTCATCTCCAACTCAAACGGTAGTTCCCCTTTCGCCTCGGCCAGGTGGCGGTACATGCTGACCGTGTGCGCCACCGCTCGACCATACTTGGCGGTCGCCCGCGCCAGTTCAGTCTGGCCGATGGTCAAACTGAAATCGCCCAGGTCAATAGACCGGTCCGCCAGGCGGCGCTGGGTATCTTCCGGGTCGCTGTCGAGGATATGCCAGGGCAGCGCTTCGATTTTGGGCTGCAACTCGCTCACCGGAGCGGTGTTGGCGCTGTTGTCCACGTATTCGCCGGGATCAATGGTAAAAAAGGTATACCCGGCAGCCACACAAATATCAATATCGTGGGTCGTTTTCAAGTGGTCGGCGTCGGCCCCAAAGCCGTCGCGCCAGCCTTCCTGAAAAACGCCCCACATGGCCTCGTCCATGACCTGCTGCGGCGTGCGTCCCGTGCGGGCATTTTCGCGCATGGACTGCTGGGCCAGGATGGGGGCCATGGTCGAGCGGCGAACAGCTCGGATATGGCCCGGCGTCGCCAGCCCCAGCCGGTCGCCGCAGCCGGCCGATTTGCGCAGCCCCAAGGGTTGGGCGACCAGAAAAGGCAGTACCGCTCGCAGTGCGAGGGCGTTGGCCGGTGTGGTCGGGCAAGTCGTTAAGGTCAACTCAGCACCCTCTACCGTAACTGGTCTCATTTGACCCGAAAAACCAACCTCCTTACTCCCTACTTCATACTCCCTACTCCCTGTTTCTAAAATCCCCAAATATTTGTCATTACCCTGCCGGGCCAAGAAAAACAGCTTCCCCTGAGTTGCCACAATCGAGCGGGGGTAAACTGACAGTCCGCTGAATGCTTCCAACTCGGCGGCCAATTTTTGGGCCTCATCCTCCGGCAGGACCGGAGCCAATTCGTTTGACTTTAGATAAGCCAATAAGGTCGTCATCACTTTAAATTCCTTTTTGTCTGCATAAAGAATGATACTATAATCAAGCGGTTATCCATTTTTTGCTTTTGGAGGTTTTATGTCCCACCCAGGTTCACCCTCGATGCCCCCGGTCCGCACGGCTCGCCCCGAAGCCGAACGCGTCGAGAGCCTTATCACCCACTTGAAACGCCACCCCCAGGTAGACCCGGCCGCCATCGGCGTGGTCCGAGCGCCGCTACGCATCTGCCCGCTCGGCGCGCATATTGACCACCAACTCGGCCAGGTCACCGGCATGACCATTAACCAATCTATTCTCATGGCTTTTGCTCCCACCAGCGACAACACGGTTTATGTGGAGAGCCTGGATTTTCAGCCGCCCGTCGCTTTCAATCTCAACGAAGTGCCTGCCTATGCCCCCCGTGATTGGGGCAACTATATTCGCGGGGCGGTGCTAGCTTTGCAGCAAACCCACTCACTCCGGCACGGGCTGATTGGCATTGTGGACGGCGAGATGCCGATTGGCGGCCTCAGCTCTTCGGCGGCGGTGACCATTGCTTATCTGCTGGCGCTCCAAGCGGTCAACCACCTGGAAGAGCCGCCGGAACGCAATGTGGCCCTGGTTCGTTTTACCGAAAACCAATACATCGGCCTCAACAATGGCATTCTCGACCAGTCGGTGATTCTTTTTAGCGAACCGGGCTGCCTGACCTCGATTGACTGCCAAAGCGTCCAGGTGGAAAAAATTCCCGGCCCGCCCGCCAACGGTGCTTATGAAATCCTGATTGTCTACTCCGGCTTGACCCGCGTCCTGGTCGGCACCGATTACAACAACCGCGTGGCCGAATGTCGCGAGGCGGCAGGCTTGCTGCTGGATTACACCGGGCAGATTGTCCCGCCTGACCCTCGCCTGCGCCATGTGACGCCCGACATTTTTGCCGCCGAAGGCGCGCGCTTGCCGGCCAACCTCCACCGCCGGGCCAGCCACTACTTTGGCGAAATGCGGCGCGTATCCGAGGGACTGACCGCCTGGCGCGCCGGCGACCTGGCCCGTTTTGGCGTGCTTGTTTCAGAATCGGGCGAGAGTTCGATCAAAAATTACGAGTGCGGCAGTCCACACCTGATCACTTTGTACGAAACCCTGCGCGAGACGCCGGGTGTCTACGGCACACGCTTCAGCGGGGCGGGCTTTCGAGGCAACTGCCTGGCCTTAATTGACCCGGCCGCTCGCGAGTCCATTGCCGAAGCCGTTCACCGTCGCTACCCGGCGGCCCACCCCGACGAAGCCCCGGCCTACAGCATCCACTTTTGCCAGCCGGATGGGAGGGCGGGGTACGTGATACGTGATGCGTGATGCGTGATTTTTATTTTCTCACGCATCACGTATCACGATAAATAATCAACACCGGAAGCACTCAATCTTACCACAACACTCGTCCTGGAGTAACCATTAATGCAAGCCGTAATTTTAGCCGCCGGAAAAGGCTCGCGCCTCAACCCGATTACCTTAAACCGGACCAAGGCCATGGTCCCCATTCTGGGCAAGCCCATTGTCGAGCGGGTGATGGAGGGCCTGGCCCAGAACGGCATCCAGGATTTTATCCTGGTTGTCAGCCGGGAAGACAGTGAAGTGACCCGCTACTTTCAGGAGCAGTCAACCTTGAAGGTGAAGCTGCAATTTGTGATTCAGCCGGAGCGTTTGGGCATGGCCAATGCCCTTAGCCTGGCCGCGCCCTATCTGCGCAACAGCTTTATCCTTTCCGCCTGCGACAACCTGACCCCGGTTGAGCACGTGGCCGATTTGTTAAAAACGCACCAGCAGCAGGCAGCCAATGCCACCTTAAGCCTGATGCAAATTGACCGGGCCCTGGCCAGCCGCACCGGTATCATCGAGTGGCGCGACGGGCAAATTTCCCGCATTGTCGAGAAACCTTCTCCGGCTGAAGCACCCTCCGATATTGCCAGCCTGCCCCTCTATGTTTTCTCGCCCAAACTGCTCGACTATTTACCCCAGGTCAAACTATCGCCGCGCGGTGAATATGAACTGCAAGACGCGCTGCAAATGTTAATTGACCACGATGGCCGCGTGACCGGGGTGCTCACCCCCAGCCGGCTGCAGTTGACCAACGCCGCCGATCTGCTGGCCCTCAACCGCCATTATCTGACCACCGGCGGCGACACACCCCAGTTAGCCCCACGCAGCGTCGGCCAGCACACCCATTTGATTACCCCGCTGCGGATCGAAGAAGGCACCACCATCGGCCCCGGCTGTGTCATCGGCCCCCGCGTTTACATCGAGCGCAACTGCCGCATTGGGGCCGATGTACTGATCAAAGACGCCGTTATCCTGCGCGATACCGTCATCGAAGACGGGCGGCAGGTGGTGGGGGAAGTGGTCTCGTGATGCGTGATGCGTCTTACGTCTTGCGTGTTACGTTCATTTACGTAACACGCAAGACGTGAGACGTGCGATTTATATCTTAAGTCCCCGCAAAAATTCAATTCCCCGCTTTGCCCCAGTTTCGGCGTCGGGTTTGGGCATAAATTCGCCGGAAACGAAGCCGGTGTAGCCGGTAGCAAACAAGGTGGTCAGAATTGAGTTAAAATCAATATGGCCCGCGCCCGGATGCCAGCGGTTGGAGTCGGCCACGTGAAAGTGGAAGATGCGCTCGCCGCAGGCGCGAATACTGTCCTCGATGGATGGCTCTTCGATATTCATGTGGAAGGTGTCCAGCAGCAGACCAAAGTTGTCGGCCCCCACCCGCTCGATCAAATCCAGCCCGTCGGCGACGGTGTGAATCAGGTCGGTTTCATAGCGGTTGAGCGGCTCCAGGGCATAGCGCACCCCATAAGGCGCCGCCGCAGCCGAACATTCCTGCAACGCTTCGACCAGGAAAGCCATAGACTGCGCATGCGTTTGCCCCGCCGGCGTAATCCCTCTGATCAAGCCCAGAATGACCACCGCCTTGAACCGCGCCGCCAGCGGAATATGGCTCTTGATCCGCTCAATGGCCGCCCGGCGCACGGTGGGGTCACTGCTGGTAAAGGACAGCCGTTCTTCGCCCCAGGCCTGGCCGGTGCCAATGGCCGGGACAACCAATCCATGCCGCTGGACAACTGCCTCAAGCTCCTCGGGATTGACCAGCTTAGGGTCGCGGATGGCTAATTCTACGCCCTCATAGCCGTAACCGGCAATTTTGGCAACGTTGGTTTCAAAATCCCCTTTAAAGGCGACCGCTTGAAATTGGGCGGCATGAGTGGACAGAACAATAGATAGTTTCATGAGTAGGTCTAAACCCCTTCAATTCTGAGCCGAGCGTCAGCTTCAAGCAGAACCACCACACAATCATTGGCATAAACCCGCTCCGGCAGTACAATCAAAACATTGGCCGGCTGGTCGCTCAGGGTAAAGGGGGCGTGATGCCAGACTCCTGGCCGCAGGCTGACCAGGGTTCCCTGCGGCACCCGAAAGACCCGGATTTTGTCCAAAGGTACCTCGTCGCCGGGCGGGGTGGCCGGGCCAACGTGGATGAGAATATCCCGGTCCAGCGGCAGCATCACCTCGCCCGTAGTCGAGTGATATTCGGTCACATCAATCACCGGCTCCCGTTTTTCTACCCGGCAGGTGGAAAAAGAGGCGATGGTATGCGCCCCCAGCGTTTGCTGAACCATATCCCGGAAAAATTCAATCGGGGCCGCCCCAATTTTTTCGGTCTGGGGGTTGAGGTAGTTAGCATAACTGCCAAACGGCAGAAATTTTTCTACACTTAAATCTTCTACTTTGACGGTACGCATATTCACTCTCATGAAAACCGGGGAGTCTATCAGGACTCCCCGGTTTTGTTGTGTATCAATTAAAACGTCGAGCGTTGCCCAATCATCGGCAGGGCGTAAACCGACTTCCAGCCGGGACTTTGCGGCTCGCGCAGGAAGGGTTCCATCTCCTCGGCGGTACGCAGAGTGATTTCCTCCACCGGCGGAACTTTGCCGGCGGGGAAGGCTTCCAGGATGTCGTCGTGGAGCAGGGTCAGGTAGCGCAGGATGGCGGCCAGGGGGCGCTTGGCTTTCTGGGCGGTCGCATCGGCGGCGTTGCCGACTACCCCTTCCGGCGTGGCGGCGATTTCGATGGCAAAATGGCCTTCGCCTTCGGACCAGCGGCTGGGCCGGCGGTAGGGGTCTACCGACTTGTCGAAGTGGCCTTCGGGCAGGTAGGATTTGCCCTGGGTGTTGACGGCGTACTTCATATCTACCATATCGGGGAAGAGATACAGCCCCAGCGAGGTCTCGGCTTCGCAGGCGTGGACAAAAGTAGTCCCATATTCGCCGCCGAACTTCTTCTCGCGGAAAAATTCGCGCACAGCCCGGTGCCAGTCAATCACCCGGAAGATGCCGGGCAGTTGGTAGCGCTTTTGCAATTCCTGGATAGCCGATTCCAGCATCCACAGTTGGCCGTGGTTGTTGATGAGGATTTGTTTGCGCCAGCCGTCGTTCCACAAGCCGAGCATGGCGTCAATCAACATCTCGCGGGCAATATCCTCGCGGACGATACAGGTGGCCGACATGCCCATGTGGTGGAAGGGATGCGTCCCAAAATTGAGCGGCGGCAGCGACAGCGAACAGGGCGCGCCCCGTTTGGCCGTAAAGCGGCGTACGCCTTCGAGAATCTGGCTGACAAACAGGGTGTCGGTGGCGGTGGGCAGGTGTAGGCCGTGATTTTCGGTGCAGCCGATGGGGATAAAAAGGATGTCATTCTTGCGGCGCTCTTCGACCACTTTCCAGCGTACGGTGGTTTGAATATAAGAGCCGGCTTTGCCCCACTCGACCGGCGAGGGCATGCCGTACTCGGCCAGGATAGCATCAATCTGCTCGTCGCTGGCCTCCCAAACCTCTTTTTTCATGCGGCCAACGCCGTTGTCCTCAAAAAACAGATCGGGGACGTTGGTCTCCAGCAATCCTTCCGGGACGGGCATTTTGCCATTGGTGGTTGACATTGGATCTCTCCTTAAAACTAAGCTAAATTTTACAGTTCGTGTTGCGTGTTGCGTGGTGCGTAGAAATTAACAGAACACGCACCACGCAACACGTATTGATGTTAGGGGAAGGCTCAAGTTGCAGCCTCTACCTTACATTAGTTGGGGTACACCATCACCTTACCATCCACCCGTTCGGTGCCTTTGATGATGGCCTCTACGGCTTTATCCAATTGATAACGAGCCGTAATCATCGGGCTGAGATCCAGCCGGCCCGAAGCGACCATGCGGATGACGTTGGGGAAGTTTTCGTCGCCGGAGTGGCCCTGCGCCCCGTACACCTGCGCCCGGCGCACTTGCATGGTTTCCAGGTACATGGGCACTTCTTTGGCCGCCCGGCCAATCTGCACAATTTTGCCGTTGATGGCCAGGCTCTTGACCATTTCGGGGACGGTGATGTGCGGCGCGCCGGCAGCTTCGACGTAGAAGTTGAAGCCCTCGCCCTTGCTCAGTTCCATCAGCACTTCAGAAGCGCGTACCTCACGCGGATCATAGACAAAGTCAGAGCCGAGTTTCTTGGCTAACTCCAGCCGTTCCCTCGAGATGTCAAAGGTGACAATCTTGCCCGCGCCGGCAGCTTCGGCCAGGCCCACTGCCGCCAGACCAATCGGGCCGGCCCCAAAGACTGCCACAAAGTGACCGGGCTTGAAACCACCGGCCCGTGAGAACATGGCGTTGTAGGAAACACAGGTCGGCTCGGTCAAGGCGGCCACTTCGTAAGCCTTTTTCTCATCGCCAAAACGCTCGGCAATGGCGTTGATCTTCCAGGCAAATTTGGCCCCAATGGCGATGTAGTTGGCAAAGCCGCCGTCAATGGTGAAGCCAATTTCTTCCAGGTTGGTGCAGTGGTTGGGGAAACCGTTGCGGCAGGGGGTGCAGTGGCCGCACCAGATCATCTCTTCCACCGTGACCATGTCGCCCACTTTCAGGTCTTGCACTTCTTTGCCCACTTCGACCACCTTGCCGGAAAGCTCGTGGCCGGTGATGGAGGGGAATTTGGTCAGGCCGGGGTAGAGCATGTAGCCGTCGGAGTCGGTTTCGTAAAAGTGCAGGTCAGAACCGCACACGCCGCAAGCTTTGACTTCGAGCAGAATTTGGTCCGGTTTGATTTTGGGGTCGGGCCGTTCGGTCACTTCCAATTTGGGGTAGCGCCAGACGCTGCTGCCGGTAATGGCTTTGCCGGTCTCCTCTTCCCAGTCCGACACTTTATAATCGTGGCGGGGTTCCCACTTTGCATTTAAAACTAAGCCTTTCATTTTTAAACCTCCAAGTAGTTAATAAAGTTGATTAAGGTTTTTGTAACTATTCCCCCCTCATGTCATTTCGAGGCTGAAAGCCGAGAAATCTCAGAGACCGTTGTCTGCAAACCACGGATTAGAAGATTTCTCGCTCCTAACGTCGCTCGAAATGACATGGCTGAGTAGCTACTAAAGGTGTATTTTTCATTACGCACACGTGTGCATAGAGTATAGTATAGATTTGTTAGGGTGTCAAAATAACAGATACGCAATTTAACTCCGGTTTATGAGTAGCTGAAACGGGTTTACAACGGATAAAGGAGACTTCTTGCGGTTAATAAGTTCGCTCTTGACGTTCTCGGGGGGATCATTATGAGAACCCTTATTTTTCGGTATTGAGCGGCAGTTCTATGGGCCGGGCTTGGTGGTAAGATTGAGTGGCCGCCAGCGCAATTTCCAGGGCTGCACGGGCATCCTGGCCGGTCACTAGCGGCGCTTGATCGGTCCGCACCCGCTCGACAAAATCCTGGGCCTGGGCCAGGTACGCCTCACCAAAGCGCTCCATCAGGTAGGGAACCATATCGTGGCTGATACCCTGACGAGTCAAAATCAGCACGGGCGTTTGCCGAAAATAACCGATCTGCACCCCGCCGGTAGTGCCCAATACTTCGGTACGGATGTCGTAGCCATACAAGGCATTGCGACTGACCTCGACATTGCCCAACGTGCCGTTTTTGAACAGCATGTTGACCACCGCGTTGTCAATATCGCCCACCGTGTTGAGTTGAGGGAAGGCCAGGGTGCCGCCTTCGGTATAGACCCGTTTGACCTCGTTGCCCATCAGCCAGCGCCCCAGATCAAAATCGTGGATGGCCATATCCAGAATCAAGCCGCCGCTGACGCTGGGCCGGGCATATTCCAGGTCGGGGCAAAAGGGGTCCCGCCCCACCGATTTAAACGTAACCGGCTGGCCGATGACCCCGGCCTCGATCTGTTTTTTGGCCGCCATATACCCGGCGTCGAAGCGGCGCATAAAACCGGCCTGGAACAGAACGCCCTTTTGGGCAATAACGGCCAGCATGGCGTCGGTATCGGCCAGCGTTAACGCCACCGGCTTTTCGCAAAAGATAGCTTTACCGGCTTCCGCCGCCGCAATAACCACCTCCCGGTGGGTGCTGGTGGGCGAGATGACAAAAACCGCTCTGATCTCAGGGTTAGCCAAAACATCCCGATAATCGGTTGACCAGGATATCCCTTCTAGTTCAGCGGCGAAGGTTTGCGCTCGCTCGGCCATGGCATCGGCTACGGCCACAATTTTAGCCTGGGGAATCCGTCCGGCCAGATGCCGGGCGTAGACCTGCCCCATCCGCCCCAGGCCGATGACGCCCACCGGCAGTTTAGCCTTCATAAAAGTCCCTTTGATTTTGTAACTGCTCAGGCATGTCATTTCGACCGAAGGGAGAAATCCTCAATACGTTACTTTTGTATGTTGCGTCTTGGAGATTTCTCGACCTTCGGTCTCGAAATGACATGAGGCTGAGTAGCAACTTAATTTTGATGTGATTCACGGCTGGCCTTCAACCGCCAACCCCCTCCCTTCCCTCCCCCTCTTGGAGGAAGGGGGGGCCGTCGGCGATCATGCTATTCATAAATATCCCCGTTGGGCTTCATTGCCCCGCGCAGATGGGCATTGCTCAGATTAGCTCCTTCCAGACTGGCCTCAAACAAGTTGGCCCCTCGCAGATGCGCCCCTTCCAGGTTAGCATTAGCCAAGTTTGCTCCCTTGAGCACCGCTTTGAGCAAGATAGCTTCGCTCAGATTAGCTCCGCTTAGATTAGCTTCAGTCAGATGAGCTTCGCGCAGATTAACCTCAAACAAATTGGCTTGTTCTAGCTTGGCATAATTAAGCAGGCTCTGGCGCAAATTAGCTTTAGCCAAGTTTGCCTGGCTCAAGTCGGTATAACTCAAGTTAGCCTCACTGAGATTAGCCCCGGTCAGCAAGGCCCCGGTCAGGTTTGCGCCGATTAGATTGGCCCCGGTCAAGTTGGCCCCGGCCAGGTTGGCCTGGCTCAAATTAGCCTCGCTCAGATCAGCGCCGCTCAGGTTGGCCCCTTTCAAATAAGCGCCGCTCAAATCGCAGCCGGCCAGCCAGAGCGGTCTGGGCCGGTTCAGCAAATCATAGATTTGCGCAGATGTTAGCTCGGCCATGGTATTTTCCCCTTCATTCTTCCAGGCCATGCGAGAATACTTCTTCGCTTTCCTCCAATGCCTGGGCCAGATGTCGTTCGGCTTCGCCTAATTCCTGCCCGGCCCCAGAGTCGGTGCGAGCAAATTCGGCCAGTTCGTGGCTCAAAGCATCCAACTCATCGGCTCCGGACATCATTCTAACCATCTCCTCTCGCGCTAACTCGGCTTTGGTAAAGGTGCCAAAGGTTCGGCCTCGCTTGAGGATGGTAAATCTATCGCCTACCGCATAAGCATGGTGCGGATTGTGCGTAATCAGAATAACCCCTAGATTCCGCGCCCTGGCCTGGGCGACATAACGCAAGACCACACCCGCTTGCTTGACCCCCAGAGCAGCCGTTGGCTCATCCAGAATTAATACCTTTGCCCCAAAGTAAACTGCGCGGGCGATAGCCACACATTGGCGCTCACCACCAGAGAGAGTCCCCACCGGCTGAGCCGGGTCGCGCACATCAATGCCCATCTTAAGCATTTCTTCCCGCGCCACCCGGTCGGAGAACTTGACATCGTAGCGCTTGAAAGGTCCCCAGCCCCCTCTGGTCGGCTCCGAGCCGAGAAAGAAGTTGCGGGAAATGCTCATCAACGGGATCATCGCCAGATCCTGATAAACGGTGGCAATGCCTCGATCCAGCGCATCCCGAGGGGAATTGAAATGAACTTCCTCGCCTTCAACCAAATACTGGCCCTCATCGGGCCGATGCACCCCGGAGAGCGTCTTGATGAGGGTAGATTTGCCCGCGCCGTTATCACCCAACAAACACATCACCTCACCGGCCCGCACCGCCATCGAGACATCGCTGAGGGCGATGACGCTGCCAAAAAATTTGGAAATATTTCTGACCTCAATAAGAGGCGTCCCATTTTGACTCATCTTCGTGATGCCTCCGCTCGCTTCCTGATGTAATTATTAACCAACACGGCGATGACCAGCATAGCGCCCATAAACACCTGGAACCAGTCCGCGTCAACCCCGGCAAAAACGATGCCCTGGCGAACCATGCCAAAGATGAGCGCGCCCAGGGCCGCCCCAATCACCGAGCCGTAACCGCCGGTCAGCAAATTGCCGCCAATAACCGCACCGATAATGGCCAGAAACTCCTGCTGCTCGCCGCGCAATACGTCGGCCGATTTGACGCTGGCAACCTGAATGGTCGCCACCAGCCAGGCGGCAAAGGCGGTGGTCATAAACAGGCCGATTTTCAGCCGATCCACCGGCACACCGACGTTGCGGGCCGCTTCCGCTGCGCCGCCAGCCCCAAAAATCCAGTTGCCTACCTGAGTCCGCAGCAAAATCCACGTCCCCAAAGCAATGATGGCAAACCACCACACTATGGAGACCGAGAAATTAGCCCCGGCAAAACGAATGTCATAAGCAAAAACGGCTCGCAGGATATCGTAGCCGGCCAGGTCATCCAGTCCCCCTACTTGGGTCCGGCCTGTAATCATACGGGTAAAACCGATGGTCGCCCCACGCACAATAAATAAGCTGCCCAGACTGATGATAAAAGAAGGCAGCTTGGTTCTGACCACCATGTAGCCGTTGAAGAAACCGACAGCCAGCGACAGCACCAAAGCTACCAACGCGGCTACGGGCAAAGGTAATCCCAATTCGGTGCCCAGGATGGCGATCGTTACCCCGGCCATGCCAATAATCGAGCCGATGGATAGGTCAAACTCACCCCCAATCATCAGCAGCGCCACCGCTACCGCTAGAATCCCCAGATGCGACGAAACCTCCAGATAGCTGGCCGTGCCCCTTATGCTTAAGAAACCTCTGGAAGCAGCGATGGCAAAGAAAAGCCAAACCACAATAGCCCCGGCCAGCGCGCCAAATTCCGGCCGGCTGAGCAGGCGTTTCATCAGGCCCGCCTGGACCATGCGCTCGTCTCGTCTTTGTTCTGGTGCGACAGTTGTTGCCATTTAACTCTCCTTAAAAGCAGGGAACTGAAGGATTTACGATTTTAGATTTTAGATTTTAGATTTTCGATTAGGTTGAGCCAATGCCTTCAATCGTAAATCGGTAACCACTCAGCCATGTCATTTCGAGCGACGTTAGGAGCGAGAAATCTCCTAATCCGCGGTTTGCAGACAACGGTCTCAGAGATTTCTCGGCTTTCAGCCTCGAAATGACATGGCTGAGCAGTTACGTTTTTTACAAAGGCCGGGGGTCAACTTCCCCCGGCCTTTTCAGTCAATCAATTAGCGTGTACCCGCAGCACTCAGATCAATAACCTGGGCCGCATTATCGGCGGTCACAAAGCCAGGCCCGGTCAGCAGCACATCGCTGCCAACGGTGTTCAGGTTCTCTATGTAGAGAGTTAACAAAACGATGGGCAAATAGCCTTGTAGATACTGCTGCTGGTCAATGGCAAAGAGCATGTTGCCATCGCGCACCGCTTCCAGCACTTCGGGTGAGAGGTCGAAGGTTGCCAGCAGGATTTCGCCAATCAGCCCTTCATCTTCCAGGGCGGCCAGAGCAGGGGCAGCGCCGGTGGGGCCAAGGGTGAGGATGCTGTCAACATCGGGATTGGCTGCCAAGGCCGCGGCAATGGCTTCTTGCGAGCCGGTGGGGTCGGCCAGGTCAACCGCCAGCACCTCAACTGTGCCACCGGCTTCAGTCATAGCGTCGGTAAAACCCTGGCAGCGCAGGTCAAGCGCCGCATTGCCGACTTCCTGGTTGACGCACAGCGCAGTGGTCGCGCCTGCTTCGGCCATACGTTGACCGCCGCCATAGCCGGCTTCATACTCGGTCTGGCCGACATGGGTAATAATGCCCAAATCCTTGGCCACATCGCTCCCGGAGTTCATCGAGATAACCGGAATTCCAGCGTCAACGGCTGCGGTAATGGAGTCGCCCAGGGCATCGGCGTCGGGGATAGAAACTACCAGCCCATCCGGCTCTGAGGCTACTGCCGCATCAATGAGCTGGGACATAGCTACCATGTCGAAGGTGCCCGGCGCCTGGTATTCGACCGTTACCCGCATATCGGTAGCCGCGGCGTCAACGCCATTCTTGACCACCGACCAAAACGGGTCAGAAGCCTGGCCGTGGCTGACCACAACGAAGCGAAGCGGGCGCATTTCTAATTCTACCGTCCCTGCTGCGGCCTCAGCCCCAGCTTCTTCCGTCGCTTCTTCGGTGGCTTCCTGATAGACAGCCACTTCTTCTTGTCCGGCCGGCTGGCTAGAAGCCGCGGACACACTTTGGGCAATAGCCCCCCAGGAGACACTGATTAACGCCAGAGCGCACAGGGTCGCCAACATGACAAATAGCCTGTTTTTCATTGTAATCTCCTCCACATTGAACAAAGTTTATTTTTGGATGAACTTTGAGATTTCTGCTGTAGCCAGAAAATCTCCGCTACCAAAGATTTACATGCTGGATCAAGTTTGCAGTTTTTGGGTTATCCTCCTCTCTTTCTCATCGAATTGAAAAACAGTAAGTTTTAGATAGCAGAGGCAAGCTCATAAGTTGTCCGCTTATCATCACCCACTGTTTGTTCACCCATGATTGGCTGGTTGTTTGTAGTGACGACTTAAGTCGTCACTACAAATTTACAAGCCGACTTCACTCAATTTTACCGGCCGGTTCTCCCGATACGATTTCCAGGCGGCTAACCCCATCACCACCGGAATCCGGCCATCCAGTCCGGTGACCGGCGGCGCGGTATCCTGTACAATGGCCGAAATAAAAGTTTTCATCTCGGCCACATAGGCTTCGGTGTAGCGTTCCAGGAAGAAATAGAGCGGTAGAGCCGAATGAACACCCTCGGTGTTGCTGTAAACGGCATTGTGGGGCGTATTGTTGCCAACGACGACCACCCCTGCCGAACCAAACACTTCCACCCGCTGGTCGTAACCGTACACGGCCCGGCGGCTGTTATCAATGGTTCCGATGGCGCCGTTAGCATAGCGCAGCGTCACTACGGCGGTGTCCACATCGCCGGTCTGGCCAATGGTCGGGTCAACCAGCACAGCCCCGGCCGCAAAAATTTCTGTGACTTCGCTGCCGATTAGGTAACGGGCCATATCAAAATCGTGGATGGTCATATCGAGGAAGATACCGCCGGAAACTTTGACGTAATCCAGCGGCGGCGGCGCGGGGTCGCGGCTGGTAATGCGGACCAGATGGGGTGTACCAATTTTGCCGGTGACCACCATATCGCGGGCCTGTTTAAAGTTGGGGTCAAAGCGGCGGTTAAAACCAATTTGCAGTTTTACGCCGTATTGTTCAACCGCTGCCAGGGCCGCATCAATCACCTTCAAGTCAAGCGCAATCGGTTTTTCACAAAAGATGTGTTTGCCGGCGGCGGCGGCTTCACTGATGAACTGGGCGTGGGTATCGGTGCTGGAACAGATGATAACCGCCTCAATCTCGGGGTTATCCAGAAGGGCTTGATGGTTTTTAACCGCTGTGGGGATATTAAAATCGGCGGCGCATTTTTGGGCTGCTTCTAAAAAGACATCCGAAACAGCCAAAACCCGTGCTTCGGGTACACGATAAGCCAGGTTTTCAGCATGAACCCGGCCAATTCGACCGGCGCCAATAATGCCAACATTGATCTTTGTCGTCATCTCTGACAAACCCTCCTGTGGGGAAGCAAAAAACAAGTTTATGGATTTGGGTATTGACGGGTTGACTCACGCACAATTAAGTTGCAGGGCAAGCGTTGATCCTGTACTTCCTGCCCATCAAGCAATTTAAGCGTCATAGTCATGGCCAGTTGTCCAAGCTTAAAGCGAGGTTGGTGAATGGTAGTAAGGGTAGGCGTAGTATACAGGGCCGGTTCAATATCGTCAAAACCGATTATGCTCAACTCCTGCGGCACAGCAATGCCTTGTTGGTGACATTCCAGCAGCAGTCCGATAGCAGTTAAATCGTTATAACAGAAGGCAGCAGTGGCATGTGCTGTCCGCAATGTTTCCAGGCTGGCCCGACCTCGTTCGAGATCGGTGTTGGCTGGCAGTGATATGACCAGCGCCGGGTCGAGGGCGAGGCCCGCTTGCTTGAACGCGGTGGCGTAACCCTCCAGGCGCTGCCCGTTCGATTTGGGACGGTCGGCGGCCCCCACATAGCCAATCCGGCGATGGCCCAGGGTCAAGAGGTGCTCCGTTGCTAACTGCGCTCCCTGAAAATTATCCACTGCCACCGAGTACAGGAACTCCCCTTCTTCCTGATTATTAATCAGAACAATGGGAACTTTAATCTGATCCAGTTGCAAGCTGTATAAACTCCCCACCCGGGAAGAGGTAACGATGATGGCATCTACTCGGCGGCGCTGGAAGGTTTCAACGACCGCCATTTCTTGATCGGGATTATTGTGAGAGGTGTTGAGGAAAATACTATAACCGGCTTCCTGAGCAACTTGTTCAGCCCCCTCGACCACCTGGACAATAAAAGGGTCAGCGATGGTGGTAATAACCATGCCGATGGTTTGGGTGCGTCGAGAGAGCAAACTCTGGGCTACGGCGCTGGGTACATAACCCATTTGGCGGGCCAACTGCTGGATGCGTTCGGTTGTTTCAAAACTGATGGCTGGGTTGCCATTAAGCGCCCGCGAAACAGTAGTATGGGACACCCCGGCAACTTTGGCGATATCCTTGATCGTAACCGGCACTGGTTTCTCCCATGATCAGATCCAAGATATTATGCACACGTGTGCGTAATAATTCTACAATATTTTTCAGCAGATGTCAAGGAGGTTTTTAAAGGAATTTTGCATTTGCAAACTCTAAGTTGACTAAACCCAGTCTCAGGTATTTAATGGAGATGTCCGGATCAAAAAGCAAAGCTGCTTAAAGTTCCCCATTTCATTCAAACAATTTGGAAATCAACAGAAGGATTGCTTTATGAACCGTTTAACTTTAGTTCAATTATGGCAGCGTGAGTTTACCCATTATAATACCGATAAATTTCGGCAGGATTTGTTGGCCGGTCTCACGGTAGCGGCGGTTGGTTTGCCGCTGGCCCTGGCTTTTGGGGTGGCTTCAGGGGCTACCGCCGCCGCCGGTTTAGTAACAGCCATTCTCAGTGGTCTGATCATCGGCGGGTTGTCCGGCGCACCCTACCAGATTTCAGGGCCAACCGGCGCGATGAGCGCTATTTTGATCCTCATCAGCCAGCGTTATGGCCTTGAAGGAGCCTGGGCAGCCGGGGTGATAGCCGGGCTGATTATACTGGTGATCGGTCTGCTGCGTTTGGGCCGTTTTATTGCCTTCATCCCGGCTCCGGTTATCACCGGCTTTACGGCCGGCATTGCCGTCATTATCGCCGTGGGGCAAATTGACAACTTTTTGGGGGTGCAAACCCCTGGGGCAGAGTCCGCCGCCGTCAAACTTCTTCAATATTTTCAAGGTGGCTTTATCCCTGCCTGGCAAGCCGTTGTCGTTGGCTTGATTGTTATGAGCATGATGATTTTCTGGCCGCGCCAGTGGGCCAAATTTATGCCCGGCTCGTTGGCAGGGATTATTGTGGCGACCCTGCTGACCTCTCTGGCCGGCTGGGAGATTCCCCAGATTGGCACTATTCCCCGCACCATTTTGCTCGACCAGCGGCTGACTTTGGGCAGTTTTCCCTGGGCAGACCTGAATGGATTGATTGCGCCGGCCATTTCCATTGCCGCCCTGGGCGCGGTTGAGTCGCTGCTGTGCGGGGCTGTCGCCAGCAAAATGACCGGCATCCGCTTGCAGGCCAACCAGGAATTGGTAGCGCAAGGGGTGGGCAATATCGTCCTGCCCTTTTTTGGCGGTGTGCCGGCCACCGCGGCCATTGCCCGCACCTCGGTGGCGATCAAATCAGGCGGGGTGACGCGTCTGACCTCGATTATTCACGCTCTGGCGCTGCTGGCCTCAGCTTTGCTGTTTGCTCCGGTCATCGCCCAGGTACCGCTGGCCGCCTTGGCCGGGGTGTTGATGGTGACGGCCTATCGCATGAACGAGTGGCCGGCCATTCGCTTTATGTTTTCAAATGGCTTCAAAACCGGGATTATCACCTTCATCATCACCCTACTGGCCACAATTACCCTGGATTTGACCCAGGCGATTTTGATCGGGGCTGCATTGTCGGCGGTGGTCTTTATCAACCAAGTCGCCAGCCTTCAGGTAGAGATTAGAGATGTGGACGCGGAGCGGATGCGGGCGCGGGGTATGTCTATCAAAGGTGACTGCCCCCACGTGCGCGTGGCTTATTTGACCGGCCCCCTCTTTTTTGCCGCCACCAATACCTTTAATGAGGCATTCGCCCGGCTCGAAGGGGTCCAGGTCTTGATTCTTTCGATGCGGGCTGTGCCGATGATTGACCTGTCTGGTCTGGAAGCCTTGACCACATTGCATGAAAAAATGGCCCACGAGGGGAAGGTACTGATGCTCACCGGGGTTCATCCGGCGGTGATGCGCATGCTGGAACGGGCCAAATTGGACCGGGCCATCGGCCGCGATAACTTTTTCTGGAGTTCAGACCGGGCCATTTATGTCGCCGAGCAGCGTTATATCTGTCCCCAATGCGCGCCGCCTGAGCTGGCCGCTATCTCGGTGGCGGCGGGCGAAATTTTGGAAGTCGAGTAGCAAGCTGAAAGGAAGGTTGAAAAACAGCCGCCAATCTGCTATGCTTCCTTTGATTGAGATGATCCGGAGGTAACCCCCATGCCCAACGAAACCATCCTGGTAGTGGACGATAGCGAGGAAATTGTGCGTGTGCTCAAAGATTATATGTTGGTTCCTCTGGGGTATCAGGTCATCACTGCCAGTAATGGCCGCCGGGGATTGGAGCTGGCCGTTTCGCGCCGGCCCGATTTGATTATGCTGGATATGCAGATGCCTGTTATGAGTGGGCTGGATGTGCTGACCGCCCTACGAAAAACAGATTGTCAGGCGCCGGTAATTTTTATGACCATGCATGGCTCTGAAAGTATTGTGGTCGAGGTGTTCCGGTTGGGCGTGCGGGATTACCTGGCTAAACCTTTTACTATGGAAGAAGTTCAATGGGCCGTAGACGGGGCGCTCCAGGAAAGCCGTCTACGGCGCGAGCGTGAAGAATTGGCCCGTAACCTGATTGCTTCGGAAACCGTGCGTCAAACCGCCGTCACTTTGTCACACTATATCAACAATCAATTGATGGTGCTCAGCGGCAACTTAACCTTACTGAAAGAGGCGCTGGCCCGAGAATTACCGCAGCCTGCCAATCTGCAAAGAATGGTCCGGGACAGCCAAAACAGCACCGATCAAATTGCGGCGGTGATTCGGGTGCTACAGCGCACTACCCATGCTGAACAAACTACTTATCTAGGCGAAACCCGGATGATTGATATTGAGGCGGCTTTACGCGAGGAGATGAACCGGCTAAAGCAGCAAAAAAAGTGAGAGATTGGAGATTAGAGATTGGAGATTAATCTCTAATCTCCAATCTCCTCACTTGAGATAGAAATCATTTTTGGATAACTACTACTCACGAAGCATCCTGAGCGCAGCGGAAACCCACATCTACATCATTAAAGGCGCGAGCGTTGCCGTAGCGCCGGCTGGTGGTGAAAAATGCGCCGTCGGGGTTGGCAAAGCTGCCGCCGCGAAAGATGCGGCCTGCGCCATCCCCTGTGCTAATCGGATTGTTGACGGGGGAATTGGCATAAAATGTTTCATCGTATACATCCGCCACCCACTCGCCCACATTGCCGGCCATGTTATACACCCCAAACGGGCTGACGCCCGCCGGGTAGCTGTCAACCGGCTGCGTATCCCCGGCGCTGGCCGCCGACAACTGAGCATCGAAGGTGTTGCCCCAGGGCCAGGTGAAATTTTGGGGGCCGCTGGCGGCATATTCCCATTCGGCCTCGGTCGGCAGACGCTTGCCGGCCCAGCGACAGTAGGCTCCAGCCTGATCCCAGGTAACGCCCATCACCGGGTAATCGTTATAGGCGGGATCGTCGCGGTAGCCTTTGTAGGTAAAGGAGTCCACCTTATTACCCGGCGTACAGCCGCCGCCCTCAACGCAGGCCCGATAGTGGGCATTGCTCACTTCAAAAATGTCCAGATAAAAAGCAGACAGAGATACTTCATGCTCCGGCGCTTCGTTGGGTTGGCCGGCGGATGATCCCATCAAAAAAGAACCGGCAGGAATCAACACCATACCTGCCGGAGTCGAGACAGTGGGACTGGGAGCAACGGTCGGGGTGGCAGGCTCGGTGGTGGCAGTGGGTGTGGGCGGCTCGGAGGTGGCGGTTGGCTCAATGGTGGGTTCCGGGCTGGGGGTGGGCGACGGCAGGGTGGTTGTGGGGGTGACGACCACATCCGACGTCGAAGCCTCCACCGGCTCGGTCTCGGCGGGAACGGCGGCAATGGCCTCAAATTCAGCTTTGCGCACCGTCAACGACTCGTAATGCACGTGGGCCAAGCTCTCATCAAACGTTTCCACGTAGAAACCGACTTCGCCGCTTTTATAGTCGCCATCCGTTACCTGAACTAAGGGCTGGCCGTTCACCCGGAAAACAAAATCAGACCCCTGGGCATCCACCCGCAGGAGGTCGCTTTTATCGGGGGTAAAGCCAACCGGGGCAAAGCCTTGCAGCGTCTCGATTTTGCCCTCGGCCAGGGTTTCCAGTCCGGCGGTGGTGTGCTTGAGGGCCTGCCATGTACCTGTCCGCGAGGAAACCACAAAGGCATAAAACTGGTCTTCGCCGGAGCGGCGCAAGGCCAACCCATAGCGGTAGTTGCCTGCATCGGTATCGGTATGGTCTACCAACACTTCGGTTTCAATCGTCGCATTTTCAAAATCAGGCGCTTTTGAAACTACCACCCAATCATTGGGAACGCCGACCTGAACGTGGTAATAATCGGGCGGATGATAACCCAGCACATATTTGTCGTCGCTTACCACCGGCCAGCCGGTATTCGGGTCGGTAAAAGTTTCCTCAACAAAAATACCTCCCTCGACTGGTAGGGGGCTGGCTGCGTCGCCTTTGACCTCCAGAATCGTCAATTCGTCATAATGAATGTGGGCCAGGGTTTCGTCGAAGGTTTCAACATAAAACCCCACTTCACCCTCGACGTATTCCGAGTCGTTGACCTCTGAGACCGTCTGGCCATTGATTTGAAAGGTGAACTTGGGGCCACTGGCATCTACCCGCAGGGCGTCGGTTTTATCGGGCGTAAACCCTTGCGGGGCAAACCCCTGTAAGGTCTGCACGCCACCCTCGGCCAGCACATCCAGCTTGTCGGGTGAGCTTTTGAGCACCTGCCATGTGCCGGTGCGAGGCGACACAGTGAAGGCATAGTAACTGTCGCCGTTGCGGCGCAAAGCCAGGCCATAGCGGAAGTTGCCCTTTTCAGTGTCGGTGTGGTCTACCAACACTTTGGCTTCAACGGTTACATCCTCAAAATCTTGGGCGCGAGCCACCACCGTACGCGCCTCAGGCTGCCCGACTTCGACGTGGTAATAATCAGGGGGGTGATAACCGTAAAGATACGATCCTTCGCTTAAAATAGGCCAGCCGCTGCCGGGGTCGGCAAAATTATCCTGGACCAGCACCCCTTCCACCTGGGCCACTTCGGGCTGGGGCACCTCAACCTTATCGGCAGCGCAGCGAATCCCGGCGGTTTTGATAATCGACTCCTGGTTGGGCGGTCCTTCCAGGCGGTAGGCCATATCTTTGAGTAGGCCGTTCTCCCCACCGCGTAGAATTCGGTTGCCTTCCTTTTGGACCGGGGCATAGGTTTCGCCGACCCACTCCCAAACATTGCCGGCCATATCAAACACGCCAAAGGCGCTCTGGTTGGTCGGTTTGCCGCCTACTTTATAAACCCCACTGCGCGGAAGTTCAACCGCCCTGGGGTCATTGCCCCAGGGAAATAGGCGGCCTTCAGGACCACGAGCAGCGACCTCCCATTCGACCTCAGCCGGTAAGCGCTTTTTGGCCCACTGGCAGTAGGCATTGGCCATATCCCAGCTAACCCCTTGCACCGGAAAATCTGCCTGGTCAGCCGGAACTTTCCCATCCGGCCAGGTTGCGGGTGGTTGGTTTTGGGTGTCAGCCAAAAATTGGGCGTATTGGGCATTGGAAACTTCGTACTGGTCAATCCAAAACTCAGATAGCTTAACCTCTTGGGGGGGAGCATAATTCTGGCCCGGCGCATCTCGCCCGATGGAATAAGTTCCAGCTCCAATCTTGATCATCTTTTCAGAGGAAGGCAGAGTTGCATCCTCCGGCCCGGCGATAACCTGTTCTTCGCCTGCAGAGGGGCCTGGGCGGAAGAGGAAAAAGAGGGCCGCCCCCACCACAACCAGCAGCAACAGCACGGCCGCTATTCCACCCAGGATCAAGGGTAAATTGTTTTTATGCGGAGGAATAACCGCAGAAATCGGCGCAACCGGTTCGTAAACCGTCGAGTCGGTGGGCGACTTGACCGGTAGCGTAACTGTCGCCCGACCCGATGTATCAATCGCCCGCAGCGCCACCGCCATATCCGAAGCAGTCCGGTAACGCTCGCCTGGCTCTTTGGCCAGGGCTTTTTTGGTGACGGCAACCAGCAAATCCGGCGCAGTTTGGTTGACCTGGCGAATGTCGGGGACCGGCTGGGTAACGTGCTTCATCATCAGGCTCACGGCAGAATCCGCCTTAAAGGGCGGCACCCCGGTGATCATTTCATACAGCATCACCCCCAGCGAGTAAATATCAGAGCGCTCGTCGGGGCGTTCGCCGCGGGCCTGTTCGGGCGACATATACAAAGCCGTCCCCACGACTGCACCGGTGGCCGTGTGTTGGACTTCGCCCAGCATTTTAGCCACTCCAAAATCCATGAGGATGGGTTGGCCCTGCGGACTGAGCATCACATTGGCCGGTTTCAGGTCACGGTGGATCATATTGCGCTGGTGGGCGTAGGCTACGGCATCACAGATAGAAGCCATCGTCTGGATTACTTCACTCAGCGGCATACGTTGGTGGGCGGCGTTCAGCGCGGTCAAACGCGCTTGCAGCGTTTCGCCGGGCACGTACTCCAACACCATGTAGTAAACACCCTCGTCGTGGGCAAAATCAAATACCTGAATGATATTGGGGTGACGCAGTTGGGCCACCGCTGCTGCTTCTTGTTCAAAACGCCGCACAAATTGCGGGTCATTGGACAGGTGTGGATGGATTAATTTGACCGCTACCGTCCGCCGCAGGTTGGGGTCGCTGGCTTGATACACGGTAGACATGCCGCCGTGACCCAGCAAGGCTTCAATTTTGTAACGGCCGCCGATTGTTTGTCCAATCCAACTCTGCTGAGGTCTGGATACAGTCTGAGTCATTGGAAGGCCTCCACGCGAAAAAATAATATTATCAGAGAGACCGATAGGGGTTAAACTGGATGAAATTGTGGAAGTGGGGCGATAATAGAGAACAGTAATTAATAATTTTGCAGCATTAAAAGTATAAGAGGAAAAAGAGGGCGCGTCAAGTACATTAAAGTCCTATCGGGTAGGAGTAAGGGCTTTTCAGCTCCTTCCCCTACTTCCTCTTTAAACCACCATCGCTCCCTCATAATAAAGAACCTGGTTCTGCTCATCTCGAACCGCGCGGGCGCTGTTGCGAACCCAGATAATAGTTCCATCGAGGCGGCGCACCTGAACTTCAAAGTTCTGTACCACCCCCTCCCGTTCGACCAGCGTCTGCCACCGCTGCCGCTCGTCCGTGTCGGCGTACAAGTGGTTCAAATTGACATCCAGCAGCGACTCCCGGTTGGGATAACCTAACATTTGAACCAAGGCCGGATTGGCATCCAAAAACTTCCCTGTTGGAGTAGAGCGGTACAAACCTACCGGCACCCCATCGAACAGACTGCGATAGCGAGTTTCCGCTTCGCGGAGGGCTTGCTGCTGCCGCGCCTGCTCTAACGCCAGACGCACGGCAGCGGTGAGGCGAGTGAAATGTTTGGGCGATTTGAGGACATAATCATTTAGCCCGGCTTTCATGGCTTCAACTGCCACTTCCTCGCTGCCGGTAGCGGTAAACATCACCACCGGGCAGTCGGGCCAATGATTTTTTACCGTGCGCAAGACGGTCACACCATCGGTCCAGCGCAACTGGTAATCAGTAATAACCAGATCGAAACCACCCGCTTGCAACGCTTTACTAAATCTCTCAGCATCGGCGATCTCGACAATTTCTACATTGGTAAAATTGCGCCGCAGTTCGCGCACAGCCAGGGTGCGGTCGTCGGGGTTATCGTCAATAAGCAAAAGGCGCAGTGTTTGGTTCATTGCGCACACCTCCATTGGCGTCACTCAAAACCTGAGTTATCCTCTCGTGCAATCAATAATCATACCACTCACTGCCTGTTTTATCAAAGGTTGAGGGTGAACAGAAACCAGAGGTCAGTAGTCAGATGTTAGTAACCAGAAAAACTTATCTGACTACTGGCTACTCAATGTCATTAAGCTAAGGCCGTAGTATAGGGCCTCGTGCCCGCCCACAAAGGGCTAAACTACACTAACTTAACGACATTGACTGGCCACCCTACTACTCTATCACAGTGTCTCGGTCACTTTTTTCAAGCCCGCCGGTTGGTCGGGGTTGAGACCTTTAGCCTGGGCCAGGGCCAGGCTAAAGCACTGGCCCGGCAGAACGGCCACCAGCGGGGTGAGCCAGGCGGGGATGTGGGGAGGCAGCGGCAGCGGCAACTGCGCCCGGCTGAGCAGCGCCTCATCTTCCGAGATGAGCAGCAGTTCGGCCCCCAGGTCATTGAGATCGTTAACCAGGGTTCGTAAATCATCGGCCACAGTATCGGTGGGGGCGACAACCAGGGTAGGAAAACCCCGGCCTACCATCGCAATCGGGCCGTGGCGAAAGTCGGCGGAAGAGTACGGCTCGGCCACAATACGGGTCAACTCTTTGATTTTGAGGGCAATTTCAAAGGCTGTGGCAAAGTTATAACCACGCCCAATGACCACGCAGTGGCCCATGTAGCGATACCGTTCCGCCCGCGCCATCAGCGGGGCCAGGCCGGTTAGGGTTTGGCGCATGAGGTTGGGAAGCTGCCGGAGTTGGACGTGCCGCGCTTCATCTGCCGCCAGCGCCGCCGATAGGAGGGCCAAAACGGTGAGAGAGGTGGTATAAGTTTTGGTGGCGGCAATGGCTCGCTCCGGCCCGGCATGGAGAGAAATCACTTCCTCGGCGGCCTGGGCCAGGGGCGAAGCCGGATCATTGGTGATAGCCAGGGTAGGCCGGCCCTGCCGCCGGGCTTCGCTGATGACCGCGCCAATATCCGGCGATTGACCCGACTGCGAAATACCGACCACCAGCGCCCCGTTGAGCAGCGGTGGGCGGTCATACAGAGTAAACAGAGAGGGAGCCGCCAGGGCCACCGGCAGACGGTTATAGACTCCAAATGTATACTGGGCATAACGGGCGGCATTATCGGAAGTCCCGCGGGCAGCAATCAATACATAATCGAACCGGCCGCGCAGTGAAGCCGCCAAACGCCGGACGTGCTCTGTCTCGTTGTCCAGCAGCCGTTGGATTGCTAACGGCTGCTCATTGATTTCCTGCTCTAAAATAGAAGTGGACATTGCCTTACCTATCCTTGCTTAAAGAAGTGTGAAACGTGATACGTGATGCGTGAGAAAGTCATTATGTTTTACCTGGATTAAATTACCGGGAATTGTTCTGTAGCTCCGCCGCATGCGTCTGAATCTTACGGATTGCCGCCACAGCGTCGTCCACGCCCTGCGGCCCGGCGCGGAAGATGGCCTCGTCTAGCCAGACCGCCTCGTGCTCACAGGCCCGCTCCGCCTCCGGCAAATGCATGGCTTCAAATTGGAATCGCTCCGGGAAGGCGCTGGGGACAGGCAGTTTGGACAGGTGCGGTTGGAACAGTTCGTAATGGTGCATGGCCTCGTAACCCTCCCAGCAGGGAATCCCTTCAGCCGCCAGCGCCGCACACACCAACTTGTGCTCCGCCCCAAAAACCGCTGGGTCAACGGCAAAAATGTAGCGATAGAAGGAGCGGGTGGTGTGGCGCGGGTCGCGCTTGAGGACACGCACCCCAGGGATGTCGCTGAGCGCCTCGTCCATGTAATCGCCCATCTCCTCGCGCTGGCGGGCCTGCTCCGGGAAACGTTCAATCGCCACGTTGCCCAGGGCCGCCTGGATTTCGGGCATGCGGAAATTCGCCCCCATCGTAAACATCTGCTCGGCTTCGTCGTGAGGCCGGCCGCAGTCAATGATGCTGGCCACGCGGGTCGCCAGTTCGGGGGTGCGGCACAGCAGCACGCCGCCTTCGCCGGTGCTGAGGATTTTGGAGGATTGCAGACTGAAGGACCCAAAATGGCCGATGGTCCCCGCCCCGCGCCCGCGCCATTTGGCCCCGTGCGCGTGGGCGCAATCTTCAATGACAATCAGGTTGTGCCGCTCGGCAATATCCATGATGGCGTCCATATCGGCCATTTGCGCACCGAGGTGAACGGGAATAACCGCTCTGGTTCGGGGAGTAATGGCCGCTTCGACAGCTTTGGGATCAATGCAGTAGGTTTCCGGGTCAATATCCACGATGACCGGAATGGCCCCGGCGGCCATCGGCGCGGCGGCAGTGGCCTGGAAAGTGTAGGCCGGCACAATCACCTCATCACCCCAGCCGATGCCGGCGGCGCGCAGAGCCACCTCCATTGTAATTGTGCCATTGGCCACAGCGACAGCATAACCGCCGCCCTGCATTTCGGCAAAGCGCCGGGTGAACTCGGCGCTTTGTGGGCCGGGGTAGGGGTAGCCGCCCCACCGCCCCGATTTGATAACGGCTGTGACCGCTTCAATGTCCCGTTCGTCGTGGACGGGCCAGGCGGGGTAGGGTTCTTTGCGGACAGGTTCGCCGCCGTGAAGGGCAAGGTTGGGCATGGTAAAGCTCCTCTATATAGAACCGCAGATGAACGCGGATAAACGCAGATAAAATTAATTTTTGCTTTTATATCTGCGTCCATCTGTGCGCATCTGCGGTTAAAAATTTTTGACCACTCGTTTAATTTGAACCTTTGGCTGACCGAAGTTAATCAACAGACAAACGGATAGACCCGTTGCTTTGAGATAATTAAGGCATTGGGCCATGTGAATTTCGTCAAATGCTTTGACGGCTTTAAGCTCCACCAGAACACATCCCTCCACCAACAAATCCGCTGCAAATTCACCCACTACAAATCCGTCATAATGGACCTGAATGCCATATTGCTGGACAACTTGCAGCCCCGCTTTGCGAAGTTCATGAGCCAGCGCATTTTCGTAGACTTTTTCCAAAAATCCATTGCCAATGTGTTGCCGACGGTATAGGCACAGCCAATTATCCGTTCGGTTATCTTATTTAGCTCTAATCTCCGCGCTTCATCAATATCCATAGTGATACCCTTATAAATCTGCGTTTATCCGCGTTCATCTGTGGTTGCAATGGGCAAGGTAAACCAAAAGGTGCTGCCTTTCCCCTGCTCACCCCACGACTCACGGAGGATAATAAACCCTCGCTCCGCGCCCACCAGCCAAACCGCTTTCTCTATCACCCGGTTCAGGGTTTCGGTTAAATCCAGCGAAGCGTGGAGATCGCGGATGGCCTCATACAAGGCGGCCAAACGAAGATAGGTTGGAGCATAGGGCAAAGGTTCAGCGTGTTCACCCCAATCACTATCAATTGAAATTGTCGGCATAGCTATTGCTCCTCCAAATCCATCAGCCAAATCAGGGCGCTATCGTATCAGTATCTTACCACAATCAGGCTCTTTTTTCTATCACTCCAACACTCTCCTCGCAATCACCGTCCGTAAAATTTCGCTGGTTCCCTCACCAATAGTGAGCAAACGCTGGTCGCGGTAGATGCGTTCCAGGGGGAACTCGGCGCTGTAGCCGTAGCTGCCGTGAATTTGCAGCGCCTTGAAAGCCACCCGCTCGGCGGTTTCGCTGGCAAAGAGTTTAGCCATGGCCGCCTCTTTGCTAAAGGGCTGGCCTTGCTCTTTGAGCCAGGCCGCCCGGTAGACCAGCAAGCGGGCGGCCTCAATCTCTGTGCTCATATCGGCCAGCATGTGCTGGATGGCCTGATGCTGGGCAATGGGCCGGCCAAAGGTCTGGCGCTCTTTGGCATAACCTAGCGCCTCATCCAGGGCGGCCTGGGCCAGCCCAACCGCCATCGCCCCAATGCCAATCCGGCCTCCATCCAGAGTGGCCAGAGTTTGTTGCAGCCCTCGACCCGCCTCACCCAGCAGGTTTTCGCGGGGAATCCGCACGCCGTCAAAGGTGAGCATGTGGGTCGGCGAGCCTTTTAACCCCATCTTTCTCTCCGGCGGATGGATCATAAAGCCGGGCCGGTCGGTTTCGACAAGCAGCAAACTAAAGCCGTGCGTTCCGGCAGTTCGGTCGGTGCGGCATAGGGTAATCACAACTGAGGACAGGCTGGGGTTGGTAATCCAGGCTTTGCTGCCGTTGATAACCCAGCCATCATCTTCCAGGGTGGCAGTGGTTTGCACGCCGGCCAGGTCGCTGCCTGCGCCCGGTTCGGTCAGGGCTAACGCGCCCAACTTCTCGCCCGACATCAAGGCCGGCAGGTATTTTGCTTTTTGTTCCGCCGTGCCAAAAGCGACCAGCGGGCCGAGACACAATCCATTATGCGCCGCCACCGACAGGGCCGTGCTGCCGCAGGCCCGGCCAATCTCCTCGATAGCGATGGCCGCGCTGAGGACATCCAACCCCGGCCCCCCATCGGCTTCCGGCACGGGGAGCGCCAGCAGGCCCAGCGGGGCCATTTTTTTGATCACATCCAGCGGCAGCCTGGCTTCTGTGTCTGTTTGCGCGGCGCGAGGTTTTAGCTCTGTCTGGCAAAAATTATGCGCAGTTTCCTGCCACATGCGCTGCTCGGCGTTGAGTTGAAAGTCCATAATGTTTTACTCCTCTATTTCTACCAACACCTGCCCCCGCTCGACCACCTGCCCGGCGGCGCAGTGCAGCCGGCGCACCCGCCCGGCGGAGGGCGCGGTGAGGCGAAGTTCCATTTTCATCGCTTCCAGCACGACCAACGTATCGCCGCGCCCTACCTCAGACCCTTCCGCTACCAGGATTTCGCGGACCAGGCCGGGCATGGTTGCCGTCAAACTGCCGGTGTCCGGGGCTGAGCCGTGAGCATGGCTCTTCGACCGTTGCGGTCGAGGTTTTTCCAATTCCCACGTTTCTCCGGCCACGGCGACATAATGGCGGGCAGGAGTGCGGGCCACAACCGCCTGCCACTGCTGCCCATCCACTTCCAAATCGAGTTGGTCCGGTTCGCCCTGCCGGACGGAAACAATATACTCAACCTCGCCCACCCGCACCCGAAAGCGGTCCCCCACCGGCTCAATGGTGACGGTTTTTTGCTGCTCGCCGATTTGATAGGTAAATTGTTTGTGTATAGGCATCAAACACCATCACTTTAACCGTCATTTTTGATTAACCTCCCCTATCCTAAAATTGCTCAACTCCCGCCAGGGATTATAAGGATCATTCATCATCTCCTCGCCTCCTCGCCTCCTCGCCTCCTCGCCTCTCTCCAACATTTCCCCCAATGCCGCTGCGATCAAAACCAGATCAGGCGGGTCTTGAGCCGGCTGCCAATCGCCAAAATGCTGTTCGATCAAGCCGGTAGTGGTCTCGCCACGCTGGAACAAGTCGTGCGCCAGCAAGTCGCGCAAAAAAGGCAGGTTGGTGGTGACGCCCAGAAGTACATATTGGCGCAGCGCTGAGACTAATTTTTGGATAGCCTCCGCTCGATCCTCTGCTAAAACGATGAGCTTGGCTAACAAGGGGTCGTAGTGAGGCGTGACCACGTCGCCGCGAGCCAGGCCGCTGTCAACCCGCACCCCCGGCCCGACTGGCTCGACCAGTTGCAGCACCCGGCCGGTAGCGGGCAAAAAGTTGTTGGCCGGGTCTTCGGCGTAGATGCGGCACTCCAGGGCGTGACCTCGCTGCGACAGGTCGGCCTGTTCAAATGGCAGCGACTCGCCGGCGGCAATCCGCAGTTGCCACTTGACCAGATCGAGGCCGGTGACCAGTTCGGTGATCGGATGCTCGACCTGCAAGCGGGTGTTCATCTCTAAAAAGTAAAAGTTGCGCTCGGCGTCCACCAAAAATTCGATGGTTCCGGCGTTGACATAGTTAACCGCTTGCGCCGCCGCCACAGCCGCCTGGCCCATACGCTGCCGCAGCGCCTCATCCCCGGCCAACAGCGGCGCGGGCGTCTCCTCGATGATTTTTTGGTGGCGGCGCTGCACCGAGCACTCCCGCTCAAACAGATGGATGATGTGACCGTGAGCATCGGCCAGGATTTGAAATTCAATGTGACGCGGCTGGGCCAGATACTTTTCCAGGTAAATCCGCTCGTCGCCAAAAGCGTGTAAGGCTTCCCGCCGGGCCGAAACCAGGGCATCGGGTAACTCTGCCGCTGTTTGCACCAGCCGCATACCCTTGCCCCCACCGCCAGCTACCGCCTTGACCAGCAAAGGGTAGCCAATTTCCTGGGCAGCAGTCAAAAATTCCTCATCTCCCCTGCTCCCCTGCTCCCCTGCTCCCCCGCTTAACGTCCCCTGCGCTTCGCCAAAGCTTCGCTTTGGACTCCATTCTCCCTCGCTCCCCTGCTCCTCTGCTCCTCTGCTCCCCTGCAACTTGACAAAGCTTCGCTTTGGACTCCGGTCTTCCCCGCTCCCCTGCTCCTCTGCCCCGAATCCTGAGCTTGTCGAAGGGCCGCTCTCCCCGTGATAGCCTGGTACCACCGGCACTCCGGCAGCTTGCATCTGCTCCCGCGCGGCGGTTTTTGACCCCATCAGCCGGATGACTCCGGGGCTGGGGCCGATAAAGACCAGCCCTGCCTCAGCTACGGCAGTGGCAAAATCGGCGTTTTCGGCCAGGAAGCCGTAGCCGGGGTGAACGGCCTGGCAGCCGGTTTGTAGGGCTGCGGCGATGATCCGGTCGCCCCGCAGGTAGGACTCGCTGGCAGCGGCGGGACCAAGCAACACTGCCTCGTCGGCCAGCCGGGTGTGCAAGGCCGCGGCGTCGGCTTCGGAGTAGACAGCCACCGTGCGGATACCCATCTCCCGGCAAGCCCGGATAATCCGTACCGCAATTTCACCCCGATTGGCAATCAGCACTTTGTCGAACATGGGGAAGGGAGTAGGCAGTAGGGAGTAGGAAGTAGGGGGAAGAGAGAGGATAGAGGATAGAAGATAGAGAATAGAGGATAGAAAATAGACGCGAAGCGTAGTCTATCTTCCATCTTCTATCTTCTATCCACCATCTACTATCTTCCCCTACTCCCTACTCCTTACTTCCTATTCCCTACATTCTGAATACTCCAAATTTTGTTGGCTCGATGGGCGCGTTCAGACAGGCGGCCAGGGCCAGGGCGAGCACCTGGCGGGTTTCGGCGGGGTCGAGGATGCCGTCATCCCAGAGGCGGGCGGTGGCATGGTAAGGGTTGCCTTCGCGCTCATACTTGTCGAGGATGGGCTGTTTAAACGTCTCCTGTTCCTCCTGCGGCAGCAGCGGCTGGCCGCGCCGAACTAACTGATCCTGCTTGACCGTCAGCAGCACGTTGGCCGCCTGCTCGCCGCCCATAACGCTGATGCGGGCGTTGGGCCACATCCACAAAAAACGGGGACCGTAGGCTCGGCCGCACATACCGTAGTTGCCGGCCCCAAACGAACCGCCGATGATGACCGTCAGCTTGGGTACGGCGGCATTGGCCACCGCATGGACCATTTTGGCCCCGTCTTTGGCAATGCCGCCGGCTTCGTACTCCTGGCCGACCATAAAGCCGGTGATATTTTGCAGAAATAGCAGCGGGATACGTCGCGCTGCGCACAACTCAATAAAATGGGTTCCTTTCAAGGCCGACTCGCTGAACAGAATGCCGTTGTTGGCAATAATGCCAAGCGGATAGCCATAGAGGTGGGCAAAGCCGCAGACCAACGTCTGCCCGTAGCGAGCCTTGAACTCACGAAAGCGGCTGCCATCCACCAGCCGGGCAATCACCTCGCGGACATCGTAAGCCACCTTGAAGCTGGCCGGGATGATGCCGTACAATTCGGCGGGATCGTAGAGCGGCTCTTCCGGCGGCTGCAGATCGAGGTCAACCCGTTTGCGGGTGTTGAGCGAGGCGACAATGCTGCGCACAATTTCCAGCGCATGCGAGTCGTCCACGGCGAAGTGGTCGGCCACGCCGGAGATGCGGGTGTGAACATCGGCTCCGCCCAATTCTTCCGCCGTCACTTCGACGCCGGTGGCGGCTTTGACCAGCGGCGGCCCGCCCAGAAATATCGTCCCCGTGCCTTTAACAATAACCGTTTCATCGCTCATGGCCGGTACGTAAGCGCCACCCGCTGTGCATGACCCCATGACCGCGGCGATTTGGGGGATGCCAGCGGCGCTCATAATGGCCTGGTTGTAAAAAATGCGCCCAAAGTCATCCACATCGGGAAAAACTTCGTCTTGCATGGGCAAAAACGCGCCGCCGGAGTCAACCAGGTAGAGGCAGGGCAGCCGGTTCTCCAAAGCAATCTGCTGGGCGCGGAGATGCTTTTTGACGGTCAGCGGGTAGTAGGTACCGCCCTTAACCGTGGCATCGTTGGCAATAAGCATGCACTCGCGCCCCGACACCCGCCCAATGCCGGTGACAATCCCGGCGGCGGGGGCTTCACCGTGATACAACTCCCAGGCGGCCAGGGGAGAGAGTTCCAAAAAAGGCGAGCCGGGGTCGAGCAGCCGGTCAATCCGCTCCCGCACAAACAGCTTGTGCTGTTCGGCGTGGCGCTGCCGGGCCAGTTCGCCGCCGCCCTGGCGAACCTGGGCCAATCGCTCACGCAGTTGGGCGGCTAAGGCCTGGTTGTGCGCCGCATTTTGGCGGAACTCCTCGCTGTCAGGATCAAGTTGGGATTCGAAGATGTCCATCTCAAGATTTTACCTGGCGCCGTACCGATAAACAAGCGAACGCAGCAAGTATTTATAACGGTTTGTATAAAGGCTGATGTTCGGCGCACAGCCAGAAGATATTGCCGTCGTTGGTGGGTATTTTAAGCAAACCACCCCAATGCTCGTTTTTATAAATGAATTCGCGGGCTGTTATGGTAAACACGTTGGAAACGTGTTGGAGTGATTAGTCAGGGTAATTTTAACACATTTCGCTTCGGGGTGGAAGCTTTGAAAATTAACCCGGCCGGTGGTATGATAGTAGAGGTAAAGTTGCTGGCATTACCAACCCAAACAGGCAAACCCCATGAATCCATCTGCCCGTATTCTGCTCGCATCCGCCGGAGCACCGGAGCTGCATCAAGTTATCAAAACTGGCATGGCTCGGTGGGCCGGGTCGGTTGACAGTTTGACCGACCGGGCGCAGCTTTTGGCGCAGTTGGCTCAACACATCTATCACCTGCTGGTAGCCGATGTGAATTGGCTCGGCGCGGGGGAACTTCTGGCCGAAATCAAGGCCATGGCCCCGCAGATGGAGATTATCGGGCTGGCTGCCAGCGCCGAGCGCCGGCAGGCGGTCGCCCTGCTGGGCCTGGGTATGACAGATTACCTACTCCGGCCCATCGAGCCGGCGGAACTGACGCTCAAGCTGGAGCGGGTGCTAGAATTCCAAGCCCTCAAAACACAAACGAATGGAACGCTGGATACAACAGCCGACGAGCTGCTCCTCCTTGACCAGGCCACGCAAGAAATCAGCCACACCTGGCAATCTGATGAAACTTTCAAAATTGTTTTAACCAAAGCCTCTCGACTGACTCAGGCCGACCTGGCCAAAATTTACCTGGCTGACCCCAGCGGCAACCTGGACCCCAGCCGGTTCTTAACGCATCCGGCCCATACTACCCTCGAAGCCGACAGCATTTTACTGCCCCTGGCCGAACAGGCGGCTGTAACCCAGGAGATTGTCCATCGTCAAGACTTGGCCCCCGGAACCATTCAAGCCGCTTTGCTCGTTCCCCTGGTTTCACGCGATAAGTTGCTGGGGGTGCTGGGGCTGGGTTACGCCAACCGGAGCAGTTTTGCGGCCAATCACGGGCGCTGGCTGTCAATTTTTTGTGACCAGGCCGCCATTGCCATAGAGAACGCCCGGCTGTTTGAAAACCTGGCCTCGGCTTACATTGACCTGGCCCAGAGCCGCGAGAAGATTCTGCACAGCCGCAATACGCTGCAAGTGCTGTTTGACGGCATTACCGACGGCCTCTACATTCTGGATCAAAACCTGACGATTACAGCCCTCAACCAGGTGGAAGCCGAGCGCCAGGGCTATCGGCCCGACGAATTGATCGGCCAGAGCTGCCTGTCGTTGGCCTGGACTCAAGCCGCCCCGGAGCTGCTGGCTCGCATCCAAGAATCGCTGACCACGGGCCGTGAAACTACCTGGAACTCGCCCGAAAGTGAGACCGAACCGTATCTTAAGGATCGGGAATTTCGGATTTATCCCATTCGCAACCGCATTGGCCACATCGAGCAGGTGGTGGTTTTTGGACAGGATGTATCGGAGCGGCGGCGCTGGCAGGCTTCGCTGTTTCGCTCGGCTAACCTGGCGGCGGTGGGTCAACTGGCCGGCAGTGTGGCCCACCAGATTAACAACCCGCTGACAATTACTATGGCCAACAGCCAGCTCCTTCTGCTAGAGATTCAGCCCAACAGTGAGGCTTACGGGCTGGCCAGCGATATTCTCAAAGCCGGCATCCGCATCCAGAAAATTATCGAAAATTTGCTGGAGTTTTCCAATCAGGAAACCTACTTTTTTGTCGAAACCGATTTGATCGAAACCATCGAGGGGGCGCTGGCCTTGGTGACCCGCTCTTTGAAAAAAGATCGGGTGGAGCTGGTCAAAGATTACCAGGCTCGGCCCAAGTTGTCGGCCAGCGTCAGTCATTTAAAACTGGTCTGGATGAACCTGCTGCTCAACGCCCGTGATGCGGTGGTGGGGCATACCAATCAGCCGGTTGTGACCATCGCCACCCATACGGTATCTGAGCGCGAAGTCAAAGTCAGCATCAGCGATAATGGCTGCGGTATTGCCAAAAAAGATTTCGAGCAGTTGTTCCGGCCCTTTTTTACCACCAAGCCGGTCGGCAAAGCGCTGGGCCTGGGCCTTTATTCGGCTCACGCCATCGTCGAGCGGCATCGGGGCCAGATCAATGTTTGCAGCCAGCCGGGGGTAATCACCACGTTTGAAGTGATTTTGCCGTTGGATAACCCCAGAGATTTATAATTGTGAATTGTCCCACAGGGATACCCTTGCGGTATGAATAGCCAATTGTGAATTGTTAATGAGTCTTTGAGGTTACAACTCGTTCACAATTCACAATTCATAATTCACCATTCACAATTTGTTTTGCCTCTCCTTCTTAGGTGGGTTATAATACATAAACTAGCTTGTCTCTGCTAACTTCAACTTCGCTCCTACGTTTGGTCTCTGCCACAAGCTCAAAGCGCTTTTAACTATTCTGGTATCTATTTCTGTTGACCGGGGGTAGCCCGTTAAAGGATGCCGAACTCTTGGTCAATAAATACCAACCACTTCTTATGTTTCATACAAGGAGGTGACGCCTCAACATTCCCTGGTTGTAGTCAAAACTAATTCCTAACTTTGTCACAGTTTACGCTTTAAAGAAGGTAAGCTTCCATAAAATTCTCTATAGGAGGAGAAAGAAAATGACAAAACGATTATTTTGGCTAATAACTCTCTTAGCCACGCTCATGTGGGTTGTTGCCTGCGGCGGCGCAGCCACACCCGCCCCCGAACAGCCGGCAGCGACCGAGGAAGCTGCGCCCGCAGCTACCGAAGAACCCGCCGCCGAAGCTCCGGCGGCAACTGAAGAACCGGCGGCTGAAGCCCCCGCCGCCACCGAGGAACCCGCCGCCGAAGGTGGAGCCAAAAAGTTCGGTCAAGTGACCGACGTCGGTGGGATTGACGATAAGGGCTTCAATCAACTGGCCTGGACCGGCATGCAAAAAGCGGCCGCGGATTTGGGCGTCGAAGTCCAATTTCTGGAAAGCCAGCAGCAAACCGATTACGAGAAGAACATCAACGAATTTATCAGCCAGGGCTATAATGGCATTGTCACCGTCGGCTTTTTGCTGGCCGACGCGACCAAAGCGGCCAGCGAAGCCAACCCGGATGTTCCCTTCGCCATTGTAGACTTCCCCAGCCAAACCCCCGGCGATATGGGCCTGCTGTTCGCGGTGGAAGAACCGTCTTTCCAGGCGGGTTATCTGGCTGCGGCTATGAGCGAGACCGGCACGGTCTGCACCTACGGCGGTATCAAAATCCCGCCGGTGGTCGCCTTTATGGTCGGCTTTGAACATGGCGTGATGTATTACAATGAAAAGAACGGGGCCGATGTCAAAGTCCTCGGCTGGAAGACCGACGCGGCGGTTGAAGGCGGCGGGGATGGCTCGTTCACCGGCAACTTTGAGAGCCTGGACGATGGGCGCAGCTTTGCCGAGAACTTCTTTGACGAAGGCTGCGACATCATCTTCCCGGTGGCCGGGCCGGTCGGTTTAGGCTCGGCGGCGGCGGCGCTGGATCGCGGCTTCAAGGTCATCGGGGTGGATGCGGACCTGACCCAGACCAATCCCGATGCGGCGGAGGTCTATCTGACCAGCGTCCTCAAGAAAATTGATGTGGCCGTCTACGAAGCTGTCAAGCGCATGAATGATGGCACGTTTGAAGGTGGAACCAACTTTGTCAGCACGCTGGAGAATGGCGGCGTCGGCCTGGCTCCCTTCTACGATTATGACGACGATGTGCCGCAAGAAGTCAAAGACGCCCTGGCCGAAATCGAAGCGGGCATCATTGACGGCAGCATCAGCACCGGCTGGCCGGTAGGCGGTGAAGAAGCGGCGGCTGAGGAAGAAGCCCCGGCGGCCGAAGGCGGCAAATATGGCATGGTCACCGACGTCGGCGGTATTGACGACAAGGGCTTCAACCAGATTTCGTGGGAAGGGATGCTGCAAGCCCAGGAAGAGCTGGGCGTTGAAGTCCAATTCCTGGAAAGCCAGCAGCAAACCGATTACGAAAAGAATATCAATGAATTTATCAGCCAGGGGTACAACGGCGTCATCACCGTTGGCTTTTTGCTGGGTGATGCCACCAAAGCGGCGGCAGAAGCTAACCCCGAAGTGCCCTTTGCCATCGTTGATTATTCCTATGACCCGCCGGTGCCCAACATCCGCGGCCTGACCTTTGCTGTAGACCAGCCCAGTTTTGTGGCCGGCTATCTGGCCGCCGGCATGAGCGAAAGCGGCACGGTCTGCACCTTTGGCGGCATCAAGATCCCGCCGGTGGTCCAGTTTATGGTCGCCTTTGAAAAAGGGGTGCAGCATTATAACCAGGTCAAAGGCGCTGAGGTCAAAGTGCTGGGTTGGCAAACCGACGCCGCGGCGGAAGGCTTTGGCAATGGTGTTTTTGCCGGTAACTTCGAGAGCACCGACGATGGCCGGCGCATTGCCGAAAACTTTTTTGACGAAGGCTGCGACATCATCTTCCCGGTCGCCGGCCCGGTGGGCATTGGCTCGGCGGCGGCGACGGCTGATCGCGGTTTCACCATGATCGGCGTTGACACCGACTACTTCGAGCGTTTCCCCGAAAATCAAGAAATTTACCTGACCAGTGTGCTGAAAAACATTGATGTGGCCGTTTTCGATGCCGTCAAAAGTATGCACGAGGGCACGTTCGAGGGCGGCGCTAACTATGTCGGCACGTTTGAAAATGGCGGCGTGGGTATTGCCCCCTATCACGATTTTGAAGACAAAGTGCCGGACGAGTTGAAGCAAGAGATTGAGCAGTTGCAAGCCGATATTGCCGCCGGAACCTTGTCCACCGGCTGGCCGGTCGGCGGCGAAGAAGCGGCTCCGGCCGAAGGTGAAGGCGAAGCGATGGCCGCCCCTGCCGCCGGGGAGTTGGGCAGCGCCGAGAATCCAATCAACGTGTTGTTTGTGCCCTCGGTGGATGCCGGGGTGATTGTGACCGGTGGTGAGGTGATGGCTGCAGCCTTGAACAAAGCCACCGGCCTGACCTTTAAGGTGGACGTGCCGACCAGCTATGCGGCTACGGTTGAAGCCATGTGCGCTTCGCCGGAGAATACTATCGGCTTTATCCCGGCTTTTGGGTATGTGTTAGCTAACAATCGGTGTGGCGTTGAAGTTGGTATGGCCGCTGTCCGTCGCGGACTGAGTTGGTATGCCGCTCAATTTTTGGTTCAACGCGACAGCGATATCAAAGAGATCAAAGACCTGGCTGGTAAGAAATGGGCGGTCCCAGAGTTAACCTCTACCTCTGGCTATCTGTATCCTTCGGTAATGTTGAAGGAAGCTGGTGTTGAACCTGGCGAGATTGTTGAGGCGGGTGGTCACCCCCAGGCGGTGCTGGCTGTTTACAACGGCGATGTTGACTTTGCCACCTCTTTCTTCAGTCCTCCGGGAATGGAGCCGCCATGGGAATTTGGCGATGATCCCGAACCGTTCGACCCGGCGAGCGTTGTCCGGGATGCGGAAGGGAATTGTATGGCCGGCGATATCGTGGTGCTTGATGCCCGCTGCCCTGCCGCTGAAACTGCGCCGGATGTCTTTGAGAAGGTGCGTATCCTGACGCTCAGCCAGCAAATTCCTAATGATGCCATTAGCTTCTCGCCCGAATTTCCAGAAGCATTAAGGCAAACCATTATTGATGCGATGGTAGAGTTTGCCGCTTCGGAAGAGTGTGTAAAATCCATTTGTGGTCCAGACTTCTATAGCTGGACTGGGCTGGAACCGACGGAAGACTCCTTCTATGATCCGGTGCGCAGCCTGATCAAAACGTTGGGTTACACCGAAGACGATATCTTCAATCCTAAGTAACTCATCGTTCTACCCAGCCCATCTTTTGGGTTTGTGCGGTAACATTCAATTGGGCAGGGGGATGCGCTTCGTCCCCTGCCCAATTTTTATAATTGTGAATGGTGAATGTTTCCCTTCTCGTTCCCAAACTCAGTTTGGGAACGAGAAGGGAAACAGGGAGCTTGTTTTGCTGGAAGTCAAAAATCTGGTCAAAGTGTATGATAACAAGGTGCGCGCACTCGATGGGGTTAGTTTTAAGGTGGAGCCGGGCCAATTTTTAGCGGTGGTCGGGCTTAGCGGGTCGGGTAAATCTACCCTGCTGCGCTGCATCAACCGCCTGATTGAACCAACCTCGGGCCAAATTATCTGGAATGGGGTGGATGTGACGGCTGCTTCGTCGGAAGAACTGCGGCGCATCCGGCGGCGCATTGGCATGATTTTTCAGCACTTCAATTTGGTCTCTCGCTCGCCGGTGCTGACCAACACCCTGGCCGGGCGTTTGGGCTACACCAACCCCTTATGGAGCCTGATCAATCGTTTTCCCGCAGAAGATGTGCGGCTGGCTCTGGAAAACCTGGAGCGGGTGGGCATTAGAGATAAAGCCTATGTCCGCGCCGATGAGTTGAGCGGCGGCCAGCAGCAGCGGGTCGGCATTGCCCGCGCCTTGATGCAAAACCCGGAAATTTTGCTGGCCGATGAGCCGGTGGCCAGCCTCGACCCGGTGCTGGCCCACAGTATTATGAAAATTTTAAAGCAGCTCAACCAAGAGGATGGCATTACGGTCATTTGCAGCCTGCACTTTTTGGATTTGGTGCAGCGTTACGCGGACCGGGCCATTGCCCTGAATCAAGGCCAATTGGTTTTTGATGGCCTGCCTCACGAAATTGACGACCACCGTTTCCGCGAGATTTATGGCAAAGATGCCGAGCGGATAGGATAGGATAAGACATGACCGGGGACCGGGGACCGAAGACCGGGTGCTTCCTGCCGATCTCCTGTCTCCTGTCCCCGGTCAGAATATACTAAGCGCACGCTAAAATTTCCGTAGGACGGCATCCCTGTGCCGTCCGCTGACGCATGGGGATGCGTCAGCTACGGAAATTTTGAAATGCGTTGGGTATAGAAGGGATTGCTGATGCAAGACAAAAATACCAAACCAGGCTGGCGTTTCATCCGCACCCTGCTCTTGACGATGGTGATTGTGGTCGTTTTTGCCTATGGCTTTCAAGTCACGCAAATCAACCTGGAAGAGCCTAAAAAGGAGCGGCGGCAGGAGCAGTTGCTCAATGTGCTCCGCTCCCTGGCCCGGCCCGATTTGACCGAGTATGAAACCGAGCGCCTGGAAATAGAAGCGCCCATTTTAGTGCCGTGTCCGGCCACCTTGTTTCAACTGCCGGATTTGACCCGGCCCGGTCCAACCATCCAACTTTCCGCGCGCTGCGCCGCTCCGGCCAGTGAAATTACGGTCAAAGGCAGCGGCTTTGAGCCGGGTGAGGCGGTGTTTCTTTACTTTGTGCCCTACAATGCCGACCCCAGCCAGGCGGTGGAGTTACCCCTGACCAACGACACCGTCAACCCCGATGCGCAGGGCAACTTTGTCGAGACGGTTAAGCTCAGGCGAGATCGGACCTCTGCAGAGCCGCAGTTGGTGCGGGCGGTCGTCAACCGAACCTCTGGCTGGCCCGAACCCAGCGCTGCCGTTTACGAGACGGTTGCCAAAATCATCGAAACTATCTTTTTAGCCTTGATTGCGACCACGCTGGGGACAATTTTATCCATCCCCATCAGTTTTCTCTCGGCCCGCAATTTGATGATACAAGTGACCAGCACCTTTGGCAGTTGGCTCACCTTGATCGTAGCTGCGCCGTTGGGCTGGTGGGCCGGCTGGTGGTTGTTTGGTGCGGTTGGCGGCGGGGCGGCTAACCTGATTAGCGGCGGTGACGCCTCGACGGCGGCCGTGTGGATCGCCCCGGCGGTGCTGTTTTTAACCGTGCAGGCGGCTGCCGGTCGCTCTCGCCAGGTAGAGTGGTTGGGTATTTTGCGCGGTTACGGCTTGGGGTTGCTGACCATTGTCGCGGCGGCGTTGGTTTTGGGTATTCTCGGTGGGATAGGTCTAAGGTTGGGCCAGGGCTTGGAAGCGGTCCTGGGAAGGTTTGCTTTCCTGGGGAATTTCCTCGTGGTCGCTGCGGATACTTTGATTATCTTTTTGCCCTTGATCGGCGGTATTGTCGGCGCATTTGCGCTGGCCTCATTGGCCGGGACTCTTTCGGAAAACATGCTGCGCCGCCTGGGGAGCGGTATCGGGGCAAAAATCTTTAGTATTGTGATGGCTCTGTTGGCCGGGGCTATCCTGTTTGGCCTGGTGATGGCGTTTGTGGTGTGGCTGTACCAACTGAGCAACCCTTCCTATTACCTGGGAATAGCGGCAGCTATTGGGGCGATTATCTTCGGTTTGATGGCCGTGGTGGTCAGCCCCGACCGGCCCATGCCCACCGGCATGATTATCTATTATGCCAGCCGCACCGTGTTGAACACCTTGCGCTCGATTGAGCCATTGATTATGGCTATTGTTTTTGTGGTCTGGGTGGGGATTGGGCCGTTTGCCGGGGTGCTGGCCTTGACGCTGCACACCATCGCTTCCTTGGGTAAGTTGTATTCGGAGCAGGTCGAGAACATTTCCGAAGGTCCGCTGGAAGCAGTGACCGCTACTGGGGCCAATCGCCTGCAAACTATCATCTACGCGGTGATGCCGCAGATTGTGCCGCCTTATATTGCTTTTACCATTTATCGTTGGGATATCAATGTCCGTATGTCCACCATCATTGGCTTTGCCGGTGGCGGCGGCATTGGCTTTTTGCTGCAACAAAACCTGAACCTGCTCAAATATCGCCAGGCCAGTGTCCAGATGATCGCCATTGCGATTGTGGTGGCAACTCTGGATTATGTCAGCGCCAAAATCCGGGAGAAGATTGTGTGAGAAAGAAGAATGGAGGGCTGGAGGATTGGAAGGTTGGAAGGCTGGCAAACGGTTTTATCCAACCTTCCAACCTCCCAGTCTTCCGGCTTACCATTTTCCTCAATCAATCACTTTACGCCATTACAACCTGTGCTATAATAGAGCACTCGCTATCCTGATACCGTAACTCAAGGAATGAGAATTAGATAGACTTATCCATTTTGGAGATTGGAGATTCTGAATCTCCAATCTCTAATCTCCTATCCTTCACTCAACAGAGAGGATACCTTTATGCCCCCAGTCCTGGAATTACGCGGAATTACCAAACAATTTCCCGGTGTGTTGGCCAACGACAACATCAACCTGACTCTGGAAAAAGGCGAAATTCATGCCCTGTTGGGTGAAAATGGGGCCGGCAAAAGTACCTTGATGAACATTTTGTACGGCCTGTACAAACCCACCAAAGGCGAAATCTTTATCAATGGTCAAAAGGTTGAAATTTCCGGCCCCACCGATGCCATTCGCCAGGGCATCGGTATGGTTCACCAGCATTTTATGTTGATCCCCGTGCTGACGGTGACAGAGAATGTGATGTTGGGCGAAGAGGCCATCCACAATGGCATTTTCTTGGACCGCAAAACAGTTGCCAGGCGTATCCGCGACATTTCCAAACAATATGGCTTGCAGGTAGACCCCGACGCCTACATCAAAGATTTGCCGGTCGGCATCCAGCAGCGGGTCGAAATTATCAAGGTGCTTTACCGCAATGCCAATATCCTGATTTTTGACGAGCCGACTGCCGTGCTGACTCCGCAAGAGGTCGAAGAACTGTTTACCATCATTAAGTCGCTGGTGGCTCAGGGCGTCTCCTTAATTTTTATCACCCACAAACTTAAAGAAGTGCTGGCCGTAGCCGATCGGATCACGGTGATTCGCCGGGGCAGAACCGTCGGCACTGCCACCCCGTCCGAGTCTACCCCGCAATCGCTGGCCGAACTGATGGTGGGCCGCTCGGTTGAGTTGATGGTCAAAAAGAAGATTGCTGCCCCCGGCGAGCCGGTGCTGACCGTTGAGAACTTGCATGTCAATGACGACCGGGGCAATCCGGCGGTTAAGGGCATCTCGTTTGAGGTTAGAGCCGGCGAAGTATTGGGGATAGCCGGGGTGCAGGGCAACGGTCAAACCGAGCTGGTCAAAGCTTTAACCGGCCTGAGCCGGGTGCAGAGCGGGGTGATTAAAATTACCGGCCACAACATCAGCCATGCCTCGCCCCGCCAGATTACCGAGTTGGGCGTCGCCCACGTGCCGGAAGACCGCCAGCGCGATGGCCTGGTGTTGAGCTTTCCGATCAAAGATAATATGATGTTGAATACCTACTACAACACCTTTGCCAAAGGCGTGGTGATTGACGAAGAAAAGGTCAACCAGGTCTCGGCCAAGCTAGTCAAAGATTTTGATGTGCGCACACCCTCCATCGAGGCGGCGGCCAAAACGCTGTCGGGCGGCAACCAACAAAAAGTGATTGTGGCCCGCGAATTTTCCCGGCCCACCAAGCTGCTTATTGCCTCGCAGCCGACCCGTGGCCTGGATGTTGGCTCGATTGAGTATATTCATGGCCGGATTATTGAAAAGCGAGATGAGGGCGCCGCGGTTCTGGTTGTCTCCACCGAACTGGATGAAATTCGCGCCTTGAGCGACCGTATTGCGGTGATGTTTGAGGGCCAAATTGTGGACATCCTGCCGGCCAATTTGGTGACCAAAGAGCAGTTGGGCCTGCTGATGGCCGGGCATCGCCCCGCCGATTTGCCCAGCGAGGCTGAGGCCGAGCCGGCTGAGGTTGATGTGGAAATAGTGTTATAGCGTTGAACGTTCAAACGTTTAACGTTTGGAGGTTTTGTGGCCGATTTTGCTCAAAAGCGGACAGTTTTGTTTGACCACGATGGCGGGGTGGACGATCTGCTGTCGTTGATGATGGTTCTGGCAATGCCCCACATCGAACTGGTTGGGGTGGTTGTTACGCCGGCAGATTGTTTTATCGGACCGGCTACTGCCAGCACGCTTAAAATTCTGCGGTTTTTTAACCGGCTCGATATTGAAGTTAGCCAGGGGGCGCTGCACGGGGTTCATTCTTTCCCGCGAGTCTGGCGCGCCCACGTTTATCCTATCGAGGCCCTGCCGATCCTTAATGAAAATGAAGAAACCTTGCCCGCTCCCGTGCTTGAGCCAGGCCACGAATTTATTGCTCGAAAACTGCGAAGCGCGGCCAAACCGCTGACGGTGCTTATCACCGGGCCGGTTAGCAACCTGGCTATGGCTTTGTCCCTGGAACCGGAACTGGCGGCCAAGATTGAGGAAGTGGTCTGGATGGGCGGCGCCTTGGGCGTAGAGGGCAATGTGCGGGATTACGAACACGACGGCAGCGCCGAATGGAACGCTTATTGGGACCCGCCGGCCACCTATGCCCTCTGGCAATCGCCCGTCCCGCTGACCATCTTCCCGCTCGATGCAACCAACCATGTACCGGTGACACGCGACTTTTTGCAACGACTCGCCCGGCAGCGGCGTTACTCTCTCTCTGATTTGGCCGGACAATGTTGGGCGCTGACCCTGGGAACGATTCCCAGCTACGAGTATGTTTATCACATGTGGGACACGCTGACCACCGGCTATTTGGGTGGCCCTCAATTTATCACGTTTCGTGAGGCCCAGACAGAAGTAGTCGCCGCCGGGCCAAGCGCCGGGCGCATCAAAGAAGTTGAAGAGGGCCGGCTGGTCCGGGCAGCCGATAAGGTAGATATTGAAGGATTTTTAGATTATGTGCTGGCGTTGCTGCGACGCTGAGACGAGAAATGAGTCCTAAGGAAAATTTGATTAATCAACTTCGCCAAATTTTACCTGGCATTTTACAGGATACTCCGGTGATGTTGGCTTATCTGTACGGTTCAATCGCAACAGGAAATGCGCTCCCAACGAGCGATGTTGACATTGCTTTGGTTTTATGCCACACCGAAACTGACTCATCGTTGTTGCCAGCAGAACGGTTACAGTTAGAGCTTGCAGTCGAGAGTGCATTGGAGCAGGTTGGCATCCGCAAACCAGATGTGCGTCTAATTGATAACCTGCCAATTCTGTTTCGAGGTCAAGTAGCTTTACAAGGTGTTCGTCTTTTTTCACGGGATGAGGTTGCCCGGGTCGAGTTTGAGACACGTACCTGGAAAGAATATTTGGATTTTGAACCGGTGATCCAAATGATGCGTCAGGCGTTCTTTAAAGCTATTCAAGAACACGGGTTTAAATTAGGATAGTGGCGAAGATGGTAAATCCTGCCAAGCTCGAAGGGCTGGCTCGTACCTTGCGCGAGTATATAATCCATCTTCAAAACTTGGGACATTTGGGCAAGGACGCTGTTCTATCTGACCCCTATAAACGTGGGGCGGCCAGATATTATTTGCAGATTGCAATTGAGTGTTGTATTGATATAGGTAATCATATTATTGCCTCAGAGCAATTTCGCCCACCCACAACCCACCGCGAGACTTTTCAGATTCTACATGAAGTTGGACTCATTCCAGGCGATCTTGCCCTAACACTTCAACAGATGGCCTCAATGCGTAATCGCTTGGTCCACCTTTATTCAGAGGTAGATGATGAAATTGTGTTTGAAGCCATTTTAAAGGCTCCGGCAGATTGTGAGCAATTTGTTCAGCTAATTATTAATTACATGCAAGCGACAGATCAAGGATCTACCCCGCTTGTTAACGGAACCACCTAATTTTGTAACAAGTTAGCGAGAGGTGTAAAAATTTATGGAAGCGAGCGCCAAGGTAACCCCCACCGCAACCAAAGGTAAAGAACCCCAGGCCCCCAACCTGCTCAAAGGGCTTTTGGATAATCTCCTGATTCCGCTTTTGGCAGTGTTTTCGGCTTTGGTGATTGGGGGGATTATCATTGTCGTCACCGATGCCGCCGTTTATGCCGCTTTTCGCGAAGGCGGCCTGGGCGCGGGCCTGGTCGCAGTCTGGAAAAGTATTGCGGTCGCTTACGGGGCTTTATTTTCAGGTTCATTGGGAGGACCTGGCGCTATCAGCGAAAGCCTGGTTGCGGCAACGCCCTACATTTTTGCCGGCCTGGCCGTCGCCGTTGGCTTTCGGGGGGGCCTGTTTAATATCGGCGGTGAGGGGCAGTTATTGGTGGGGGCGGCGGCGGCGGTGATTATTGGCTACAGTTTTCAATTACCGGCTATTATCCATTTGCCCCTGGCTCTATTGGGCGGCATGGCCGGGGGCGCATTGTACGCCTCCATTCCCGGTATTCTCAAAGCCAAAACCGGCGCGCATGAAGTTATCAACACCATCATGCTGAACTATATTGCCTTTCGCTTTTTTGACTGGGCTTTTACCGGCCCCCTGCGCCGGCCCGGCGGGGATCGGCCCGTCACCGCCGAGATTTTTCCCAGCGCCTATTTGCCGCAGCTTTTTGAAGGCTATCGTTTTCACTGGGGCTTTTTTCTGGCCCTGCTGACAGCCTTCATCATCTGGTGGCTGCTCTTCAAAACCACCCTCGGCTTTGAAATCCGCACCGTCGGGGCTAACCCCAATGCTGCTCGCTACGGCGGCATCAAAATCACCCGGATCATCGTTTTGACGATGGCGATTAGTGGTGGTTTGGCCGGACTGGCCGGAACCAATGAGGTTTTGGGGCTTAACCACTTCCTGGCCGGTGGTTTTTCTTCGGGTTACGGCTTTGATGCGATTGCCCTGGCGCTCCTGGGCAAAAGCCATCCGCTGGGTGTGGTTTTGGCGGCGCTGCTGTTTGGCACGCTGCGCAACGGGGCCACCCGCATGCAGTCTATCGCCAGCATTCCGATAGACATCATCTCCATTGTGCAAGCCCTGGTCATCGTCTTTATCGCCGCCCCGGCCATTGTGCGCTGGGTTTATCGAGTCAGGGGCAAATCAGAGGCGGAAGAGGCCACCTTTACCCGCGGGTGGGGCGCGTGATGCCACGAAGAAACGATGACGCGATGAGGCGAACAGAGGCAGGAATAAAAATCATAACAGGACGAGAATATACTGAGGTTGGAGTTGTCATACGTTTTTCTCGCCTCCTCGCCTCACTGGACCTCGTCTCTTACCCAGGAGGAACTGAGTGACTACAGCCGCACTTTCAACTAAAGCCCTCGCCATTAGAGATAGGCGCAGTGTCGGGATGGGCATCTTCTTTCTGTTGGTCGCCCTGGCTATTGTGGTAGCCTTTGCGTTTAACAGTACCGCCGACATGACCACCAGTTTTGGCTTAAACCCAGGCGCTAAAACCAATGCGCCCCGCTTAGAGGAGTGGGTGCTGCCTACGCAGCAGGTGTTGTGGGGGCTGGCGGTGGTAGTAGCCTTTGCTGGCGGATGGCAGTTGGCTCGCGGATTCAAACGGGTCAACCTGGTCTTGCTGATCGTGGCCCTAATCTTTGTGTTTGCGTTTCTCACCTGGGCTGCTCGCGGCGAGTCCATGAATCTGTTGGGTATGATTTCGGCGTCGCTGCTGCGGGCCGCTCCGATTGCTTTTGGCGCGTTAAGTGGAATCTTGTGCGAGCGGGCCGGAGTGGTCAACATTGCTATTGAAGGCATGATGTTGAGCGGAGCGATGACGGCGGTAGTGGTGTCGAGTATTTTTCGTAATTACGATGCCGTTAACAAAGCAACAGGGGACCCTCTTTTCCCCTCCTGGCTGGTCAGCATCGGCCAGAGCCTTGAAGCGGCTAACCTGTCGGATGCAGCCCCCTGGCATTTGTTGTTAGGTTTGGTGGGGGCGATGATGATCGGCGGCTTGTTGGCCGCTTTTCACGCCTGGCTTTCCATCCAGTTCAAGGTGGATCAGATTATCAGCGGCACCGTTATCAACATTTTTTCAGCCGGCATGACCAGCTTTCTGAGCCAGCGTTTCTTGCAGCCGATCCAAGACATCAACAGCGGCGGCACCTTCAAAATATTGCCTATTCCCGGCGTGTCGAGCATCCCCATCATTGGCCCGCTGCTGTTTGAAAACAGCCTGATTATTTATATTCTGTTTATCCTGGTTATTGCCATCCATGTGATGCTGTTTTATACCCGCTGGGGGCTGCGCACCATTGCGGTGGGTGAGCATCCCAAAGCCGCCGACACGCTAGGCGTGAACGTTTTCAAGATGCGCTATATCAATGTGATAATGGGCGGCATGGTCGCCGGGATTGGCGGGGCATACTTTACTATCGGCTCGGTGGGCCGCTTTGACGAACTGTTGACCGCCGGTAAAGGCTTCATCGGCCTGGCGGCCATGATCTTTGGCAAGTGGACACCCTTTGGCGCGTTTGGGGCCTCGCTCATCTTCGGTTTTGCCGACGCCCTCCAGGTGAAACTGCAAGGATTGGGCATCCAGCAAGTGCCCATCTCCAGCGAGTTTCTGTTGATGGCTCCCTACATTGTAACGATGGTCGTACTGGCCGGGGTCATCGGCCAATCGATTCCACCCGCGGCGGATGGACAGCCCTACGAAAAGGATTAGGAAAACTTACGGACTCGTGTTGCGTGTTGTGTCTTGCGTGAAAAGAAAACGGAACACGCAAGACGCAATACGAAATTATCGCCCTGCTCTCCGCTTCTGTTAGTTCAGTAATTTCTATTATCCCCTTATTGTGGTAAAATCGAATAGAACATTTGTATGTGTGCCTGAGTTTAATTTGATCCAATTGGAGTATGGGTGTGACAATCCCCGAAATAAAGCCTGGTTACATCATTGATTACATTTCCGGCGAACAGGTCAAAGCCACCCCTGAAGAAATCGAAGCCGTTCAAGTTTTTGCCCAGCGCTTGGTTGAAGATTATGGTTATCCTCAAAACTATATCCAAACTCAGCCACAATTCAGAGTTCGTAAGCGGCCCTCCGATGAGGAAAAATCTTATCCGGTAGATATTGCCGTTTTTCAATCTAGCAACAAGATTGAAGAAAATCTATTTTTGATTGTCGAGTGTAAGAAAAAGAATCGCAATGACGGTTTAGCTCAACTAAAAGTTTATATGAGCCTAAGTCCCGCCGAAGTGGGGGTTTGGTTCAACGGCCAGGATCATATCTACCTGAGAAAGATTGTTCATAAGGATGGGCGGCAAACTTATGAGGAACTGCCGAATATCCCTCGTTTTGGTCAGCGGATAGAAGATATTGGGCGATTTCACCGCAAAGACCTTAAGCGTCCCTCAAATCTCAAAGCCGTTTTTCGAGACATTCGTAACCATTTGGCCGGAAATGTCACCGGTATCACTCGTGATGAAGCTCTGGCGCAAGAGATTGTTAGTGTTCTCTTTTGTAAAATCTATGACGAAGTTAACACCGGGCAGAATGAAATTGTTAAATTCCGCAGCGGTCACAATGAAACAGCCGAACAAGTGCGACAGCGCATTATTAATTTCTTTGAAAATGAAGTCAAGCCAGAATATGCAGATGTTTTTTCGGAACGAGATGCGATTACCTTAGACGCCGAAAATCTGGCCTATGTTGTGGGTGAGCTACAAAATTATTGCATCACCGAAGCTGAGCGTGACGCGATTGGGGACGCCTTTGAGGTTTTTATTGGACCGGCTTTACGAGGAGGTGAAGGCCAATTTTTTACCCCGCGCAATGTGGTGCGCATGATCGTTGACATTCTCGATCCCGAACCGGGCAACATGATTTTAGATCCGGCATCGGGTTCGGGCGGATTTCTGATTATGGCTTTGGAGCACGTCTGGAAAAAACTAGAGGCTCAAGCTATTGAAAAAGGCTGGGGTGAGGCCTTATTGGAGAGAAAGAAACGCGATATCGCCACCCGCTATTTTCGCGGCATTGATAAAGACTCTTTTCTGGCAAAAGTGACCAAGGCGTATATGGCGATTATCGGTGATGGGCGCGGCGGTGTATTCTGCGAAAATGCCTTGCTACCGCCCGACGAATGGCATTATACCACCCGTGATGCTATTAAATTGGGCGCCTTCGATGTGGTTATGACCAATCCGCCTTTTGGCACAAAAATCCCCATCAAAGGTCAGCAAGTGTTGGCTCAGTTTGATTTGGGATATAAATGGAAAAAGGATAAAACTACCGGCCATAGTGAAAAAACCAGCACCCTTCACGACGATCAATCTCCCCAAATTCTATTCCTGGAGCGTTGCTTGCAGTTTTTGAAGCCGGGGGGACGTTTAGGCATTGTGCTGCCTGAAAGCCTATTAGGCAACCCCTCTTATACTCCGATATTGACTTGGTTGCTTAACCAAGCCGCCCTCAAAGCAGTCATAACTCTACCCGAATCTCTCTTCAAAACCAGCGGCAAGGGGGGAACCCATACCAAAGTTTGCGCTCTTTTTCTGGAAAAAGGTGCGGGGGCCGATGACAATGCCCCAGCGTTTTTTATGGCCGATGCTAAATGGTGCGGCCACGATTCAAGAGGCAACCCAACGTTTCGCAAAAACTCAGAAGGTAAACTTGTATTACTTGATGATGTGCCGATTATTGCTCAAAGGTATCACCAACTAATGCGCGAAGGCCAGCCAATCAAACAGGATCATCTTGGTTTTTTGCTTCAGCCGGAGCAAATTAAAAATCGCATCCTTGTACCCAAATATTATGATCCCGAATTGGCAGAATATTTGCAGCGTTTGGCGGAAACTCACAAATTGGTACTAATGGGGGAGTTAGTTAAAAAAGGTATTATCAGCCTGACGACTGGAGTAGAGGTAGGGAAAATGGCTTACGGTACAGGGCCAATTCCTTTTATTCGCACCTCGGATATCTCTAACTGGGAATTAAAAACTGACCCCAAGCAGGGGGTCAGCGAAGAGCTTTACGACTCCCTCAAAACAAAACTTGATGTGAGAGCCGGAGATATTTTGATGGTGCGCGATGGCACTTACCTCATTGGAACAAGCGCTATTGTCACCGAAAGTGATACGCGGATTCTCTTTCAAAGCCATATCTACAAAATTCGTGTTCACAAACCAGATCAGCTTGACACCTGGCTGCTCTTTGCCTGCTTAAATTCACCGATCGTCAAAAGGCAAATTCGAGCCAAGCAATTTACTCAAGATATTATAGACACTTTAGGTAATCGAATTCTTGAATTACTAATTCCCATTCCCAAAGATCAGCAAAAATGCCAAGAAATTGCCCAGGCCACCCGCGAGACGGTTGAAGCTCGGGTGGCTTTGCGGAATAAAGCCAGGCAAATTGTTTTGGATGTTGAAGGGGTGGCGCAAGTTCAAGAAGATGACCAGGATTTATTGAATGCGCTTTAGAGAGAAGAAATATTCTTAAACGGTTGGCGCCGGTCTACTCTCCACTTCTTTGGTTTTTAAGTAATTCTTCCAGCATCGTCAGTCGGGCCTCCAAATCTGCGTTTTGCCGTTGTAAAGTCTCGATTTGTCCCGCCTGTTCCCGGCTGAGTTGATACAACCCTTGAATCGCTGCCAGGGCCACCCCATCGGCGTCCACCGTGCTGATATGCCGCTCATCTTCGCCCAGGCCAAAAGCAGCCTGAAAATCCTGGGCGGTCGGCCCGATATGGCGAATCGCTGGTTCTTGCGTTTTGTAATTCCAGGTTTGGATGGGCAGGTTGGCCAGACGAGTCAAAATATCCTGGCTGTCTACCGGGGCAAAATTGGCTTTGGCCTGACGGTCGCTCCAGGTGGCCCAGGAGCCGCTGCCGGGCGGCAGAGCTGCGCCCGAGTTCTGATCTACACTGGTGAAAAAATAAACGCCGCCGGTAGCTCGGACCATAAAGCGGTTGGGGGTGTTGCAGGGTAAGTCGGTCTTGCTGGCGTCGGCCCAGACAAAGCAGCCGGGGCTGTTGGCTTGGGCTTGCTGCCCGGCGGCAAAGCTGAAATCACCTTCGGCTCGGTTATCCTGGCCGCCAGGGACAACACTGTAAGCGCCACCGATATAGTTATTATACCCGCCGCCAATTACCGCCCAGGAGCCGCTGGCCATGTTATAACTCCCTCCCCCAATCGCCGTATAAATTTCGTTCGCCTTGTTATTGTAACCGCCGCCAATGGTGGCGTAGATGTTGGTGGCGTTGTTGAGCCAACCGCCGCCTACGGTAGCGCCGGGAGCGCCGGCGGTATTGTCCAACCCCCCGCCGACCGTAGCGTAAATATCGCCGGCGTTGTTTTGACTCCCCCCACCAACGGTTGAAAATGGGCCGCCGGCCCGGTTGAGCCAGCCGCCATCCACCGTAGCGTAGGCATTGAGGGCGTTGTTAGCCAGTCCGCCACCGACCGTGGCAAAGGGGGTATCGCTGGTGAGACCGGCATTATCGCCGGCCTGGTTGTTATGCCCCCCACTGACCACGCCGTAATCGTCGGTGATGTGGTTGGTTTGGCCCGGCGCGCCGCCGCCGGCAATGGTCGCGCCGACTACACCGCGGGTGACGCTGTTATCAGGGTGGCCGCCAATCAGGTTGGGGCTGGTCGAGTTGGGTTCACTCCAGAGGTTGGGCAGAGCCAGGGCATAAGCGGCCACTGGTAGTTGCTGGCGGCCGGCGAGCGGCGTATAAGCGTCGAGACGGTTGCCGGGCCGTACTCCAATTTCCAGGTAGCGGAAATCGCCGGTGAAGACACGCCCGCCAAAATCCAGTGGCGTGGTGAAGCGGCCATCCAGCACCGTCACGTTATCGCTGACCACCGTCACCCCAAGCTGATTGCCGCTGCTGGGCGCATCGTAGACTTTGAATTGAAAGTCGTAGACCCCCTCCAGAGGATTGCCGTCTTCATCGGTCAAACGACCTTCATAGGTAAAAGTTGTGCCGACGGCGGCCGGACTGTTCTGCGGCTGCTGGGCCATCGCTCGATCTACCAGGCCGATCAAGCAAATCATCAGCCCCAATGCCACCCACTGCCTGAATAGGATTGTTTGCCTCATTGCTCTCCTCCCCTGAACCGAATTTTGATTATTATAACATCAAAAGACTTTATTGGGTCTTCAGGATTTTGTGGGGTTTGCGCCTGATACCTGATTAGAGCATCACCCATCACCTTGCCTCTGACCTCCTGAATTCCAAAAGAGCCACTTTTTTTAAGCCGGAAATCGACTCAACTATCAGATTTTGACAATTTTTCCCGATTATGATATCTTAAAGAGAAATAAAATTCAGTAAAAGAAATAAATTTCAATACTTCCCTATGGAAGATTACAAAACAGCCCGGTTAATAAATTCTATCTTAACTCAATATTATCTGGAAGGTAAACGCCAGGCCGATATTGCTCAAGACTTGAACTTGTCTACCCCCAAGGTGAACCGTTTGCTGAAACAGGCCCGTGACCAGGGCTTGGTAGAAATCAAAATTCATACCCCGTACCTTAATAGTTTTGAACTCGAAAAGCGGCTGCTCGCCGTTACCGGCTTACGGGATGCCGTGGTTGTCCCCACGTTGACGGCCGATACCTCATCTACCCTCCAGACGATTGGCAGTGTGGGGGCTGACTATTTGCTGGGCCAACTTCGGGATGGCGATATTATCTGTATGGGCGGCGGCCGGACGGTCGAGGCCCTGGTCCAGGCGATTCAACCGGAGCGCACCTACGATGTGCAGGTGGCGCCGGCCATTGGCGGGGTGCAGGGAATGTACCATACCAACCTCAATTATCTGGTGGCAGAACTGGCCCGAAAGCTGGGCGGCCAGGCTCATCAACTACACGCGCCGGCTTTTGTTGACTCGCCGGAGGAACGGGAGGCGGTGCTGGGTCTGCGCCAGGTTGGCGAGATTCTGGCCCTGGCCCGGCAGGCGCGGATTGCCCTGGTCGGCATCGGCGCGGTAACGCCGATTTCATCTAGTTACTTTCAGTTCACCTCGCTCGATACCAACGATATGACCGAAATCGTTGAGCGCGAGCAAGGGGTTGGCGAAATTTTGGCCCATATCTACACTGCCGACGGCCGGCTCTGCGCGCCGGATTATGCCCGGCGGGTGGTGGCGCTCAGTCCCGAAGACCTTAAGAATATTCCCGTTACTATCGGCCTGGCGGCTACGGAAAGCAAAATTCTGCCGGTTTACGGCATGTTGAAAGGCAGATTTTTAAACCGGCTTATCACTGACGAAGAAGTGGCCACACAGGTGTTAGCAAAGTTTGAAAAGGAGTCGTCACGAGCCTGACGGCACGCCGCCAATAATGAAAATGGAGTGCAAGGCTTGCCTTGCTGATAGCAAACCAAGGTTTGCACTCCTATTTACGAAGGAGCAATCTATCTATGACTCAACCAACCATGACCATTGAAAGAGAACAAACGGTTGACCTGCCGGCGGAAAAACTGGTCAACATGTTGTACCAAATGTACCTCATCCGCACCTTTGAGGAGGCGGCTTTTGAGCAGTACGCCGCCGGAAATGTCCACGGGACCATGCACCTCTGCAGCGGCGAAGAAGCCGCCGCGGTCGGCGCGATTGCCGCCCTGCGCCCGGATGATTTGATTACCTCCACTCACCGGGGACACGGCCATGCCATTGCCAAGGGGCAAAACATCAATGATATGATGGCCGAACTGCTGGGCAAAGAAACCGGCGTCTGTTTGGGCCGGGGCGGTTCGATGCACATGGCCGACCTCACTTTGGGCAGTTTGGGGGCCAACGGCGTCGTCTCCGGGGGGATTCCCCTGGCGGTGGGGGCCGGTTTGAGCAGCAAGTTACAGGGATTGGACCGGGTGGTGGTTTGTTTTTTTGGCGACGGCGCGACCAATACCGCCAATTTCCACGAAAGTTTGAATATGGCTTCGATCTGGAAGTTGCCGGTCATTTTTGTGTGCGAAAATAACCAGTACGCCATGTCTATGTCGGTCAAACGCTCCCTGTCCGTGCCGCATGTGGCCGACCGGGCGGTGGCCTACGGCATGCCCGGCCACACGGTTGACGGGATGGACACCATCGCCTCTTACGAAGCCGTGAAAGAAGCCGTGGCCCGCGCCAGGCGCGGCGAAGGCCCTTCGCTGGTGGAGCTGGTCACTTACCGCTACCTGGGCCATTCCAAGAGTGATAAGCAGGTCTACCGTACCAGGGAAGAAGTCAAAGAATGGCTGGAGCGTGACCCGATTCCCCGCTATCAAAACTGGTTGATCAATCACGGGTATCTGGGGGAGACTGAAGGTCAGGCGTTAAAAGAAAAAGCCGAGACCGAGATTCAAAATGCTATCGAATATGCCCTCGTTCAGCCCGAACCTAACGTGTCGGACTTAACCAAATATGTCTACTATGAAGAGCCGGAGGTTCTGGCAAACCCAACCCAGGTTTTACCCCGCTGGATTCAAGAGACTTTTGGCCCAAAAACACCGATCAATCCGCCGCCTGGCACACGCGAGATCAGCTATGCCGAAGCTCTGCGCGAGGCGATGGCCCTGGCCCTGGAACATGATCCCCAGGTGTTTATGCTGGGCGAAGATATCGGGGCCTATGGCGGCGCGTTTGGCGTTACCGGGGACCTGGTTAATCGCTTTGGCCCGGAACGAGTCCGCGATACGCCGATTTCTGAAAATAATATCGCCGGCACAGCCATTGGGGCCGGGATGACCGGGATGCGGGCCATCGCCGAGATGCAGTTTATGGATTTTGTGACTCTCTCGATGGAGCAGATTGTGCTGCAAGGGGCCAAAATCCGTTATATGTTTGGCGGCAAAGCCCACGTTTCGATGGTGATGCGCCTGCCGGCCGGCTCAGGCACCGGCGCGGCGGCCCAGCACTCCGAGAGCCTGGAAGCCTGGTTTGTCAATGTGCCGGGACTGAAGGTGGTTATGCCCAGCACGCCTTACGATGCCAAGGGCCTCCTGCTGGCCGCCATTGCCGATAACAACCCGATTATGTTTGTCGAGAGCAAACTGCTGTATAAAACCAAGGGCGCTGTGCCGGACGAACCTTATATCATTCCGCTGGGCCAGGCCGATATTAAGCGCAGCGGAACCGACCTGACCATCGTCGCCATTGGGGTGATGGTCCCCCGCGCCCTGGAAGCAGCGGCGCAGTTGGCGAAGGAAGGGATTGAGGTGGAAGTGATTGACCCGCGCACGCTCAAACCCTACGATGAAGCCACGATCACCGCCTCGGTCAAGAAAACGGGCCGGCTGATCGTCGTCCACGAAGCCCCGCTGGTGGGCGGCTTTGGCGGCGAAATTGCGGCGATGATCGGCCAGAGCGAGGCCTTTGCTTATCTGGAAGCGCCGATTGTCCGCCTGGGCGGGGCCGATGTCCCCGTGCCGTACAACCGCACCCTGGAGCGGGCGATGGTCCCGCAGGTCGAAAACATCGTCGAAGCGGCCCGCAAGCTGGTTAAGTATCAAATCTGAGTGACTGTTCAGGCATGTCATTTCGACCGAAGGGAGAAATCCCTCATGCTTATGTAGCACCCCGGAGATTTCTCGGCCTCCGGCCTCGAAATGACATTGGGGAATGAGCAGTTACAAATCTGACAAGGTAATAAGATATGGCGAAGCAAGTAATCATGCCCAAGTTTGAAATGGCCCAGGAGACCGGCACGGTGGCCCGCTGGCTCAAAAATGAAGGCGACTCGGTGGAAAAAGGGGAGCCGCTGCTGGAGATTGAAACCGACAAGATCACCATGGAAGTCGAAGCGCCGGCGGACGGCATCCTGGCCGGGATCAAGGCCGGCCCCGGCGACGTGGTGCCCATCGGCCAGGTTATCGCCTTTCTCCTCAAGCCCGGCGAGTCCCTACCGGGTGCGAGTCCGGCCCAACCAGCCACCGCACCAGCAGAACCCCACCCGGCCGCCCCGGCTGCTGATAGCCAGGTCAAGGCGACGCCCCTGGCCCAACGCATCGCCGCAGCGCATCACCTCAATCTGCAATCCGTCTCCCCCGGCGCGTCCGGCGAGCGGGTCAGAGGGGCGGATGTGACGGGCTACCTGGGACAGCAGGCTGCCCCATCCGGCAAAATTCGAGCGGTTCCGGCGGCCCGGCGGCTGGCCCGCGAGTTGCAGCTTGACCTGCAAGCCGTGAACGGCAGCGGGCCAGGAGGTCGCATTCAATCGGCGGATGTCCGGCATGTGGCGACAGCAGTGGTCCAGTCGTCTGTCCCAACACCCGCCCCGGTCGAGCCGACTCCTTCACCGGTGATTGGTCCCGCCGGACAGCCGGCCCTGCGGCGCACCGTCCCCCTGAGCAGCATGCGCCGCACCATCGCCGAGCGGCTGACCGCCGCCGCCCGCGATATTCCGCAGTTTACCGTCAGCCTGGAGGTCGAGATGAGCCGGGCGCAGCAAATGGTAGAAGACACGCGGGCCGCCGGCTCGGAGGGGCCGCGTGTCACCCTGACGGCGCTGCTAGTGAAAGCCTGCGCCTGGGTGCTGGCCCGCCAGCCGGAGGTCAACGCCTCGTTCAACGGGGACAGCATCCTGGAATGGGCCGAGATCAATATCGGGGTGGCGGTGGCGGTGGAGGCCGGCCTGATCGTGCCGGTGATTTTCCAGGCCGACCGCTTGAGCCTGAGCGACATCGCCGCCCAACTGAACGACCTCAGCAGCCGTGCCCGTGAAGGCAAGCTGCGGCCCGAAGAGCTGCGCGGCGGCACCTTTACCATCTCCAACCTGGGCATGTTCGGCGTGGAGACCTTTACCGCCATCATCAACCCGCCCCAGGCCGCCATTCTGGCCGTGGGCCGCACCATGAAGCGGCCCATTGTGACCGAGGACGAGCAGATTGTGGTCAAGCCTATGGCCAGCTTCACCCTGACCGCCGATCATCGGGTTATTGACGGGGCTATCGCCGGGCGATTTTTGGCGGCGTTGAAGCAGGTTTTGGAAAGGCCGGGACTGCTTTTGTGAGAGAACAAAACGGGCCACCTCATGGTTCAAAGGAAATTCCCACCGGCACGTGTCAGGCCATCCTCAGAGCCGCGGGGTTAAAGGAAAGGAAGGATAAAAATGATTGATTTGAAGTACTCGTTGGTGATTGAAGCTACTCAGGACCCTAACTTTTTTGGCTTTTACTCGCCTGATCTAGAAGGGTTCAGCGGTGTGGGCCATTCGATTGAGGATTGTCTTTACAAAGCGAAGTGGGGGATGCTTGAGCATTTGGACATGCTGAAAGAAATGAATTTGCCCCTGCCTGTTCTAACCCTCGATCCTATGGTCATTATCAAGAATGAAAAGTAAGAAATAAGAAATCATCTGTGGCAATCCGTGCGCTTCGCGTCTGTGGATCAAAATCAATTATTGGCCGGCCTCCCGCCCCTCCGCCATCCGAATCCGCTCCGCCAGGGAAGGGTGGGTATAGAAAATAAGCTTCTCCCAGGCCGGCGGCTCGACCAGGGACAGGTTTTGCACGGCGAACTGCTCGAATAACTCGATTACGGCCTGCGGTTTTTGGCTGGTGGTCAAGGCAAAGTGGTCGGCCTGGCGCTCGGCAAAGCGGGAGATGCCGTTTTCAACGGGCAGGGCCAGGTAAGAAACCAGGGTGAAAACGGCCAGCACAAAGGGCAGCCCGGCGATGTCGGCGGGGCCGTGCAGCCCCAGCCAGCGCCAGGTGCGGTTGAGCAGCCATTGCAAGGCAAACAACCCCAGCCAGCCGGCCGCGCCGATACCCACGATACTCAACAACACGTGTTGATAATACCAGTGGCCCATTTCGTGGGCCAGTACCACTTCGATCTGGTCGGGGGTGTAGTCGCGCAGCAGGGTGTCGTACAGCACAATCCGCTGCGCCCCGCCAAAGCCGGTAAAGTAGGCATTGACCGTGGTGGTTTTGGCGCTGGCGTCAATCACCTCGACCGAGTTCACGTGCATCTGCGCCCGGTCGGCCAGAGCCAGGATGCGGGCGCGCAACTGGGCGTCTTCCAGCGGGCGGATTTCGTAAAAGAGCGGAGTGATCAGCACCGGCTCCAGCAGGACCATGACCCCGGTAAACAACACCAGGGCGACTCCGGCGGGCAGCGGCCAGCGGCGGGGCAGCCAGCGCATCAGGCCGTACAGCCCGGTCCAGGTCAGGCCGTCGAGACCCAAATTGATGAGCAGCCCTTTGGCCCAGTCGCCAAACCAGCCGAGGGCTGTCAGGGTGGATAGGCCAAACTGGTGGCCAACGGTGAAGCTGCGATAGAAGTTGAAGGGCAGGTAGAGCAGCGATAGGGCGAGGTTGAAGAGGACAACGAAACAGAGGCAGAGGAGCAGGGGAGCGGAGGAGCGGAGGAGAATTTTCACCCCTGCCCCCCTGCTCCTCTGCCCCTCTGCTGTTTTTATTTCCCCTGCCCCCCTGCCCCCCTGCCCCCCTGCTATTTTTCCCTCCAACCAGCGCCGCAAGGCCACGGCTCCGCCGCTGAATTGGAAGGCCAGCAGCAGGAGAGGGTAGATCAGCATGCGCTGGAGACGCATAGGCAGCGACAGGCTGTGCAGGGCTTCGGCTTTGGGGCTGCTGAGCAGCGTTCCATCGGGCTGGCGGCTGATCTCGGCGGACAGGCCGGCGGCAGCCTGGCCGATGCCGGTAGACCAGTAAAGCAGTGGGCTGAGCAAGATGATGAGGGCCAGGCTCAACAAGAGCCAGCGATAGCGCCGGTGATGGGTCATTTTTCCTCAGAACGGGCCGGGGTGATCAGGCGGGGAGGCCCTTTGGCTTCCATCTCGCTTAAGGTGCGGGCGACTTCTTCAATGGCTAATTTTTGCTTGCGGTACAGGTCGGCTTCGCTCATGGCCAGGCGTTGGGCAATATCGCGGACGCGCAAACCCTGCACAAATTTCAAATCCAGGATGTTATAAATCAACCATTCGGTGGCGGTCATGCGGCGCTCGCCGTCGGGCCGCTGCTTTTCGATGGCCTGGCTCAGCACCGAGCGGAGGGCGCGCACGGCATTGCCGTCGTTTTCGGCCAGCGCCTCTTGGACCACGCGCAGCCCCAGCAGGGGGCTGCCGGTCAGCTTGGGGCCGCCCCAGTAATGGCTGAGGGCGTCGCGGACCATCTGCAAAAATTCGGTCTCCAGGATGGGGCTTTCGGTGAGGGAAACCAGGCTGGGCGAGCCGGTGTAGCGCACGGCGCTGCGTAACCGTTGAATCCGCTCGATTTCGGGGATGATGCTTTTGAGGGCCATGAACACTTCTTGCTGCAAACGGCGGTCTTCCAGGGCCAGTTCGGCCTGCTGAATCAAGAAGGTGACGGTGTTCTCTTCGGCGGGGGTCAAATCGTAGGTAGGCGAGCGGGCTTCAAGCCCCAGTAAGCCCAAATGGCGATCGCGCGCTTTGTTTTGCAGAATCACAAACCAGAAGTCGTTTTGAATGATAAAGTGGTAGCCGGCGCTGCCGTTTTTGTGTTCAATCAGGTCCGCCACATTGATTTCGGCCAAAGCTTTATCTACCACTTCGCCGGAGCCGACCCGTGTTTCCAGGCGCGGCCCCTGGCGGGCGGTCAGATTGTAAATAAACCCGTGCCGGACCCGCAGCGTTTCGCACAGGGCGGTCAGCACATTTTCCAGGGCTTGCTGCAAGTCGGTGGTGGTCAACAGCCGCCGGTCGAGTTCGCTGATCCAGGCAATTTCAACCCGGTCGCGATAAGAGATGAGGCTGTCAATAACTGGCTTGGCCAGGTTGATGGTCAATTGAGAGATGACAATGGCGGCGACAATGGAAGCGGCAAAAATAAAGTCACGGGGCAAGCCGAGCAGTCGTTCTTGTTGGGGTAAGGCCTGAATAATTGAGATGACGATAATTGCCACCAACGGCCCGCGCAGTAAAAAATGGACCAGGTCGTATTTCACGGCCCGGTCGGGGGGGACGGCCCCAAAAAACGCGACGCTGTAGGCCATGACGATCAGCATGATGGCAATGCCGATATTGACCAGCAGCAAAATAACAAACAGCAGCAGCGGGTGGAGCAGCGTTGGAGAGTTGGCGATGAGCATGTAGGGGTAGACGCCCAGGGCCGGGGCAAAAAAGGAGACGGCCAGCAGGGTCATGCGGCGGCGCGCCCCGGAAGTCAAACACCGGGCACGGGCCGAATAAATTTTATAAGCGCCCCAAAAGAGGGTGGTGTAAAAGTAGGTGGTAAAAACCCAGAAGAAAGGGCCGGCCCGAAACTGGGTCACGCCCGGCGAATAGAACGGGTTGTGGACCAAAAATTCGGTTTGCAGGGCCAGCAAAAAAACCAGCAGGCCAAAGAAATAGGCAATCCAGACGGCGAAGCGGCGGCGTAACGAAGGGGCGTTGGTGGTCCGCAGCAGGGCATCGGCAAAGTGCAGATAGGCGGCGGGCAGAAAGGCGATGCCAATCCACTGAAATTTAAGCCAGGGGATGGCCTCGGTCAGGTTGCTGACCCGAAACAGGGCCACATCGCCGGCGTAGGCAAAACACATGCAGGCCAGCAGCGCGGCAAAACTGCGGCCCACCGAGCTGCGCAGGTTGTGGATGAGCATGTAAACCAGCAGCGAAAAGGCCAGAATGACAATGGCCGAGGAGAGTATCTGATTGAGGCCAGCTAAAATGCGGGTAGAGTCGATGGAGTTCATTGTCATACTTGCTCAAAAGAAGGTTAAGACCGAGGCTAAGGCTGAGGCTGAGTTTAAAACTTAGCCTTAGCCTCAGCCTTAGCCTCTTAAACCGAGAGTGAGAAAAAGAGGGCGATATCCCCATTGGGATAGTAACGCTCGTTATAACCGCAGAATTGAAAGCCGTGCTTTTGAGCAAACGAGATGGCCGGATGATTTTTGGTCTGGACCTCCAGCATCAGTTGGGCTAACTCTCGCTCTCTGGCCCAGCGGCGGGCCGATTTGAGCAAACGCGAGCCAAATCCCTGCCGCCGGTAATTCTGGTCAATCACCAGGTTAGAAATCCACAGCAAGTTTTGCCAGGGCTGGGGCCAGGCATCCAAAAAACCAACCACCTCATCATCTCCCTGGCGGGCGACCAAAAAGCAGCCATCTTGCTGCCAATGCAAGGCCAGTTCATCGGGAGAGCGGGGATAGTCCACGCGCATGGGCCGGGGCAGGCGCACCGTATCGAAGCGCACATCAATGGTCCGCCCGTTTTCACGGGTTTGCATCTGCCACACATAATCGGTGGTGTACGACATGCTAAGCTGGCAGCACAGATTAAGGTCAATAAGTTCCGCCGGGTAGATGCGCATGAATGGTGATGACCCCTTGAAAACAGTAGAAAAGTGGAAGGTTGGACGCTTCGCCTGGCTATTTACCAACCTTCCAACCCTCCGATGTGGGCGGTCAACGGGGAAGGATGGTCGCTCGCCCCACTCATATTTCTCTATTTCGATTCTAGCATTGGGGGAGGGAATTGGCAAGCAACTTTGCGTTATTAAGGATTGTTAGCCAGAAAACCGGCCACAATCTGCTGCATTTCAATCAAACCTAGCGGACCGTGGATGACGATGAACAGGTCATGATGGATGAAGGTAGCCACGCTCAAAGGGCTGTTCTCTTCCTGGTACTCGACCAGATGGACCGATTGATCGTTGACCAGGCGCACATCATTTTCCCCATAATCCATAGCTTTGATCCAGGCGGCGAGGGTTTGCCGGGGCGCGGGGCTTTGGAGGATAGTCAGGTAAGCCTCGGGGGTGGTCCCGGTGTAGCGCAAGCCCAAGATTGGCTCACCGCCGGGGGCGTAAGCCTGTTCGCCGTCGGCCAGGTCGGCCAGGGTGTAGCTAACCACTTCGGTGAAGGTGAAACCAGCGGGCAAGTAGCCGGGATGGAGGGGAGGAAAGGCGGCCTCTTCCGGGGCAATAGGCTGGCCGCCGCTGAGCGCGGGCGGCAGCTCGACTATCTCATTGCTGACGCCCTGGTAGGCCGGCGGAATGTAAGGGCCGGGGTCTTTGGGCAGGGAAGGCGTTGAAGGCAGGCCGGTCTCAGCGCCCGCTGCCAGAGTTAGGGTGTAGTTATAGTAGCGGCAATCTTCTTCGGCTTCAACCGGCGCCGTGTTGACCACCACCAGGTACAGCTTTTCATAGGCTGAGGGGTCAACGGTGGTCGGGCTGGTGGCAGCCCAGGGAATGACTTTGGCTTTCTGGCCGGTCAGACCGACCAGCCGCAACTGCCACTCGCCGGCCGCTGAACCTTGAAAACGGAGCCGGAGCGGGCCGTCGCTTTTGAGCCGGATGTAGTCGGCGGCAAATTGCTGCACGCCATCTTTGGGGGTAAAGGTGGTGGTTTCGCCCTGGTCCAGATGAAGCGACCCTTCGACATAAGGCCGCAGGTAATCGCCGCCGTCGCGGTAGCAGTAGGGAGCGTTGGCCGGACAATCCGACTTGGTCAGGTTCGCCACAGAAAAATTGGTCAGCAGTTCAGCCAGGGTGGTCTTCTGCTCGGTCAGGGTGGCTTCCAAAGCCGTTAGCCCTTCTGTGGCGGCCATTTTTTCCCACAGCCGCCGGATGGTATCCGGCCCGCCGTGCTGCTCGGCCAGGTAGCGCAGCAAAATCCAGCCGCCGTACCAGCGCACATCCTGGTCGTCGCGGCCCACGCTGAGCGGACATAGATCGGGCGCGTCCATGTAATCGGCCAGATAGCTGCGGGCGTCGCCAATCTCCGGGTAAACCTCATCTTCCATCCAGGTCGCCGTGGCTTCGTATAACCAGGAGTAACTATCTTCATCGTCATAAGCGGATTGGAGGGCGTGGTTAAACTCGTGGGCGGCGGTGGTGCGCATAGCATCGAGGGAGGTCAGATCGTACAGGCCAAATTGGTCAGGGTCGTAGTCGTTATCCAGGCTGATAAAACCGTAGGCGGTACGTTCCTCTTGGGCCGGAGTGGCCGGATTATCCCCGACAAAACCGCCGAAGGTGTCGGTGTAGCCAAACAGATCACCCGTGCCAAACAAGTCGTTTTGATCTTCCAGGTAAACATCCAGGCGGGTGTCTCCGCCTTCACCTTCGTCGGGTAAGGGGAGCCGCCAGCCCATCTCCTCGATTTCGTGCTGCCAGGAGCGTTCCATGGCCTCGGCCACGGCCTCGACAAAATCGGGCAGCCTGTCGCCGTTTTCATCATTAGCAGAGACGGCATCATCGCTGTCGAGGGTGTAATGAATGACAAAGTGTTCGGTCGGGTGGGTCAGCGTTGGCCCGCTCAGGGCCGGTCGAGTTTGAGTTTTGGGCCGTCCGTGAACCGGGCCACCGGAGGGCGGAGCGAAAGAAACAAGGAACAGGGAGGCGAGGAGGAAGGAGGCGAGGAGGCGAGAAGGAATCATTTTTGAGCCTTTGTCTACGGTAGAAATTGGATAGCTAAATTATACCTCAGAAGGGGTGGCCTCTCCAAACGCCGCAATTATCCCAGCGGGTTGATCTCGAGTCTTGGATCTGGTACAGTAAACTAGTATTTTGTCAACGCAAAAACAATGAGTTCGTAGTGACGACTTTAGTCGTTTTTAGCCTGGTTGAGCGACTGAAGTCGCCACGACAGCCTGGGCTTATCGCCCAAAGGCCGGCAGCGACTTTTGGAAATGGCCCGCCTTTACCATCGTTAAAACTGTATTGCCACCTCTGCCCAGAAATCCCAGGCAAATTGGACTGGGAAAATTTTCGATTTCGATATACAATTTTGATACTTACAAGAAACAATTTAGGTTCTTTCGGAATTCAGGGAGGCAGCAGTAATATGATGCGTGATACGTGATTAGGATCATCACACCTCACGCATCACGTATCAGGCCCAAACCTCACGAAATCCTGGAGAACCACAAATTATGACTCAGGAGGTATCGTGTCGGTTTCTAAAAGCGTGCCTGCGTGGGAAGATGGTGCTCCGGGGGGTGAGTTCTCAACCACCGCTAGTGATTTGACCTCAGACTCCCCGCTGTGGATGGTCACATCAGAGCCGATTCTGAACGATCTGTTTGTGCGGCTCCAACGGCTTCGTGTGGCTTTGATGGAGCACCCCAGCGTTCATCACAAACTTCAATTTTCCCGCTCGCACCTGGAACAGGTCCGCCTGGCTTTTGCCAATATGATTCTGCACGGCGAACAGAAGCTGCACTGTCTTTGCCAGCTTATCTGCGACTCCCTGGTAACGCCCTATCAAATTCAAAGCGTGGTGATTGGCGAAGTGGAAACAACCAAAGAGCGCTTCACCATTACCCAGGGAGTCTCGGCTGAGGATTTGTACACGGTGACGGATATTGACCTGGGCAGCCGCCAATTAAAGAAGCTGCGGATTTTCGATGGGCAGGATTGGAGCCGGGCTAATCTGGTGGCAAATATGGTGGATTATCAGCCGCTTGAACCCAACATTTATGGGATTCATAAAATCATCAGCCGGATCAAGGCCGAGCAAGAGGTCTGGAACAAAGTGGTGGATGAAATTTTTGATCTCGATAGCATTGTGGTCCGCGATAAGCAACTGCGCCATTTGAGCCGTTATGTGAAAGATGTTTTTGGTATCAAGATTGTGGTCGGCAGCCTGGATGATATCCGTCGAGTCCACATGGCTCTGGTTGAGCTGAACTGGTCGGAGCGGGAGTTAGCCAAATTTCAGGTTGAACCCACTCTTGAAAACCGGCGGCTGCACTTTGTCGAGGTGAAAGATTACCTTATGCCCAACCAACAGAAGCAAACGGGCTGGGAAGCCTTAAAATCGGTCGTGCGCTGGTCGGACAAGACGATGGAGATTCAAATCCAAACCTTGAGCAATTTTCTGTACGAACGCGAATTATTGACCAAAGAAAGCCATACCAGCTTCCGCGCCCAGCGCGAGCAGGTTCGCAACCAGGTAGCCGAGCAAATTCCTCTGTTTCGCTTTTATCGTGACCTGTTGCGCTGGCTGTTTCTGAACCCGCAAGCACCGCCGCCGGTATATCCGGGAGTGACGTTGTCGTTGGTGGAATGAGAGAGGGATATTTCGGCGTGGTTCAGAAATCTGACCAATTAGCTTGCTATACTTTGCACGGATACAAACTGCGTTTTTCTACACTGGCAAAAAGCTCAGTTTGTGCCTGCGGGCAGTATACCAATAAAACGTAAAGCGTAATGGTTTACTGTGATAAGCCATTACGTTTTACGTTTTATAAATGGATCTTATAAAATTTCCCATGAAATCCATTCTGTTTGTCTGCACTGGCAACATTTTTAGAAGTATGACCGCCGAGTACGCGCTGAAAGCGGCGTTGGGACCGCAGCCGATTTACCGGGTCAGTTCGGCCGGAACGGAAGCTAAATTCCAGGTGATGGCCCCAGAAGTCCGGGCCCGATTGATGCAGCGCGGCCTCGATCCTTCGGCTCATCGGCAGCGCCGTGTGACCGCCGGCATGCTGGCCGAGGCTGAGGTGGTGGTGGCGATGGGGCTGGATCACCGCCGTTATCTACGGGAACAATTTGGCCGGGAAGCCTGGCTGTTCAACCAAATCTGTTTCGGCCGCGAGGAGCCGGTGCTCGACGTGGGGGAAGCCGTGCCGTATGAGCAGTGTGACCCGGCGCGACAGACTTACATCTATACTGTGGTTGATACCATTTGCGAGGCCATGCCGCACTTCATCAAAAACATAGGGCATTACTTGCCCCGGTCCTGATATTGCGGAAGCCCCCGCTCTACCAGAAAAATATTGACAGGACTCGCTGAAGCAATTAAAATTTGCCAACTCCGCTCAATCCATGTTGGGGTGCTACAGTTCTGACTTATCAAGTTAAGTACATTAATACTACAAACTGGAAGCAAAAAAGATGGAGCAAGATAAAATCTGTCCTTATTGCGGGAGTAGCGTTAGCTTGGTCAGTAGTTCAATTGTTTATAATGGGAGAGATTTTGGCCTGATTTATTTGTGTGACAACTACCCAAATTGTGATGCATATGTTGGAGTTCATAAGGGAACTAACCAGCCTCTTGGTAGACTTGCCAACGCAGAACTTCGAGAATGGAAGAAAAAGGCTCATGCAGCCTTCAATCCACTATACGAGTCAGGCGAGATGAGCAGAAAGCAAGCCTATAAACTGATGCAGAGCCTCATGAATATGGATGAAAAAGAAGCACATATCGGTAAATTTGATGTAGAGCAATGTAACCAAAAAATAAAAGCGGCTCTCGACCTGGTCAATAAAATTCTAGCTGAGTCTATCGAAAATCCAACAGACAATTGATTTTCCAAAACGGCCCAATATATAATCATAAGCCAGAGTAAGGAAAGTCGAACCCCACACAGGCACAGGAGAGTCAGAAAATCACCCCGAAATTCTCTGGTTTAACCGTTGCAGATATTCTCAAACAAAAGAAGGGGAGTATCAAGCAGGCGAAACTGCCCCAAGGTTCACCCGATTGGGATGAATTCAGCCAAATGATTTGGGAAGAGATTGAAGCCGGAGCCAAGGTCAACAGACCTGGTTTCAAGATTGTCCGTAAACTGCTCACTGATAGAGGTTTGATAAATGAGAAAAGATATATTTGATAAATTGATGAGATTTCTGGATAAATTGGATCAAGGTAAGCTTAGTTATACCTTAGCCCGTTATCGAGATGAGGCGATAATGGTTAGCGTAGCTGTGCCGGGGGAGAGGTGGGAGATTGAGTTTTTGCGAGATGGATCAATCGAAGTCGAAAAATTTATCAGCCAGAGTGAAATTTACGGAGAAGAAGCCCTTGATGAGTTGTTCGCCAGGTATTCGGATTTTGAAGAAGAGGATAGTTTAGAGATAGCTGAGGAGATTGAATTGATGCCAGCCGGAGATAAGAGCTAAATCAAGCTACTTTAAAGGAGGTTTTGATGCCTACAATATCAACCCTGACCCTGTTTATGCTGGCAGCTTTGGCCTTACTCATCACCCCTGGGCCGGCGGTGCTTTACGTTGTTGCCCGTAGTATTGACCAGGGACGGCTGGCAGGGATTGTTTCCACCCTGGGCATAGGGACGGGCACGCTTTTCCATGTGGCTGCGGCGGCGTTGGGGCTTTCAGCCTTACTGATGTCCTCGGCTCTGGCCTTCGGCGTGGTCAAGTATCTGGGCGCAGCTTATCTCATCTACCTGGGCGTGCGCAAGCTGTTAGCGCGGGAAGAAACGAGCCAACCAGAGTTGGTCGAGCGGCGGAAACTGGCCCACGTTTTTTATCAAGGGGTGGTGGTCAATCTGCTAAACCCTAAAACGGCGCTCTTTTTCTTTGCTTTTTTGCCTCAATTTGTGGAGCCGGCCAAAGGCGCGGTCGCCGGGCAGATTTTATTATTGGGGGTTATTTTTGTGGGGCTGGGTATTTGCAGCGATGGTATGTATGCGTTGCTGGCCGGAACCATCGGGCGTTGGTTCAAAGGCAACAGACGCTTTCTATGGGCCGAACGCTATTTTGCCGGCAGCGTCTACATTGGGCTGGGGGTGGCTACGGCCCTGTCCGGCTCGGAGAGAAAATAGGAGTCCAGAAAAATTATCTCTCAACCATCAAGGTAGCAAGTAGCAAAGTAGCACACTTATGACTTGCTACATGCTACCACTATGTTCGCACTTTTTACGACCACCTTAAAAATAGGACGCAGATGACGCAGATTCGCCTGATTTTCGCAGATTTTTTCCAAATCTATCCGCGTAAATCCGCGAATATCTGCGTTATCAGCGTTCTAATCAAGAAGTGCAAAGGTAAAAATGCTACTTTGCTACTTGTTTTAGCGGCGAAAACTTTTTTCGATCGCCATATTGACTACAAAGTAACCACCCGCCCCGTCTCTGCCGACTCGTACAGGGCCAGGACGCTGCGCAGAAATTGGCGGCTGAGGCTGAGGGGAACCACCGGCTCCGCGCCATCCAACACACAGGCTTCCATCGCTTCGACTTCGGCCAGGTAAGGGCTGGTAGCGGGTATCACTAAATTCTCGCGGGTATCATCGCGGCCCAGGAAAACCAGGTGACTTTCTTTGCCCTGCACCCCCGGTTTCCACGGTTCGACAATCTGGATAATGCCCTTATCACCCACAATGTGCGCCCCTTCCCGAAACGGCGAGCGAAAGCCGCACGAAATTTGGGCCAAAACGCCGTTGGCAAATTTCATCTGGCCGGTGAAGACCACATCCACTCCGGTTTCGCCTTTGCTCTGGCTGGCCCATACTTCTACCGGCGCACCGGCCCCGGCCATCACAATGGCCAGGCTGTTGGGATAAACGCCCACATCCCACAGACTGCCGCCGGCCAGGTTGGGGTGCAGGCGAATATTGGTTGAATCTTCGGGCGGCAGGTAGTAGGCAAACCAACTGTTGATTAATTGTAGATTGCCCAGTTTGCCGGCCCGGACCATCTCCTTGACCTGTAAGGTTTGGGGATGGTGCAAATACATAAAGGCTTCAAATACGGTCACGTTGTTGTTTTTGGCCGCCGCTTCAACCTGATCCAGTTCGGCCAAAGTGGGGGTGATCGGCTTTTCACACAACACATGCTTGCCGGCCTGCGCGGCTTTGACCGTCCACTCACAGTGCAGGGTGTTGGGCAGCGGGTTGTAAATGACATCTACATTGGGGTCGGCTAACAATTCCTCATAGCTGCCGTAGGCAGTGGGAATCCCTTTTTCCCCGGCATAAGCCTGCGCTTTATTTCTATCGCGGCTGGCCACGGCTACCAGTTCACTTCGAGCAGCCTGGCGAATTGGCTCAATCACAGCATCGTTGATATTGGCGGTGGACAGGAGTCCCCAGCGGAGTTTGTCAGACATAATTTAACCTCCAAATTAGGCAGGGGAGCAGAGGGGCAGGGGGGCAGGGGAGACTACTAAACATCTCCTCCGCTCCCCTGCACCCCTGCTGTATTTTAACCTTTGAGCGAACCGGCCAGCAACCCTCGCAGGAAGTAGCGGCCCAGGATAATATAAACCAGCAGCGTGGGTAAGGCCGTTAAGAAAGCGGCGGCCATTTGCACATTCCACTGGACGGTGAAGCTGCCGGCAATGTTGTTGAGGGCGACAGTCATCGGCTGGTTCTGGTTTTGGGCAATGGTGACGGCAAAAATAAAATCATTCCAGATATTGGTAAATTGCCAGATGAGCACGACCACAAAGGCCGGCGGCGACAAGGGCAAGATGATGTGCCGATAAATGCTAAAGATGTTGCCGCCGTCAATCCGGGCGGCCTCAATCATCTCATTGGGAATGGTGGCGTAGTAGTTGCGGAAAATCAGCCCGGCAATAGGGATACTGTAAACTACATGGACAAAAACCAACCCGGCCAGACTGGCGTAAAGGCCCATGGCTTTGAGGGTCAGGGTGAGGGGAATTAAGATAGCTTGGTAGGGAATAAACATGCCAAACAGGATAAAGGGGAAGACAACGTCGGCATATTTAAATTTCCATTTTGCCAAAATATAGCCATTGAGCGAACCGAGGACGGTAGAGATAATAGTGGCCGGAACAGCCATGGTGACGCTGTTCATAAAAGCGGTGCCCATGCCAATTACCGCCGAGCTGCCAAACCAGGCCTCGTAAAAGCTGTCAAAGCAAAAAATGAAGGGGTTGGTACACTGGGGCAGATTAATCACCGGGGGAAATTCCCACATGCGGTACAGGTCAATATCAACATATTGTTTAAAGCTGGTAATGAGGATGAGATAGACCGGCAAGATGTAAAAAATTGAGAACGACAGGAGAATGGCGTAAATAATCAGGCGGGTCCAGTGGAAATGGGAACGATGCTTGGTCGCCACACCCGTTCGGGCGGTGGTGAGAGATTGGGTTGCCATTAGCGTTCCTCCTGCTGCCGCAGATTAATAACCAGGTAAGGAATAATAAGGATGGAAATCAGTATCAGCAAAACCACGCCAATAGCCGCGCCCTGGGCAAAACGAGCCTGGTCAAAGGTGGTTTCCCACATATTATAAGCCGGCACATCTTTGATAAAGCCCTGACCCACTCCGCCCATTGCTACCACCAGATCGTATATTTTTAAAGAGATGTGAGCCAGAACGATGACCACACTCAGGGTGACAGGTTTGAGCAAAGGGATAATGATGTGCCGGTAAATCTGGAACTCGCTGGCCCCATCTACACGGGCGGCTTCGCGCAGGTCATCGGAGATGCCACGCAGGCCGGCCAGGTAGAGGGCCATGGTGTAGCCCGATAGCTGCCACATCGCAGCAATGGTGAGGGTGATAATTCCCAATGAAATACCAAAGTCGGGCGAGGCTAACCCGCCCAGGCCAATGGTATTCAATACCTGGCCCACCGCTGAGTCCGCGGGGATATGGTAAACCACATCACTGGCCCAATTAGGCCGGATAAAGCCCAGGCCTATGTTCTCAAAAATACGGTTAAGCCCGGTCGTGCCCACATTGGGGTCGCCGGGGGTAAAGATCCAGCGCCAGGCCAGGCCGGTGACAATAAAAGAGATAGCCATGGGGAACAAAAACAGGCTGCGGAAGAAATTTTCCCCCTTAACGTGGCGGTCCAGCAGCGCGGCCAGGGTAAAGCCGATGACGATGCAACTGAGCAGAAAGAGGGCGGTAAAGCCGATGACATTACGCAGGCTGGAGGTAAAGCGGGTGGCGTCAATGCCTGAAGCATAACGTTCAGTTGTTCCAAACAAGCGGGCATAGGCGTCAAAGCCGCCAAAGGTATAATTTGGTTCAGCACCCCGTTTCCAGTTTGAGACAGAAACCCAGCCCGTCCAGGCGATAAAGCCGTAGACAAAAACGATAATAGCAATTAATGAAGGCAGGATAAACAGAAAACCGACAATCTTTTCCCAATTTTTCTCCCAGTTGAGAGCCATACCTTTTCCTACGCTCCTCTACCTACTTCATTTCTAGGGGAATGAGACCCTATTCCAAATCTATCACAAAAGATATTCTCAGACCCTAAAAGTCTGTGAGACCTTTAGGGTCTGAGAAGACAGAATTACTGCTGTGGGAAGCCTGCGTCCTCAGCCGCTAAAATAAAGGCAGCCTGGGCCGCCGCCACATCCCGGTCAGAGGCAAATTTGATCACAATATCGCCAAATTGGGTAGCCCAACTGGGGATAGCGCCGGAGCCATGCGTTACCATCGGGATAATGCGAGACGTTTTGAAATCGTCAGCGGCACTCTGGAAATAGGCTCGCCGGTCTTCCGGAAAGGTATTGTAGTCACAATCGGTGCGGGCGCAGATAGAGCCTTTGTTCTGGTTAAAGGCTTCCTGGGCATCCTTGCGGGTGATGAGCTTGATAAACTCAATGGCGTTTTCTTTGTTAGGGGCTTCTTTGGGCAGGGCAAAACCATCGGAAACGAGAAAGAAAGTACCCTGAGTGCCGGGGGCGGGATTCCATTTCACGTAATCAGTGGCATTATTGACCAGCACTTCCCCGTAAGCCCAGTCGCCCATAATATTAAAGGCAGCCTGATCATTGATGACCAATTCAATGCCACCTACCCAACCAATTGTACCCCGATCTTCGTTGGTGCAGTCTAAGAGCTTATTGAAGTTTTCCAGGGCCTGGGCGACGCCAGCATCATTCCAGGAAACCGAACCATTCCACAAGCCGGTAAACTTATCGGCCCCGACAGTGCCCAGCAGCACATCTTCAAACGTATGGCTTAACTCAAAGCCATCGGCAAGGCCCAGCCCCAGCGGGACCACGCCCTGGCCTTTAAGCGTTTCACATGCGGCAAAAAATTCATCAAAGTTGGTGGGCACGGCCAAGCCGGCCTTTTCCAGTACACGAGTATTGGTCCACATCACCCCACCCCGGTGGATATTGAGGGGGACCGTGTACGTACTGCCTCTAACCTTGAGCAACGCTTTCAAATCGTCGGGCATAACCTCCAGAACACCGGTTTCGGCCAAAATATCATCCACCGGCTGCAAATACAGGTCGGGCGTGTATCGTTCAGCTTCCAGACCGGCATGTAACATGAAGGTATCGTAAGGATCGCCGGCAATCAGCTTATTCACGTTGGCCCCTTGGAAGTTGGTGCCACCGCCACCAGCGATACCGGCATGGATCAACTCCACGTCGGGGTTTTCCTGGCGATATAGTTCATAAATGGCGTTAACTCCGGCAAACTCACCGCCGGAAGTCCACCAATTGCCGACCTGCAACTGGCCCTTGGCCCCGCTGGCAAATAACTTACCCACATCACCCTCGGCCGGGTCAAACGTAGCCATAAATGTCTGGGCATCTTCTTTAGACGGAATGAGCAACTTGTCGCCCACTTCCAAAACGTCAGGATTAGTAATTTTGACATACGAGGGGTCTTTGGCATTGGCTTGGTTGGTGGCCGACATAATGGCCCAGTAGGCGTTGATATCACCAAAGAATTTATCGGCCAACTTGGAGAGGGAGTCATCGGCCTGGGCGGTGTAATCTTCGCCAGCACCTTGGGCGCTGGCAAAAGAGGTTGGTAAAATACTCCCCAATAACGTCAACAAAAGGATAACAGCCAGAAACTTTTTCATTGGTTCATCCTCCTCTCCTTTGAGTTATAATTAGGATAAAGCGAGGCAACCCGGTCGGGTTGCCTCGCTATTCTCAGACCCTAAAGTTCTCCAAGACCTTTAGGGTCTAAGAGACAAACTTACTGCTGCGGAAAACCGGCGTCTTCAGCCGCCACAATAAAGGCGTTCTGAGCGGCCTGCACATCCCGGTCAGAGGCAAATTTGGTTACAATGTCGCCAAATTGCTGCTGCCAGGTGGGAATAGCCCCGGAGCCGTGGGTAACCATCGGCACAATGGTGTTGCTGGCAAAATCGGCGGCAGACCCTTTGAAATATTCCTGGCGATCCGCCGGGAAGGTGTTGTAGTCACAGTCGGTGCGAGCGCAAATAGAGCCTTTATTCTGGTTAAAGGCTTCCTGGGCATCCTTGCGGGTAATGATTTTCACAAAGTTGCGAGCATTTTCAGGGTTGGGCGCTTCTTTGGTGATGGCGAAGCCGTCGGAGACCAGGAAGAACATGCCCTGATTACCAGGAGGCGAATTCCAGGTGACGTGATCGGTCGCTTTATCGTTAATGACCTCACCATAAGCCCAGTCGCCCATAATATTAAAGGCAGCCTGATCATTGATGACCAGCTTAATAGCCCCAACCCAGTTCACCGTGCCGCGATCTTCGTTGGTGCAATCCAACATTTTGCTGTAGTTTTCCAGGGCCTGGGTTACGCCGGCATCGCTCCAGGGAACCGTCCCGTGCCACAGCCCGTGATTCTTTTCGGCCCCTACTGTACCGGCCAGCACGACCTCAAACAGGTGCCCAAACTCAAAACCATCGGTACTGCCTTGCGCCATGGGTACAATACCTTTAGCTTTCAGCGCGTCGCAGGCGGCAAAAAACTCTTCAAAGTTCGTCGGCACAGCCACGCCGGCCTGCTCCAACAGCCTGGTATTGGTCCACATCACATTGCCCCGGTGAATGTTCAGCGGCACGGTGTAGGTGTTACCGCGGATCTTCAGCAGCGCCTTCAAATCTTCCGGCATCACCTCCAACACCCCGGCTTCGGCCAGGATGTCATCCACCGGGACCAGGTATTTCTCAGGGCTATAAAGTTCAGCTTCCAGGCCCGCGTGGAGCATAAAGACATCAAAGGGGTCACCGGCAATGAGTTTGTTTAGGTTTGCGCCTTTAAAGTTGGTGCCAGCGCCGCCGGCGATACCGGCATGGATCAACTCGACATCAGGATATTCGGCCCGGTATATTTTGTAGACTTCATTAACCCCGGCAAATTCACCACCTGAAGTCCACCAGTTGCCGACCAGCAATTGACCGCCCGCGCCGCTGGCAAACAACGCGCCCACGTCAGCATTGGCTGGGTCAAAAGTGGCCATAAATGCCTGGGCATCTTCCTGGGTGGGAATCCGCAACTTGGAACCGACTTCGATGATGTCGGGGTTTTCAATTTTGACATACGAGGGATCTTCGGCATTGGCTTTGTTGGTGGCCGACATAATGGCCCAGTAAGCATTGATATCACCAAAGAATTTGTCGGCCAGTTTTGATAGGGAATCATCGGCCTGCACGGTGTAATCCTCACCGCCGTCTTGCGCGCTGACCCATGAGGCCGGCAGCAAGGTGACCAGCAAAACAAACAATACAGCCATCATCAAAAACTTCTTCATTGAAAAACTCCTCCTTGATCTCTAACATTCATTGTTTATATTAAATTTTACTGCATCGGGGATTAAATATAGAAAATAGAAGAACTATGTTGGCGGGCTTGAGTCGTCCCTCCTTTCAGCACAGCTAAGCAAAAGCTTGGTTGTACCAAACGACAATACTTCCCAAAACCAAACGGCTATGGAGATAACAAATCGGGCAAATTTTATCACGAACCACCACAGCCGTCAATCCATCAGATTACCAATCGGCTAGGGGATTTCCCCCTATGGGAAAGAGTATTTTCCCTCGATTGATACTGTGCAATTGCACATTATATTGTATAATTGCACAAAGTATATCATTTAATTTTGGCTTTGTCAAGAAGTGTGTTATACTTTGGCTTCCACAAACAAGCGAGTGGAGGGGCAAAGATGCAAAAGTTGGGTACAAAACAAAATGAGGCGAGGAGGCGAAGAGGTGAAGAGGCGAGGAAAGGGGAAGCCAGTTTCGCCTCCTCGCCTCCTCGCGTCCCCGCGTCCTCCTGGGTCATTGGGGTGGATTTGGGCGGGACCAAAATTGCCGCCGGTCTGGTCAGTCCCGACAATAAGATTGTCAAAAAGGTTTACGTCCAGACGGGCGTTAGCGAAGGGCCAGCCGCCGCCGTCGAACGGATTGCCGGGTGTATTGAGCAGTTACGAAACGCTCTGCCAGCCGGCGAGCAAATTGCGGCCATTGGCGTTTGCTGCCCCGGCCCGCTTGACCACGTGGCCGGGCTGCTGCTCGACCCGCCGAATCTGACCGGCTGGGTCAACGTGCCGTTGCAGCGTATGCTCGAAGAACGGCTGGGTTTGTCCGCGCCCATCGAACACGATGCCAAAGCCGCTGCCCTGGGTGAATTTCACTTCGGCGCGGGCCGCGAGGTGAACGATATGATTTTTGTGGTGGTCGGCACCGGCGTCGGCGCGGCGATTATTATCAACGGCGAACTGTACCGGGGGCCGACCAATTCCGCCGGCGAGGTGGGACACATCACCGTAGATATGCACGGCCCGCCGTGCTCGTGCGGCTCCAATGGTTGCGCCGAAGTTTATATGGCCGGGCCTGATTTGGGCCAGCGTTTTCGGGAGATAGCCGGGCCGGAATTGAGACTGCCTCAAGAGATTGATGGGCGGTATGTGGCAGAACTGGCGGCTCAAGGCCAGCCGCAAGCCTTGCAGGTTTTTGCCCAGGCCGGGCAGGCGTTGGGGATTGTGATTGCCACCATGGCCCACCTGCTTGATATTGATTTCTACATTATTGGCGGCAGCGTAGCTCAAGCCGGAGATTTGCTGCTCGCCCCCACCCGCGAGGCGGTGCGCTATCGGGCTTTTGAATCAATTGGTTCAAGGGTCAAAGTCGTCGCCAGTCCCCTGGGTGATGATGCCGCCATTCTGGGCTGCGCCTGGATAGCGAGGAACAGAGGATAGTGGATGGAGGATAGTGGATAGAAGATAGTGGATAGTGAATAATAGGAAATGTCTCATACTCTATTTTCTATCTACATTCTTCTATCGCAGTGTGCGATACCGCCGACCCTGCGCCGCAAGCTGCTCTAGCATCTGGCGGGTTTCGGTTTCGTTGGCTCCGGCCAGCCGCTCAACCTGGCAGCCGGCGGCACGTAGGATTTGCTCGGCTTGGGCCGGCACACCGCCCGGCCCGCCGACAATGGTCACATGCCGGGCCGATTTGGCCTCTTCAATTGAAAAACCGATGGTGGCCGGAAATTTATCAAGATAGGTAAAAGCGCCCAGCAAATCCCATCTGGCCCAATTGCCAGCTCCCTGATGCCAAAAGAGCAGGTAGTGCTCGATAGGCTTGGCCGCTGCCGGAGCAGAGGTGGGCGTAGGCGTGGGTTGCGGAGTCGGTATTGGCGTTGGGGTAGGGGTGGGCGTTGGAGTCGGCGTTGGCGTGATGACTGGTGCAGGACTGCCCGCCATCAGACTTTGAACTTTAGCCAGCAACAAGCCCTTCCAGGCAGGGAACGTTGCGCCGGGACTGCCGGTTTTGACCAGTTCGCTGTAACCAAAAATTTGATTAGCCGGAATTCCCAATTGAACAGCCAGTTGGGCCAAGAGGGCTGCCGCCGCATCGAGTTGGGCCTGCGGCGGAGCAACATCGGTAAAGTTGCCGATCAGGCAGACGCCGACACTGTCGCCGCTAAAATTTCCGGCGTGGTTGGCTATGGTTTCGAGCGGTTGGGTTTGAAAAGCCTGGCCCTGGGCGGTAATACAGTAATGGTAGGTAATGCCTGGCAGATTGCGATTGTTCACCTGAAATTCGGCCACGCGGGTGATGGTCACATTGGCCGGCGTGGCGGTATGGTGGAGAATCAACCGGCGAATGGCCGAGCGCGGGCGGGTGGGATACTGCTGGGTGGCGCTGCGGGGCAGGCTGGCGCTGACATCCTGCACCTGAATCAAGGCCACCGGTGTTGGCGTGGGGGCAGGGACAGGGCTAGGGGTAATTTGCACCGGCTGGGTGGTCACACTCACCGGCGAGACCAGCAGCCCCTGGTCGCCCTGGGTGGTAAACCAAGTCACCCCCTCCTGAATCATATCCCAGCGCAGTTGGTAGACGCCGGGGGCGTCGGGGGTGCGCAGCCGGGCCTGGACCAGCACACCGCCATCCGGCGGCACATCGGCGGGCAGGGGGGAGCGGAAATCTAATTGGGGTGGAAACGCAACCATCTGGCCGCTGGTGTTGTACCATTGAAAGCCTAGCTGAAAAGGCGTCGCCCCGCTGCGGGTCCAGGTGAGGCTGCCCACATTTTGGACCGCCACACTGAGGTTGAGCGTTTGACCGGCCGGAACCATCGCCGGGGTGTTGTGGCCGGTGTAGCGGGTGCGGTAGGCGGGCCGGTTTGTAACGATGTCAGCTGGAGTGGGGGGCGTAATTTCAACCGGCAGCGGCGTCGGTGTGGTAGTTGAGACTTCAGCCGGGCCGGCGTCGGGATCCCATTGATAATTGAAGGCAATTGCCTCGCGGAAATCATTCTGAACGCCCTGCTTGCCGTCAATGTGCCACTTGTCGTGGCGCGGCCAGCGATACAGAATGGCGCAGCGGATTTGTTGGTTGCCGGCTTTGTTCCAATCGTTGATTTCCTTGTAGGCGTTTTTGACCCAACCTCGGTTGGCGTCTTCCCAGGCTTCATCCTGGTCTATCTCGGTTAAATATACGGGCAGGTGGCGAAAAGTGCTAGGAATGGCTTCCATCTGATCTTTGTAAGTACGGAAATGGTAGTGATATTTTTCAAAAGGCGGGCCCATTTTCTCGTTGCTAAAAACCAGATCAGGGTTTACCCCGTGAGTGTAGGCGTGGATGGCAATGCCATCGCATTCATCCGGACCAATGGCCCGTAAAACATCACGCAGATACTGGATATAATCACCAAAAGCGCCGGAGTATGGATAGCGCCCCGGCCCGCCGGGCAGCTTGTTGGCCTGATATTTGCCTTCAGGGTCAGCATCATAGGGGGTTTCAGGGTTCCACGGCCCAATCGCCCCAACAATGACTTGATCTTTGCGGTGTCCCGGCAGCCGGCGGATGGCGTCACGGCACAGTTTGTAACAGGTAGCATAGCGGCGGGGTGTGATGGGTTCGGCCTCGCTGCTGCCGGGTTTGCGTGGCTGCTCTCGTTCCAGGTTCATTTCGTTGCCGATAATCCAAATATGCGCACCGGGTGACCTGCTGACAAAATTGGCCACTCGCTGGGCAAAATCGTGGTATTTGTTGGAAAGAGGAATAGTCCCATCGGGACCATAAGCGTGGTTCAGACGAACGATGACCCCAAAGCCTTTATCGGCCAGGTCAGTATAGTTGCTGCCGCCCATATCATTCGGGTTGGCCCGAATTTCTTCAGTTACCAGCACCCAACCCTTGGCTTTGCCATCAACCAGCATCAGGTGCTCGCCGCCGCGATCGTGCATACCGTAAATAAAGGGGGACTCTTCTTTTGGAACAGCCATGATCACTCCTCTGAGGACAGTAACCGGTAATCAGTCAATATCGTTAACTTAAGCATGCTGAGTAGCGCGGAACGCAGTGGAGCGCGTATCGAAGGGTGCGAGTTGGCGACGACTCCCTGACGGCGCAACACCCTTCGATACGGTTCGCTTTGCTCACCTACTCAGGATGCTGCTTAACTTAATGACTGGGTTGATAAAGACAGAGCAAATTACTTACGTCAAGTACCTTGCTCCATTATAAACGAAAATGACAATTGAGAAAAGCTTTTCATCCCGATTTAACATGACAGGCTGAATGTTGTACAATCGGGATGCAAAGTGACCGCCGATGGCTGACCACAGACCGCTGAAAGATAGCGGTCAGCCGTCGGCGGTCCAAAAATCTGTTTACGAAAGGTAATGTAATGAAAAAACTTGGTATTGCCATGATTGGCTATGGCGGCATTGGTCGAGTCCATGCGATGGCCTACAAGGCTATTCCCTTTCACTATGGTCTGCCGGCCGACAGCTTCAAAATTGTCGGGGTGGCGACGACCCGCCCGGAAAGTGCACAGAAGGCGGCCGAAGAAATCGGCTGTGAAGTGTGGACCAGCGATTACCGCGAACTGCTGGCTCGTTCCGATGTTGATTTGATTGACTGCTGCACCCCCAATTACAACCACGAAGAGATTGTCGTCGCCGCCGCCCAAGCCGGTAAACATATTTATTGCGAAAAACCGCTGGCGATGAATGTAGCCGAGGGGCAGCGTATGGTGGCTGCCGTAGAAAAGGCCGGCGTAAAAACCCAAATGACCTTTAACTTCCGCTTTTTTCCGGCTATGATCCGAGCGCGCCAACTGATCGAGGCCGGTTTTTTGGGGCGTGTCTTCTCTTTTCGGGGACGATACTATCGCGCCAGTTACATTAGCCCGCAAAAACCCCTATCCTGGCGCTTGAGCAAGAAAGTTTCAGGGGGTGGGGCGTTGTTTGATTTGGGGTCGCATGCGCTGGATTTGATCTATTATCTGCTGGGCGATTTCAGCGCTGTCCAGGCGACTCTGGAAACGTTGATCAAGGAGCGTCCCCTGGCAGCCGGTTCGACCGAAACCGGGCGGGTGGATGTGGACGATCTGGCCCTGCTGCACGTCCGGTTGAAAGATCAAACCTTGGGCCTGATTGAAGCCTCGCGTATGGGTACCGGGGCCACCAATGATCTGCAAATCGAGATTTTTGGCGAGCAGGGGGCGCTTCGATTCAGCCTGGAAGACCCAAGCTGGCTGCAAGTTTATGATGTGCGCGATCCTGAGAAACCCTTGGGCGGCATGCGCGGTTTCAAACGCCTGGAAACCGTCCAGCATTACGAGGGCCAAAAAGCGCCCGATTGGACCATGACCCCCACCTTTACCCGCGCCCACACCGAATGTCAGTATCAATTCCTCAAAGCGGTGCGCGACGATTTGCCTTCTCCGCCCACCCTGGCCGATGGCCTCCACATTCAGGAAGTCATGGCCGCCGCCGAACGGTCAGCCGCCGAAGGGCGCTGGGTGAAATTGGAGGAGGTTCGGTAACAAAAAGGTGTTCTGCTCCCCTTGGGGCACACGGCCCTGGTGAAAATTGTGGGAATTTGTAGGAACTCAAGGGGACTCATGCAGGTAGTTCCTCTGAGTTCCAATGAGTTTCCTCAATTTCTAATTTTTGAAGGAGGACTTGTTGATCTTATCGAATTGGAATAACACTTTTTGGAAGTTAGCTGCCAGTATTGCTTTGGCCTTGAGCTTCTTTTTGTTGCATTGGAGTTGGCTCCCAATCACCAGCAGCCTCGTGGTTCAAGCTTCGCCTGCCCTGCCCCTCTCAGCCGCCACGCTCCGAGTTTCTAGTGTTGTAACGGTCTATTTGCCCCTTGTGATCAAGACCTCTTCCCCCGAAGAGGAACTCCGTTTGCTGATCAATGCTGAAAGAGTCTCTCGGGGCTTGGCCCCGCTCGCCTTTGATATGCTGCTGGCTCAGGCGGCTGAGGCCCATAGCCAGGACATGATTGACCGTGATTTTTTTGACCATATCAACCCCGATGGCCTAGATCCGGGAGATCGGTTGGATGATGTGGGCTATGTTTGGAGTAACTTTGGCGAAACTCTCGGAGCCGGCTATACCACCCCCGAAGCCATGCTGAACGGCTGGCTGAACAGTTCAGGCCATAGAAATATTTTGCTCAGCTCCAATTTTACCGAAATTGGTCTGGGTTACGTAATCGGCGGTGATTACGGCTATTACTGGACGGCAGTTTTCGCTACGCCATAGCAGCCACAGAAAGGGGGGCTATGAAGGCTATCCGGCTGGTTTTTAACGTTAGCTATTCGATTATCACATTTTTGTTTGTCTGCTGCGCTATTACTTTGATCGTTTTTGCCGTGTTAGAACTGTGGAGGGGGATCAATCCCCAGGCAGATTTAGAGGTCAGGGCGCGTTTCAATTTAATTCTGGAAAGTATTGGTTTATTGACCATTGCCGTCGCCGCCCTTGAACTGGGCCAAACTATTATGGAAGAAGAAGTGCAGCGCCAGGCTCACATGAGCGCTCCCACCCGCGTCCGCCGCTTTTTGTCCCGGTTTATGATTGTCGTTGTTGTGTCGCTGTCCATTGAAGCCTTGATTGCCGTCTTTCAGTTTGTTCACGAGGACCCCAGCCAACTGATCCAGGCCACGCTGATAGCCGTGGCTGCAGCCGTGCTGCTGGCCTCCTGGGGTGTCTTTGTCAAATTCAACCGGAGCGTGGAGGAATTGGAGCCGGAAGCGATGGAACAAGCCAAACAGGAGGATCACCATGTTGAGTAAACCTGCCGCTTTTGACTTTATTTGACATTGCTATTCCGGCAGACTATAATCGGAACGTTTGGACAAAAATTCTCACACCGGCCTGGGTAAGCTGGTGAATAGTTAAAGGCATTGCTTAATTTATGAGACAACACAACATCACCGTTGTCATCGGCATTTTGCTATTGACAGCCCTATTGATTTGGATTAATACCGTCAACCTGGAATACACCTATCCCGATACCGCCGACAGCACAACGGCAGAAGCGGCGCCCTGGTGGACAGCTTTGTTACCATGGCAAGGCACCCAACAGCGTAGCATCATGGTCCATCAAGGCCTCGATTTGCAGGGGGGCCTACAAGTAGTGCTGGAAGCCGACCTGCCCGCGGGCCAGCAGTTAGAAGAGGGGGCCATGGAAGCCGCCCGCGTGATTGTAGATAACCGGGTAAACGGCCTGGGGGTGACCGAACCACTGGTCCAACTTCAAGGCAGTAACCGCATGATTGTTGAACTGCCCGGCATTTCTGACCCCGAACTGGCAATCAGCACCCTGCGCGAAACCGGCCTGCTGGAATTTGTGGATGCCGGCCGTGTGCCCGTGCCCGAAGGGACGGTCATCCAGACCAGCTTTGGCGGAGCAGATCAAACTGCCCCAACCGAATCCATCACCAGTACCGGCGAAATCACCGGCGAGGCGACTGCTCCCCCCGCCACTATCTACCCCACCATCATTACCGGCAGCGATCTGGATCTGGTGAGTAATGCCGGTTTCAACCCCGACCGGCGGGTGGTTGAAATCAACTTCAGCCTCAAACCCGAAGGCGGGCGAAAATTTGGCGAATATACCGGGGCCAATATCGGCAACTACTTATGTATCGTGGTAGACAAAGTCGTGCTCTCCTGTCCTACTGTTAATGCCCGGATTGACACCAGCGGCACAATTTCGTTAGGGGGGGACAGCCTGGAGGAAGGCCAGGCGTTAGCTATCCAATTGAAATACGGCGCCTTACCTGTGCCCCTCAAAGTGGTCGAGAACCGCAATATTGGCCCTACCCTGGGTCAAGACTCGGTCCAGAGAAGCATTCAGGCGGGAACGATCGGCCTCATCATTATCACCCTTTTTATGCTGATTTACTATCGGCTGCCTGGTTTTATGGCCGTGTTGGCCCTGGCGGTCTATGGGCTGATGAACTTTGCCCTTTATAAAGTTGTTCCAGTCACCCTGACGCTGCCGGCTATTACCGGCTTTATTTTATCAGTCGGGATTGCCGTAGATGGCAATATTCTGGTCTTTGAACGCCTCAAGGAAGAACTACGGGCCGGACGCAGCCTAAAAATGGCCATGGAATTAGCCTTTAACCGGGCCTGGCCTTCAATCCGCGACTCCGCCCTGAGCACCTTGATTACCTGTTTGATTCTGTTCTGGTTTGGCTCCAACTTTGGGGCCGGGGTCGTCAAAGGGTTTGCCATCACCCTGGCCCTGGGTGAGCTAATTCACCTCTTCACCAACATTACCGTAACCCGCGCCTTTTTACGCCTTTTGGTCGGTGTTGGCGGTGAAGGGTTGAAAAACAATTCATTCTTGTTAGGCTTTAGCCCCGCAAGAAAAACCCAGACCGCGCCGGTCTGGGCTGCCTGGTTGTTTGATATTGTCGGCAAACGCAAGTGGTACTATGTCCTATCCCTGGCTTTCATCATCCCCGGCCTGATTGGGATGATCGTTTCCCAGGTGCAGTTTGGAACGCCGTTAAAACTGGGCATTGATTTTACCAGCGGCTCCTTGATGGAATTGCAGTTCGATCAACCGGTTCAACCGGCCCAGGTGCAACAAATTTTTGCCAATTTCACCTACAACGACCAGGACTTTAAAGATACAGCCGTAACGACAGCCAACCAGCTAGGCCAGGAAACCATCCTGATTCGCTCCAAATTCCTCGAAGGCGAAGCCAAGCCGCTTATCCAGGAGCGACTACGGAGCGAACTGGGCAACTTTAAAGAACTGCGCTTTGACTCGGTTGGCCCAACCATCGGCCGGGAAGTGGGCCAGGCCGCCAGCTATGCGATTGCTGCAGCAGCCATCGCCATCCTGCTTTTCCTGGTTTTTGCTTTCCGTTCCGTGCCCAATGCCTTGCGCTACGGTGTGGCCGCCGTCATTGCTATGCTCCACGACATTTTGGTGACGGCTGGCCTGTTTGCCATTGCCGGTTTAGCTCTCGGCTGGGAAGTCAATGCCCTCTTCCTGACGGCTATTTTGACCGTCATTGGCTACTCGGTTCATGACACCATTATTGTCTTCGACCGCCTGCGCGAGAATTTACCGCGCCACCGCAATGAAGCATACGAGGTGGTCTGTAACCGCAGTATTCTGGAAACGCTCAACCGCAGCCTGGCTACCTCGATCACCACCCTGTTTGTGGTTACGGCCATTCTCCTGTTCGGCGGAGCTACAGTCCAACAATTTGTAGCCATCATCTTTGTCGGGGTCATTAGTGGTACTTATTCCTCTATCTTTAACGCCGTGCCGATCCTGGTTTCCTGGCAAACAGGCGAAATCGGCAATTTCTTCCGCCGGTTGACAGGCCGTACCCCCGCCGAAGCTACGGCTCAGAGCTAGTTGTTTAAACCTAAAAAGGCTCCCGATTGCGGGAGCCTTTTTTATTCCACGCCGGTCTTTTATCCAGCCAAAGGCAGGCTAAAGGTGAAGCGACTGCCTTCGCCCAGCTCACTTTCTACCCATAAATCTCCGCCGTGAGCCTGGATAATTCTCTTGGCAATCGCCAGGCCCAAACCCGCACCACCGGTTTTAGCACCGTTTTTCTCCACCCGATAAAACTTATTAAAGATCAATTCTAACTCGTGCGGCGCAATCCCCAGGCCGGTATCCGCTACGGCCACCTGGACTCTCACCTCATTAGCCGAAATTGTCACCGCAACCGCTCCGCCAGGGCGATTGTACTGCACGGCATTTTCTAGCAAACAGTTCAAGGCCTGGCCCAATCGCTCAGCATCACCCTTGATCTCCGGGAGATCATCCGGCGCATGGAAAGATAAGGCGATATTTTTTTCAAGCGCCCTGGGCTGCACCTGGGCAATTGTTTCTTGAGCCAGCGCTGGCAGATTGACTACCTGCCGGTTTAACTCCAGCCGTCCGCTTTCTAACCGGGTGAGGTCCAGAAAATTGCCGACGGTTTGGGCCAAATAAACAGCTTTGCGATTGACCGACTCCAACCCTGTCCGCCAATGATCCGGGTTCATTTCGGAATCAGCCAGCATTAATCGGCTGAAGTCAACAATAGAGGTAACCGGCGACGACAACTCCTGAACCAATTTGGCTACTTCATCGCCCTGCTCAAACATGCGCGCGTTTTCAATCGCTACACCAGCCTGCCCGGCCAGCGTGTTCAGCAAGTGAATATCATCACTCGTAAAACTGCCCTCAACCCGCTTGTTAAAAACTTCCAGAACCCCAATTGTTTTCTCATTAAATTTGAGCGGTGCACCCAAAATTGAATGAGCGGCAAAAGGCGGCAATTTATCAATTTCGCTAAAACGATGACCATCTTCGGGCAAGCTGTCTACAACCAAAAATTCACCACTGCGGATAATCCAACCGGCGATACTGCCCTCCAAAGGCACCAGTGTTGGCGTCGCTTCTTTGCCCCAGGCCCCCTTGGCGGCTTCTAGCCATAAATCCCCGCTTTTATCATTCAACAACAAAACGGCGGCGGCTTCGACCTCTATTATCTCAAAGGCCGTCTCAACTACCAACTCTAACAAAGCCGCCAGTTCCAGCGTTGCATGGAGCTTCCGGCTGACTTCCAGCATCTTTTCCAGCCGGGCCACCTGACTTTCGGGGGATAAAACTTCTTTGAGTTGCAACAGTCCACCAAACCTTAATTTTATGAGCGTTGAATATCAAAATTCTAACATCCAGCAGACAAGCTGACAAGAGGGCTATGAGTCCTAGCCTTCAAGTTTCTCTTTTAACTTTTTCCTAACTTTTGCTCTAAATTCCTCTCAAAAGTGATTTTTTCCACAAGATGATAGTTTTTGAGAGTCTCCCGCTGCTATAATTGTCACAAATCAGATGGGAATGAGGCGACCCAACTTTATTTGATTTGGTTTTCAATAGGTCTAGATGGAATACTTTTCAAATAAGCCGTAGTATAGGGCCTTGTGCCCGCCCACAAGGGGCTAAACTACGTTATTTGAAATGTATTGGGTCTAGATGGAGGTTTGAATCGTTACAGGATGAGCCATACTTTTGCCGGGTTTTATAAGCTGACCCAGGCTGAACGTCGCCAAAGGTTGGTGGAGTATGCCGGCCTGCAGGCCGACGATCTGGCCGCCCTAGAAACCGGCCTTTCTGCCGAGCAAGCCGAGGTAATGATCGAGAATGTCGTGGGGCGTTACACCCTACCTCTGGGTCTGGCGGCAAATTTTGTCATCAATAGCGCAGAAGTCGTGGTGCCGATGGTGGTGGAAGAACCGAGCATTGTGGCCGGCGTTAGCTATGCGGCCAAGCTGGCCCGCGCCGGTGGTGGTTTTCGCACCAGCAGCAGTGAACCCTTGATGATTGGCCAGGTTCAGGTGATGGATTTAACCGATCTGAGCAGAGCAGCAACCCAACTGATGGCAGCAGAAACAGACCTGCTGGCAGCGGCTAATGAACATCATCCGACCATTCAAAAATTGGGCGGCGGGGCCAAAGCTATCGAATGTCGGCCCTTACCCGACACGCCGGCCGGCCCGATGCTCGTTGTTCACATTCTGTATGACTGCCGCGACGCTATGGGGGCTAACGCGGTCAATACGGCAGCCGAGGCTATTGCCCCCTTGATCGAGCGCATCACCGGCGGGCGGGTCAACCTGCGAATTTTATCAAACCTGACCGATCGCCGCACGGCTCGCGCCGAATGTTTCATTCCCGTGGAACAGCTTGCTCGCAATGATGTGCCTGGGGAGCAGGTCGCCCGCTCTATTTTTGAAGCCTGGGCTTTTGCCGCCGCCGACCCCTACCGTGCAGCCACCCATAACAAAGGCATCATGAACGGTGTTGACGCCGTTGCCATAGCCACCGGCAACGATTGGCGCGCTCTGGAAGCCGGGGCGCACGCCTATGCGGCCCGGAATGGGCGGTATAGTAGTCTCACCGAGTGGTCATTAGTAAAGACCGCCGAAGTTACACATCTGCGTGGCGTGTTGGAAATGCCGCTTAGTGTTGGGACGGTGGGGGGAGCGACCAAAGCGCACCCGACGGCGCGAGTTTCGATGAAAATTCTGGGGCAGCCCAATGCCCGGCAGCTGGCCGAAATTATGGCGGCGGTGGGTCTGGCCCAAAACCTGGCCGCCATCCGGGCGCTGGCCACCGAGGGTATCCAGCGGGGCCACATGCGCCTGCATGCCCGGCAAGTGGCCCTGGCCGCCGGGGCCAAAGAGTCCCAGGTTCAGGAAATTGCGGATAGACTGGTCGCCGAGAAAAATATTCGGGTGGAAAGAGCTAAAGAACTGGTAGCAAATAGCAGGTAGCAAGTTGCAAGTTGTAGGTTGCATGTGGTAGAGGTTTTACGCAACACGCATCACGTTTTCAGATCAGACAGAATTTGAACGTATTGGAGCAGTCTATGCCTTTGATAAAACCCGCTGTTGAAACCGGCATTGTCGGCTACGGCAGTTATATTCCCAAATATCGCTTACCGGCCACAGAAGTGGCCCGGGTTTGGACCGGCAGCAACGGCGAACTGCCGATTAAGGAGAAGGCCGTGGCCGGGCCGGACGAGGACACTTTGACTATTGCCCTGGAAGCCACCCGAAACGCGCTGGCCCGCGCCCGGATCAACCCGCAGGAGATAGGCGCGGTCTGGGTTGGCAGCGAAAGCCATCCTTACGCGGTCAAACCGACCAGTACCATTCTGGCCGAAGCCATTGGCGCAACCCCGTACACCCAGGCCGCCGATTGGCAGTTTGCCTGCAAGGCCGGCACCGAAACCATGCAGGCCGCGATTGGTTTTGTCGGCAGCGGTATGGCTCACTATGCCCTCGGCGTTGGGGCGGATACAGCCCAGGGTCGCCCCGGCGACGCCCTGGAATACACCGCCGCATCGGGCGGAGCGGCCTATCTAATCGGGCCGGCGGCGGAAAGCCTGGCTGTCTTTGAAGGCAGTTCTTCTTATGTCACCGACACCCCCGACTTTTGGCGGCGGCCGACCACCCACTACCCCAGTCACGGCCAGCGTTTCACTGGCGAACCAGCCTATTTTCACCACGTCATCAGCGCCGGACAGGAGTTTATGAGCGCGCTGGGCCGCACCGCCAAAGATTTCGACTACGTGGTGCTGCACCAACCCAACAAGAAGTTCCCAGAGCGGGCGGCAGCCATGCTCGGTTTTGAAAAAGCGCAGTGGGTTGCCGGCCTGCTGGTGCCGATTGTCGGCAATACCTATGCCGGAGCCAGCATTTTGGGGCTAACGGCGGTGCTGGATATTGCCAAACCGGGCGATAAAATTCTGTGTATTTCATTTGGCTCCGGGGCCGGCAGCGATGCCTTTGCCCTACGTATCACCGATCAGATTACGGGCAAGCAGAGTTTGGCTCCAACCACCCAAGCTTACATCAACCGCCGGGTAGAAATTGATTACGCCACCTATACCCGCTACCGGAATAAATTACAAATGCGCTAAAGGAGATTGGAGATTAGAGATTGAGGTTTAAAAATCTCCAATCTCTAATCTCCCTCGTTGAGGAGTTGACTTTGAGAGACGTATCTATTATTGGAATTGGACAAACGCCGGTAGGCGAGCATTGGGATAAGAGCCTGCGCCATCTGGCCTATGATGCCCTGGCGGCGGCCATGCGCGATGCCAATATCGAGCGGGCCGATGCTTTGTATGTCGGCAACATGCTTTCCGGCGAGGTGTCAGGCCAAGCCCACCTGGGTGCGCTGATTGCCGACTTTGCCGGCCTGCGCGGCATTGAGGCGGTGAAAGTTGAAGCGGCTTGCGCCAGCGCGGCGGCGGCTTTTCGACAGGCATATATCGGCGTCGCCAGCGGTTTACAGGATATTGTGATTGCCGTCGGCGTGGAAAAGATGACCGACGATATTGGCAGCAAGGTGACGGCGGGGCTGGCTTCGGCGGCCGATGCCGAGTACGAGGTGATCCACGGGGTTAGTTTTGTGGCTTTGAACGCGCTGATTATGCAGCGGTACATGTATGAAAACAAATTGAAACGAGAGGATTTTGCCGGCTTTGCCATCAATGCCCATGCCAACGGCGCTCGCAACCCCAACGCCATGTTCCAGAGCGAGATCAGCCGCGAAGCTTTTGTCCGCTCCAGCCTGATTGCCGACCCGATTGCGCTGCTTGACGCCAGCGGTATGGCCGATGGCGCAGCGGCGGTGGTGCTTTGTCCCACCGAACAGGCCCGCGAGTTTAGCAGCAATGCCATCCGCATCAAAGGCAGCGCCGTCGCCACCGACAGCCTGAGCGTTCACGACCGGCGCGACCCGTTGTGGCTTCAGGCCGCCGAAGACTCTTCCCAGCGAGCCTACCGGCAGGCCAAAGTTGGCCCGGCCGATTTGGATTTTTTTGAACTGCACGATGCTTTCACCATCATGGCGGCTCTGAGTTTGGAGGCGGCTGGTTTTGCCGAGCGCGGTAAAGGTACTTGGCTGGCCCGTGATGGCGAAATTACTTTGGAAGGCAAAATTCCTATCTGCACTCAGGGCGGGTTGAAGGCGCGGGGACACCCGGTAGGAGCCACCGGTCTGTATCAAATTGTCGAGGCGGTGCAGCAGTTACGCGGCGAAGCCGGCCCGAATCAAATCGCCAATGCCCGCCTGGGCATGACTCAAAACATCGGCGGCAGCGGGGCGACGATTATTACCCATATTTTTGAGAAAGTAAATCAATAATGCGTAGTGCGCGGTACGAGGTGCGTAGTCTAATAGAACACCTACCACGCACCACGATTTAATTTAAGGAGAACTTATTTTTATGACTACCGAAATTGCTCAACATTGGCGCTTGAAATCGCAGCGGTATCAGTTGGTGGGCGAAGTTTGCCCCCAGTGCAACGGCAAAATATTTCCTCCGCGCGATGTCTGCCCTTACTGCGCCGAGGGACCAGCTCAACCGCCCTTTCAATTCAGCGGGCGCGGTCAGGTCTATTCGCACACCACCGTCCATAAGCCGCCGGAGGGATACGAGGAAGTGGCCCCCTATACGGTTGCCCTGATCAAACTGGAAGAAGGCCCACTGATTACGGCCCAGTTGACCGATGTCGCCAACGACGAAGTCGAAATCGGCATGCCGGTCGAGATGGTAACCCGCAAGCTGCGGACGCAAGGCGAGGAGGGCCTGATTATTTACGGCTATAAATTCCGCCCGCAGTTGGCTACAGCATAATAATATGGACTCCTGTAACTGCTCAGCCATGTCATTTCGAGCGACGTTAGGAGCGAGACGCGAAGCGTCCTCGCCCGTGGTTGGCAGACAACGATCTCAAAGTTTTCTCGGCTTTTAGTACCAATACATTTCAAATAAGGCCGTAGCATAGGGCCTTGTGCCCGCCCACAAGGGGCTAAACTACGTTATTTGAAAAGTATTGCTTTTAGTACCTATCCGAAAACCCGTAGGTTGGCATCCCTATGCCAGCCGATGACGCATCCTATGCGTCATCTAGAGGTTTTCGGATAGGCTTTTAGTCTCAAAATGACATAAGGAGTGAGCAGTTACGGACTCCTACTTTCTCTCCGAGCCGGACAGCGCCGTAGCCACCCCCAGCCCAATGTAGACGCTGCCGGCAAAATAACGTTCAGCCCGCAGAAAGCGCTGCTGGCCAGAACCATCGCCCGATGGTTCCGGCCAACAGCGTATACAGGCCATTGCTGCAAATACCCAACACTATAAAAATAAAGCCCAACAGCAAAATTTGCCCGGCAACCGCGCCTTTGGCTGGCTCCCCAAATTGAGGCAAAAAAGCAAGGTCATCACAATTTGCTCCTTTAGGGAATCTGGCTTTAATTATACCGTATCGTCAAGACCTACATCTTACATTTTGCGGGTAATTCATAACTATGACTACTCCTCACAAAATTGGTTCCTGCATCGTCGCTGGGCACATTTGCCTGGATGTCATTCCCACATTTTTGGGCGCGGGTGATTTTGAGGCCAACTTCCGGCCTGGCCGCCTGCTCGAAGTGGGGCCAGCGGTTATGTCTACCGGCGGGCCTGTTTCCAATACCGGCCTGGCCTTGCGCAAATTAGGTATTCCTACTCGATTGATGGGCAAAGTGGGCGATGATTTGTTTGGTCAGGCCATTCTCAATGTAGTCAAGCGCTTTGGCGAACATCTGGCCGACGGCATGCGCGTTGTGCCCGGCGAGGCTAGTTCTTACACCGTCATCCTCAACCCGCCCCAGGTTGATCGGATTTTTTTGCACTGCCCCGGCGCTAATGATACCTTCGACGCCAGCAATGTGGATTACGCCTCCCTGCAGCAGGCCGACTTGTTTCACTTCGGCTACCCACCCTTGATGAAGCAGATGTATCTCAACGACGGGGCTGAATTGGTCAAGCTGTTCCAACAGGCCAAAGCCACCGGCGTGACCACCTCTCTGGATATGGCCATGCCCGATCCCACCGGCCCGTCCGGGCAAGCGGATTGGGCTGCCATCCTCCGGACGGTGCTGCCCTATGTTGACCTGTTTGTGCCCAGCCTCGAAGAGATACTGCTCATGCTTTATCCCGACCTCTTCAAACAGGTGTCCACCGGCGCAATCCCGATCACTCCGCCCCTGGCTTCTCAAGTGGCCGCTGATTTGCTGGAAATGGGGGCGAAGGTGGTCATGCTCAAAGCCGGACACCTGGGTTTATATCTACTTACCTCTGGCGAAAACCACCTGGCCGAACTGGGCCGCGCTCGTCCCGGCCATCTGGCTCGCTGGGCCAACCGTGAATTTTGGGTTCCTATTTTTCAAACCCAGGTCGTCGGCACCACCGGCGCGGGCGACGCCACCGTAGCCGGCTTCCTGGCCGCTTTTTTGCGTGACCTGCCTCCTGCCGAAGCCGTGACGATGGCCGTAGCCGTCGGCGCGTGCAACGTCGAAGCTGCCGACGCCACCAGCGGCGTCCGCTCATGGGAGGAGACGCTGGCTCGCGTCAAAGCCGGCTGGCCGCGCCAACCGCTTCATTTTGCCGATGTCCCCGGTTGGCGCTTCGACCCTTCCCGGCAGTTATGGCTGGGGCCAAATGATCCTACTCAATAAATCCACAGACGCGAAGCGTACAGGCAGACACACATGAACAAAGATTTCCAAATTTCTTATTTCTTATTTCTCATTTCTTAATATGACTTCTACCCCTCTCCTTTTAGCCCTTGACTTTGGCGGCACCAAATTAACGGCTGCCCTGACCCACCCCGGTGAGCATACCTGGCTGGCCCACCGCCGTTTCTTTTTACCCTCCGGCGTGGATGGGCGTTATGAATACGATACCATGCTTGACCTGGCTCATGATTTAATCGAAGAAGCCGGGCGGCAGCCCGCTGCTATTGGAGCCAGTTTTGGCGGCCCGGTTTATGCCAGGCAGGGTCTGGTGCGGCGCTCTTTCCATACACCTGGCTGGGAAAATACCCCCCTGGCCGAGTGGTTAGCGGCTGAATTAAAGGCCCCCGCTGCTGTTGATAACGACGCCAATGCGGCCGCCCTGGGCGAATTTCGTTTTGGGGCAGGACAGAACTGCCGCCATCTCCTCTATGTAACCGTCAGCACCGGGATTGGGGGCGGCTGGATTATTAACGGCCAACCTTACGCCGGGGCCGACGGGATGGCCGGTGAAATCGGCCATCTGACCGTCCAGCCCGGCGGCTTTACGTGTCCCTGCGGCCGGCGGGGCTGCCTGGAGGCCGAAGCCAGCGGCCCGGCCATGGCCCATCGCGCCAGACTATACCTGGCCAAGAAAAAAGATAAATCGGGCCAATCGCCAGGCCGGGGCAAACGGCTGCTGCAACTGGCCGAGGGCAAGCCGGAAAAAATCACTGCCCAGCTCATTGCCCAGGCTGCTGCCGAGGGCGATAAACTCAGCCAGCGGGTGATCCGGGAGTCGGCGGAGCGGCTGGGGTGGGGCCTGGCCGGGGCGCTGGCGCTGATGAACCCGGATCGGGTGATTTTGGGGGGCGGCGTGAGCAAATCGGGCGAGATGTGGTGGCAAACTGTCTACGATGCCACCCGCGCCCGAACCAATGCCGAGACCAGTGTTGAAATTGTGCCCGCCGCCCTGGGTGATGACGCCCCCCTGTGGGGAGCCGCCGCCCTGGCCAAGGAGATGCTGCGTTGAGATGACGCGAGGCGAAGATGACGCAGAAAAAAACCTCGCGTCCTCGTTTCCTCTTGAAAGGTGAATTTCGTTGACTGGTCAAAACGGTCGAACCTACCTGCCCAATACCTCAATTGAAATCGTCAGCCCGCGTTTGCCCTGCGCCCGGCCGCGCCACTTTCTGTTTGATTTCGACGGCACCATCTCGCTGATTCGAGAAGGTTGGCAGCAGCTTATGATTGAGCTGATGCTCGAATTTCTGCTGGCCACCCCCGAAGCAGAGGATGAGCAGACACTCACCCGGATGATCAGTGATTTGGTCCTGCACTCGACCGGCCGGCCAACCATTGACCAGATGACCTTCCTGGCCGACGAAGTGGCCCTACGTGGCGGCCTGCGCCACGACCCGCACATGTACAAACGACTCTTTCTTGACCGGCTGCTGGCGCGAGTTAACGAACGGTTGACGGGTCTGCGGCGCGGCCAGTTCGAGCCGGCTGATCTGACGGTGCCCGGCGTGCTTGAATTGCTGGCCGAGCTAAAGCGCCGCAAAATTATCTGCCATTTGGCCAGCGGCACGGAAAAGGAAGCCGTGGTAGAGGAGATAACCGCCCTGGGGCTGGCCGGCTATTTTGAGGATCGAATTTATGGCCCCCAGGATGGCGGCCCCGTGTTTTCCAAAAAGCTCGTCATCGCAGGGATTTTGGAAACATACGGACTGGCCGGCTGCGAACTTGTTTCGTGCGGCGACGGCAAGGTTGAAATCGAGTACACCGCCCAGGTTGGCGGCATTGGCATCGGCGTGGCCAGCAATGAAGTCGAGCGGCAGGGGATTAATGAAATCAAACGCCAGCAGCTTATCCTGGCCGGGGCCAATCTCATTATTCCTGATTTTCGGGAAGGCGAGGCGTTGCTTAGCTATTTGATGGGTAAAGATGAGGCGAAGCGGAGATGAGGCGAGGAGGCGAGGAGGCGAGGAGGCGATACTAACCCCCCGCGTCCTCGCCTCCTCGCCTCCCCCGACCCGGCTGTGGGAAGTAGACGCCCTGCGCGGGTTCGACATCATCCTGATGATTATTTATCATCTGATCTGGGACCTGGTTTATTTTGGAGTCTACCAGGCTAATTTGCTGAGTGGTTCCTGGCAGTGGTTCCCCCGTGGGATTGCCACCATCTTTATTTTTGTGATGGGCCTTTCCCTGACCTTGAGCGATACCCGTGAACGCCAGCGCCGGGGGCAGCCGCCCGGCTTCAAAAAGTATTTGCTGCGGGGCGGCAAAATTTTTGGCCTGGGCTTGATTATCACCGTAGCAACTTATTACTTTATTGGCCGGGGTTTTGTCATCTTTGGGATTTTGCATTTGTTGGGCGCGTCTATTGTGCTGGCTTTCCCTTTTCTGCGGCTCAATCGTTGGGTCAGCCTGGGGGCCGGGGTGCTGGTTTTGGTTGCCGGAATCTTGGTGGATAGGGTGGTGGTAACTTATCCCTGGTTGATCTGGCTGGGGGTCAAACAGGCCGGGGTTTATATGGTGGATTATTACCCGGTTTTACCCTGGTACGGAATAGCCTTGCTGGGGATTTTTGTCGGGTACACCTTCTACCCGCAGGGCATCCGCCGCTTTACGCTGCCTGATCTGTCCGGTTGGCCTCCCATCAGGGGGCTGCGCTTTTTGGGGCGACATTCCCTCTTGATTTATGTGCTGCACCAACCTATTTTAATTGGTTTGCTGATGGCCCTTGGCTTTGGCTCTTTTTAAACCTACGTATTTGTGTTATCATCCATCACGTTTTATCTCTTGATCGCATCCTGAGTAGCTCTGAGCGAAGCGAAGGGCGTATCGAAGGGTGCGATTTAGAAAACTCCGAAGCGAGATTCTCAGGTTTGATAAAATGACCGCTTATACCATTCGCCCGGCGACCCTGGCCGATATTCAAATTATTGCCCATCACCGTCACGCCATGTTTGCTGAAATGGGACTGCAAGGCGACTACGAAGCGATGGACACGCGCTTTACCCCCTGGCTGCATCGCGCTCTGACTGAACAGCACTATTTCGGCTGGCTGGTCGAAACAGAAACCGGCGAAGTTGTAGCCGGGGGAGGGGTGGCGCTGCTACCTCGCGCCCCCAGTCCGCCGGATTTGAACGAAGAGTGGGCCTTTGTTTACAATATTTACACCGAGCCGGCTCACCGGCAGCAAGGGCTGGCCCGCCGCCTGATGGAAGTGATTCACACCTGGTGCCGCGAGCGGGGCTTGAAAACGGTCGGCCTCAACGCCAGCGAGTTTGGCCGGCCCCTGTACGAAGCGCTGGGCTACCGGCAGTCTGACACATTGATGGTATTGAATTTATAGGGAACTTTACAAACTAACGTATACCACCGACGCGAAGCGTGAAAATCCGCAGGTTTCGCAGATTAGACAGATTTTTAATTTTTATCTGCGAAATCTGTGTAATCTGTGGATTATTTAGAGGATGCTTTAATGCCTTTTCCTATTTTTGACCGGACGCAGCTCAAACTCAAACCCCTGGCCGAGCGGGTCCACGATATGGGCCTGCCCCAAATTATCAATCTGGACGACCCCACCCCGCCTTTCGCCCACCCCGATTTGGGCACGCTGGCGCAGCGTATCGCCGCCGCGCACCGGCAGGGCGGGCAGGTTATTTTGATGATGGGCGCGCACATGCTCAAGGTGGGCCTGGCTCGCTTTATCATTGACCTGATGGAGCGTGGCATTATCACCCACGTCGCCATGAACGGGGCCGGCCCCATCCACGATTTTGAGCTGGCCCTGGTCGGCGCGTCCACCGAAAGCGTGGCCCGTTACATTCAGGCAGGGCAGTTTGGCCTGTGGGCCGACACAGGGCGGATCAACGAGGCGATTGTGGCCGGGGCGAAAGATGGCATTGGCCTGGGCGAAGCGGTCGGGCGGGTTATTGAGGCGGAAAAGTTTCCGTACCGTCATTTGAGTGTGCTGGCGGCCGGCTGCCGCCTCGGCATCCCGGTGACGGTTCACGCCGGCATTGGCTACGATATTATTCATGAGCACCCCAACTGTGACGGGGCGGCCCTGGGCCAGACCTCCTATCACGATTTTTTGATCATCGCCCACACGGTCTCCAAACTGCAAGGTGGGGTCATGCTCAATTTTGGTACGGCGGTGATGGGGCCGGAAGTTTATCTCAAAGCCCTGGCCATGGCTCGCAATGTGGCTCACCAGCGCGGCGAGAAAATCAATCAATTTACGACGGCCGTTTTTGACCTGCTGGATTTGGGCGAGGTGGACATCCACACCGAAGCGCCAAAAGACGATCCGCGCTACTACTATCGCCCCTACAAAACCATCCTGGTTCGTACCGTGCAAGATGGCGGCGAGAGTTTCTACTTTCGTGGCGACCACCGGGCGACGTTTCCGGCGTTGTATCGGGGTGTGCTGGACGCGCTGGAGTCTCATTAGGAAAAAAATAAACAATGCTAAATTTGGTCAATAGACCTGATGAAATATCAGCGATCAGGCAAAAAATTGCCCTGAGTGAGATTGATGCGCTTGATCGTGATTTGGCGCAACATTTCAAAAGCAAGTTTGTGCTGCAACCTTTGCTTACCCGTTCACTGGTAAGTTTCCAGGCCAATAAAACCCGGCCTGTCTACAGGTGGTATAAGTATAAGGAAGCATTTTCAGCCTCGCTGGTTGAATATCTTTTCGAGCGATACAGTATCTCCGGGGGGCTGGTTTTGGATCCCTTTGCTGGGAGTGGCACAACGCTATTTGCCGCGAGTGAGATGGGTGTAGATGCTGAGGGCATTGAACTACTGCCAATCGGCCGGCAAATTATTACAACCAAGAAATTGCTAGAGTCAGATTTTACAGCGGTTGATTTTGCAAGATTAAAATATTGGTCAATAGAACGGCCCTGGGTACAGTCTGAGATACGATATCCGTTGCCGGAATTGCGAATTACCAAAGGAGCTTATCCAGAGCAAACCCTTGATGCCATTGAAAAATATTGTGGCGCGTGGAAACAGGAAAATGAGCGGGTTCAAACTGTGTTGCGGTTTGCTCTATTGTGCGTTCTTGAGTCGGTCAGTTTTACTCGTAAAGATGGACAATACCTCCGCTGGGACTATCGGTCGGGTCGCCGGCAAGGTCAGAAACCTTTCGATAAAGGGCCAATTCTGAATTTTGAGCAGGCTATCTGTGCTAAAATAGATGAAATTGTTCAGGACTTGCAAGGTGATAAGGTTCAGTTAGAGCTTTTCCCTACTGAAAGCAGGGCCGGAAATATTCGACTTCATGAGGGATCGTGCCTTGAAATTATGCCGACCTTGCCAGATGCCTCATACGATGCCGTGATAACTTCGCCGCCGTATTGTAATCGTTATGATTATACTCGTACCTATGCCCTTGAATTGGCCTTACTCGGTGTAAATGAACAAGAATTAATTCAACTCAGGCAGCAAATGTTGAGTTGTACTGTCGAAAACCGGGCTAAGGATTTGCTGAAGATTAATCCACGCTGGTTGTCGGCTGTTACGGCTGCCGATGAACAGACACTATTGCAGGCTATTTTGAAGTACCTGGATGACCAGAAGGTTCAAGGGGTATTGAATAATAACGGTATTCCCAGGATGGTAAGAGGCTATTTTTATGAAATGGCCTGTGTCATTGCCGAATGTTCACGGGTGATGAAAGTCAATGCCCCGCTCATCATGGTCAATGATAATGTGCGTTATGCCGGGGCGAGTATTTCAGTGGACATGATTTTATCGGATTTGGCCGAAAGGTTAGGATTTGAAATTGAGAATATTTTAATGTTGCCGGATGGAAAAGGTAACAGCAGCCAGCAAATGGGTGAACATGGACGTGAAGCCTTACGGAAGTGTGTTTATGTTTGGAGAAAACTTTAGTGCCCGAAAAACCTTATCTCCAGCACTTAACCTCAAGTAATGACCTTGTGACGCCTTATGAAGCTGTCAGAGCAGGATTTGTGGCGCTGGCCTTCGAGAAAAATAGGCGCGCGACTCCTTTTGTCGCCCAAGCACGGGCGCTCAAGGTTTCTGCTTCAAAAGCCAAAATCCCGGCCGAATTGGTCCATATCAAAGAAATCCAACAAGCATTGCTCACTGCGGCCGGTGTATCCGATAAAGCCGCCAGACATCTACAGCCTCAAGATAAGGAAGAAGCAATTCAAGGACTTATCAAAAACTTCCTTGAGCCAGCCGGGATCAACTTTGTCGAAGAATTGGTTTATAGATTTCTGTTAACACGGGGCGATACATTAGGTGGCTCGATGCGCAATATTGGCGGAGTATTGGCCCAAAGGAAATTAAGCCGGGCGCTCATTTCTTCGCTGGCAATCGCCGGCAACCCGTATCAATGGCTTCATTCAACTACAAACACTTGGCTACAGATGTCTGATGATGACACCGACATCGAATTAAATTTGAGAGGGCTAAGCTGGCAGAGAGGTAATCAGGATCGCACTCTCATTTATAACCTGACTGTACCCATGGTGAGAAACAATGTGGATTTGTGCTTGTTTGATTGTAACCTTGATGCTTTCTCACCCATTGTTTATAAATCGCCAGAACGGTACATTGCACTTGGAGAATTAAAAGGAGGTATTGACCCTGCCGGCGCTGATGAACATTGGAAAACTGCTCGAACAGCTCTAAATCGTATTCAAGAGACATTTTCCAACCTCGGCTTCAAGCCTCACACTTTTTTATTGGGGCGGCGATTGAAAAAAAGATGGCGAGCGAAATTTGGGGTCAATTAGAAGTTGGCATCCTTGAAAATGCGGCCAACTTAACAAATGATGATCAAATTGTCTCTATATCAGCCTGGTTGTGCGCTCTTTAGAATTTATGAAGCAAACTAGATTAAATGAAATTTTACAAAAATTCCCCTCCCTCCACATTCTGGTCGTGGGGGATTTTTTCCTGGACAAATACCTCAGCCTCGACCCGGCTTTGAGCGAAATTTCTCTGGAAACCGGCCTGGAAGCCTACCAGGTAGTCGAAATCCGGCACAGCCCCGGCGCAGCAGGGACGGTGGTTTCAAATCTGCGAGCGTTGGACGTGGCGGTTTCAGTGGTGGGGGTGATTGGCCGGGATGGCGAAGGCTTTGATTTGAAGCAGGGCTTGGCCCGGCGGGGAGTCAATATGAGCGGCCTGCTGGAAACCCCCGACCGTTTTACCCCAACTTATACCAAACCTATGCTGCGTTCAACCACTTCCGATGGCTCTGAGCGGGAGTTGAACCGGCTCGATATCAAGAATCGGGACCTGCTGCCGACTGAATGGGAGACCGCCGTAATCGCCCAGTTAGAGCGGCTGGTCCCGCAGGTGGACGGCGTCATCATCGCTGATCAGGTGCAGGAGCGCAACTGCGGCGTCATCACCGACGGGGTGCGGGCGGCTCTGGCTCAACTGGCCCAGCAGTACCCGGCCAAAATCTTTGCCGCCGACTCGCGGGTGCGGATTGGCGAGTTTGTGGGGGTCATTGTGAAGCCAAATCTGCACGAGGCCAAAGCGGCGGTGGGGATTGGAAGGTTGGAAGGTTGGAAGGTTGAAAGTAGTTTTGAAGAAGATGAGTTGGCTGTGGCGTCTGTCTGCGGGCAGAGCTTGTTTGAGCAGAATCAGAGGCCGGTATTTGTCACGTTGGGGGCGCGGGGTATTCTAGTGATTACAGAAGCCGGTGCGACCCATGTGCCCGGCGTTCCTGTCTCCGGCGAAATTGACGTGGTAGGTGCGGGCGACAGCGTCATGGCAGGGTTGGTCGCCAGTTTGTGCGCCGGCAGTACAACAGAAGAGGCAGCCTTCATCGGCAATCTGGCTGCCTCAATTACCATTCAACAATTGGGTACCACCGGCACGGCTTCGCGGGAGCAGTTACGGGAAAGAATGAAGATGGAAGATAGCTTCTATCCACTATCCTCTATCTTCTATTCTCTCTCTCCTTAGTACCCCCACCGGGCGCGATAGACTGCACCGGCGGCTAACAAGAGCAAAATAAGCAGTCCACCCCAGAAGCGGCCATCCTGCATCAGGTGATGGTCATCACCGGCACCCGTTGTCGGCAGGCCTTTATCTATCATGGCATCGCCGGTACTGGTGGTGGTTGTCGTACTGGTAATGGTTGTTCCACCCGTTCCTGCCCCGCCGACGCTGGTTTGGAGTGGTGCGGCTGCGGTCGAAGGACCAACCAGGCTAAAACTGTCAAAAGTGTATTGGCCCTCGCTCTGGTCGGGCCACTTGTTCCAGCCGCGCACAAAGAGGGTGATTTTGGCCGCAGCCGGTTCAAATGTGGTGGTGTAGCTGTAAAATTTGGTCACGGAGGCGTTGATGGGCTGCTCATCCCAGGGCAGTTCGACCCATTCGGCTTCGGGTACATTGGCCCAATTTTGGAGACCGGTTTGGCTGACAGCGTACTGCATGCGGTAGCCATAGCTGCTCTGGTTAATATCGCCTACGGCGCTGCGAATCTGGCCGTGCAGGGTCAGAGTGTAAACCTGGCCGGGGACAACCTCGACCTGCTGGTAAATGCCGGCATAGCGGTTGTACTGGGTTGCGCCGACAATCGTCACCCGCTGCGCGTTGGAACCAGACTCGATGTAGGGGAAGGTTTCGTTGGTGTAAAGAGCCTGAAAACCGTCATTTCTAAACGGCTCCCATTCCAGGGCAACCCCGCGCTGGTCAAATCCGGCTTCAAAATCCCCATTTTTGAGCAAATTTTTAATTTCGCCGGGCTGCGCTGCCACCCCGCCTGAAACAACGGGCGCGGCCGTAGCCGGAATTCTGGGGGTGGGCGTGGGCGTCGGTCTGGCTGTGGTAGGCGTTGGCTCAGCCGTTTGATCAGCCTCGGCCTCGACGGTTGGTGTTTCAGCGGAGAGAACGCGGGTGGGGGTGGGGGTGTCCTCCGCCGGCAGCGAGGTCGCCGTAGGTTCGGTGGTAGCTTCTGTGGTGGCCGGAGGAGTAGAACCACCGACAACCTGACTGTCAGGGCCAAAAAAGATATTAAAAACAAGATAAGCCACCAAACATAGGAGGACCAATAATACCAACCCGATCAGAATTACGCGGCGCGGGTTTTCTCTTATGGCTGCCATAGGATGGTCTCCCGAAAAAAACTTGAGACCTCACAGGTCTAGCAGACCTGTGAGGTGTTTCAATCTTAGTACCAACTCCAAAGCGGAATACCCAAAAGCTGCCCTGGCGTCAGGCTTTGCCCGGTGCTTAAACCGTTGGCGCTGGCCAGGGTGGCCGCTGATAGGCCGCATTGGAAGGCAATACTGTTCAGCGTGTCGCCGGACTGCACTTCATAAACATTGGGGCCAGCTTGGATCTGGCCGTTGGGGATGAACAAGCCCTGCCCGGCGATGACATAATATTCCGGGCCAACCCCATTCACCTCGGCCAGGTCGAGCAAAGGAACGCCAAAGTAACCGGCAATGCCGGTCAGCGTGTTGCCCGGCTGCACCCGGTAGCAGAAGCCCATCGTGCCGGCGCTCGGCTGGCCGGTTGGAGCGGTAGTGGGCTGACCAGTGGGAGCCGCGGTCGGTTGAGCGGTGGCAGTCGGCGTGCCTGTACCCGGCGCGGGCGGGGTTGGGCCGGTAACAGTTACCTGAACTCTGTCCTCGCCGGTTGCGCCGCAATTGTCGGTTACAGTTAAGGTTACTTCAAAGGCGCCGGTGCTGCTGTAACCGTGAGTTACGCTCTGGCCGCTGTCGGTTTCGCCGTCGCCAAAATCCCACTCATAGGTGTAAATGGTCCCATCGGCATCGCTGGAGCTGCTGCCATCAAAGGTCACAAAGGCCTGGCCTTTGCCCATCATCGCCGTAGCCGGATCACCCGCATCAGCCGTAGGCGGCGTGTTGGCGCTGCAATCGTCCTGGGGCGTTGAGCCGGGGGCCGGAGTCGTAGTGGGACCGGGCACAGGCTGGACGGTAGCGGTCGGTTCGTCGGTGGGCATTTCGTGGCCGTGTTCATCAACCAGTTCGTCGGTTGGCACAGTTGTTACCAGAGGTTCCTGGGTTGCGGCTGGCTCTTCCGTGCCCGCTGTTGGTTCTTCTGTGCCCGTTGCTGGCTCCTCCGTGACAACAGGAGGAACTTGCTCGGTAGCGGGAAGTGGTTCACCGGTCCCTGCTACGGGCTCGGTGGGTACGGGTTCGGTCGTCTCCCCAGGCAAAGGTTCGCCAGTCTCAACTAGAGGCGGGGTATCGGTGGGGACTACTGCTACTGGCGTGTCAATGGGTGCGGTCGTTGGAGCCGGTTCGCCGGGAGAGAGGCCCGGAATCGGGATCATGCTGAGCAGATTGTTGCCCAGTAAGCGTGAACCCAGAAAACAGATGACACATAACCCGACCAGCGCCAGGAGTATCAGCAAGATCATACGCAGGGGGCTGCTCCTGCGAGGAGCTTCTTCTTCCTCTATCTCTTCGATTTCCTCGTCATCAATGTCGCGGTTAGCCATGAGTACACTCCTCCTACGGCTACAGGCTATAAAGCAGGATAATTTTTAGTATACCATAATAATGTAAATTATGTCAACAGACTTTTGAAAAAGATGAAAATAAACCAGTTGACCTGCATTTTAATTGCTTCCACAGTGAGGACATGGTAACATGTTGAAGTGTTAGGTGCAGAAGTATCACGTGTCAAGTGTTGAAGTGTCAAGGTCAGGTTTAACTTGACACGGGACACCTGACACTTGACACGTGATTTAGGAGTTGAATTGTGGTTCCAATCACACTTAAATTACGCAATTTTATGGCCTATCACAGCGAGGTTGCCCTTGATTTTCAGGGGATTCGCCTGGCGGCGCTGACCGGCGAAAATGGGGCCGGTAAAAGCAGTCTGCTCGATGCGATTACCTGGGCCTTGTGGGGTCGGGCCAGGGCCAAACGCGATGATGATTTGATCCATCTGGGCCAGGCTGAGATGGAGGTGGAGTACACCTTTGACCTCAACCACGACGTGTATCGTATCATCCGCAAGCGCGACGCCAGCCGCAAGGGCCGCAGTGATCTGAGCCTGCATGTTTCTGACGCCGGCGGCTGGCGCACCCTGACCGAAGGCAGCCTGCGCTCCACCCAGTCCAAAATCAACCAGCTTATGCGCCTGGATTACGACACCTTTATCAATTCGGCCTTTTTGCTACAGGGCCGGGCCGACGAGTTTACCACCAAGCCCGCCGGGGAACGCAAAAAGATTCTGGCCGATATTCTGGGTCTGCAAATTTATGATGAGTATGCCGAGCGGGCTAAGGCGCTGGCCGGGGCCAAAGAAAACGAGGCCAATATCATTGCCGCTGAAATCAGCCGGATTGAACTGGAATTGGCCCAGGAAAGCAAGTATCAAGCCGAACTGGCCGAGGCCCAGCGAGAAGCCGAACAGATGAACCAGCAGCGCCAGTTGGCCGAAAAGGAGATGGACAGCCTGCGCGAGCAGTACCGGGCCGTTGATTACAAACAGCGCCAGCTTGACGATTTGTCTGACCGCTTGAACCGCGCCCGCTTGGATATGGAGGAAACAACTCGGGCTATGGAAGCGGCCCAGACCCAGCTTGACCAGTTTCAGGCAACACTTGCGCGCCGGGACGAGATCGAGGCCGGTTTGAATCAACTTAGAGAAGCCAGGGAACGGGTGAGCGAGTGGGAACGGCGGCTGCACGAGTCGTTCAAACTATCTGAGCGGAAGAGTGAATTAGAAAAAGCGTTGGCCGCCGCCCGCGCTAAAATTGAGGCCGAGATGGCCCAGTTGAGTGCGACCATCAATCTAATTAGTCCCAAAGTTGCCTTGATTGAGAGTCAGCGCAGCCAATTGGCGGAAGTCCAGGCCGAATTGACCGCGCTCCAAGCTCTGGAGGCCGAGCGTGAAAACCAGCGTCAAACCCTGGCCGATATAAAGGAAGAGGCAGCCCGGCTGGAAGAGCAAAACAAGCAGCTAAAAGTAGAGATGGATGAAATCAAGGCCCGCTTGACCCAACTGACCGAAGCCGGCTCCAGTTGCCCCGTCTGCCAGCGCCCACTCGACGAGGAGCATCGGGCCGAGGTGGGGGAACAACTGAAAAATCAGGGCACGGCCAAGGGCGACATCTTCCGGCGCAACGTGGCCCGTTCCCGCCAGATTGTGGAGCAGCGCGAAACCTTGCAGCAGCAGTTAAATGAAGCCGACCGGCAGCTCCGTAGTTTGGCCGGGGTGCAGCGGAAAGTCGCCACCCTGGAGCAGTCGCTGGCCGAAGCCGAAAGCGCCGTGGCCAAACTGGCCGAAGCGGAAGGGCAGCGGGCCGAGTTGCAGCAGCAGTTGGACAGCGGGGCTTTTGCTGCCGAGGTAGTAGCCCAACTGAGCGAAGTGCAGGCCGAACTCACCGGTCTGGGTTACGACAGCGCCAGCCATCAAGCGGCGCGGGCCGAAGTGGACACTCTGGCTCATTTTGAAGCGCAGGGCCAGGCGTTAAAGGAAGCCGAAAAGGGCCTGCCCAAAGAAGAAGCGCGGCTGAAAAAAGAGTCCGACCGTCAGGCGCGCCTGCGGGAGCAAATGAGCGGCGACGAGGCGGCGGTGGCTCGGCTGGAGGAAGAAACCAAGAATCTGGCAGACCTGCGGGCGCGTCTCAACCAGGCCAGTGAAGCATTCGACCGCTTGCAGCGGGATGAACGTTTGGCCCGAGATAAGGTAGCAACGGCCAAACAACAGCTCAATTACCTGGCTAACCTGGGCAAGCGGCGGGGTGAACTGGAGGACAAACTCCAGCAGGTGCGCGAAGCCTTAGGGCTTTATCGAGAATTGCAAGTCGCCTTTGGCAAAAAGGGCGTCCAAGCGCTGCTGATCGAGAGCGCCATCCCCGAAATTGAAGATGAAGCCAACAAGCTGCTGAGCCGCATGACCGACAGCCGTATGCACATCCGCTTTGAAACCCAGCGCGAGGCCAGAAGCGGCGACAGTACCATTGAAACCCTCGATATCCGCATCTCCGACGAAATGGGAAGCCGCGATTACGAACTCTATTCTGGTGGGGAGGCTTTCCGAGTCAATTTTGCCATCCGGGTGGCCCTGAGCAAAGTATTGGCTCGCCGGGCCGGGGCGCGGTTGCAAACCCTGGTCATGGACGAGGGCTTCGGCACGCAGGACGTGCAGGGCCGGGAACGGCTGGTAGAAGCCATCAACGCCATTCAGGATGATTTTGAAAAAATCATTGTCATTACCCACATTGACGAGCTGAAGGACGCTTTCCCGGTGCGGATCGAGGTCTGGAAAACCGGCGAAGGCAGCCGGGTAGCGATCCGTTAGATCACTTGTCTGAAAAAATTGCATCCTGAGTAGCCTTGAACGGAGTGAAAGGGTATCGAAGGGTGCAATTTTTGAAATATATCCTCAAATCCGAAGACATCCAATCTCTAACCTGTCTTGCTAAATTTTTAAGCCACTTGTAGAATAAAATGAGGTGAGGAGGCGAGGATGCGAAGAATGTTCTCGCCTCCCCGCCTCACAAATCATCGCATCTTTTAATGAAAATTCGGAGTGCAAAAGCTCAGCTTTTGCACTCCGAGAAAGCTATTTTCAGGAGGTGTCTTCCCAAAATACCAACCCTTAAAGTGTCATTTTAAGCGAATCATTGCTATTACAGGAGGAGATTAGCAAAATGAGTAAAAAACTATTTTGGTTGTTAAGTTTGTTGGTGATGGCGGCGCTGGTGGCAGCCTGTGGCGCTCAGCCGGCCGCCCCCGCCGAAGAAAAACCGGCCGAAGAAGCGGCCCCGGCAGAAGAACCCGCCGCCGAAGCGACCGCCGAACACGAGCATGCCGAAGGTGAAGAGCATCAGGAACACGCCGAGGCCACCGAAGCGGCGGCTCCGGCTGAAGAAGTGCCTGCGGCAACAGAAGAGGCAGCCGCTCCTGCCGAAGCCGGCGCTCTGCCTGACTTGGGCGGCCGTGAAGTGACCGTTGCTATCGAAAATGCTTATCTACCTTTTAACTATGTCAACCTGGAAACCGGCGAGCCGGGCGGATGGGACTACGACGCCTGGGCCGAGATTTGCCAGCGGCTCAACTGCAAGCCCGTATTTATGGAAGCCGCCTGGGACGGCATGATCGCCGCGGTCAGTCAGGGCCAATTTGACGCCGCGGCGGACGGCATCACCATTACCGAAGAGCGGGCCGAACAAGTAGACTTTTCGGATGGCTATATCAATGTCAATCAGCGCCTTTTGGTTCGGGTTGACGAAGATCGCTTCGACGGCCCGGAGGCATTGGCGGCTAATTCCGAACTGCGGGTCGGGGCTGTGAACGGGACCACCAACTACGATACGGCGGTGGAACTGGTCGGCGAGGAGCGCATCCAGCCTTTTGATGATTTTGGTGTGGCCGTGCAAGCCTTGATCGCCGGTGATGTGGATGCGGTTATGGCCGAGGAAACCGCCGGACAGGGATATGTGGGGGCTAACGCCGACAAGGTAAAAATGATCGGCGATTCGCTGAAAAGCGATGAGTTGGGCTTTATCTTCCCCAAGGGCAGCGATCTGGTCGAGCCGGTCAACATGGCTCTGGCTGCTATGCGGGAAGATGGCACCCTGGATGCCCTGGCCCAAAAATATTTCTCGGATGAATTTACGCTGACCTATGATGATATTGGCCCCGGCGCATACGGCGAAGAAGCCACTGCTGAAGCGACGGGCGAAGCGGAAGCGGCGGTGGAGCCAGGCTGTGAATATGGGGGAGTGCTGAAGACCATCGAAGCAGTGGACGATTTGACGGTCAAGTTCAGCCTGTGCCGGCCCGATGTGGCCTTTCCCTCCAAAGTGGCCTTCAGCGCCTTCCAGATCCATCCGTCGGAATACCTGGAAAGCACCGGCGGCGGCGGTGACCTGATCGAAAAACCGATAG
>Ga0209172_10000458_pt1 | contig 113202 bp, 119 predicted proteins | sample LarsenN4metaG_FD_184113 | JGI IMG/M metagenome (GOLD analysis project Ga0209172, IMG submission 184113) | Hot spring sediment bacterial and archeal communities from British Columbia, Canada, to study Microbial Dark Matter (Phase II) - Larsen... ... | reverse complement strand
CTCTGGCTTAGTCGCAGGTAACTGCCATATCGCGATAGAGAGCGCCGAGTGCTATAGACTCGTTATCTCGCTTATAGAGCGCTTCGGCCTCTCGGAAATACTTGAACGCGTCCCTGAAGCAACTTGACTCCTTGCTGGCAACGGATTGCTTGGCGGCAACTCCCGCCAGATGCAACGCTCGGGCTTGTGTTAACGATTCGCCTTCTTGGTAAGCTAGCTTGGCAATTTCCAAATAACTAGCAACGGCCTCATCAACGCGAGCATCATTTCGCAAGTTATCGGAGAACAAAAACAACCTCTTAAAGTCAGTTGCGGACATTCAACTTAGAATTAGCCGCGGTGGTGGGGAGCATCTATCAAACCGCAGTGCTTATATTTGTACGGCTTGCCCGTGTTAGGATTAATCGCCCCACAAGGGCAAGGATCGTTACGACCAACTTTTTCTTTTTTGTTAGCGGAGCCATCCTGCCTATTGGCGGCTTGGGCATTCATCTGCTTGGCAGTCGCAGAGACGCTGATTTTAGTTGACTCGGGAGTCAGTTGGGCTCTAAGCAACAAATCAACGATTTGTTGATCGACGGCCTGAAGAAGGTTTTGGAAAAGCTTAAACGACTCCTGCTTATACTCAACTAACGGCTCCCTCTGGCCGTAGCCGCGCAGACCTATACCCTCTCTAAGGGCTTCCATTGCTTTAAGATGCTCAACCCACAGTACATCAATTGCTCTCAGGGTAATTAATTGCTCTATCTGGCGGCGTGACTCTTCCGGCCAATGACTTGCTTTGTTTTCGTAAGCGGTTTTCTCTGACTGACTCATCAACGAGAGCAGTTCCGAGCGCAGCGATAGGTACTGTTGCTCGTTTTGAAGCAGTAGCGCCCTCAAACGGCGGCGATAAATTGCTTCTCGGTGCCGATTCATTACATCGTCGTAATCGACAAGCTGTTTTCTGATTTCAAAGTTATGGCTTTCAACCTTGCGCTGGGCTTGTTCAATGGCCTTGGTAATCAAAGGATTATTAATGCTCATGTCTTCTGGTATGTTGAACCGCTCCATTAGAGCTTGGACTCTTTCTCCGCCAAAAATTCTCATCAGGTCATCTTCCAAAGACAGGAAGAATTGAGTCACACCCGGGTCTCCTTGACGGCCGGCACGACCACGGAGCTGATTGTCGATTCTTCTTGATTCATGCCGCTCTGTGCCGATAACAAATAGCCCGCCAAGTTCAATTACTTTCTGATGATCTTCTTCCCAGCGCTGCCATTCTTTCTTGGGTGCCTCGGGTCGAGGGGGAAAACCGCCAAGAATTATGTCAACACCGCGACCAGCCATGTTTGTCGCCACGGTAACCGACCCTAAGCGACCAGCTTGAGCAATAATCTCACCTTCTTTTTGATGTTGTTTGGCATTAAGAACCGAGTGCTTAATCGATTCGGCTTTCATTAGTTTTGATAACGCCTCCGACTTAGCGATTGAAACCGTGCCGATTAAGACTGGTTGTCCTGACTTTTGAAGCTCCTTAACCAGCTCCACCACCGCCTGATATTTGGCCGTCTGGGTCTTGTAGATAATATCCTGCCGATCGATACGCACATTAGGCCGATGTGTCGGTACCCCGAGCGTTTCTAAGCGATAAATCTTAGAAAACTCTTCCGCTTCGGTTAAGGCCGTACCAGTCATACCGGCAAGCTTCGTGTAAAGACGGAAGTAATTCTGAAAAGTAATCGTTGCTAGTGTGACCGATTCTTCTTTCACCGCGACCCCCTCTTTTGCCTCGATGGCCTGATGTAAGCCGCTCGAGTAACGACGTCCCTGCAGCAACCTTCCGGTAAATTCATCAACGATCATCACTTCGCCGTTTTTAACTACATAATCTTTGTTCTTTTTATATAAAGCATATGCTTTTAGAGAGGTATCGGCGTGATGTACAAGTTCAACGTGTTCGGGCGAATAAAGGTTTTCAACACCTAATATCTCCTCCAACTTCCTGATCCCGCTTTCTGTAATTGAGACGGCGTGCTGTTTCTCGTCGACGGTGTAATCCTCTGTCCTTTTCAATCTGGGGATAATTTTGGCAAACTGGCGATAGAGCTCAGCTGATTCCGCCGCAGGCGCTGAGATTATCAAAGGCGTTCTGGCCTCATCAATTAATATTGAATCAACTTCGTCGACAATAGCATATGTTAATTCTCTTTGAGAAATCTGTTGAGGTAGCTGAGCCATATTGTCCCGTAGATAGTCAAAGCCAAACTCGTTATTGGTGCCATATGTTATATCGGCTTGATAAGCTTCTTTGCGGCTAACCTCCCTGAAGTGCTTGAGGCGCTCATCGGTCTCGCCGGTGTCAGAGTCAGGATCATATATAAGGGAAAATTGCGGTCCGACCACCCCAACCGATAAACCTAGAGTATGATAAAGTGGCCCCATCCAACCGGCATCTCGACGGGCTAAGTAGTCATTCACCGTTACAAGATGGGCTCCAAGGCCAGTCATAGCGTTAAGAACTAACGCTAAACTTGCAACCAAGGTTTTACCTTCACCGGTTTTCATTTCCGCAATTTGACCTTGGTGTAAAACGGCGGCGCCAATCAGTTGAACGTCGTAGTGACGAAGACCAATAACGCGCTTGGCCGCTTCGCGAACTAGTGCAAAAACATATGCTTTATTTTCTTCTAGAATTGAATTTAACTCTTTTTTACGTAGCTGATTTCGCTGGTAACGATCCTCTACCTGAGCTGTCTGCTTAATAATCTCCTCAGATTGTCGGCTAATCTTTTGCTTGATCCTGCTGGCTTGATCACTAAGCCAGCTTAGATCTTTTTTCTCTAAAGATGCCTCGAGTTCATTTATCTGGTTAACAAGACCAGCGTAACGAGAAATTTCTTTCTTGTTCGGATCACCAAAGATCCTAGATAAAAGACTCATCCCTATCGCAACAGTTTTGGCAACTTAACACTGCCATCGCTTCTTTGACTATTTTCCACCGCGGCAATCAGCAGACGCTCCGTGGCCAAGGTTGCATTAAGAGTATGGGCAAATTCGCTCTGGGGGTCGCTTCTTTTAAGTTTGATGTTTAATCGTCTGGCCTGATAGTCAGTACAGTTGCTCGCCGAGTGCGTTTCTCGATAGCGCTGCTGCGACGGAAACCACGTTTCTATATCAATTTTTTTGCTCGCGCTCTGACCCAGATCCCCTGAACCCACAGAGACCAGTTGGTAGGGCAGTGCTAGTAATTTAACGAACTGCTCTTGCGTTTGGACTAAGTAGTCAAGTTCTTTGGCAGAATCTTCGGGACGGGTTACGGAAACCAGCTCGACTTTGTCGAATTGATGCTGACGGAACATTCCTTCCACGTCTTTGCCGTAGGAACCAGCTTCCCGGCGGTAACAAGTCGAAAAGCCAACGTATCGAACTGGTAGCTCGTCAGGTAAATAGTGCTTAGCGGCCGATAACGCCAATAGGGTCTGTTCCGAAGTTCCGGTTAAGTACCGATCTTCATTCTCAAGCTTAAAGACATCTTCCTTATAAGTGGGGAAAAACCCGGCTCCTTGAAGAGTGAGATAGCGAGTAACGCTTGGCGGAATTACGGGAGAAAATCCACGCTTGCGAGCAAGGGTTAATGCCTCGCTCATCAGTCGCCAATGGGCGACCGCCGCGTCTCCCAGAAGATAGCGAAATCGCGAGCCCGAGCAGTGCGCGGCTGTCTTCAGGTCAAGCCAACCCAGCTGGGTCATCAACTCATGATGAGCAAGACCGCTTTTGACTGAGGGCCGACCAACCGTTTTTATCACTTTATTAGCTGACTCACCTGCCCCGCGAGGTACAGATTCATCAATCAAATTGGGGATAGACAGCAATATCTCCTCCAGCTCGGATTCTAGAGCGCTAATCCTTTTAGTAAGCACCCCCTCCTGCTTAGCGATTGCTTTGGCTTGGCGCAATTGGGTCGCATTGGGTTTCGACCCCGCAGAAAGCTGATTTTTCTCCCGACGCAATAGCTCTACTTTTTTTAAATCATCACGCCACTGGCGATCGAGAACTAAGAATTGATCGACTTTCCCCGGGTCATCGCCGCGATCTACTAACGAAGCTTTAACGGTTTTTGGATTTTGGCGTAAAAAGTGACGATCAATCATCCCCGCAGTGTACCAAAGCCAAGCCCCCCGAAGAAGCCGGAATTAAGAGACAGCAGTAATTTTATAAGCGACAACGCCGTCTGGGGTTTCGACTTTAATAGTTTCCTTAGCCTTATGCCCAAGCAGGGCTTGGCCTACCGGTGAGTCAACCGAAATTTTGCCGTTAGCCGGATCGCTTTCAGCTTGGCCGACAATTTCGAATTCATCCTCGTCCCCCTCTATATCAACCTTCACCCGACTGCCAATAGAGATAGTAGTTTTGTCGTGATTTGACTGGCTGCTGACTAGTTTGGCGTGTTTGATAATTTCTTCCAGCTCCTGAATCCTGCCCTCGATGAAGGACTGCTCCTCTTTTGCGGCAGTATACTCAGCGTTCTCAGAAAGATCTCCCAGCTCTTTGGCGGTTTTAATACGGGCAATTACCTCAGGACGACGATCCTCGCGGAGCGCCTTAAGTTCGGCTTCCAGTTTTTGGAGGCCTTCTTTAGTGATAACGATGTCTTTTTTCATTAGTTAAAATAAAAAAACGGCTCGGATTTTCTGCCCTTACTGCTAATAAAAAGATATTATATAAGAAATCCGGCCATGTCAACTGTTGATTCGTTATTGTAAGAGTACACAATTATTTGCCCTAAAGGTGATAAGTAGTTTGAAAAAGTGATAAGATCCCCTTTAAATGTCCCGCTATAGTAGGAATATGGGTAAGTTCAGGCCAATATCTCGTTTTACCGTCTTGCCTAACTGGGAAAGATTGCTCATCCGCCTCCAAACGATGTCAGATTCTCTTGGGGCAAATGACGGGTTATTGGAATCACTCGGCCTCTTGCTGGATAAACGATTAACCCTTGCCAAACTGCTAGCAAGGGTTTGCCTGAGAGTGCCCGAGCAAACCGGTAGCTGGGCGGTTCTGGTTCTAGGTCTTGGTAGCAATCCAAGAGTCATCGCCACCAACCTCGCCGCTAAAAGTGCCGATAGAGTGCTGGGTCTTAAAGCTATACTGCCAGAGCTTAATCGTCGTCCATCGAGCAAAAAGATTAATCTTAGCGGTTGGTCGTCAAAGGTTAAGTCGGGGTTTATTAACGTTCAGTCGGTTGGCAGTTACGAGAATCAACCGGTGGCAATGCTCAGTCTGAGTCAGTCAACTTTCGACCAGCCGACACAACAGTACCTTCAGCTGGTAGCCAATATCCTTAGTTTGCATTTTGAAAAGTACCAGTTGCAGGAGAAGGCACTGGCTTCCGGGGAAGAGTTTCGATCACTCACCGAGTACCTGACAGGCGGCTTGGTGGTTATCAATAAAGACATGAAGCTTATGCTTTGGAACAGAACCCTTGAAAGACTAACGGGACAGAAAGCTAAAAATGTTATAGGCAAAGAACTCGAGCAAGTCTTCACTAATGAAGAATTTGAACCGCTGTTAACTGAAATAGTTAAACTCTTTCAGACAGGCAACGGCCAGTCGTTTTCTGTCGATTTGGAATTGGACCTCGCCGCCGGTAAAAGCGGGTGGTATAACTTTTCCGGCTCCCTGCTTGGTTCAACTAGAGGTGAGGCCGCCAAGGCGGCGATTATTATCAGGGATATCTCCAATATTAAGCGGTTAGAACAAAAGAAAAACGAATTTATCTCCATCGCTACCCACGAATTTAGAACCCCTTTAACCGCAATTAAAGGTTATCTTAGTCTGTTAGCGAGAGACAAAGAGAACCTGACCAAAAAACAATCTCTCTACTTAGACAGAGCAACAATGGCTAGCGATAGACTGGTTTCACTAGCTGAAGATCTGCTTCAAATCGCGCAAATTGAGCAGGGTCGGATAACAGTCAAGAGAAAGGTGGTTGACTTAAGCGCTCTGCTAAAGAAAATTGTTAGGGACTTTAAGGTTAAAGCGGCGCAGAGAGGATTGACGCTGACTTTTACTAAACCCGAATTTGAAGCCAAGGCCTTTCTCGATCCGGTCAGAGCCGAGCAGATTTTTGCCAACTTAGTTGACAACGCCCTCAAATACACCGCGAAAGGTTCAGTTAAACTCACTATCGAGAAAAAAGGCGGTTCAGAGACCCAACCTCAAGTTTTAGTTATCCAAGTTCGTGACACGGGCATCGGCATCGCCCGCGACAAACTAGAAGGCGTTTTCGACAAGTTTCATCGCGTCCATCAAACAGAGCAAGTCAGAGAACAAGGAGCAGGACTGGGGTTATTTATAGTGAAGTCTTTTGTAAAGCTACAGGGCGGACGAATCACAGTTAAAAGCCGTCCCGGCCACGGCTCCACCTTTATTGTGGAGTTCCCGCTTGTCAAAAAACAAATAGTAGCTAGAAAGTAAATAGGTATGGCTGATAAAAGAAAGATTTTACTGGTTGAAGATGAGCCCCTCCTTATTGACCTTTATAAGGAACGTTTCGGCGAAGAAAGTTTTGATTGTTGGGTGGCCACAGACGGTAAGGAGGCACTTAGATTAGCCCTGAAAAAACCCAATCTTATCCTGCTCGATATCTTACTGCCCGGACTTAATGGTTTTGAGATCCTCCGAAAACTCAAGGCAAATCTAGAGACAAGAGATATACCCGTAATCGTTCTCACGAATCTGGGGAGTGAACAATCCGACCACGATCGAAAATTGGCAATGACCCTCGGGGCGATCGATTATCTGGTTAAATCCTACCATACCCCCGACGAACTAGTTGAAATAATTCAAAAAAGACTGGAACCGGCAGCCTAATTAGGCGTTTTGTCAGAACTGCTAAAGAATTTACCCAGAAAGGTGCTACTTTTGAGCTGTGTTTCTCATCAAGACTGCTTCATCGGCACTTACCTAATGGAGTCTGCCGACCCGGGCGCGGAGCAAACGAGGCGCGGCAGGCAGACAGGACCAATAAGCCAGAAAGCGGCTTGGGCTGGATCGGCTTGGGCCCCTAGGGGCCCAAGCCGATCGGTCAGTTAAGCGCTTTGTCGAAAAGCAGCCCAATATAAATTTCAACGGCCTGATTGAATTTACGCGGATCTTTGCCTAATTTTTCGTTAATCCTGTCAAGTCTGTAGATAACGGTATTTCGATGGATTCCTAGGCGCTCAGCAGTCTTGGTTAGATTCAAATCGGATGAGAGAAAGGCCTCAAGGGTTTGTAGCAGCTGCTCATCTTCTAACCTGCTGACTAGGTTTTCAGCGTATTCTTTTTTCTGATTCTTGGCCTCTGTCAAAATCAGGGGCAGGACGCCTAAACCGCCAAACTGGTGAACCTTATCAGAGCCCGCGACCTTCTTGCCGATTTCCAGCACATCAATGGCTTCCCGAATAGATCGAAGCCACCCCTCTGGCGTTTCCGAAGCTGTACCAACACCGACAGTAACATGTTTAATGTGGATGTTCTTGAGACTACTAGTAATGGCTTGAAAGTGCTTCTCCAGCAACTCACAGAATTTCTCGTATTCGCTCCCCTTTAAATCTTTCAGGACAATAAAGGTGTCTTGGCCGATGAACCCTACCAGATTGTCGGTGTTCTTGGTAAAGAAGCTACTAAGCGCTCTGTCGATGTCCCTCTTCTTGGCAGCGATCAAACCCTCCTTATCAGAGCTTTCTAAGCCAAGTTCCTTGAGGTAATGGTCTTGAAACCCCTCCAGCTCCAGAGCCAGGGCCGCCCGCTTGACATCAAGGCGATAACCCAGCGCCGCCAATTGGTGATAGAGTTCCTCGTGGTCTATCGTTGAGCTTTTATAAACAATGCGACTAACCAACAGATCGACCGCATCTGGCTTCGGCCGGTACTGAAGAATAAACTGTTCAGCTATAAGTTCCGAGAGCGAACGGATGATTTCCGCTGTTTTGCGATCGTTTTCTGGTAATTCTGCCACCACCAAAACCATAAACCTTCCCTCTTGAAATATAGGTATGCCCAGCAAGCTGTCTTCGCCCTCTATGGCAACTACGTCTTTTTCTTGGTTGAACGGCGCAACCTGAAATGACCTGTGGTTGCCAAAGTCAGAAAATCCGCGATGAATCACCCCTCGCTCATCTGTTAAGGCCACTTTCTTGCCAAACACTTTTTTGATCTGCGCAAACAATCTTTCGAATAGTAATGGTGACATATACAATTTGTATATTGTTACATAATTAACTTGTCAACAAGAACATAAATACCTGACTTGCTTCGAATCCAGAATTAATTTTGTAAAAACTTACAATTAATCCTCTGGATTTATCGCGATTGGGGTGAGCGGAAGCTTGAAATACTGTTCCAGAATATTTTTTGCCACCGGTGCCGCTACCGCAAATCCCTCGCCTCCCCCCTCCACAATAACGGTTACGGCAATCTCTGGACTAGAGTAAGGAGCAAAAGCTGTGAACCAAGAGTGGGTTTTCTCTTTGGCTTTATCAAATTGAGCTGTTCCTGTTTTGGCAGCGATCTCCACCGGCAGCGAAGCAAATGAACGGGCTGATCCAGTGGTAACAGCGCGCCTCATCCCCTCTCTAACAACGGCGAGGTGGCTGGAAGAAGCAACGTCGCCAACTGTAGGGTACTGACCAACACCTTCAATTATCGCTCCGGTAGGGCTGATTACTCGATTCAAAAATCTCGGGGTTAGCAGATTACCACCGTTAGCGATTACAGAAGTGGCTCTGGTGAGCTGAAGAGGGGTGATAAGCAGATCGCCTTGGCCAATTGAGAGGTTGTAGGTGTCTCCGATGTACCACGCTTCTCCTTTTACCCGTTTCTTCCACTCCGGAGTCGGTACCAAACCCTGCGCTTCACCGGGAATGTCGATGCCGGTTGTCTGCCCAAAACCAAAACGCTTCAGGAAGCTGGCTAACTTCTCCGCCCCTAAACCGGTAATATGTTTATAGCCGCCGCCAAGGGCGTAAAAGAATATGTTATTGCTCTCAGCTATCGCCTGAACCACATCGGCACTGCCGTGAATCTTCCAATCGGGAAAAGTCCACTGCCCTATGGTAATTTTGCCCTCGGAAGTATCAAGCCGTGTTTCTGGTTTAACTACCGCATTCTCAAGGGCGGCAAGAGCGACCACTGGTTTGATCGTTGAGCCCGAAGGATATTGACCGGCGATCGCTCGATTTATAAGGGGCGCGTTACTATCAACTAAAACTTGTTGCCTTTGGGAACGATCACCGTCAGCAGAAAAAAGATTATTATCAAATCCCGGCTCGGAAACCATCGCCAAAACCTCACCGGTGCGAATGTCTAGAGCGACAGCCGCACCAGAAATTGCTTGGGTTTGCTTAATTGACTCTCTAAGTGAAGATGCGGCCGCTGTTTGCAAATCAGCATCGAGGCCGAGAATAAGCGAATTGCCCGGTATGGGTGGCTGACTGCCAACGACTCTTATTGCTCTACCCTTAGAATCAACCTCGAGTGTTTCCCGACCCGGGATGCCCTGCAAGTACTCATCGTAAGTTTTTTCAAGGGCGCTTTTACCGATTACGTCGCTTGGAAGCAGGTCCGGTCGCACAGCTAAATCTTCCGGAGAAACCTTACCAACGTAGCCAAGTATATGCCCCAAACCGAGGACATCGCTATAGCGGCGCGATGGAGCTTTTACAATTTCTACTCCCTTGATGGATAAGGTTTTAATTTCGGCTGAAAGAGCTTGTTCGCGGGAAAGACCCTCAGCCAACAGACTAGTGTTCTGAGGTTTGTCGGGACTGAGTCTCCTCCTGAGCTCGGCTTCTTCTATATTAAGAGCCGACGCTAACTGTCCTACAAGTTGATCAATCTCGGCAGCAGTCTCGGGTAAATCTGCCCCATAGAACAGGACGGAAAAGCGTGGCTCATTGCTGACCAGAGGCCGGCCATGTCGGTCATAAATCAAGCCTCTTGCGGCCGGTATTAGTCTGGTCTCGAGACGATTTCCTTCGGCCAACGAGTAATTTTCCTGACCTTGGGTAATCTGGAGAGTCATTAGTCTAAATGACACAATTAGAATGATTACGCCAAGCAGTATCTTGAGGGGGTAAAAGTGCCGCTTGGTTTTTATTTCAGTTTCAAAGGTGTCTTTTGATTCTGTTAACGGATAACTGGCCTGATATTCAACCTCTACTTTTTTAAGTTTCCCTATAGGGGTGAACGGGTCAAACAAGCCGGAATCGCTCGCTCGCATAGCCGAGCGGTTAACAATTCTTTGCCAAAGCACAGAGAGCACCTTTTTTAGTCGCATCAACCCAAACGTCGTCCCGACCAACGAGCAAAATAACGCCCCATCACGGCAACACTATAGAAGAGTAATCCCCCTAGCGCTAGGTTACTAATAAACGAGATCCACAAACCTGTTTCCAGATACCCCGTAAAAATTGTTAATACGGCTAGTTGAACCAGATTCATTACCGCAAGGCCGATCAAGCTGTGCAAAAGAGAGCTAGTTTCCAGAAACTTGCCTTTAAGGTAAACCAGCGCCAACGAGCCCAGTGTTAAAGCAATGCTCCAGACAGGCCACGAGTTAAACGATATGAAGTCAAGCAACAAGCCGCTTGCCAAAGCTAGCCGCCAAAGAGACTTTTGATCGGAAAACCAGACAATCGCCCAGATGGTTAACAAGATGAAGTCGGGACCTAGTCCGCTCATGACAAGGGTTCGGGCGGGGCCAAGCATAGTTATTATGGCGCCGACTAGGGCTAAAATCCGTATCATTAGTCAGTTATCACAAAGACTCTTGTTAAAGCGCTCAAATTAAGCGGGGTTGTAATCCTGAGAGTTAAGAATATATCTTCCTTGGAAGAAATTACTTCGGCAACTTCCCCAACGGCGATGCCGCTTGGATATAATCCCTCCAGCGATGAGGTTACAACACCATCACCCTGTTTAACTGGCGCATCTAAAGGTATGTTCTCAACCACCAGCCCCCTTATTCCTCCGACCAACAACCCGACTACGCCGCTGGAGGAGAGACTGACTGGTGTTATTAGACTCCGGTTGGTTATAAGCACGACTTCGGCGGTTTTCTTAGAAACGCTGCCAACTCTACCCACTAAATAACCCTGAGAAACTACCGGCTGAGACTCAGCCAAGCCGTGCTCGGACCCTTTATCAATCGTTAATGACTGAAAAAGTCCGGAAGGAGAATATTGAAGCACCTGTGCGGGCAAGAGGTTGAAATTAGTGTTTTGTTTAAAATTTAACTCACGCCTCAACAGCTGATTCTCGGTTTCGGTTGCCTTTAACGACTCAACCTTGGCGCGCATTTGGTTATTCTCCTCCCGTAGTCTTGCATTTTCGCCCGAGAGCTCGTTCAAACTAAAAATAAGTCGGAAAAATTGACCCACCTTAGCCGCGCCAGCGGTGCTGATTTTGACCGGGAAGGCAACCGTGTTGCGAACGAGGTCTCTAGACGGCTGGAAAAACGGCAAGGGCAAAACGACTAGTAATATCAGCGCTAATGAGATCAAAGCGATTCGGAGTAGCCAGTCTCGCCCGATCATCTCAGGGCGCTTGAGAGCAGGACTGATTCAAGCGTTTCGAGATCTTCCAGCACTACTCCAGTTCCTCGGGCAACGCAGGTCAAAGGGTCATCAGCAATATAAACTTTGGTTTGAGTTGTCTGAGAAATTAAAACGTCCAATCCCCTTAACAAGGCCCCGCCACCGGCCAGAACGATTCCCCTTTCCATAATATCTGCCACCAATTCAGGCGGGGTGTCTTCAATTGTTGACTTAATGGCCTCTAGAATTGTAACAATCGACTTAGTCAAAGCGTGCCTAACCTGCTCATCGCTAATCATAACCTCGCGCGGTAAGCTGGTTACCAAATCGCGACCCCGCATCGGCCTTTCGAGACGTTCCTTCAGGGGATAGGCGGAGCCGATCTCTATTTTAATCTTTTCTGCTGTGCGCTCACCGAGCAGTAAATTAAAATTATCACGAGCGAAGTTGATGATATCTTGGTTCATTTCATCTCCCGCCGTTCTCTCAGATCGTGAGGTGACAATCCCTCCCATAGATATAACCGCAACCTCAGTTGTTCCTCCCCCGATGTCAACAATCATTGATCCCGATGCTTCCTGAATGGGTAATCGGGCGCCGATAGCCGCGGCCACCGGCTCTTCTATCAAAAAGGCCTGACGGGCACCGGCGTTGATTGCTGCTTCCTCTACTGCCCGCCGTTCAACTTCGGTAACGCCGTAGGGAATTCCGATGACGACTCGCGGTCTTGGTAGCCAAGAGAATCGCTCTCGGTGCACCCTCTCAATAAAGTATCTGAGCATCTGTTCGGTAACTTCAAAATCCGAAACAACCCCGTCAACTAGCGGTCTGGTGGCGATGATGTGGCTTGGCGTTTTGCCAACCATAACTTGGGCTTCATGCCCAATTGCTAAAATTTGCTTGGTCTTTTGATTAATCGCCACCACAGAGGGCTCATTAACGACAATCCCTTTACCCCGAACATAGACCAGAGTATTTGCGGTGCCTAAATCAATGCCGATATCGTGAGAAAAAGCACCGAAAAGGCGGTTTAACATCGTGAAGTCATTCTATGGAAATGGGTTAGCTAAAGCAACAGTAAGATACGCTAATCAAAAACTAATACTGCTTTCCGGCCGAGGTTAATATCGTCTTGGTTCCAATCGTGCATCGCCCTCATCAAGTCATCGTAGTTATAACGAAAATCTTTCCCTCGTCTTGTGCCCGGATCGTTGACGATAAAACCGGCAGCGTCGTAACCTTTTATAACTACCATATGGTAGCGCGGCCCCGGCGGGGTGAAATAGGGATTAGGTAGCTCTCTACCAGCGGCCGGAACTATTACCGGACGGCCACCGGCCAGTTCTTTTTTAATCTGATCCACCGTTGGGTCTACGATAACCCTGCCGGTTGCCAAACCGTAGTAGCCGCGGGCTATCTCGGCTAACTCGGCTACCGCAACATCAACTTTATAACCGCGAGCGCTCTGCCAAGTTACTAAGTCCACCAATTCGAGGTTGGCTTGCTGGAGAGATAGAAACTCCTTTTTTTGACGAAAATAGTGAACCATCATTAAGCTCGCTTCTTCACAGGTTTCTTGGTGCAGATCATCCCAGATACCGAAAGGCGCTTGGGAAAGAAAAGGCGTCTCCATCCTGACCGATTCCGGCAGTGTTTCCTCTTGGGGGGTGGCCTCTTGGGGTAGCGGGGTTCCTTGATCGATTTGGATTGGGTTCGACTCCGTCTGCGATGCGGTTTGATCGTTTGTCAGCAAGCGATAACGCTCGTAAATTATCGCCCCAAGTAATATCAGATAAAGAACTACTCCGAAGAATAAGAGTTTCTTTAGAGTCGGTGTCATTTAGCCATACCCGCCTAATAAACGACTACTCCGCTATTGTTGAATGTTTGCCAGTTATTAAGGAATTTCTTCGCTGACCAAGTAATTCTCCCAGCAATCGGGTCATTAATAATGAAGCTGGTTGGGTTTTCAACGCTACCTTTGTAGCCGATTACCACACGGGCGTGTTCGCCTTTCCAGGCGTCAACTTTCCTGCCGCTAGGAGTATACCAAGGGTCATAATAGGCGTTGCCGAGGACTCCCCAGACAATCACCGGATTGTTCGCTTCAATTTCGGCTGCTGCTTGGGAGACGCTCCAGCCGGAGATGGCCACAGCCGAGCGCCAAACACCGGCGGCTTTGGCAATTGGACCCCAATGAACCCCGTACCCCGTTGAGTTCTGAGAGCCGTCAATGTTACCGACAAACCCCACATCAGGATCTCCCCACGAATTTCCGGATTTTTGCGTTGGGTCATAGCCAACGTAGTTCATAATGTCTCCCTCTGATACGAGAACGCCGCGATAAGCTAATGCCATTTTCAAAGCGGCCGCCTCACAAGAAAGCGGACGGTCCTGTTTATCAATGGCGATATTTAGGACAACCACTTTTTCCTCAGTCGTGAAACTAAAGGATAGCTCTGACTCTAAATTATAACCGTAAAGACTGATTACTCCGGGGGTAATCCTAACCTTGTAAGTCTTAGCGTAATCTAACGGTCGTGTGCTTTTAAATTTCAGGGTATCACCCTGCCAGCTGAAGCTGCCCTCGACGGCCGGATTAATGGAAAAGCGCTTTTCGGCGCTTAGCCGATCGACCGGTTGGTTGAAGGTCACGGCTATTTCTGAATCGCGGCTTGAGCCGGAAGAAGAGGGCTGGTAGCTTTTTAGTCTAATTTGGCCGATCGTTGTAAAAGTCATAGTGACCGGCTGGGCGAGTCTATCACCAGAGACTGCCTCAGCTCGGGAGATAGTGATTTCGTATTGAGTTGCTTTTGCTAGTTTGCCTTGAATACTGTAGACCAGCCGGCTCTCTCCTTGCCATTGCCAGAAACCCTCTAAAGGAGGGCTAATGCTGATGGAACCGGTTAAGTCCTCTTGGACCATCGGTTGAGTAAAGTTAATTTCGATACTCTCGACCTGTTCCGGTATGACATCAATCCCCTGAGGCGAATATTGGGCAATCGCCGTCGGAGCGCGAGTCGTAAAACTTCCCTGCCAAATTACCTCCTTCTCGGCCCTAGAGGTAACTGATTCACTCGAGCGGGAGTAGACAAGCCGCTCCCTAATAATCTGGTAGCTGTAGCTCTCGGCCTGCTTCAGACCCCCTACCGGTCGAACCACATATTCCAGCGCTGATTCATCGTAACTTAACCCATACTCAACCGGCGGAGTAAAGATAAAGCTAAAATCAACGATATTAGGATTGGGCTGGTCTAGCTTGAAAATCAGCTCCTCAATTCCCACCGGCTGGTTTTCAAGTGACGGCGGGGGAGTCAGCTTCGGCAGTGCGGCGGTCGTAAAAGAATCCTCCTGACGCGTCTTGCTCTCAAGCGCTGTGACACCAGCAACCCCATCGATAATCACAGTGTATTTTTGCTCTGGCAGCCAATAGTTGTCCGGTTCGAAAACCAAGGTCCTGGAGAGACGACCGAAAATACCGCCCCTCCAATACCAGTTACCCGGAGTTTCCGGTTCGATGCTGGGACGAAGATATCTTCGAGCGGGAGGAAATGAAAACTCAATAACAAGCGATTCGGCAACAGATAACTTCTGCGAGGCCACAATAACTTTGGCTTGCGGCTTAACCGCAGCGAGCACTGCCAAAGTAGCCAATACGGCAAAAGCAAAAGCCAATGCCACGACAACGACGAACTTTTTGGGGTGGATTTTAATCCGGCCGAAGACTTTTAAGTGCCACATATAAAGGCCCCCAGAGGCTGCCAAAGAGTGCTATTAAAATAATCTCGACAACCGGCAACCCCATCACTGTCAGGGCGCCAAGTGGCGCCATTACGATCAGCTGACTCGGTTCCCCGGAAAGAAGACGAAAGTTTATTAGGTAAACGACTACATACAGCAGCCCCACAGCGATGCCAGAAAATGCGGCGTCCCAGAACAAATCAGACCTAATTACCAACAAAATAATCAAATCGGCGATAAGAGCCAAGGCCAAGGCCACAACCAAATTTTGTCCCATAACCAAGCCCATCACCAACACCAGCGGTCCAACTAAAAGCCACAGGAGCTCCTTACGGGAACCTTCAACGGTAACAAAATGCTTCTGTAACAGGACTTCGTAAGCTGAGGCGGCAATTGCCCCAAGCGAAAAAATACCTAATAAACGAACGAAAATTTCTTGGTAGGTAACCGCTTGCTCGTTATAGATTTCCTGAAAAAACAATACCGGCAGAATCGCCACCGGTAGCGCTAAGAGTCCTGCCCAGAGCATTCTGCTCCTTAGGCCGGGGTGGTACTTGGCTAGTATCCAGACCCCTAAAAACAGTATCAGCCAAACAACGCTCATCAAAAGTTCTGCCTTACTTTGGCCTCATGTTCAGCCAGCGTTTTAGAGAAAAAGATCTCTCCTTTGGCATGAAAGAAAAAGATATAGTCATGCGACGCCGGATTAGCAGCGGCTTCTAGACTTTTAAGCCCGGGGCTACAGATCGGTCCGGGGGGCAAGCCGTCATTTAAGTAGGTATTGTAAGGTGAAATCGTGTTGCGATAGTCGCTTCTATTAATGATAACCCAATCACCCTTAGCGTACTGCACGGTAGGATCCGCCTCCAACCTCATACCGATTCGAATCCTATTTGCGTAGACACCAGCAATAAGCGGTCTTTCAGCATCAGTTTGGGCTTCACGTTCAATAATGGAGGCCAGAATGACCGTCTCGGCAGTTACTTCAAGGTCCTTTGTTCGTTTATCAAAGTTATCCCTCATCAACTTAATAAGCTCGTCTATAGTGGTGTCCACCTTTATTTCATATGTGTCGGGGAACAGATAACCCTCGTAGCGCTCTGCCGCCTCAGTAAATCCAACCATCTGCTTAAGACGCTTCTCTTCGACTAAGTATTTTTCCATCTGGCCGGCCCTCCAACCCTCAATAATGGTAATTCTAGTTACCTTGAAACGGCCGGTAGCAAGAATCGCGGCGATCTCAGAACCGGACTGGCTGGGTGAGAGCTCATAAATTCCCGGTAAAATCTTGCCGCCAATGAGCTTGAGGTAAACATAGAAGGCAAAGTCGTTTTTAATTAGGCGTTCTTGGTTTAGGGACTGAGCAATTTCAGCCGAGCGCTGTCCCTCCTTAACCTGAAAATCAACTTTTTCTAGCACTTCTTTGTCGTGAGGTGCCAATAAATAGATAAAGATAGCGCCGAGAGCCACAACAAAAACAAACAGCAAAAAAGCCGCCAAACGTAATTTAAACATTCTCTTCCAGAAATTGCTGCAGGATGAGCTTAGCTGATAGCTGATGAACCCTACTCTTTATTCCAGACTCCTTTATATTTTGGCTGCGGAGCATGTCTTCAGCCATAAAGGTGGTCAGGGTTTCGTTGGTAAAATGAATCTTTAAATCAAGTTTCTCCTCGAGCGCCGCGGTAAACTTCTTTATTTCCCTTGCCTCACTGGTCATCTGGCCGTCCTCGCCAACCGGTAAGCCAATAACTATACCGTCCGCCTGTTCCTCGCGAAAAATTCGTTCGATTTCAGATATTGCCCGTTGCTGACCCTTGGCTTGATAAAAGTTTTCACTGCCAGCTGCAGCGATAGTAGCTACCTCACGAGCCAGCTGTTCACCAACAGCAACACCTATACTCTTTTGCCCGACATCAAGTCCCAGATATCTCATCAGTTGACTCTCCGTTTGACTGGCGAACGAACCCGTACTCAATCGAAATAGCTCCGCTTAACATCGGCAGGCGCTTCAGCCACCAGTTCGGGTTAATTTGAACACTTACTTCACTGGCTCCGTACTCGGATTTTAAAATCTCTTCGGCGCTCTCGCTGGTAAGATTGTTAATCTTTCGGGCGACTTCTTTCTTATCAATCATCGGCGCGGCAAAACCTTTGGCCGCAACTTCAAGCGTCATCACAGTTTTATCCTCTGAAAACTCCTTAAATGAGATGCTCGGCTGGCTATCCTCAGGGATTATCAGCTGTTCGGTTTCTTCCAGCTCGGCCGATAACGCCTGTTCAACTTTTCTCTGAAGTTCTTCCGGAACGTAAGCGATAGTTGTAACCTCAACTTCTATCGTTAAGTTGGCGCTCTCGGTTTCAGCGCCAACTGCTTTATCCGTTTCTTGCTTTTTCACGGCCACGTTAAGCCCCCCCTCGATGATGGCTTGGCCGGCAGCCTTTTCTGTTAAGTCCGCTGTTGCTAAATCAGTTAGCTGCACCTTTAACTTTTCCACCGCGGCGTCAACATCCTCCTGCGAGAGCACCGTCACAACTTTGGTTGTGCCGCCAGAGGTCGAGCCAACCCCTGATATCCGGCTCGAGAGACCAGCGAAAGTGAAGGTCGCATTGCTCAAGTTATACCCTTCGCCTGCCTGTTCAGCGGTGATGGCAATATTGACAGAGCTCGAAGTGCAAACAGAGCCACCGCCTGAAAACGTCCCCGCCGGTATGGTAACAGCATTATTGGTAAGAAAAGTTTTGCCTGAGCCAACAACCTTACTGCCCGCGCTCAGACTGTGAGGATTAGAGTCCTCGCAGTTGCGCGCTGAGATTGTCCCGCTGGACTTGGTGCCAACATCCTTTTTCCCGGTAGCGGCAAACTGCTGGGTCGACTGCTGTGAGCTTGCCAGAAGACTGCCTGTAATAGTTGTTTCCTTCCCGTCAGGAATAGTCCTAGCTTGCAAGACCACCGTTTTATCAATCTCTTTAGCCGGAAAAGTTAACGTTACGGTTGCTTTCGGGAGAAATAAGAAAAGTATAACCAGACCAAACAGTAGAATCGCTAGTGCCGCTAAGAGTGATCTAAGCGGCAGTTTGAACTCAAACCTAGTTTTCTGGGTTCGGCCGCGAGCGATAATTGGGGGCAAACTTGAGACCGGTACGTTTTCACTCGAGCCCGTTTCGGAATTCGAGGGGCTTTCCGGGGGTTCCGGCTTCTCCTCAGAAGATTGTTCAGCTGAAACAGCCGAGCTTTGGGTGGGCTCGGTTGGCGCAGCATCTGGGGGACTCGGTGGAGTTTGCTGGATGACAGCTTCGCTCTTGTCCGGATTGTATCGGTTAACTTTGGTTCCGTCGGGCAGCGTCACCACTTCAGGTGACGGAATGTCAGAATTAGCGCTTGGCTGTCCGAGGGTTCCAAGCGACGGATAAACCGATAAGCCAACCTGGCTAGCCAGTTTGGCAGCAATCTTATTGGTTGAGATAAGAGTTATCTCCTTGCCTGAGCTTTTCGCCTCTCGCGCTAAGAGTTTAAGGTTGACCAGACTTTGCAGGATAGTTGAATTTTTAGGAATCACTACCGCCAGTTTGCCAGAAGAGTTGGCCTTGATCTTATCAATAATGGAAGTAATTTCTTCGTCTGATTCTAGATAAATCGGCTCCATGGTTACTGCCTCATACTGGTGACTGCTTTCTTCATCATTGATTCTAGGATACTGGTTTGGTCAACTAAGTCTAAGGCGACATTCGCCAGCGCCATAGGCGTTACATCAGCGGTGTCGTTAAGAACTGAGGTTTCATCAATCACGTTAGCGACATCAGTCGGTTTAATCAGCTGAACCTCAGGTGGACGAGCAAAAGCCAAGCCCTTCGTCCAGCCCGGCTCCCGAAGCGCCTTTTTTATCTCCGGCAGATTACTGCCGCCGCCGCAAAGAAGGATCCTTGAGGGCAGTAGATCACCCTCGCTAAACTCTTCTAATGAGAGCTGCAAGGCGGAGAGCCAAACCTTAACATCTCCCTCTAAGGCCTTGGCAATTAAGGCCGATTTCTCTTTGTCCAACGTGCCGGCTGAGTACGCTAATTTGGCTTCTTCGGCTTTGGCAAAAACCTCGCCGAGCACCGAGGCGATACGCTTAGTGAACGCTCGTCCCCCAATGGCAAACATTTTCGTCCCCTCAACGCCACCGTTTCTGACCACTGCAACATCAGTCGTGCCGCCGCCGATATCAATAAATGTAGCAGCAAAGTCTGTTGATTCCTCGTTCAGACATCTGGCAACCGCGTAGGGTTCAGCCGTAACCGCAATCAAATCTAGGCCAAGCTCACTGACTATAGTCTCCAACGCCCCCAGCTGAACAATCGGCGCGAAAGCGTTATAGACCACAACTGCTAGTTCTTTCCCCTGATAACTTAACGGATTTGACACCCGATAGCCGTCAATGGTCACCGATACAATCGCTGCGTTGACAAGCTGAACGTCGATCTCTTCTTGTCCGGTTTCTGAGACTAGTTCTCGGCGAGCTTTTTGGAAGGCCTCAGCTTGGACTTGGTTAACAAGGGCTTGCAGCTCCGACATCTGGATCTGAGTTGAGGGCTTGGCCCGAGTAACCTTAACTGAAGCGGAAATTCCTTTTACTAACTCTCCGGCAATACCGACTATCGCTCGCTCCGGTAAGAATTGGGCTTGCGTTGCCGCCTGCTCAATCGCTTTTTCACAGTTTTTAGCCACTCCGTGGATATCAGTCACACCGCCGCCTTGCATATCAGAGAGCTTCTGCCTCGCCCGTCCAACACCTCTGATGTGGCCCTCGCCATCAACTACTTCAAAAACCAAGGCCTTAACAAACTCCGTTCCGATATCAAGGGATATTGCCCAGTTAGTCTGCTTTTTCCTCCCGCCGAAAAGCTTCATCAATATATTCAAAATACCAGCTCTACTTCTGGTAAACAATTGATAAAACGCCCCCGTTATCTATACCAGCTTGGCTTTGATCCGACGAACACCGCCTGAGGAGGCCTGTTCTTTAAGAATTTTGAAAACTCCCAGCTCTCCGGTTCTCTTGACGTGAGGGCCGCCGCAGAGCTCTTTCGAGAAGGGTTCAGTCGCCTCTTCGGGACGCGGGCCGATCGAATAAACGGTAACAACCGGACCGTATTTATGGCCGAACTCAGCTTGAGCCCCGCTAGATAGGGCTTTTTCAATCGGCATCTCTTCTTTCGTTATCGGCAGATCTTCGGCAATTTTCTGGTTAACCAGCTTCTCAATTTTTTGAATCTCTTCTTCTGTTAGCTTGCGTCCGAAAGAGAAATCGAGTCGGAGTCGCTCGCTGGTAACGTTAGAACCCTTTTGCACTACATCAGGTCCCAGCTCTTGGCGCAATGCCGCCAAGAGCATGTGGGTAGCGCTGTGGTGCTTGACTGTCCGCTCTTGATGGTCAGCCAGCCCTCCTTTAAATTGCTTATCAAGCCCAACACGCGATTTTTCCTGATGGGCGGCAAACAACCGGTTGAAATATTCTCGGTCAACCGACCAGCCCTGCGACACTAAATATTCTAGTACCAGTTCCTTAGGGAAGCCGAATGACTCATACATATAGAATGCCAACTCAGTCATCTCTTTCTCTCCCGCCCCTTCGTTGTTGGCCAGCCACCTGTCGAGATGGTTGACTGCTTTGGCTAAATTTTTTTCAAATTGTTCTTTTTCGGCCTCAAAAACGGCCATAATCTCCTCAAGACGACGCAACTTGTAACAGCTCAGATCGGCTGCGATGGCCTCAGCCAGTTCTTGCCAGCTCTCCGGAGGAGCAACTCTGGAAAGAAAGACTGCTTTGCGAATCAGTCGGCGGAGGATGTACGACTCGGCTTTGTTAGAGGGGGTCAGACCCTCGGACACCATATATATAATTGCCCTCATGTGGTCAACAATGATACGCGCTTCCGAGGTGGCGTCTTGGCTGAAGTATCGCAGATAGCCCTTAAACGGCTCAATCTCCCAGATTGAGGATTTTCCTTGAATGGTCGCCGAGAGGCGCTCCAGCCCGGCTCCTGTATCTAGACCCACCTGTTTGAGAGGAACTAGGTTAGCATCCGCATCGCGATGATATTGGTTAAAGACTAGGTTCCAGACTTCAACTTGGTCAACAAAAATTTCAGTGGTCGGCCCGCAAGGAGAGTCGTTGTCCTTGAGCGACCAGAAATTCTCCTCTTCGCTACGGCGACTAACTTTAACGCCTAGCTTTTTCCAAATCTTTTCTGAATCGGTGTCGGGAGGTAGTTCTGAGGAGCCGGCAAACACGGTTACCTCAACCCTATCAGGGTTCACCTTAAGATGCTGACGCAGAAAGCCCCACGCCTCGTTGATCGCCCGCTCTTTCATCGCAACGACAGAACTTTCGCCAAACCGGAAATTGCCCAACATTTCAAATAATGTCAGATGAGTCGTGTCGCCAACCTCAGCGATGTCAGTTGTCCTAATAACTGGTTGAACATTAACCAGCGCTCTAGCGCTCGCCAAATCCGGATGAAGATAGAAATCTTTGAATTGCTGCATCCCGGCGGTAGTGAAGAGGACGCTTGGGTCCTCAGAAACTACTGGGGCACTTGGCGCTAACTGGTAACCAAGCTTTTTGAAATAATCCAAAAATGATTGTCGCAGCTGGCCCACGTCCATTAGTTTCCGGGCAAAAAGGAGCGCCAAAGATTATTCAAATCAAGCTGGTTACCGGTTTGAGCTTCCCCGCTAGCTGAGGTGTCGTCTTGCTCGCTCGGTAGATCCGCCGAGGTGAAAAGCAAGTTTTGCCAAAAATCAAGAATCGGAATTGAGCCGATCAAGCCCACAGCGCCTTGCTGTCCAGTTGACAGATCGGGCAATTCAGCCCTATCCCACCACCGGCCGTAGATCCTGTCATAAATTCCTTCAACAGCAATAATTTTATTAGCGTAAGCTACCGTGCCAGAAACAGGGAAGCCGCGCCTATAGGCGTTCACCGCGCCCCCGCCGCCGTTGTAGGCGATTAAAGCCAAGCGCTTATCTCCGTAACGATTAATCGCATCACTTATATAGTAGGAGCCGAAACGGATTGCTAGATCAGCATTGCTCTTTAGGTCGCTTGGGGTAAAGGGTTCGACACCTAAGCGCTGGGCAACTGCGCGGGCAGTCGAGGGTATAAATTGCGTCAGGCCAACCGCCCCCGCGGAAGACTGGGCGTTCGGTTTCCAAGTACTCTCAGTGTAGATAAGAGCAGCCATAAAGTTCGGGCTCAGGCCATACTCCAGCGACCAACGCTCCAATGATTCCTGATATTTTTGCGGCAGGGGATAGGCAATGCTGGCAAAAAGAGCCGGCCCGATAAGAATTACCAAAAGCACTACTCCCAGCAGGGCAAAGATCGCAAACAGCCAAGCTTTGGTTTTAATCATGGGAAAAGTGTATCAGAGCTGGGCTTCTGTTGTCGATGCAATCGGTGCGCGGGAGAGGAGTTGAACCTCCACGCTCTTGCGAGCACAGCCACCTCAAGGCTGCGTGTCTACCGTTCCACCACCCGCGCAAGCCCGTGCCGGAGAGAGGAGTTGAACCTCCACGCTCTTGCGAGCACTGGAACCTGAATCCAGCGTGTCTACCGTTCCACCACTCCGGCTAGCGTTCTTGGCAATTTTAGCAGATAAGCCGCTACATTTGTGCTATCTGACGGACCACCTTGATGCTGTGTGAAATCTATCCGTGGCCGTAACGGCAGAAAACGGCGCGATAAAGCGAACGTTGTCAGAAACAAAATAATCAACTGTTTCCTGTCGTAAAATGATGCCCGCTCCCTCCGAGTGGACGAGCTCGTGAAGTAGCTTGACCTGCTCTCGACGCTCCTTAAGGTTTAGCGTTGATCTAATTGCCATCAACGTTTCATCGATACGCGAGCTTTTTATGCCTGAGAGGTTGTTCCCCGGCGGCCGCAACTGGGATGAGTGCCAAATATAGAACGGGTCAAGTTCAACCCCATAATCTAAGCCAACTACTAGTGCTTGAAAATTCCGGCTAGGCCCTATATCCAATAAAATTTCGTCTTTGGTTTTAAGATCAACCGTGATATCTGCTCCTAGCGATCGCCAACGGGCGGCTATCTCCTCGGCTAACGAACGTTGCGGCTCTTGGTCGGGAACGGTTAAAGTCATGCTTAGGCCGCTTAACGAACCCTCGTTAATGATTGCCTGCCGAGTAGCGCCGTCTCGTAAGGGGGCGCGATTGATATTAAAAACCACGGCGAAATAGCGATTAAGACCAAGCGGGTGAAACTCGTAATGATCAGGAGTTTCAAGAAGAGAGCTGGCAACCGCCCCATCCAATCGGCGACGCTCAAGCGCTTCAGAGAGCTGGGCTTCAGAGTCGTAATTGTGAATTATGATCTTATTAATGTAAGCGGCCGCGGCATTTTCCCGCGTGTTACGAGTAAAAATAGACGTCCCGTTACTGGATTTACTTAGCTTATACGGCCCGTAGTTAAACATCGGCTGCGTTAAAATTAGCGGCAAACTCGGATTAGTCTCCGACAGTTTAACTGCCACCGCGCCACCTTCTAACCCAATCACGGCAGCGCCGAGTATATCCGACTGAATCTCAAGCTGGCTAACAATTTCCTCGGCGTCAATGCCGTCTTTAAGCTCAAAGGTAAATTCCGTAGCCTCGTCGTTGCGCTGCCAATTATTCACCAACAAATTCTCTAACTCCCCCTGCTCATTAAGACTAAAAAGTCCCGCCTTAGTCAGCTTGGTGGCGATCGAATTTAACTCTTGCTGGGAGCCGACTATCCCCTCGACGTAGCTTCCACCGGAAGTAGGTCCGTCTGTTTGGGCTGAACTGTATTGGCGATACCAAATTGTGCCCGAGATAATTATGACCACTGACAACCCGGCCAATAAAATATTCTCATAAGTAGAGACAAACTTACCCAATAAACGCCAAAGATTACCAAGAAACTGAGCCATTTGGATTGGTTAGAGATAAAGACGGGCGATGGCAAGAACAAGAAAGATTGCTGCCATTAACACCGTGAAGCGAAAAAAAGTCTGCTCAAGGCCGCGCCGACTGCGATAGGAACCGCCCTCGCCGCCGAAAGCTCCACCTAAGCCCGTGCCCCGATGTTGAAGAAGGATCGAGACGATTAACAGAATGCTCGAAACAATCAGGCCAACTTGCAAAAAATTTGCCATGTAACGGTAATGCTAAGCGTTCCGGCGGATTTAGTCAACAGGTTAACGCACGAATCCTAAGATTCGGCTTTAAAACCCTCAGTCAGTTGAGGCCAGGATGGGATTTGCACCCACGTAAAAAGGTTTTGCAGACCTTTCCCTAACTGCTCGGGCACCTGGCCGACAGGAACATTTTATCTTAACCAGTTGGAAAAATCACTTGTATTTAATAAGATTTCCTAACATGGATGAAGCAACCATTGAAGCATATAACTCACAAGCTAAGCGCTACGATGAGGAAACGAGAGATTTTTGGGAGCAATTCCCTCGAGTGATAATTGATAAATTCACCGAGGAACTCGGCACAGCAAAAATACTGGATATCGACTGTGGTCCATGTGGAGATGCTGTGATATTTCGCGATCTTGGACTAGAGGTAGTCTGTCTTGATGCGTCTAGGAAGATGGTGGAGATGGCTCGGGACAAGGGGTTTGAAGCATTTGAGGCAGATCTACTCTCATTGCCTTTTCATGACGCAGCTATAATGGCGTTTGGGCCTACACCTCTCTCCTCCACATCCCAAAAGAAGAGATCCACTAAGCATTGACTGAAGTCAGACGCGTCCTTCAGCCAAAAGGCATTTTTGGTTTAGGAATGATAGAAGGCGACACCGAAGAATATCGCATTTCTACCAAAGTTCAGAAACCGCGGCTGTTCGCGTACTATAGACATTCCGAATTAAAACGAATTCTAGAGAAGGATGGCTTTGAAGTATTTTACTTTGAAACCTTTAAGCCGGGGTCCCGTAACTACTTACATTACTTAACAAGAAAAGCTGATTAAGCTGAGCGGTAGACCGGTCTCGAACCGGCGACCTTGTCCTTGGCAAGGACACGCTCTACCAACTGAGCTACTACCGCAAGGCCTAGTCTTATAAGATTTCGCTGAAATAATTCTAACGAGAATCGCTAGTTGTGTAAAGGAGAAAATCGGCTAAGATAACAGGCGTATGGCCAAAAAAGACAAAAAGAAACTTCGGCTACTTTTACAAAAGCGGCAAAGATTAGCCGCCATCTCGGCGGGCAAGACCACCCCAGCCAATCTCCCGGCGCCCGAAGCTCTACCGGAGTTACCTACGGCAAAAACAAAGCTCATCGAGAAAACAGCGGCGACAACCGTGAAACAATCTACACTAGCCGAAATTTCCCCAGAGCTCAGACGAAACACCATCAGCACAGTAATAATCGGTTTGATATTCGTCTTGGCGCTGGTTGTTCAAGCTAAGACTCAGCTCTTTGAAGAATTTGGCAGTTGGCTCTATCAATTTTTAAGATTGAGTCGCTAACTGACGGTACTGCAGCGCCTCAGCCAAATCTGTTGCCTCGATAATTTCGTGGTGGTTTAGATCAGCTATCGTTCGAGCGACTTTCAGGGCTTTATGGTAACCTCGGCCAGTGAGAGCAAAACGCTTCGCTGCCGCTTCCAGCATCTTTTCGGCAGCATTATCCAAAACACAAATTTCACTAAGACGCGACCCTCCAAGTAGCGAGTTGAGCAGGCCGTCGTTTCGAGCTAACTGAACTCGGCGAGTTTGGGTAATCAAAGATCTTAGCCGATTGAGCTCCTCAACGTCGCGTTTGGGCCGTCTTAATTCGTTAATCTCAACCGGCGGTACTTGTAGGGCGATATCTATTCTGTCGAGAATCGGGCCGCTTATCCGTTTACGGTAGCGATTTATTTCGTGGGCGCTGCACCGGCACGGACGAAGATCGCTGCCGTACCAGCCGCACGGGCAGGGATTCATCGTCGCTACCAATAAAAAATCAGCTGGAAAAACCGCCGAACGGTGGACTCGCGAGACCTGCACGCGGCCATCTTCGAGCGGCTGGCGCAGGACCTCTAAAACTAACCGATTAAATTCCGGCAGCTCATCCATAAATAATACTCCTCGGTGAGCCAGCGAAATCTCGCCCGGTCGCGGCCAAGTGCCGCCACCAACAATTGCCACGTGAGAGGCACTATGGTGCGGATGGCGAAATGGGGGCCGGAAACTGATTGCTGCTTGGGGGTCCAATTCCCCAGCAACACTATGAAGCTTCACAACCTCAATAACTTCGTTTTTGCTTAAGTCAGGCATTAAAGCCCTAATTCCCTTAGCCAGTAAGCTTTTACCAGCGCCGGGAGGGCCTTCGAGGATTAAATTATGACCGCCAGCCACCGCTACGGCCGCTGCCCGCTTAGCCGTTAACTGACCTTGTATCTGCAGCCAATCCTCTGCTGTTTGGTCGGCTTTAGTCTTAAGACGAACCTGAGTCTTAGAGATATTACGGGCACCTTTTGTAAAATCAACCACCTCCTCAAGAGAGGATAGCCCAATTACCTTAATACCCTCTAGTAGGGTCGTCTCAGCAAAATTTTCTTGCGGTACTATCACCTGACGAAAACCCTTCGTCTTGGCCCACTCAACCATCACCAAAGCCCCCCTTATCGGTTGAAGCTTACCATCCAAAGAGAGCCCGCCAAGAAATAGCGTGTCTTTAGGCAAGGATAACTCCTTAATCTGCCTATCCGCCGCCAGCACCCCAAGGGCAATAGCTAAATCGAAGTGGACGCCAATTTTTTTCAGTTCCGAAGGGGCAAGGTGGACGGTAATTCGCGAGATGGGAAAAGAGAAACCAGAGTGCCTTAAGGCGCTACGGATGCGCTCTCGGGACTCCTCCACAGCTTTGTCAGCCAAGCCAACTATGACAAATCCCGGTAGCCCACTGGCAACGTCAACCTCAACGTCAACTTCATAGGCATTAACGCCATCAACTACGGCCGACGGTAGCTTGGCCAAAGCCATTTTACGGCCCCAAAACAACAACAAAGAATCCGGCAAGGCAGATTGCGATTACACCCCAGCCCATTGCCACCAGCGAAGTTCGCCGGCCCATTACAGCTAGAGCGGTCCCTGCCAAATAGCAAGCAACTAGCAGAATTAGAGTTAGAAAACTTAGAGAGCCTCCCGGCAAAACTTGATCAGTAGAGGCCTCCAAAGTTAACAAATCACCCTCCATCTGTCGCCAACTGGCGTTCACCAAGACGATTAAGCCAACTACCAATACGCTGGCGATAGTCACCTGAGTGCGCCCTGCGGCCACTTGATGAGCTGTCGAATGATTTTGATGTTTGCTAATGGCGGCCAACTGCCCCTTCGGATAAAAACTGCCGCTGCAATCAGTGCAGTGCCAATAGCGTATTCCCGCTGGCAGGTCGTCACTATCCACCTCACTAAGTAATGAATTATCTAGCGGACAGACAAGATCGTGATGCGCCAAAGAATAGTTAGCAGCGGCCGTGTCGAACTCCCGCACCGATTCACCTGAGAGCGGCTCGGAGGGTTCCCTTTCTAGCCAGATTCCGGCACATTGACCGCACTGCCTAGCTAAGACGGATTCGGCGCTAGAAGTTTTTAAAACCACAGAGGTAAAATCACCCCCGCACATCGGGCATTTCATCCCAATCCCCTCCCATCCATTGTTCTCAATTTAACTCTTTTAGCTCAGGTTTCAAGAAGTTAAGGTCGCTGATTAAGAAAATTCCTAACAAAACGCTCGGCCTCGGCGGTTGAGTTGACCGGCAACGGTTGACCGTGATGTCGCCACCAAGTTATCTGCCGTCGGATATAACCGCGACCAGCGCGGCTCAGCCCCGCGATCGCCGCGGCACGATCGAGTTGGCCTAAAACAAACAGCGTTCCGAAACGATAATCCAGCCCTAAAGAAAGAAGCCACTCTGGCGTCACTCCAGCTTTAACTAATCGGGAAATTTCTTCAGCTAATGCGTCAAAAATTTCTTCGTAGCGTTTGTCGAGCCGCTGATACAGCTGTTGGCGATCAACGTGCCTGTAGAGAATCAGTGATTCAAACGAAACCCTTTTCTTCAATTTTGCGAAGCGCCCTTGACCCGGAGCGTAACCTTCCGTTAGGGCGCTAACGTACAAGCCGGTACCGCCAACTACAATCGGCAGTTTACCTTGACGGAAGATTTCTTCCACTAGCTTCTCCGCGCCGCTTAGCCAAGCGGCTAAACTAAAGCGTTCCATCGGTTCAACCACATCAACCATTAGCTGGCTAACGCCGTTAATTACTCTGGCTCTGTGAGTCTGCCACTGGCCGGGTTTTCCTTCTTTGTTTGAGCCGACATCAAGCCCGCGATAGACCTGTCGTGAGTCGGCCGAGATAATAACCCCGTCAAAGGTTCTAGCCAAACTTACCCCCAAACTTGTTTTACCCGACCCGGTTGGGCCAACCACGGCGATTAACTTGCGCATTTACCTTCAGAATAATATCTTATATTCTCACTACAGTAATGTTGCAGTTAAAGAATATATCCAAATCCTTTGACACCAGAGGCAAAGCGGTTCAAAATCTTAATCTCAAAGTGCCAAAAGGCACCGCGTTTGGGTTCCTCGGCCCCAACGGCGCCGGCAAAACAACGACCGTCAAGATGATGGTTGGCCTTCTTTTTCCCGACTCAGGGGAAATTACCATCGGGGGCTATCCGGGCGGTTCAATCGCCGCCAAAAGAATCACCGGCTTTATGAGCGAAAACCCTCAATTTTATTCCCACCTTAAGGCAGTTGAAGTTATCGAGTTAGTAGGCGAACTGTTCGGCTATACCCAAACAAAAACCAAACGAATTGCCCCCAAACTACTGGAAAAAGTAGGTCTTGCTCGTGAAAGCCAAACCCCGGTCAGAAAATTTTCCAAAGGTATGATTCAGCGACTGGCCTTTGCCAGCGCGTTGGTTAACTCACCAGATCTGCTTATCCTCGATGAGCCGCTTGATGGTTTGGACCCCATCGGTCGGCTAGACTTCAAACGACTTCTTCTGGAACTAAAGAAAAAAGGGACAACAATTTTCCTTAGTTCGCACATCCTCTCCGACGTCGAGGAGCTTTGTGACCGAGTGGCAATCATCAATCGCGGACAGGTTAAAGCCGAAGGAGAACCGAAAACGCTAAGACAACGAGGCGAAAAAACCCTTGAAGAGGCATTTGTTAGGATTGTCAGGCAATGAAACAAGTTATCAGCGCCATCGCACTTAACACCTTCCGCGAAACGATGCGCGACAGGTTACTCTATTCTTTAGTTGCTTTTGCTGTCTTGGTAATCGCCACTACTTTGCTGGCCGGCTCAGTCTCGCTCGGCCAAGATTTAAGAGTGGTGCAGAACTTTGGTTTGACGGCGATACTTGTTTTTCAGGTAGTAATTACACTGCTGGCCGGTACTCAACTGGTGTGGCGAGAAGTAGAACGCAAGACTGTCTATACGGTCCTGAGCAAGCCGATTACCAGAGAACAGTTTTATATAGGCAAGTTCATCGGTCTTTGCCAAACCCTGTTGGTTACAGGACTAATAATGGGGGCTATCTTGGCCGCGTTAGTCATGTTTAAGGGTGGGGCAATTACCTTAGCGCTAGTTTTGGCAGTCCTATTTATTATTTTGGAGTCGTGGCTACTGAGCGCTCTAGGTATGCTGTTTGCCGGATTTACCGGATCGATAGCCAGTTCCGTTTATACTTTCGCTCTAGCGCTGATCGGTCATGCTTCAACTACAATCTGGCTGATGACCCAAAAAGCTCAGGGCTTGGTAAAAATTGCTCTCCAGCTTGTCTATTACGTCTTCCCCAACCTTGAGAAATTTAACCTTAGAAACGACGTGGTTTTTAACCTTCAGCCGGACGCAATCCAAATCGGCAGCGCCCTGCTCTATTTTGCCGCCTATACAGTGGCACTTCTGCTGGCCGGGTTGGCCGTATTTAAAAGGCATGAATTTTAAGCTTAGCGACTCGACGCTTCGCTTAACGGTGGCTTTTTTAGCCGCCGCCACTTTGGCTTATGTAGCTCAACTCCATTACGATCTCTGGAGGAGGTGGGGAAGCCCGAAACTCAACGTCAGCTACAACGAGTTTATAGAACCGCAGCCGATCTCAGCCGAATCAGCCAAACTGGTTAACTTCGGCGCCAGAGAGGCCTTGGCCGACTGGTATTGGCTGAGCTTAATTCAGTACTACGGTGGGGGCGAGCCGTACGGTCGCTACCGCAAGTTGCCGGAGCTGTTCAATCTAGTGACAGAACTCTCGCCGAAGTTTCTGCAGGCCTATCAAACCGGGCTGATAATTCTGCCCGGCGAGGGTTTCGTCGACGAAGCGATCGCCCTAGGCGAAAAGGGCAAGAAGAACCTAGCAGAGAGCTGGGAGATACCGTATTACACTGGGTTGGCTTATCACATCTATAAAAAAGACTACATCGCAGCGGCCAAAGAGTTTGAATTGGCCGCTGCTAAAGAAGATGCGCCGCCGATTGCCCGATATTTTGTCGGCATTTATTACAATCTGGGCAACCAAAGGCAATTGGCTTATGAAATCTTCCGAACTGTTGCCGCGACTACCGATTCAGATTTTATTAGGGAGCGCTCGCAAAAATATATCCAGCACCTCGAGATAGTCTTCTACTTGGAAGACGCTGTGGCCAAATACAAAGAGCAATTTGCTCGCGCGCCCGAGAGTCTAGAGCAACTCGTTCAAGCCAACATCATCAACGAAATACCGGCTAGCCCGCTAGCAATAACCCTAACAATTGATCCAAATACCGGCGAAGTCAAAGAAACCAAGTCGTAGCGCTATTACGGCGCCGAGCTGACAAAGGCCTGCCAAATCAGGGCAGCCAGTTTTTTATGGTCGTGGTGCAGCGGCTCGTTTTCGTCAATAATATCTCCTGAAATAACCGGTACTCCGGCAATATCTTTCGCGGAGGTGGTAATGTTCGTAACGCTACCAAGCCGCCCCTCTTGAGCTGATTTTTTGATGACCTTATCGTTGACAACGACCAAATCAAGCTCTGTTTCGCCCAAATGTTTCTTTAGCTCTTCAACGTGTTTCTCAACGCTAAAACGCTCAGTTTCTCCCCGCTCAGTCGAAACATTGGCAATGTAAATTTTTCGAGCCCTAGAATCCTCCAGCGCCTTTCTAATGCCGTCGATAAGAAGGTTGGGGATAATACTGGTGTAAAGACTACCCGGACCGATAATTATCAAATCAGCGTTCTGGATAAAGTGCACAGCCGTTGGGTTAGCGGCGGCTTGTGGCGGTAATAAATTGACGTAATTTATACCGAAACGATGACCTAATACCGGTATATCAACCTCTCCCAGCGCCATCTGGCCGTTGCCAAGCTCGGCGACGATACTAACGTGGTCGTAAGTTGAAGGCAACACTTCGCCTTTAATAGAGAGAATTTTGCTGGAAGCTTCAATTGCCGATTCGAAATCCCCAGTAATATCGGCCAAGGCCAACAGCAACAAGTTGCCGAGTGAGTGGCCGCTAATACCCCGACCCCTTTTGAAGCGGTATTCAAAAAGTTTAGTCAGCAAAGTTTCGTGGCTGGAAAGGGCGGCCAAACATTTGCGTACATCCCCGGGCGGCAGTGTGCCTAACTCTCGGCTCAGCCGCCCGGAGGAGGCGCCGTTGTCCGTCATCGTCACGATTCCGGAAAGACTAGTCGGGTAATATTTAAGACCTCGCAACACCGTAGCCAATCCTGTCCCCCCGCCAATGGCGACAATTTTGGGGAGTTTGCTCATGGAATAAGCGGATACAGATAATCGTTAGCTGGTTTCTCATAAGCCCAGCTTTCCAAGGCAAACTTGGCGCTGGTTTGGCTGGCTCTAGTGCCGAGCATCGAACGAACTTTAACTTCAAATATCCCTAAATGCCGAAAATCGCTTAGCTTAAAACGATATTGGTACCGACCAACCTCATCGGCCTCGGCGCGATGGGTGTGGGGACTGTTGACCTGACCGTCAGGATAGACCACGACAATATCAAGCTGGGCATGCGGCACGGTGCTGATTCTAATCTCTTGGCTCTGGCCAAGTTTGACCACATCGCGGCCAAGCTCTAACGACAGGGAAAGCTGGCTGTCTCCCGCCACTACAGTAGGTGAAGTTAAAACCTCCTGACCGATGGCAATAGGTTGCTGATAGTGCGCAACCTGACGATTCCAACCAATCGCCACCGCGGTGGAAAAAACTACCAGTACTGTGAAGATGGTGTTCCTTACAACCTTGCCCATTTCTTGCATTGTAGCAGTCAGATTTTTCAATAGAAGCGTCACTTTTCAGCGCCAGGAAAAATGTTTATGCTGGGTTTTCATGGAGGAAAAGACAGATATTGCCATCATTGGTTCAGGTATGGCGGGATTAAGCGCCGCCCTCTACGGCGCCAGATACGAGTTAAAAACGGTTGTCATCGGCGCTGAGCTAGGCGGGGCAACCTCGACAGCGTGGACAGTGGAAAACTATCCCGGGTTTAAGAAAATTGACGGCTACGATCTGATTATGAAAGTTAAAGAGCAGGTCGAGGGGCTCGGCACCAAGATACTCACCGACAAAGTTACGGCTATCAATAAAAAAGATAACGGTTTTGCTCTTGAGCTTTCCTCAGGCGAGGTTGTTTGGGGTAAAACTATTATCTTTGCCCACGGATCCGCTCGACGTAAACTTGGTCTCCCAAAAGAAGATGACTTTGCCAAAGGCAGGGGGGTCCATTACTGCACCACCTGTGATGGGCCGCTCTATAAAGGCAAGACAATCGGTATTGTTGGCGGCGGCGACGCTTCAGTGAAGGGCGCCAACCTTGCCGTCCAGTACGCCGACAAGATTTACCTTATTGTTAGGGGTACGGAGCTCAAAGCCGAACCTATCAACTACGAACGGCTTAAACCGCACTTCAAAGAGAAAGTGGAAGTACTATTTAACACAGAGGTAAAAGAACTCCTTGGCAGCGATCGGCTAACAGGGGTTAAGCTCTCAACCGGCAAAGACTTGGAGCTTGACGGGTTGTTTGTTGAGATCGGCGCTGTGCCCCAGATGGAAATTGCCAAGCAGATCGGCGTTCAGTTGGATACGCACGGCTATATCGCCGTCGACAATATGATGGAAACCAACGTCCCCGGCGTGTTCGCCGCTGGCGACGCAACAAACTTTTTCGGCCACTTCAAGCAAGACATCACGGCGGCGGCTATGGGTTCAGTCGCGGCCACTTCGGCGTTTACTTATCTGCAAAAAGCGCCGCATGTGCAATCAGCCAAAGCCGCGCCGGCTTCAGCTGGCGCGAAGTAGACAGAAGAGTAGGCCTGGCGGGGATCGAACCCGCGACACAGAGCTTAAAAGGCTCCTGCTCTACCACTGAGCTACAGGCCTAAGTCGGGCAACCAAGCGAAACTGCTAATATTTTACTTTACAGGGCGGCTCTTATCAATTTGCCACGACAACTTTATTGCGCCCTGACTCTTTGGCCTGATAAAGCGCTTCATCGGCCAACTTAGTTAGTTCTTCCAGAGTCATCCCATTTTTTAGCTCGGCCACGCCAAAACTGGCGGTAACATTGATGGCCTTATCACCAACAATAATCCCAGTTTGGCTGATTTTCTGTCGAAGCGATTCGGCAATGTTTTTAGCGTCCCGCGAGTCGGCGCCCACCAAACCAACCATCAGCTCCTCACCGCCCCAGCGGCCAACTATATCAAGGCCGCGGACGCTCTCTCGCAAAATGCGGGCAACTTTCCTTAACACCTGATCACCAGCTAAGTGGCCGTGGGTGTCGTTAACCCGCTTGAAGTGGTCAATATCAATTAAGATTAAGCAAAAATTTCGGATGATAACGTTTCGGCGGCGTTCCGGATTTTCTAACTGAAAAAGTACCTCCTTAGTCACCGGCATGATCGACTGTACTAAACCGCGGCGATTGAGAATTTTGGTTAGCTCATCAGTCATCAGCTCTTGGCGTAGTCTACTGATTGTGGCTTCAAGCTCGCTGATTCTCTTCTCTAAGCTCATGTGGACAGTTTACCTAAAGGACACGACAATCGGTATCCTTGATTGTCGCCGATTCTCTTGTTATGATTGTTAATCCCCGAGGAGGCGCCGGGCGCGTCTTCGGGAGTACAAAGCATGGAGGAGAAATGAATAGAAAGTTGAAGAATCAGTCGTTGCCGGCAGGGAGAAATCTGAACCCCGCCGCTAGAGCGATCATCAGGGCGGCAAGAAGAACCTTCGCCAACAAACGCAGGTCAAGGCAAAAACCGGCCAGCGGCTGATCCAGCATCTCTACCGAGCCGGGCGCAAGCCCGGCTCAATCCTTTTTAGTAATCGGAGCTGCGACGGCGGCCGCCTAAGCCGCCCGTAATAACGAGCGCGATTAGCGGAGCAATCGTCCACCACATCTCGCGGCTGATAAATACTTGGGCAACCCGAGACTGTTCAGCAAATTGGGCTCGAGCGGCCTCATCCATAAAAGAAAATATCGCCGTTAAGATTAAGGCGGAATTCAAAAAGCTAAAAAGAGCCAACTCAAAAGCGCTCAAATGTCCGGCGCCGCCGGTGCTGCCCCGACCAATTCCTGATCGCATCGAGACAAGCACTGTTGTCAGCACAAACAGGCCCGCTTGTATCGTGAACGGGCTGGCGTTAGCTTTAACGAAAATCTGGTCGCCGATAGTCCGATCGCCTTGGAAAAAATCCAGCGCCGGGCCGCCAAGAACGCTGGCAACAACAATACCGGCATAAATGGACAACAACGTTACCACCACCTTGTCTCTCTGCAGCACAAAAGAGTAACCGACACTAACGATAAAAAAGATGATTAGAAACAGGTCCCAGCTTGGCGTTGAAATTTTTGCACCTCCCAAACCAGTATCTAAAGAAGATTGTTTGGTGTCAAACATATACTCATTTAAGCCGCCGGAGCGCAAGGCGAAGACCAGCCGATACCTGATCAGCTGGTCTGTTGTAGTTTCTGAGTCGACTCTTCCAGAACTTGGCTTAGTTTATTCTTGATCCGGAAGAATCAAACCTTTTTCCTCGAGAAATTCAAACGGATCCCCCTTGCCAACCTCATACAAAGCGGTAACCGCAAGACCGGTTGCCTCAGCGATATCGGCGGACTCGCCAATGGCTTCCAATGTGTTCTCGTCTAAGACACCCTTGCAGGCCTCTACCACATCGCCCGGGCTAGGTTCCTTCTCGCCCTCTTCTGGGTCATTCCCCATCTCCTCAGGAGACGGGCCAAGTATCTCGTTCATCAGTTGCCCCCTTAACAACACCACTTGTATCAAATAGTCTCGCGCCAAGCAACAACCTCATTGTCCCGCCATATCACAAAATTGTTATACGGCGTTTAGGTTAGATTTTTTAACTGCTCGTATAGCTCACGCTGTTCTCTTGATAGACGTTTAGGTATTTCAATATGGATCGCCACAATCAAATCACCGCGGCGCTCTGCCGATCGGCGGAGCGGTTGGCCTTTGCCGCGCAGGCGAAACGATGTTCCCTCTTGGGTGCCCGGCGGAATCACCAGCTCTATCTGGTCGCCAAATTGAGTCTTAAAAGCCACCCTGTCTCCAAGGACCGCTTGAGGGATACTAATATCCAGTCTCACCTGAACCTGTGAAAAGGCCGACTCAAACAAATCCTCAAAAATGGACCCAAAGCCGCCAAAGCCGCTGCCGCCAACGTTTACTCTAAAACCGCCTAGATCAAAATCATCAAAGCCGCCGGCGCGAGAGTGTCCACCGGCAGCGGCATGCCCGAACTGATCATATTCAGCCCTCCTTTTAGCATCACCTAAAACTTGGTAGGCCTCGTTAACTTCCTTGAACTTCTCCGCGTCACCGCCTTTGTCAGGATGCAGTTTGTGCGCTTTAGCGCGGTAGGCCTTTTTGATCTCCTCTTGGCTAGCAGTTCGGCTTACACCTAAAACTTCATATAAATCCCGTGGCATTTACGGGTTATTTTAACAAAAATATGTAAAGTTTGCTTGACATACCTAGGGATTGGGATGGGGCAAGGCGCTCAAATAAAAAACGGCTCGTGGAGCCGCTGGAAGATATTGGTGGCCTCAACCAGATTTGAACTGGCGTTTCTTGGCTGAGAACCAAGCGTCCTAACCAGACTAGACGATGAGGCCACCTAAGTGGTGGCGTAGGCGACGGGATTTGAACCCGCGATCTCCGGCTGGACAGGCCGGCGCTTTAGGCCGACTAAGCTACGCCTACGCTTAAGGTGCGAGTCAACCCCCGACCGGAATCGAACCGGCGTTGTTTGGCTGAAAACCAAAAGTCCTGCCATTAGACGACGGGGGCTCTTAGCTTAAGGATGCTACCATTTTGTCCTCACCAAGTCAAGATATATCGGCTAGCAAATCAGCTGAGGTCCATCTTTAATGCCGCTTAGAAACTCGCCCAAGAACCCATATCACAATATTGTGATAAAAGACTAGCCAACGGCACGCTGGGGAATATGTGAAAGGCGGTGGGGAAACCCACCGCCTCCTAAAGGGGACCAGTCACCAGTCTCAAGGATTACTCGCGGCAGAAGACAAGGCGATAGTCGCCTAGCCATAAGTCGTCCGGTTGGGCGCCGCAGATCCCGATCTCCAGATGCGTGATCAGGTGTGGGGTGACCGAGTGTACCACGGAGTGTCCAGGGGCTCTGGGGTGCTCCATCGAAGGAAGAGGATTAGCAGTCCGCCGTCAGCACCCACCAACGGCTCCGCGACTACAATCAAAAGACGGTTCCCTGATGGAAATGGGTCAGACCGGCCAATCTGCAACGCAGTTTCGTGCGGACAAATACCGAAACCGTGTTTGTCTAGCTCAGCGTAGACGTCCCTGACCTTAGCGCCGTCGGGGAAACCCAACTCGGCGACCGTTGCCGTGAACGGCTTGATCTCACGCTCCTGCGTTTCGAGGGTGAATTTCTCGTTCTCAATCACTGGCTTAGTAAAATAGGGATCTCGATTTTCACATGTTCGCAGGCAAGGACAGCCTTGATCAGATCCTCCTTGGTCTGGTGAGTCCCGACTGTGACAGTTCGAAACGGCCGAACTACCTGCGGCGGTTTGTTCTTGCTGAACTTTGCCGGATCCTCAAATTTTACCGTGCACTTTTGGCAGTGGTATCCGACGATCCGCCTAAACTCACGCCGAGGTGAGCCTGCATCGTTACCGGGACCGTCAATGATGTAAGGGGTTTCCGGCTTCAGGATCGAGTCCGAATCACCTTTCTTCTTTTGGTTCCTCGGGCTTTTCTTCCTCTTTCGCCGAGGCTTCGTCGGACGAGTACATCGCGGTGCCGATTTTTTGAATAACTTCGCTTAATTTGTCGGCCTCGGTTTTGATTTTGTCTTTGTCGTCCTGATGGATGACGCCTCTGACGGCGGTGATGGCGTCTTCAACCTCTCGCTTCATATCCGGCTTCACCTTATCGCCGGCGTCTTTCAGCGTTTTTTCAGCCATATGAACCAAGTTCTCGGCCTTGTTGCGCTCTTCGACGAGCTCTTTTTTCTTAGCATCCTCGGCGGCATGCGATTCGGCCTCGGCTTTCATCTTTTCTACCTCTTCCTCTGAGAGGCCACTCGAGGCGGTGATGGTGATTCTCTGCTCTTTATTGGTGGCTTTGTCTTTAGCAGAGACATTTAGGATACCGTTGGCGTCGATATCGAAAGTAACCTCAACCTGCGGCACGCCGCGAGGCGCCGGCGGGATACCGTCTAGAATGAAGCGGCCAAGCGTGCGGTTGTCAGAGGCCATCGGCCGCTCGCCTTGAAGAACGTGAACCTCAACTGAGGTTTGGTTATCGGCGGCGGTGGAGAAAGTCTCGGACTTAGAAGTTGGAATAGTGGTATTGCGCGGAATCAGCGGTGTCATTACCCCACCCAGAGTCTCTAAGCCAAGCGTCAGCGGCGTTACATCAAGCAGTAAGATATCTTTGACTTCGCCGGAAAGGACGCCGGCTTGCAGCGCGGCGCCGAGGGCAACCGCTTCGTCGGGGTTAACGCCCTTTGATGGTTCTTTGCCGAAAACCTCTTTAACAGTCTGCTGAATCAGCGGCATTCGAGTCATTCCGCCAACCAGAATTACTTCGTCAATGTCGTTTTTAGAGAGCTTGGCGTCTTTAAGAGCCGCCTCACAAATTGGGGCAGTTTTCTTAATTAGATCGCCAACTAAGTTCTCGAGTTTGGCTCGGCTGAGAGCCATCTGCAGGTTCTTCGGCCCGTCAGCATCAGCGGTGATAAAAGGCAGGTTTATTTCAGTTTCCTGAGTGGTGGAGAGCTCAATTTTGGCTTTTTCAGATGCCTCTTTAACCCGCTGCATCGCCATGGCATCGCCCCTGAGGTCAACTCCCTCCTTGCTCTTGAACTCCTCAACTACCCAATCCATAATCTTCAAGTCAACATCGTCGCCGCCCAGATGAGTATCGCCGTTGGTTGAGAGCACTTCAAAGCTAGCTTCACCTTCGGCTTCGCCCATCTCGATGATAGTGATATCGAAAGTACCGCCGCCGAAATCGTAGACAGCGATTTTTTGGTCTTTCTTCTCGTCCTTGCCTAGCCCGTAAGCCAGAGCGGCCGCGGTCGGCTCGTTGATAATGCGCTTAACGTCTAGTCCGGCGATTTTGCCGGCATCTTTAGTTGCCTGACGCTGAGAGTCGTTGAAATATGCTGGCACGGTAATGACGGCGCCGTCAACTTTTTCGCCAAGATAGCTCTCGGCATCGGCCTTGATTTTAGAGAGAATCATCGCCGATATTTCTTGGGGGGTGTACTCCTTTTCGCCCATAACAACTTTAACGCCCTCGCCACCGCCAGATGACGGTTTGACTATCTTATACGGCATCAGCTTGATGTCGCGCTGGACTTCTTCGTCCTCAAACTTGCGGCCGATTAGACGCTTGATTGAAAAGAGAGTGTTTTCAGGATTTGTTACCGCTTGGCGTTTAGCTAGTTGGCCGACCAATCGCTCACCTTTTTTATTGACGGCGACGATTGAGGGCACTAAGTTTCCGCCTTCGGCGGTGGGGATCATTTTGGCTTTGCCACCCTCCATAACGGCTGAAGCCGAGTTAGTCGTACCTAAATCAATACCAATTACTTTTCCCATATGGATAATGTAAAGTCTGCTTTACATTTTGTCAATCCCATTGTCCTTATCAAGTGAGGTAGCCATAGATGACTGACTGGCGTGGCTAGTCAGTCAGTAGGAAGGTATAGTAATGGTATGAAAAACTCTCTCGCGGTCGTTGCGTTAGTTTTGGCGGTCTTGTCGCTCATTTTAGCTATTGTTATTCAAGTAACCGCCGTCATAATAGACCCCTGGCTTGCGACTCTGTTTTCGGCAGCCGCGGTTGCCGTCGGCCTTGTAGCAGCAGCTACTGCGCCTAGGGTTTTAGCCGTTACTGCTGTGATCGCTGGGATACTGCTGACTTTTTGGAATTATGTGGTGATGGTCGGCGGACTCTAGCCCCTCGATACCCTGACCTTAGCTGGCTTGATAAGCTTGCCTTCAATCATCCAGCCGGATTCCACTTCAGAGATAATATAATCAGCGGGGACTTCTGAGTTGCTCTCAAAAGAAATTGCCTCGTGCAGATTGGGATCGAATTTAACTCCCTTTGTCTGGACGCGAGAGATGCCAATTCGCGAGAGCACCTCCTCCATCTGCTTTTCAATCATTGCCAAACCGGCAAAGTAGTTAGCCAGCCGTTTGAGGTCTTCGCCGGTGAGCTTCTTGGCATCTTCCAGCGGAACTGTCGGGGCGTGCGAGGCGAGCCGATAAAAGTTGTCAAAGACAGGCAAGAGCTTCTCTAACAGTTCAGCCGACAAGCGGTGAGCGATCATTTTTTCTCGCTCCAGCATGCGCTTGCGGAAATTGTCATATTCGGCCGCCAGACGCAAACGAGCTTCACGCTCGTCTTTTAGAAATTCCTCCAACTGTTTCCCTTTGGGCTTTTTTGACTCTGCTCTTTTAGGCATTTCAGAGGTATTCTAAGGTTAAACTAAGATGAAGTCTAGCTCTTAGCGAATGCAAGCGGCCCTAACTAATTCAGTTAAGTTTCTGATTTTTTGGGTGTTCTTGATAGTGGGTTTAGCGGTTGGTTCAAAAATTGACGTGCCAACGATAACTCTGGCGTGGCTAGGCGGATTGTGGCTAGTGATTTTTCTAAGCGATCAAGAAGATCGCCGCATCGAGCTAGTCTCAATAGCGCTTTTTGCCGGAACTGCCGGCGCCCTAATCTGGCAACTGACTGGTGGGGAAGTGTGGCTGCGTTTGTCTGGGCTCAGTTTTATTAGTGAGCGGCTCATTTCTTTGCGAGATCTGCTTATAGACCGGATTTTCCTGAGCTTGCCGGAGCCGCACGGCTCTCTTCTGGCTGGCATTTTATTTGGCAATCGGCTTAAGCTCGACAGAGAACTGCTGGAGACTTTTAGAATTGTTGGCCTGAGCCACCTGATTGCGGTTTCTGGATTTAATCTAACGATTTTAACCGCTAACGCTCAAACATTTTTCCGCGGCATTATCGGGCGAAATTCTCTGTGGCTCGGCTTGGTGATAATTTTCTTCTTTATTATCATTACCGGCGCCCCGGCTTCCATATTACGGGCTGGGGTAATGGCTAGCGTGGTAATAATCGCCCAAATCATCGGTCGGCCAAGTCAGTCGCTTAATCTTCTAATTCTGGCCTCTGGGGTGTTGGCGGTCTTTGAGCCGAAAATAATCTTTGATGTTGGTTTTCAGCTTTCGGTAGTCGCCACTTACGGGCTAATTAGCCTAGCGCCACTGATTGGCCAAGCCCTTCGCGGGGTGCCTGCTCCAAAGTCATTAAAAGGCATATTGGCCGAAACCCTGTCTGCCACCATTTTGACAGCCCCACTGATTATTCTTCATTTTGAGCGGCTAGCCCTTGTTTCGCCCCTGACGAACATGCTGGTTCTGCCGATTATACCGCTGCTGATGGCGCTTGGGCTCACGAGCGCCGCAGTATTGCTGATCAGCCCAGCCATAGGAGGACTGTTAGTCATGTTGACTTGGCCTCTGCTTAGCTGGGTGTTGCTTGTTGGCGACTGGTTCAGCCAGCTAGCGTGGAGCGCAACAGAAGCAAGTCTAAACCACTTTTTGATCGCGGCGATTATGGCGCTTATAGTTCTGGCGGTGGAATTTTTGGGGCGATTTGTTAAGCCGGGAGAGCTTGACTATTTAGACGAACTATTCCTGAGCACCGAGCCGAAACCATGAAGATTCCAATCAAGCTGACTCTTGTAATCGTTGCTTTGGCGGCGATTGTTATCGGTTTCTCCAGCTACCAAGCAGCTGAGCGGGGCGAGGCCGTCCATTTATGGTTTTTTGATATCGGCCAAGGCGACGCGGCTCTTTTTGATTTGCCTGATCAACAGCAGGTTCTGATTGATGGCGGCCCCAATGCTTCTATCGTTGCTCGTCTTGGCCGAGCTATGCCGTTAAGTGATAAAAATATAGAGCTGATAATCGTCACCCATAACGACGCCGACCATCTTAGCGGGATTCTGGAGGTCATCAAGCATTATCAGGTGGGAAAAATATGGGTAAACGGGGCGTCTCACACCACCCAGACTTACAAAAAATTTATGGAACTTGTTGATGAAAGGAATATCCCGCTGGAGACTGTTGTCGCCGGCGCCGTTGCCGAGTTTGGCCCCTTGAAGGGCATCGCAATCTTTCCCCTAAAGAGCGTTGCTGGGCAATTACCGCAAAGCCAAAACGATTTTTCAATTGTGACGCTCTGGCAATACAGTCGCTACAGCATTTTGCTAACCGGCGATATTGAGGTAGATCAGGAACGGGAGCTGCTCGAGCGAAATTTAATCCCCCAGACGACAATCCTTAAGATAGCCCATCACGGCTCTCAAACAAGTTCCTCAGTAGAGTTCCTGAAAGCCGCTCGCCCAGAGTTAGCGGTAATCTCTGCCGGTAGAAATAATCGTTACGGCCATCCTCACGCGGCAGTCTTGGAACGGTTGGCCGAGCTGAGCGTACCAGCTCTAAGGACGGATCAAGATCGTTCGATTAGATTTCAATTTTGGGCTGATTCTTACCGTTATCAAACAGGCCTTTAGCGTTCGGGTTTTGTGCGGTAAAATTAACTAATGGCAGGCCATTCAAAGTGGGCGCAGATCAAAAGGCAAAAAGGCGCCGCTGACAAAAAACGGGGGCAAGTATTCAGCAAGCTCGCCAACGCTATTAGTATTGCCGCTCGCGGTGGCGGCGATCCGGACACGAATTTCCAGCTGCGGATTGCTATAGAGCAGGCCAAAAAAGCTAACATGCCCAAAGAAAACATCCAGCGCGCCATCAGCCGCGCTTCAGGAGACTCTGGGGCAGAGAAACTTGAAGAGGTGTTATTTGAGGCCTACGGGCCCGGCACTAACGCTTATCTAATTGAAGCCGCCACCGACAACCGCAATCGTACGGTTAGCGCTATCCGCGCTACGCTAAGCAAACACGGCGGCAAACTCTCCGAAACCGGCTCGGTGAGTTATATGTTCAAAAAAACGGGAGTGATTATATTGGAAACCAACCAAGCAGAGGAAGCTGAGCTGGCAGCAATTGAAGCTGGGGCGGAAGATATCGAGAACGTTCAGGGGCAAATTATTGTTTATACGGACCCCAAAACCTTGGAACAAGTGCGCCAAAAGTTAACCGCTGAGGGGTTTCCGCCAACAGAAGTCTCTCTTGAGTTCCAGCCGACCACCACCGTCGCCATCACCGATCAGGCAGTTGCCAAGAAGGCATTAGCCCTTTCGGAAGCGCTGGAAGAGCTGGATGATGTTATTGGCGTTTCCAGCAACTTCGATATTCCTGAAGATTTGTTAGAGTGAGACGGTGATGGAGGGGAGAAGGATACTTGGCATTGACCCGGGTTCAGGCCGTCTTGGGCTGGGACTGATTGAAATAACCAACAGGCGACCAAAGTTAATTAATTTTGACTGCATTGAAACCACGCCCAACTCACCCGAACCCCAAAAACTGTCCTATATACATTACGAATTAGTCCAGCGGCTGAACCGGCTCAAGCCAGATCTTCTAGCCATTGAGATGATTTTTTTCGCCAACAACGCCAAAACAGCTTTCTCTGTTGGCCAAGCCCGAGGAGTAGTCTTGTTAGCGGCGGCGCAGGCCAATATTGAGGTGGCCGAGATCGCTCCTCTTAGACTGAAAAAGATTCTGCTGGGCAACGGCTCGGCTAAAAAGAAAGACGTCCAGCACTTCGTCAAAGACTATTTTCGCCTGACCGATATCCCGAAACCAGATGACGCCGCTGACGCTGTTGCTATCGCTCTCTCGCAAGCCATCATTTAAATAGGCTCAAAAGCTTGATTATCCCAGTATCGTTCACTAGAATAGGGTGGCCGTTACATGGTAACGGATATACCATTTAATCATCACCATGAACGAAGCTATCCAACTATCATCCCGATTAAAGGCGGCTGAGCCCAAAATCAGAGCGATTCATGTCTCAACCTATATCCCCAGAGAATGCGGCATCGCTACCTACACCAAGGACCTCACCAGCGCCATCAACATTCTTAATCCCAATTTTTTGGCTGATATTATCGCTATTGACGATACTACTCCCGGGAAGCGCCTGCCCAACTACCCATGGGAGGTGAAATATAAAATCGAGCAGGAAAATAAGGATTCTTGGCTTGCGGCAGCCGAATATATTAATCAGTCGGGCACCGATGTGGTTAATGTTCAGCACGAGTTTGGCATTTGCGGCGGCAATATGGGCGAATATTGCCTTGATTTGCTCAAAGCAATTAAAAAACCGGTCGTCATAACTTTACACACCGTTTTGCCTCAACCCGGTCAGCCAATGAAAAAGCTAATCAAGAAGATGGCCCACGAAGCCGACGCTGTCGCGGTAATGATTAACGCCGCCGCCGAGCGGCTAGTTGAAAACTACGGCCTAGACCCGGACAAAATAGTTGTCATCCCTCACGGTGTGCCTGATATCCCCTTCGGCCCCACTCTGCCGGCTAAGCGACGCCTCAACCTTCCCGAAGTCAACATCATCTCAACCTTTGGCTTGATGAGCCCGGGCAAGGGCTACGAGTACGCCATCGAGGCAATGCCTCAGGTCATCGAGAAGCACCCCAAGACAAAGCTGTTAATCATCGGCGAAACTCATCCGGTTGTTAAGCGCAAAGAAGGGGAGTCTTATCGCCGCAAACTCGAACGGCTGGTTAAAAAGCACTCACTGCAGAACTCGGTGGGCTTTATTAATCGATACCTCTCACTGGAACAACTCATCGAGTACCTCAGAGCCACAGATATTTACATCACCCCTTATATCGGCCTAGATCAGGCCTCCTCTGGCACTTTGTCTTACGCTATCGGCGCCGGCAAGGCCTGTATATCCACTCCCTATATTTATGCCAAGGAAGTTATTGGAGAAACTCGAGGCCTTTTAGTTGAACCGAACAACCCTCAAGATTTAGCTGAAAAAATAATCAATCTCCTCGATCATCCCAAAAAGCGAAATAAAATAGCCCACAACGCGTATATGTTCGGCCGAGCAATGACTTGGCCAAACGTCGCCCTTCGCTATTTGGATCTTTTCGAGCTGGTAAAAAATGACGCAAAGGATAACTCTTAACCACTTCGAGCAACTGCCCCCCTTAACCCACTTAAAGAGGTTAACCTCTAAAACTGGGTTAATCCAGCACGCGGACAAAGAGGTGCCTGATCCGACTTTCGGCTACTCGCTAGACGATAACGCCCGGGCAATGATCGCCTGTCTTTGGCATTACAAAGTCTTTGGTGACAGAAGTGTTTTGCAGCTAGCCGATGTTTATTTCAGTTACATCAAGCGCGTCGAGCAGAAAGAAGGAACTTTCCACAACTTCTTAACATTTCTGGAAACCGAAGTGGAAAACGAGGGCTCGGAAGACTCAATCGGCCGAGCCGTTTGGGCGCTCGGCGAGATTGCCGGACTACACCCGGACCAAGCTTCTGCTAACAATGCCAAGTCCATGCTGGAGCGAACTAATCTCGATAAACATCTGTCCCACGCCCACCTTAGAACGAAGGCCTACATATCCTTAGGGTTGGCCGCCTCAGCCAAGAATGCCGAGCTGACAAGATGGGCTGACACTCTTGTGGCCGCGTTTGAAAGAACAAGCCACGACTCTTGGCAGTGGTTCGAGGATAGTCTCAGATACGCTAACGGTATTTTCCCTTACGCGCTAGCAAAGGCCTATCAAAACAGCGGCAATGAAACATACCTCAACATCGCCCAACAATCCTACCGTTGGCTTGATAGCGTCAGTCGAGAGAGGGGCGTACCCGCGCCGATCGGTCAAAACGGCTGGTTTGTTGAGGGCCGCTCTAAGGCCCTTTACGACCAACAACCCTTAGAGGCGGCCGATATGGTCCTAGCTGGTAGCGAGCTTTATAGAATCACCAAAGACCGCAATTATTTGGAGCTGGCTCTGGATTGGATGAATTGGTATTGGGGACACAACACAAACGAATTATCCCTTATTAACGAGCAAACTGGTGGCATTTACGATGCTCTCACTCCCGATGGGGTAAACCTAAATCAGGGCGCGGAATCAATCGCTACGTTCTTGTTGGCTTACTTGAGTCTCTCCAAAATTGCCTTAAGCGAGCAATAAAAATGAAAGCGCGATTATTCCTGCAAAGCAAAAAAGCCCGACTAGCAATCCATCGGGAGGCGCTCGACGATTTCATCAAGGTAATCAAAGACCTCAATTTCGAAACCGACATCGCTGAAGTGGAGCGTTGGAAGGCAATGGCCGCCGCGGATGAGAGTCTGGATTTAGTGGGATATTTCCGAATCGTCGGCAAAATTACTCTGCCAGACTACACCGGCTCTGCCATGATCACCTATAGACCTCTCCACAGCCAATTTAGCGCTAAAAGGTTTCACCAAGACATTGCTCTAAAGCGCCTGACTGGTCAGGCGCTCCACGAAAAGGGAATTCCCGCCCAGAGAGTGTTGCTCGAGGGAGGCGCCAAAGGAAACAACTGGGCGCTAACCACCTACATCGTCGGTAATGATATCGGCTGGGTCTTTGCCTTCGACCGTCATCTCCTTAAAGAAAAGCTGCTTGACGACTGGGTTAAAACAAGACAAGCCCTCAGCGATCTCAAACCGATGATGCCGAAACGTTCGGTTCGGCTTAAAGTCTGGCGGCATGAATTCGCAGTTCGTTATCAAAATCTAGAAAGAATAATCGGCAAAGTTCAAGCCGGAGAGCTCTCTAGTATCTTCAAACGCTCATTGCTGCAATCCGCCGAACGGGGAATAACCCACGCTGACCTCTCCCCTAACAATATAATTTGGGATGGGAGGAACTTTCATTTTATTGATTGGGGTGATAGCCACCTTAACACCCGCGCGGTGGATTGGCTGACGCTCTGGATGTATTGTTGGCAAAACCAGCGATACCAGCGCCAAATTGAGCAAGCTCTACTAGCCGATTACCCTGATGAGAAATCGGCGGCAGAGGGCATTCTCGCCTCCGAGGTATCGCTGATTAGAAGGTTATCAAAACTGGCCGAACAGGTTGAGTATTTTGTCCGCTCGGATCCTGAGCGATACGAGCAACACTACCAAAAATTAGATCTCCCCAATGACCCGAGAGAAATTGTCCAAATCCTCTCTCAACAGTACTTTGATTTAAGGGGAAGGTTTAAGCTCGGCTAGAGCACAGCTTCAACTCACCCTATTTCTGGGGTATACAAGAATTAAATGGATATTAAGCTGAAGCGTTTCCGTAATAATCCGATCTTAATGCCGACCAATCACAAGTGGGAAAACAAGGCCGTCTTCAACTGCGGCGCCACAATATTCGACGAGAGAATTTTACTGCTATATCGCGCTCAGGGCGACGATATGATTTCCCGATTCGGCTTGGCGTTTTCCGATGATGGCTACCACATCGCCGAAAGATTACCTAACCCCGTATTTGAGCCAGATCCGGACACCCAGTATGAAGACTTGGGTGTTGAGGATCCGCGCATTACAAAAATCGACGGCACTTATTACATCGTTTACACCGCTGCCTCTTTCTACCCAAGCATCACCGAGGGGGGAGCGGAAAAACGGCCTTCGGGGGAATTACCTTGGCGAGTGAGGGTCAGCTTAGCCCACACGCACGACTTTAAAACTTTTACCAAACACGGGGTCATAATTTCCCACATCGACTCAAAGGACGCTGTTCTTTTCCCGAAAAAGTTCAAGAATCAGCTTCTGCTCTTTCACCGAGTCATACCCGATATCAGATTAGCGGTAGCCACGGACGCGGATCACTTCTTAGAGCGAGGGCCGGTTCTGAGTCCGGGCCACTCGGATTGGGATGAAATGAGGGTCGGTACCGGCGCTCCACCGATTGAAACTCCTTACGGCTGGATCCTTATCTACCACGGTGTAGACACGAGGGAGCACTACAGTCTTGGTTTGGCTCTAGTGGATAAACAAAACCCGTTAAGGGTGCTCAAGCGAAGCAGAAAACCGATCTTGGAGCCGGAGAAAAAATATGAAAAAGCTGGCTTGGTCAGTAATGTTGTTTTTAGCTGCGGAGCCGCCGTTAAAGACGGTACACTCTTTGTTTATTACGGCGCGGCTGACTCTACGATTGGTGTGGCCAGTATTGAATTTGACCGGATTGTTGCCTGGGCGCGCTGGGCGGCAAAATCAGGTTAAGCAGATTTCTGGCGCAAGTATTTGGCCGCCTCCTCAGGCGACAATACATCAATAATCGTGCCCGAGCCAAGCTCATAACCGCCATAGGTAGAAACTCTGGGGACAATCTCAAGGTGCCAATGAAAATAGTCGGCTTTTCCCACAGTTGCCGGAGAATCGTGCAGATAGAAATTTAAAGCCGGGCTTTTAAGGTTAGCGTCAAGCTTGCCGATCACACGCTTCATTAGCTGGCCTAATTCCCTTAACAGGGAAACTTGCTGCTGCTCAAAATGGGCGCTGTGACGCTTGGGGACAACCCACGTTTCAAAAGGGAAACGAGCGGCGTAGAAAGTGAAAACCAGAAAACTCTCGGTCTCTTCCACTACTCTCAGCCGCTGTTTCTTCTCGTGAGCGAGTAGATCGCAAAAGACGCAAGTGCCGTTTTCCTCGAAATAACTCTGAGAACCATGAATTTCTTTTGAAATCTGGTTGGGAATAATGTTCGAAGCCATCAGTTGGGCGTGAGGATGATAAATTGAGGCACCGGCTCGGGCCCCCTGATTGTAAATAAGCATCGAGTAGCGAACGTTACAGTCTTTGCGATAGTAGCTGTAGCGCCGCTTCGCCACCAGAAAGAGATCTTCCCAAATGTGTTCAGCAAAACCGAAAATCTGCAGATTGTGCTTTTTGATAATGATGACGTCATGTCCGCCTGTGGAGGGACGGGTGGTATAAAACCCATCCTCGACCTTAAAAGATCGGGGGCTGCAGTTTTGCGGATCCTCGACAAATGCTGGAAATGAGTTGGGGATAACGTATATGTCTTTGGTTTCGAATTCGCTGAGCGATTCTTTCTTATAAAGCTCGTTATCTAAGCAGAACGGGCAATTCTCGCCTAAGCTGGGTTTGGGTGATTCTGCTGATACAAAATCACTCGGCCTCTTAGCTCTTTCCGGAGCGATGACCACCCACTCGCCGGTAATAATGTTCTGGCGCAATTGGGGCATTAGTTTTATGGTAGCGATTTCGTCTCCCAGATAAAACATTTGTTGATGGGCGAGATTTGTTTAGGATAACAAGAGGAGGGAATTTGAAAGATTACGGCCATTTTCTTGAAAACGGGGAGTTTCTTATCACCAACCCAGCCACGCCGCGGCGCTGGTGGGCTTGGCTGGCCGGCCGAGGTCCGAGGGCTCTACTTTCAGTTGATGGACAAGAAGAAATTTATCTTGACGGAGAAACGTATAAGTGCTCGAAATTAATCTACCTAAGAGATAACGACACGGGCAAATTCTGGAATATCGGCTGGCATCCAGTCGGCACGCCTTACGAGGCCTTCTCGGCCAGAATCAGCCCGGGCGAGCTGCACCTAAAGACGCTGGTGGAACAGTTGGAAGCGTCTCTTTCTGTCAAGCTTGATCAAAAAACAAACGAAGAAATTTGGCAGCTGAGTCTTGAAAACAAAAGCCAAACTAAGCGGAGAATTTCAGTATTTTTCGTCGTCGCTTGGCAGGAAAAAGTTAGTGCTGTGCGATTGAGCCGAAATACCATCATCGCCACAGGAGTATCTCCCGAGCACTCGGCACTTAACACTCAGACGGACGCTAGTGAATTAGCCAGCTATTACCTGAAGTTGGGCTCGGCGGATAGCTTTGAAACAGTTAAAGAGAGATTTATCGGCGCTTGGGGCAGTTTCAGTCGGCCTCAGGCCGTGCTCGATGGCAAGTGCTCTCAGATGATTGCTACCGCGGACGAGGATTCCTTGGCGGTCTCTCAAAAAAACATTACCACCACTCGCGGTACGGTCGGTCTCGAGTTTAGGACCGGTTTAACTAAACCGTCAGGCCAAGCGGCGGCCCGAGAAATGAATTGGCACTGGGAGAGGGCTCTAGAGGCGATTGCGCTCAAGACACCCGTAAGCGAGGATAATTTAGCTTTTAACAGCGCCCTCAAGTATCAAATCGCCTCTACCAGCGATGCCCCCGCAGAACCGCTAGAGCTAATGGCAATGGTCAGCATGACCGATAAGCCGCAGCAGTTCGACCAAGATATCACCCAAATGCTCAGCGCTCAGAAAACAAGCGGCCAGTTCGATAGCCCCGAGAAAACCTTGGATCTACTAGAGCTGATAATTCGCTATCAGTTTGAATCAGGCAACAAAAATTTTCTTATCGAATCCGTCAGTTACCTTGATAGCGGCTCCGGATCGATTCTCAGCCATATGATTAGAGCTATCCGATTTTTAATTGATGAACTTAGCGACACCAACTCGGCGGTGGTGCCTGAGACCGGCAGAGTGTCTTACTTAATCAGGCAAGTCATGCCAATCCTGGAAAATCAAGGTGAGCATCATTTAGTTCGGGAGCTGGAGAGCTTCTTGCAAGCGCTCAGCAAAAAAGTAGCTCGACAGTACCGAGGCGGAATCTGGGCCACCCCAAACCGCAAAGGGCTGATTATCGCTAGAGAACAATTGTGGCTGATAATCGGTAATCTACTTGAGGCCAAACAAGCTCAGAGACTTTTCGAGCTACTTTGGCGCAGATTATACTCGCCTGTCGGGATACGCGAGCGCTGGCCGATCCAAAAAGACAATCCCGGCTGTCGAGGCAACGGCGCAGTCAATGCCGAGGATTCGGCTCTAATGATGTGGGTCAGCTGCCTAATGGGCCAGCCGGAGCGCTCTTACAAAATCTGGCAAACCCTTAATCCTGTGCGCCTGTCGAGGTTGAATCTTGGTTACGATGGGGAGCCGTATCTAGTGCCGTCCCTGCTCTTCGGGCCGGATCATCCGCGCTCCGGCAAGTCTTATCAAAAAGAAAACTTCAAAGCATTGGTGCGGCTTTACTTAGTACTCACCGAGCAGATGCTCGGCGTTAGAGCGAGTCCGGGCGGCCTAAGGATTGAGCCGCGCCTTCCGGCCGACTGGCAGCAAGTCAATTTTAGCCGCCCTTTCAGAGGAGCTGATTACCATATCCGCCTTCACGACCCGCTACAGGCGAAGATGGGAATCGAGAGGATTATGGTTGATGGGGTTCGCCAAACCGGAAAAGTGATTCTGCCCTTCTCAGGAGGCAAGCACTTTATTGAGGTTGCTCTGAGTTAATCTCAAGATAATCGCTAAAGAGCGCTTCGAGGGGTCTGGATTCAATGCTTGCCGGCCGAGCCGTAGGTTGCTGAGTTTGCCTAGATGCCCTCAGCAAGTTTAGAGCCAGAAAAAATATCGATGCGAACACCAACAGCCACAGGAAAAGGATTAGCTTTGTCTGCTTGCTATGCATAGTCTATCAACTTAGGATACACCCAATGGCAAACGATCTTTCGCTGGAAACTCCGCTTGGCGAACTTGAAGGGGTGGGGCCGTACACCTTAAAGCGGTTGGAAAATATAGGTCTGCAAACGCTACGAGATCTGCTGGAATGGCTGCCTTTTCGCTATGAAGATTATCGCCACATTAGCGATATTTCCCAGCTGCCGTTTGACGAGGAAAGAGTCATCCGCGGCGTCATCAAAAGAGTTGGGGTCAGACGCAGCCAAAGCGGGACACTCATTGTTGAAGCGCAAGTCACTGATTCGACTGGCTCTATCAAGGCAATTTGGTTTAACCAACGCTATTTACTAAAACAGCTCAGATCCGGAGAGGAGATGATGCTCTACGGCCAAAGACGACTAATCCCCGCCCTCAATCGGCCCTTCTTCGTCAAAAGGATCGTCTCGGCCGCCAAGTTAACCCCAATTTATAGAACAACCGCCGGAGTTGGGCAGGCAACGATCCGATCCTTGATCCGGCGTCTTGGGCCTTTTATCGATACCGTGCCGGACGTAATACCTGCCTCTTGGCGAGCAAAACTTGCCCTGCCCAATAAATCAACGGCCCTGCGGCTCTGCCACTTCCCCGAAGAAGTCTCTGATCTGGCAATTGCCCAAAAACTGTTGGCTATGGAGGAATTAATTACACTCTGCTTGAGGGCGAAGCTGGCTCGACGCTTGGCCGGGCGGCATAGCGCCCCAGTTATCAACGGCTCTGACAAGACAATAGAGTCAATCGTAAAACACCTCCCCTTCAAGCTCACCAATGGCCAAAAATCAGCCATCAAGGCGATTAGCCAGTTGTTGGCTCGAGGTGAGCCGTCTCGCTGTCTACTCTACGGTGAGGTTGGTTCGGGCAAAACGGCAGTGGCGGCTGTCATCTCGGCGCTGACAGCTAAAAAAGGTAAGGTTGTTTGGCTCAATCCAACCGTGTCGCTGGCCAAACAGCAAGTTGAATCGCTGCGCGGTTATCTGTCAGAAACAGACATTAAGATAGCCGAACTGACCTCAGCTAATCGCAAAGGATTTGCCCAAGCTGATTTAGTAATCGGCACCCACGCTATTATTAATAACATCAACCAGCTAGCGAAGGTGGCGCTGATAGTCGTCGATGAGCAGCATCGCTTCGGCGCCAAGCAAAGGCAACAATTACTGCAAGAGCACCCCAACGCTCACTTACTGATGATGAGCGCCACCCCAATTCCTCGCAGTCTCGCCCAAACGATTTTCGGTCACCTCGACATTGTTAATCTCCCGGACAAACCGGCTCACCAAAAACCGATTAAGACGGTTCTTTTTAATGAGGATAAAAGAAGCGTTATCGAAGAGGAAATCGACCAGCGGCTTAACCGCGGCGAACAGGGCTACGTCATCTGTCCTCTTATTTTTTCACCGGAACAAATTTTGCGGCCGCTATTTTTGGAAAGGAAAGCTGTGGAACAAGAACGGACTCGTCTAAAAGAGCGGTTTCCTAACGTTAAAATCGGCGTCGTCCACGGCCAGATGCCCATCGAAGAGCGTCAGAAGGTTTTGGAGCAATTTCGCCACGGCCAACTAGCGATTCTGCTTTCAACGACCATAGTTGAGGTCGGTATAGACAACCCTAACGCGACATGGATTTTGATTGAGGAGGCCGACCGCTTCGGGCTGAGCCAACTCCATCAGCTCAGGGGGCGAGTCGGGCGGGGCAGCAGGCCATCAGTGTGTTACCTTGCCCAAACGTTGGTCGACCCCAAAAGCCAAGAGCGCTTGAAGGCGCTGCAGCAGACAAACGATGGACTGGCTCTGGCGGAACTAGACTTAAAACTGCGAGGCCCGGGCGAGCTAACCGGCCAACAGCAAAGCGGCCTGCCCAAACTGCGTTACGCCAGTTTAAACGATTTGGAAATGATCAAATCCGCCGAAGCGATAGCCGCTTGGGTTGATGAACAGGGGCTAAACGATCACCCTGAAATTAAAAGACTGGTAGCCAAGTCAGCATTAAGTGATGAAGTCGTCGTTGCCTGAAGGTTTTTTAAAAGAAAACGCATCTTGGGTTTTGGTGTTGATCGTTGTGGCGGGGGCGAGCTTCGTCATGGGGCAGGAGGTAGCTTTAAAAAATCAGAGCGCGCCGGAATCAACAGCTTCTGAGTTGCCGCCGGAAGACGACTTAATCGAACAGCTCCAAGAGACTCTTGCCGCCAGCGAACAGGCGCCGCCTGTCGGAGCCGAGCAGCAGCAACTCCAGTCACCCGCGCGCGTGAGCCCGGGCTTAGTCAACATCAACACAGCCACTCAGGCAGAGCTGGAAACTCTGCCGGGCATCGGGCCTAGTAAAGCTCAGGCGATTATTTCCTACCGGCTGCAAAACGGTGGGTTTTTGAGACTTGAGGATATCCAACTTGTTAAAGGTATCGGACCTAAAACTTTTGCCCAGCTAAAAAGCTTGATCACTCTCTGATTGATTTTTGGATTTTATTGAGGTAATCTTGGGTCTTGGCCGGGGTGGCGAAACGGTAGACGCGTCCCCCGCAGCCCTTCAGTCGGAGTGGCGAAACGGTAGACGCACTGGCTTTAGGAGCCAGCGCCGCAAGGCATGTGGGTTCGACTCCCACCTCCGACACGGTCGGTTCGATACCGACGAAGTGCGACAGAGGAGGTATACGAGTCTTGTCTTAAGACAAGACGACTATTCCTCTCCCCGGCACCAACGCCTGACTCTATTGGATTTGAATTTCTCTGCTATTGATTTAGAGTTTTGTTATAAGAACGCACCTTACTAAGGAGGGTAAAAATGAAGATCGGGCTCGATTTCGATGGTGTCATTTCTGACTGCGGCCAACTCAAATCTGATGCGGCGCGGCAACTTTACGGCGTTGACATTCCACCCGAGAAGTTCAAGAAAGAAATCGTAGTAGGGGGAAACCACCTTACTATGGAACAGTACCGAGAACTCCAAACGGCTATCTACAGCACGCGGGAATTTGGCTTTCGTATGAAACCGGTCGATGGTGTATTGCGGTATCTGCCGCGCCTACTTAGCCGGGGCCATTTCGTTCAAGTGATTACCTCACGCGAGGGTGCCGAGCTGGAAATCGCCAAAGACTGGACTCGTCTGCAGAATCTCGATCTGGAGATAATCGGAGTCGGTTTTGGTAACAGTAAAGCCGATGCCGCTAGTGGCCTTGATGTCTTTGTAGATGACGACCTCGACAAACTTGAGCCGCTATCTGGGGTTGTGCCGCATCGCTTCCTCTTCTCGTGGGGCTACAACGCCCACGTTCAGCACGACGATGCCATTCGGCGGGCGCGTTCGGTCGTGGAGTGATTTCTACCGCACCGTTCAATCCATTGATATTTCAGGCATAATGGTGTAAAATCCTCTGACACCAAAGGAGGTGTACGCACATGAGAAACAGACAAGTCCTGAGTCTGGGCGAGCTCAGGAAGCTGCTTAGGAGAGCCGATCAAGGCGACGCCCGAGCAAGAACAACAATGATTCAAATACTGCCCGGCTTGGCAGTTGAGACCCTACTAGAACGTTGGGGCTGCTGCCCTGACAGCACCGACGCGATGGGGGGACACGTCTTTTCCCCCACCGCTCCAACAGCGCCAAGCGGCTAGTGCCGCTTGGCGCCTCTTCTTTATAGCAAGCCGATTTTAAGGTAAAATAGACCGAGTAATTGCCGGAGTAGCTCAGTGGTAGAGCAGTGGCCTGAAGAGCCTCGTGTCGTCAGTTCGATTCTGACCTCCGGCACGATGGGATTTTTTACCGACCGCTGGATTACAATTGTTGAATTCGCCAAGACTCAACAGCTACCCAAGCCCAGAGACCTAACTAGCATCTTTGAGCTTGGATATTGGGCCGAACAGCCCCTGAGCTCGAGCTCTCCTTATTATTTAGTAACAGGAGCGATAATCTTTCTGGGCGTCGCCGGGCTGTACTACTGGCGATCAAGACTGCAAAAAGCCCAGCAACAGATCCCCGTTTACGAGTTTGCCCTAAACCAGCTGTCGAACATTCTGGTTTTTGTTGTTGTAATATCGCTGAGCTACTGGTTTTTCAGATCACAAGAAATTGACTATCTTTCCAGCCGCTTGGTTATTTTTTTCAGCTTGCTTATTGCGATTATCTGGGTCGCGGTTGTAGTTTTCCACCTCTGGCGGCATTTGCCCTCAAAAAAGGATCGATACCTTGAGCAGCAAAGATTTTTCAGGTATATTCCGAAGAAGAAAAAGAAAGATGCCAACCGCTAAAACCAAAGTACAAGAACCGACAACTATGGCCGAGCTCGTTGAGCTTTTGGGCGATAAACTAACGCCGTTTCAAGAAGGAGACGTAATTGAGGTTACCGTTATCTCCGCTAACAGAGACACCATTATGGTGGATGTCGCGGGACTGGCAACTGGAGTCATACCGGAAAAAGAGTTCTCCTCAGAGGTTAGCAAGCTCAAGCCGGGAGAGAAAATAAACGCTTACGTCATCAACGCTGAAAATGACAACGGCTACGTCATCTTGTCACTCAAAAGGGCGGAGAGGGAAAAACTCTGGGGCATGCTGGAGAAACGAAACTCAACCAATGAAACTATCGCCGTTAAAGTTGTTCAAGCCAACAAAGGCGGGCTGGTTGCCGAGTACGGCAATATGCAAGGGTTCATTCCGGTTTCCCAGCTTTCAGCCAAGCACTATCCGCGAGTTGACGGCGACAGAGCCAAAATAAAACAAAAGCTTGAAGAGCTGGTTGGCCAAAATCTTGAAGTAAAAATTATCAACTACGACCGAGCGTCCAATAAAATTGTCTTTTCCGAAAAAGCCATAGGCGATGAAGTTTTGGAGGAGAAGGCCAAAGACTTTGAAGTTGGCCAGAAAGTAAAAGGCAAGATTACCGGCATTGTTGATTTTGGCTTGTTCGTTGACATCGGCGGTATTGAAGCGCTTGTGCATATCTCCCAAGTTGCTTGGCAGCGAATCAACAACCTAAAGGATCACTACAAGATCGCTCAAGAAATTGAAGCCGAGATCGTTAACATCGATGGCGCCCGTGTTTCCCTTTCAATGAAAAAACTTCTACCCGATCCTTGGAATACCGAAGTTAAAGCGCTCAAGCTCGGCAGTAAGGTAAGGGGTGAGGTTACTAAGATTACGCCCTACGGCGCTTTCGTTAAACTCAGCCCAAACCTCGAGGGACTGTTTCACGTTTCCCAGCTTGAAGAAGGACAAGATATTAAAGAGCTGATTGAGACCGGCAAGAATTACGATTTTGAAGTTACCGCAATAGAACCTGAATTAAGAAAAATCTCTCTGAAACTTGCCTAGGGATGATTAACCTAAAAGCCGCTGACGGATCGTTTGAGCTTTCCGGCTCCGGCAACAAGCTCTCGCTTGCGGACAAAGCAATTCGTCACGACCAACTTACTATTGAGTCTCCGGGCGAGTACGAAACTGGAGGCATTGAGATAATCTACGGCCAAAGCGCGGCGCTGATAGTTTGGGAACACTTGCAGATAGTTTATATTTTTGAAGACGAGCATCCCACCAGCTTCGAAAAAAGTCAGTTTTCCCCTTGTGACGGGCTCATCGTTGCCGTAAAGCCAGAGAAGGTAAAACTAAATCAGCTGGTGGAAACTTACGACCCAAGACTAATAATAATCCCTGAGAGATTTGCTGGTGGCACACCCGCCGAAGCAGGCCAAACACAAGAATCGCTCAAACTCAGTTCACAGAACCTGCCTGTGGAAAACAGAGAATTTATAAAACTCAAATGACTACCGCCGGAGCGATTGCCCTCAAGCTCAAAACGGCTAAAAGTATCGATATCGTCATCCACCGCCGCGCCGACGGTGACGCGCTCGGCTCAGCTTACGCCCTAAAACACGCCTTGCCGGATAAAAAAGTTAGCATAATTTGCCTCGACCAACCAGCCCAAGTGTTTGTTAACGTGCTCGGCGAGTCGGCTGTATCGGAGCGCCTGACAGGCGCGGATTTAGTCTTGGTGCTAGACTGTGCCCAGCTATCCAGAACGGGTCTCGGTGGTGAGCTAACTCGACTGGCCAATCGGCGAAAAAACGTAATTTTAGTTGACCACCATCAACCCGGAGATCTCAACAAAATCGCCAACCTCTGCTGGCAGAACTCAGACGCCGCCGCTACCGCTGAAATGGTTTGGGAAATCTTAAACGCGCTGAGAGTTCGACTGACTGAGCCGATCGCTAGGGCGATAATGCTTGGCATCTACTCCGACACCGGCGGCTTATCGCATAAAAATACCACCAGCCGCACCTTTCGCTTGGCAGCAAGACTCTCTCTTGCCGGCGCCAAACCTGATCAAATTGCCAGAGAGCTTGGTCAGAAGCGCACTCTTGAAGAAACGCAGCTACTGGGGTTTGCTCTGTCTAATCTTAAAAGGTCATCGCTGGGAATTGTGGCCGTAAAGATTTCTCGCCAAGCGCTATCTAGTCTTGAGCTTGACGCTGAAGACGTCCGCGGTCTAGCGGGACAGCTCTGTATCTGCGAACGAGCAAAAGCGGCTATTGTGCTGGTTGAAACTGACTCTGGCTGGAGGGGAATCATCCGCGGCCGACTCGGCGGTCAAAACCTTAAACGCCTCGCGGCGATATTTGGCGGCGATGGCCACGGGGACATAGCCGGCTTCTTGGCGACAAAAGAGCTCATTTCGGGTAAAATTTAGTTCGTCACTTCACTCTCGGGCGGGTGGCGGAATGGTATACGCGGCGGACTTAAAATCCGTTGCCGCAAGGCTTGTGGGTTCGAGTCCCACCCCGCCCACCGCGGACGATTAGCTCAATGGTTAGAGCGCCTGCTTTACACGCAGGAGGTTGGAAGTTCGAGTCTTCCATCGTCCACCAAGATATTGCCTAAGCCAAGCTTCGGACTCGTTTTATCGCCGCCTCAAAAACGCTGATTTGGCGCTTCGTCATCAGCTCGCTGGAGAAGTTTTCAGTGGCAAAACGGCGGCCTAGATCGGCCAGCTTGCGGTAGAGCTTCTTATCCTCGAGAACCTTTTCCACAGACTGCGCCAACTCTGGCGCAGTTTCCACTGAAATTGCGCAGGAGGTCGGATAAACTTCATCTCTTATCGGTGAGTTGATGGCCACAACGGGCAATCCGGAGAGCATTGCCTCTGTTATAACCAATCCCTGAGTTTCGGTCTTTGAGGCAAAGACAAACAGATCGGCGCCGCCGTAAACCTTTATCGTCTCTTCCTTTGGCAGCGGTCCAGTTAATATCACTCGGTCTTTTAGGCCAGCTTGTTCTGCCGCTTCGGTTGTTTGTTCAATATCGCCCGGCCCGATAAGGAGTAGTTTTATCTCGGGCCGTTTGATCAGGCCCAGCATCCTCAAGAGCTCATCAATATTTTTCTCCTTAGACACGCGCCCGACATAAAGCAATATCTTGTCTTTAGGTCCAAAGCCAAATTTCTTTTTTATCTCGCTCGAGCTGTAATACTGTTTGGCCGCCTCAACCCCGGTAGGAACAACATAAATGGGTTTGGTTACGCCGTAAGAAACCAATAACTTGGCAATCACTTGGCTGGGGGTGATAACGGCATCCATCTTATTGGCTACCTCTTTGGAACGAGTTCTGAAAATCGCCCCGCCTAGACTGCCGGCGTAAAGGCGGCCGTATTGTTCGACTAGGGTATGATAAGTCAGGACCTTGGCTTGCTCGCTTCGGATCATCACAGCTTCAAAAGCGTTCTCGGCCCAAGTTAAGGTATGTAGCCAAAAGACGTCCGGCATAAACTGCTCGGCCAGCGTGGATATTTCCCGCCTTGCCTCAAGGCCAAACATTCTTTCCTTTTTGTGGAAAGTGCTCAGCAGCCAGCGGCTCGACACCGAGAAGCTGACCGGATGATGTTCCGGTCTGACTTGGCCAAGGTTGTCGTAATACGGAGCAACGATCATTGCTTGGTGAGAGTGTTTGAGCAACCCATCGACGCTGGCGTTTATCGAGCTGGTTACTCCGTTTGCCAACGGGTAAGTCAAAGAACCGATAAGAATCTTCATCAGCGATTCTGTCGCGGGATGTTCCCAGAAAAGGTCTGGCGGATTAACGTCCAGTCTTCGACTACCACTGAAATTACCGCCGCCAGCGGCACCGACAGCAAGACGCCTAAAAGTCCGTAGAGTTTGGCACCAACAAGAATCGCCACGATTACAATTACCGGATTGAGGCCGACAGCTTTCGACATAACTCTTGGAACAAGGATGTTGCCTTCAAGCTGTTGAACTACCAGATAAACCAGCAGTGTCAGAAAACCCTGAATTGGCGATTCGCTTAACCCAACAACCACCCCGGGTGCGGCACCCAGCCACGGCCCCAAAATCGGAATGACCTCGGTTAAACCAGACCATATTCCCAGTGTCAGCGCGTAGGGGGTACCAACAATCAACAGACCGATTGTGGTAAAAAATCCAACCGCAAGCATTAGCATTAATTGCCCGCGCAGCCACGCGCCAAGCTTAACGGCAATTTTACGGGTGGTTTCCGCCAAAGACTCGTACCACTCAGCTGGTAAAACGCCTTTGTAGATTCGCTTTAACCCCTCCTCTTGCAGTAAAAGATAGAAGGTTAAAACAAACATAGTAATCACTCCTACCAACCCGTTAATGACGCCAACTGTGCGAGTGAAAAGCAGTTCGCCGAAGTTGCTTAAGTTTCCGGAAATTTGATTGATGTTGGCCTCTATCAGATCAGAAAGCGTGGCTAAAAAGCCATTTCGCTGGTCGGATAGCGATTCGGTGTATCGGGGTAAATCAAGACTAAAATCCCTTAACTGAGTAATTAGCGGCGGCAGTAGCAGAGAGAAAATCGCCCCGATGGCGACAAACAGTAGTAGAAACACTGAAATCACCGCCCCCGGGCGGGTAATGGTCCTAGCCCACCGGTCAACCGTCGGAGTCAAGCTGGCAACGATAATCAGTACCAAAAACAACAGCACTAAAATATCGCGAATCAAAAACAAAAACGCCAGAGCCAAAAGTATGAGGAAGAGTCGTAAATAGGAAGCGGTACTAATATCAATTTGTTGCTTCATACGATTAGTTTAGAAAATCGCGCCTCATTTAGCCAGCTTTTTCCTGTCGGGGATAGCAGACTCGAACTGCTGACCTCGGGAACCCGAATCCCGCGCGCTACCAACTGCGCCAATCCCCGCCGCAGTGCGTTACTTGACGTATTTTACCTGATAAAGTAAAGTTTGGCAGCTATTCGCCCCCGTAGCTCAGTGGACAGAGCAAACCCGTCCTAAGGGAGAGGTCGGAGGTTCGAATCCTCCCGGGGGCACCAATCAGGAAAAGTCAATGCCTCGCGGCGCGGGACGCGCCGCTCGGCCACCACATCGTACGGATTTTTGGGCTCAAAACGGAACTGGCGGTTTTCGGTAGGAAAAGAAAATTTTTTCATAAGATTTTTTAGAAAAAAAACTCGTTGAGTTTCTTTTTTGTTTTGGCTTGATAATTCAATGATTTAGCGTTAATCTCACTACTGGTTTGAACACCAAACGTCCTTTCACAGGAGGCAATAATGAGCTACAAGAACATCACTGATGAGAACGAGCTGGCGCGGCTTCGGCAAGTAAACAATCCCAACAATGAGCCGACTGTACACTTCACCGGACGGTGCATGCGGTGCGGGAGCAAGGAATTGTGGGACGACCGACCGCCTACGGCTGTGGGTGTTGCGGAGCGATGTACATGACCGGAGATATGCTTCCGCAACTCGTCTGCAACTTCTGCGGTGCACAGTTCCAGATCGGCGAAGGCCACGTCTGTCCCATCGCCAAGAAAGACATCGCTTTCGAGGGAGGTAGATGACATGCAAGACAGCAAAGTCGTTTACTTCGCCGGAGCAATTCGCGGCGATCGGTCACTGGCAAACGTCATGCGAGAGATAGTCGAGTTTGTGCAAGGTCTCGGGTTCAGTGTTCTGACCGAACACGTGATCGCCGACGACCCAATCGCTACGTTTGCCAGCAAGATTGGCAAGGAGAAGGCTGACTTGCTCGCTGAAGACGTGGAGCAACAGGACATCGCATGGCTCGACCAAGCAACACACGTCATCGCTGAAATCTCCGGCGCGAGTACAGGAACAGGACGCGAGATAGAGTACGCGCGAGCCAAAGGAAGTTTCGGCAAGGTGAGCGCGAAAGTGCTTTGTCTCTATCACACAGAGTGGGAGTTCTTCGCATCACCGATGGTTCGCGGCATGACATCAGACCGCTACCCCAATGTCACCATCCGCAGTTACGCTGATGTCATGGAAGCGAAGTCGTCCATCAAGGACTTCCTCGAAGTCTAGTCAGAGGCAATCGCCAAGCGGTTGCCTCATTCTTTTTTAAGAGAACAAAGAATTTGCCGCCAAAGCTGAAATTCTGTTAGAATTTCAGTAATTCGCTCCGCGAACCGAAAAACTTGAAATTGTCAGCGGTGCGGCTCCGCCGCCTTTCCGAATTTTCGCGGGGGGGCTTTCCTCGCCGCCTGCGGCGGCGAAATGCGTTCGAATTATTTTAAGTATTCTGCACCAAAATCTCTCGCCTAGCCGATCAGATCCTTGAGTTTAGCGGAAGGGTTGAATTGAATTTTTTTATCGTCGAGCACGTAGAAGCTGCCGAATTCGGCGATAACCACCTTTTCGCCTTTCTGAAAATACTCAGCCAGTACATCGCTAAATGTTTCGATGAACTTTGTTGCTTCCTCTTCGGACAAGCGCGATTTCTCGGCTAGTTTCTTGGCAAAAACGGATTTGTCCATAAACTCAGCTTAACCTATCGGGCAACCTCAGAAAACCGCGTTTCCCGAATGACGTTAACTTTAACCGTGCCCGGATACTGGAGATCGGCCTCAATTTTATTGGCAATGTCCCGAGCCAATTTCATGGCTGTCAGATCATCGATCATCTCCGGCTTAACCAGAATTCTTACCTCTCTGCCGGCTTGAATCGCGTAAGATTTTTCGACCCCGGGGAACGAATTGGCCACGTTTTCAAGCTCGGTCATTCTTTTGATGTAATTCTCGGTGGACTCGCGTCGCGCTCCGGGCCGAGCCGAGGAGATGGCGTCTGCCGTGCGAGCCAGAATTGCTTCAACTGTCTTGGCCTCGGTGTCCTCGTGACTGGCTTCGATACAATGGATTACTTCTTGGCTCATGCCGTATTTGCGAGCCAGCTCCACGCCAACGTCCACGTGAGAACCAGACTGCTCGTGGCTGACGGCCTTACCTATATCGTGCAAAAGAGCGCCTTTTTTAGTGATATTGACGTCCGCTCCCACTTCTTCAGCCAGCAGCCCGGCGATGTGGGTAACTTCAACGGCGTGCTGAAGCTGGTTTTGGCCGTAAGACGTTCTAAATTTCATCGACCCCAATAGCCGAACCAGCTCCTGATGAATGCCGGTCAAGCCGACTTCCTGAACAGCCGCCTCGCCAGCTTCTCTGATTTCGTCTTCGACCTGCTTTTGGGCTTTCTTGACGAATTCCTCAATTTTGGTCGGTTGAATCCGGCCGTCTTTAATTAGCATCTGAAGGGCCTTCACTGCTACCGCTCGTCGGACGGGATTAAAGCTCGAGACGGTTACCGTCTCTGGAGTTTCGTCAACTACCAAATCAACTCCGGTTGCCCGCTCAAAGGCCTGAATATTACGGCCCTCTTTGCCGATTATCTTACCTTTAATCTCATCGTTGGGCAGGTGGACGGCGTAAACTGTCATTTCCGCGGTTTGGTCGGTAGCAAGTCGCTCAATTGCGGTAGCAATTAGCTCCTTGGCCTCCGTCTCCCAAGCGGTTTTCATCTGCTCTCTCATCGAGCGGATTTTGCGAGTAATATCCTCGGAATAATCCTTTTCAACTTGTTCGAGAAGAGACTTTCTCGCTTCCTCTTTCTTGAGCTTGGCGATTTCTGATAGCTTTTTCTCCTGCTCTTGGCGCAGTTTTTTTATTTCTTCCTCATATGACTCTAGCTCACTTTGCCGTTTATCGAGATCTGTTTTCTCCTGTTCAATCTTTTCAACCCTTCTCTCGATAGAGGCCTCCCGATCTCGCAGCTGCTTTTCCACCTGCTCGAGTTCTTTGCGGCGGGTGGTTTCCTCTTTTTTGACTTCTTCTTTAAGCTTGAGTGCTTCTTCTTTTGCTTCTAGGATAACTTCTTTGGCCTTGGCTTCAGCATCTTCCTGATTTCGACTCAGCAGTATCTGCCTGAGCACATAACCGCCAGCCAGACCGGCAAGAGCGGCCAGCAGGCCGATTGTAAATGGTGACATATTTTAATCCTTTCTTGAGATTAGTCATTTAATTCTTTTGCAGTATATCAGCTAGCGAAGTTCTTCCCAAGCACCAATGCTTGCCAAGACGAGACAGCGGCCTTACGCTGAAGTGATGGCTAACGACGGTAACTCCGCTTGGCATCAGGAAGCAAGCGGCAGCTTAAAAGCTGTGCTAGCGGTCTTCGTTGTGATACTGCTTGGCGCGCTTGGCTATTTGGTTTGGCTACAAAACGCCCAGCCAACAAGCGAGCAGTCCGCCACTCCGGTAGCCGATAAGCCCCAACAGACTAGCCAATCGTCAGAAGAGCTGGAACAAGAGTGTGAGTTTGACTCGGTTAACGTCAATCTTAAGCCCGGGGTGACTTACGGTTTGGGCGGTCAAGAAGAGTTTGAAACCTTGGTTTGCGGCTACTTAATTCAGAAAGAAGAGAATATGGCTTTTGAAGGGGAAGAAGCGCTGATTAAAAATCGCGCCTACTTGGTGATTACAAAATTTGCCGAATCTAAATTTAAGGAAGCTATCGATAAGCAAATCGGTGAAGGCAATAGCGTCAATAAGGCCGAGGGCAATAATTATCAGCTTGGCTGCGGCTGCCTAGAAGACAACAAACTCCTTAGCGACACGGGCGAGCTCTCCGATCAAGCTAGTCTCGCCAAACTCTTGGCCTCCTCCTCTGCTAAACCGGTTATGGTAAAGTTAGTTTTTGAAGTTCACCCGGGGAGGGGTTGTACTTGTTGTAATTTAGTTGATAGATTGGAGGTAATCTAATGGAATTAAACGAAGTAGAAAACGACCATCACAACGCGACAACCAGCATGAAGGTTGTTATGCTGATTTTTGCTCTGGTTCTGACCGGAGCGCTCTGGTATCTAGTTTATTACCAAAACACGGCCGTTGACGTTACCGACAACGGCTCAGGAGCTCTGAAAACCCCAACTACCGCGGTAGTTGAAAAATCCTATCAGAAGAGCGCCGAGCTATCGGCTGTCGGCAGTTACACCGGCGAGGGTCAAGCAACCGCCAAATACGATGCCGATAAGGGAGAATACACCTTAACCGTAACAGCGACTCTAGGCGACCCAGCTGAAGGGAAGTTTTACGAGGGCTGGCTAGTGCGAGGCGCGACCGGCGATGATAACTTCAAAGCTATTTCAACCGGTCGGCTAACAAAAAACGAGGACGGATCGTGGAGCGTAACTTTCACCGCGCCGGTCGATTATCCCAAATATTTGGAGATTGTTATTACCGAGGAGACCGAAGCCAACGGCCTCGATAATCAGCCAGAAACCCACGTGTTGGAGGGTAAGCTTTCCTAATCCGCTACCACTAGCTGATGGATGCTCTCCTCCTGACGCTTCACCTGCTTGGAGTCGGAGTATTAATTGGCGTTGTCGTCATCACCTTTTTTATCGGTCTCAAAGGGGAGTTCTCGCGGGAGTTGACCGTAAACTTTATTAAACTTCGCAAAATCGGCAGCGGCGGTGCCGCCCTAGCGATCCTAAGCGGCTTATTAATGGCAGTGCCGTACTACGAAGGGCTTTTGCGCAGTCCGCTTTTTCTGACCAAGCTGGCTCTAGTTTTTAGCGACGGAGTGATCTCACAGCTGATTATCTTACCCAAACTCAAAGAAGTTCTTAAAACCCACCGTTACGCGGAAGCGCCTAAGGCGATTGCCTTTTGGTCACTGGTGTCGCTAATTATCGTTGTTACCATTGTCGCGATCTCGGTGTTTCGCTCGAAAGCTCTTCATTAATCTGGAAATTAAGGACTAAAAGCAGTAGAATACGCCGTGCGGGGATTGGCGCAGTTGGTAGCGCGCGTGCTTTGGGAGCACGAGGTCGCCAGTTCGAGTCTGGCATCCCCGACCAAGTCAGATATCTATCACTCAAGAAAGCCGACTAGCCACATTGTCGCTATGCCGACTACAAACGCCACCGAGCCAAGGGCGACTCTTTGAGGAGTAAGCTCGTGTCCCAGTCGTCGAAAAAGCAAGAATATCAGATAAATAAACCCGCCGGAGGCAAAAGCCAAAACGAAACTCTTTTTCTCGATCGCCGCATCCCCCCGAGCGATGACAATTAGGGCGCCAATTACTGCCAACAGCGCCGATAAAAAATTAAATCCTAAGGCCTGATACTTCGGGAAACCGGCTAGTCGGAGTATCCCGTAATCGCCGAACTCTTGGGGCAACTCATGCAGGGCTACTGCTAGCGTTGTCGCTACTCCCACCGGCAGTGAAACAAGATAAGCCACGGCAACAAGGGCACCATCAATTAGGTTATGTAGCCCGTCTGCGGCTAAATTCATCCAGCCGATCGGCTCAATTCTGGAGTTACTGCTTGAATGGTCGTGACGCCAGTGGAGGATTTTTTCTATTAAAGAGAAAGTGATCACTCCGCCGGCAAGATACCACACGGCAATCGTGCCGATCTCCTCATATATTTCGGGCAATAGATGAATTATCAGATCACCCAGCAGGGCCCCAATCGCCAGTCCGACTAAAAACACTAGCAGGGCGGAGTTCTCTTTGGTCCTTACCTCCCCCAGAGCAATCGCGCTGATGCCAATCAAGGAAATAGCGCTAATCCCAATAACACTTAATAAAATATAGCCTGTCATAAACTTTGAGTTATTTTACGTTAGGCAAACTCCGGCCATGTTGCAAATATTTTTAATCTCAACCGATGGATCTCTGGCCGAACACGTAGTAAAATCAGTTTCATGAAGAGACTTGCGACAGAATTCCTAGCGGTTCTTATCCTTCTTGGAATAATGGGTCTGCTCGGGTTGTTAAGCGGCCAAAGTCCCTCTGAGCCAAAGGCACCCAGCGAAACTCAAGTAGCCGCCGTTAGCGCCGTCAGAGTTGGGCAAAAGATTTTCAGCGTTGAGCTGGCTATTAGCGAGAATCAGCAGGCAACGGGGCTCTCAAACAGGGCGAGTCTTAGCCCCGGCACCGGTATGCTTTTTGTTTTTAAAGATGCCCGCCGGCCGGTGTTTTGGATGAAAGATATGCTTTTCCCTTTGGATATCGTATGGATATATCAAGGAAAAGTGATTGATATCAGCCGCAACGTGCCCGAACCCGAACCGGGCACCCCTGCGGACGAGCTGCCGTTGTACGAGCCCGCCAGCGAGGTAGATTACGTTCTTGAAATCAACGCCGGGGAAGCGGCTCAGATAAATATCGGCGACAAAGTCGAGGTAGTTGACTCGTTAACGGCCTGATGACACCCTTTACCCGCCGAGTGGTCGAGGTGGTTGGTCGAATTCCAAGCGGTAAGGTGGCCACTTACGGACAGATCGCCGCTTTATCTGGCTCAGTCCGCGCCGGAGTAGGCGTCGGCGACATTCTCCACCGATCCGCTGAACAACTGCAATTGCCTTGGCATCGGGTGATTAACTCAAAAGGACGCCTTTCTGTCAGCTGCCTAGAGCACCCCGCCGAGCTGCAGGCCAAACTGCTTCGGCTAGAATCAGTTGTCGTGGAAGAATCCGGCGGCCAATACTTCGTTAATCTTCCAAAGTATCTCTGGCGGCCAAAGTGGGCGGCCAAGTCAAATCAGGGTAAAATACAACTCGTGCGGGAGTAGCTTAGTGGTAAAGCGCTAGCCTTCCAAGCTAGATACGCGGGTTCGACCCCCGTCTCCCGCTCCAAAATCAGCTATGCTGGGGATATGAGCAGTAGGGGAGAGCGTCGTTTAAGCCGTAAACTTGCCTATCTTATCTTGGCGATCGTTTTTTTGATTTCTTTAGCCATCGTCGGCCGGGGTTCACCTCAGCTTATGGAAGTACTAAGGGTTTTTGTGCCTTATTCGGTGTTACTGGTGATTCTTACATTCTCAATCTGCCACGAGCTTGAGTCGGGCGTAAAGCGATAGGGGTCGACAGCTCCAACCAACCTGATATACTGAACGCCAATATGTCTAGACTAGTTAAGTTAGTCCTCGCCTTAGCATTTGTTATCTTTATTGTCTGGGTAATCTGGGCGATAGTCGCCGGAGTTCGCAACAAACAGAACAATCAAACGACATCGCCACCTGAAACAGCCCAAGAACAAAACCCCACCTTAATAGGCGAGCCGGTCACTGCCTCTACGAAACCGGCCCCCACCGCGGAACAAACTCAGCCGCCTCAGCCCTCAAAACGCACGGGCGGGAAAAAGAGGGTGGTAATTATCGAAGAGTTTGAGGTTTTTGAGAGCGCCGAGTCAGCTGGTGCTTGGGCCAGCGCCGGTGTTAACGAAGACGGCTCAACATGGGCCGAAGCCTACGCCAATTAGTTAGCGCCGCAACAACTCAACAAAAACGCTCGTTGGAACCTCTACCTTACCAAGAAGGCGCATCTTTCTCTTGCCCTTCTTTTGCTTCTCCAGCAGCTTGCGCTTTCGGGTAACATCGCCGCCGTAGAGCTTTGCCGTGACGTCCTTTCTGAGAGCTGGTATATCGGCTCGGGCAATAACTTTGCCGCCGATGGCCGCTTGAATTGAAACTTCAAACGACTGACGCGGGATTAGTTGCTTTAATCTCTCAACCGTTTCCCTGCCCAAACTCAAAGATTTTGAGCGGATGACCTTCTGAGAAAGCGCCTCTATCTTCTCTCCCGCAATAAGCAAGTCTACCGTTACCAAGTCAGCTGGCCGGTAATCCTTGAACTGATAATCCATCGAGGCATACCCCGAACTGACCGATTTTAGCCGATCAAAAAAATCAACGATAATCTCGCTCAGTGGGGCCTCAAACTTCGCTAGGACTTGATCAGCAAAATATTCAACGCCAACAAAAACTGCTCTGGCCGAAGACGCCAGCTTGGCAATTTGGCCGTACTTTTCCTTAGGGGCGACAATCTCAAGATCGACCCACGGCTCTAGCTCTAAATCGTTCTCTGTTTTGTAGGCCACTGTCGGGGTTGTTACTAGCACGGAAATTTCAAACTCCCGCTCTAATCTCTCTTTAATAATTTCCAGATGAAGCAACCCCAGAAAGCCAACGCGATAACCAGCTCCAAGGGCCGGGGAGCTGATCGGCTCGAAAACCAGCGAGGCATCACTCAACTGAAGTCTCTCTAGAGCGGCGGTTAGCAATCGTTCGTACTCCGGCTCGGGAAAGAGTGAAGCAAAGACCATCGGCTTCGGAGTACGATACCCGGGTAGGGCATCGGTTTGGCTGCCGAGTTCAACGATAGTATCACCAACTCGGCATTGGGCGACCTGCTTGAGCCCGGTAGCTACATAGCCTATCTCGCCTGACTCCAGCGTTGCTGTTGGCACTCGCTTGATTTGGAGATAACCCACTTGCTCTGCCTGAAATTTCGCCTTAGTGGCTACTAGATTGTACCGGCCGTCACGGCGCAAAGAGCCGCCAACAACTTTCAAGTAAGCCACTACCCCAAGATAAGAGTCGTAGAAGGAATCAAATACCAGCGCACGAGTCGCAGATCCCTCAGGTTTAGGCGGCGGAATTTTGCTAGCAATAGTATTTAACAGCTCCCTAACCCCCTCGCCCGTTTTCCCTGAAACATAGACTATGTCTTGCTCCTGACAATCCAGCAATTCCATCAGTTGCAATGCGGTTTCTTCTTTCATCGCTGTTGGCAGGTCGATCTTGTTTACTACCGGAATCACGGCTAGATTCAGCTGACGCACAAGGTGCAGATTAGAAATAGTTTGCGCCTGTACCCCCGAGCTGGCATCCACCAGCAGTATCACACCCTCCACCGCTGCTAGCGAACGGGAAACTTCATAAGAGAAATCAACGTGCCCCGGCGTATCAATCAAGTTAAGCTGATATTTGCCCTCCCAAATCATTCTGACCGGATTAAGTTTAATGGTGATGCCCCGCTCCTTCTCCAACTCCATGGTGTCAAGAAGCTGCTCGCCGCTGCCGGCCTTGATGGTGCCAGTAATTTCCAGCATGCGATCGGCTAAGGTGGACTTTCCGTGATCGATATGCGCCACGATGGCAAAGTTTCTGATTTGCATCTGGTAAATTTTACCTTACGGAGGGCAACTTGTCAGGATCTGCTAAGAACAATCAGCAAAAGTATCAATACACCAAGCCCAACCGCGCCAAGAAAAATTAGGCAAGACCAGCGAGGACGGTGTCTTGCCCGATCTAGCTCGTCGTAGAAGCCCTCTTTCCTTTTATTAATCTCCATTGCTCCAAATCAAACGCCCGGCTCCAAGCAAGATAAAACAGCCAGCCCGGAACACCGACAAACAGTATCTTAATCAGGTAACCGACTGACGGGCTTTCATTAAGAGGGGCTACTGCTTCAGGCGACAGGCGATTTAACAGAATCAGCACCAGCGCAAAAACTAAACTGCCCGAGACTACCCCAGCAAAGTTGTTTCTTGAAGACTCGTCGCGAATTATTGTCGAGACAGGCAACCGTAGGCCAGCCCAAAGCAAAACCGCGTTAGTTAAGGCGCCTAGCGAAAACGCTGCCGACAAGCCAGCCACGCCAGCATCAGTTACTCGAGAAATCCATAAGGCCGCTGTCAAAGCGATTGCTACCGAACCCAGACTGAAAAGCATCGGTCGGGCGGTGTCACCTTTGGCAAAGTAAGCCCGAGCTAAAATTAGTACTACCCCTTGGAAGAATAAAGACAGGACGAAGTACTGAAAGGTCATAACAGCCCGGCTTAGCTCCGCCTGCGAGATAGCGTGACCGATACTGATGTAAAGCCCAATAATTTCGCGGGAAAGGACAAGTAAAAATATCGTCATTGGCAGTAGGCAGTAGAAAATAAATCGCAGAGCTTTGCCGATAAGTAACCGATAGTCCTCGTGTTGATCGCTAGCTAGGCGACGCGCAAAATTGGGCAAAGCGGCCATGGCGATAGTGTTGGCTAAAAGTAAAACCGGGGCAGTCTGAAGATCGTCGGTCAGCCGATAGATGGCAATAGAACCTTGTTCAAAGTTAGAGGCAATCCGATAAAAAGCGATCAAGAGCAGCTGGTTTCCGGTTAAGGCGATAGCCCGCGGGATCATTAGCTTAACCACTTCTTTGACAGGCCCGCGCAGTTCAAGTAGGAAGCTGAATCTCCAGCCAAGCCGAATGAGGGTCGGTAGCTGTACTAAAAAGTGAGCCGCGGCGCCGATGATAACCCCAAACACCAATACCGGCAGGCCAAAGCGCGGAATCAACAAGGCCCCACTAATTATTGCCAAGTTATAAACGATGGGCGCGATAGCCGGAGCAAAAAAGTGCCTTTTCGCTTGCAGGGCCGAGCTGGATAGTTGAGAAATCGTGAAAAATAGGGGACTCAGCAACAGAACTTTTCCTAGTGTTGTTGCCAAATCAATATCGGCCGCTGAAAAGCCGGGCAACAGCTGTTGTATCAAAAACCCCATGGTGGCAAACAGCAGTACCATCGCTATCAAAATTGCCGTGAAGCCAGTGGACAAAAGACTATTAAACGACCGCCAAAAAACTTCACTGCCTTTTTTAGTGTCGAGCTCAACTAACATCGGCAAGACCGCCGCTGAGAGAGCGCCGACAATAATGAAGTTATAAAGCAGGTCCGGCAGGACAAAGGCAGCGTAATAGTTATCGAGAGGTCCGATTGTGCCGTAAGTCAGGCCAACTCGGTTGGCGATCACAACATTACGAATTAAGCCAAGGACATTACTAATCAAGACCGTGACAAACAATATCCCCGCGGCTTGCTTGAGAGTTTGGCTGGAAGCAAATGCCTTGGAGAGAAAGGGCAGCTTCAGCATATTATCTGTCCCGAACCAACCTAGCCATCAGGAGTCCCACGGCAAACAGTGCCAGAAGCAGACCAGCTAGAATCATAATCAGACGGTTATCTAAAGTAAGAAACCCAGAATCGCCCGAAGGCGGCCATTGGGGAGTTTTTAGCTGGCTGTTAAATGCCACGGCTTGGGAACCTATCTTAACGGAATCAATTTCGGCAGCCACGGTGGTTACTTCTTGTTCGCCTTGTGAAAGTTGAGCCACACTGCGGTAAAAACCGTTAAGCTCGATAATCGGAGTTAATCTAATCTTGGCGCTTGGCGTAGTTAGCACCGGTCTTTTACCGGAAATTGTTCTGCCTTGATCGTCTCTGAGGGCAATAATGATATCGGCCTCTTTATCGGAGGTAGCGGGAAAGATCTTAATAAATGACCGTCTCGGCGAAACCGGATCTTGTGATAGACCGGTTGTCGAGAAGCTCTTCTCGGGTGTGGACAGATGAGACTGACTGACAATTCCGCCGGAAATGACGCGGTAGCGGTATTGCGTTTCGCTGGAGAGCCCAGAGAGTTGAATTAGGTGATATGTCTTGGCTTTGGAGCTAACTACTTCGTTTTGTGACTCAGACGAGCCGAAAACAACTTTAACTTGATCCGGGTAGCGCAGCTTTACTAGGACTGCGGCTGTATCGGCAAACGTTAGTACATCGCTAGAGAGAATTTTCTGCGCGGTTGCGATTGGGCTCAGGGACTCGCTAGTAAGTGGCTGCTCGGTCGGCCCAACCTCAATGGCCTGCTGTTGGCTGATTAGTAATACAACGTCCTGAAACGAAACCGCAGCGTTATAAATCGGGGTCTCATGAGACGGATCAAAAGCGGCGATGATTGATTTTGCTTGGTCAAAGGCAACCGTAAAGCTACCCTCCTTAGTGCCCCTGAACTCTAACGAACCGAAATTGGCCGCCCCAGTCTCAATCAGGGCGCCTTCGCCTTCAAGGGGAGTCATTAGCCAGCGAACTCTACCCTGATCGCTGCTTAGAGCAACTGTTTGCCACAGCGGTGACGGGACCGCAGCGACTAACTCGAGTGAAGTTTCGTCAAAGACAAAGACAACTTCAACTCCAGCTATGTGGGCTGGCGAAGACAAATTGGCGCCGATAGTGACTGACGAAACTTGAGCCGGCTTGGCGGTAACCACGTTTGGTGAAAAATAAAGCGACGCGTCAACTTGCTCCGCCCTAAAGACAATTCGCTGAAGCAGCGCTGAGCCGACTAACAGAATCAGCGTTACAAGGGTCACCAAAATTATCATTGCTCGGCTTGGGGCTGATCTTCTCATCAGTGCACCGCCTCACTCCACGGCTTACCGTCTGGCCTTGGTTCACCGGCACGCTGATTGACCTTGATGTAAGCCAAATCAATAACCGTCATCTGGCCGTCCTGATCAATATCGGTGCCCGGTACCGGCTCACTGCCGCTGACGGCTCCCCTAACCAAAACCTCGTCAGCGCCGTTAATAACGTTGTCTGCGGTTACATCCCCCAAAGCCAAAGCTGTAATCAGCGGTAAACTCTCAGAGGTAAAAGTCCTCTTAAGCGCTAAAGCCAGAGGCGCCTTTAGATACACTAAACCCTCGCTTGGCAAGGTAATATCTGTAAGATCAACCTCCCGACAGTTCCCAACAGTACGCTCGTTGTCGAAGAAAACCTTACCGGCGTGATCAGTAACGATTAACCAAACTCTGGAAGGGCAGTAGCCAACAGGCAAATTAGAGAGCTGTATCTTCTTGGCGGGAGCTCCCGGTTGCAGTGGCGGCCGATAAGCTAAAACCAGAGCAACTGCCGCCGCCGAAAGGGCAATAATTAACAGCCATCTCATGATTATCCTAAGCGTACCATAAGGTTTATTTCGGTACTGCCCTAACTATTAATAGCCATATAACTGCCGAGATCGCCAGAGCTACACCGTTAAAGATAACTACCCCCCATAGAAACCCGGAGGCGCCAAGCCCACACCCAACTGGTCCCACACAATCAACCGAGGCCTGAATCAGAAACTGACGACCGTAAATTAAAACGAGAACAAAGTTGGCCAACAGAATCAAACCAGCGACAATAGTCAGATAAGCTTTAATAAATCGACGCATAAATTCAAGATAACACCTCAGGGCAATATTAGGTACGATAGTAAAATGCCGAGCTTGAAATTACTGCTGTTGGCGATATTGGGAACTGGCTTGATTTTCAGCGTTTCGACGAAAGCGGAGGCGGCCGAAAAGTTGATCGGGCCGGTTAAAGCTCTTGAAGCTGAGCTTCGGTTACAAGCCGACGGACAGCTGAGAGTTAAACAAAGGCTAACTCTCAACTCGCCGGAACCGCTTGTCTGGACAGTCTTCTCTAGAGTTCGTGATCTCAAAGTCTCTCAAGGAGCCAAACCTGAGATAGTCACTAACGTCAGTCTCAAAAACTCAGTTAAAGGCACAACAGTAACCTCTAGTACACCGGCCGATGTTTGGGTGCTTGAATACTTGGCCCCAGCTGGGCTGATTCGCCATAACGACCGTGACCAGCTTTACTTTAAACTGCTTGATGCGCCGGGACTGAGTGTCGAGAGCGTTGTTGTTGATTTATTTTTCCCTGCCGCCATGCCGGCCGAGCTCGGCGCTAACGCCTACGCCATTAACGGAGTGGCGCCAGTCACCCAAAGTCTTGTTCAGCCGGATCAGCTGAGATTTGAGAGCGCGTTTGCTGGTACGCAATCAATCTTTACCGTCAACTCTAGCTGGCCAAAATCAGTCCTTAACTTGAGCTGGATTCAAGAACTCAGACTAACAGTTATCAATCTAGAGCTAACTGCTTGGCTGATTGGGGGGTTGAGTTTGCCCATACTTAGTTTGGCCGTGCTGGCCCAACTAATCTACCGCACTCGCAAAGAAGAGCGCCTTAGTCATCTCCAGCCAACCAGCCAGCCGCCAAGTAACCTCTCGCCGCTAATCGCTGGAGTGCTCGTCAATAAAAAGGTTCGAGCCCAAGAGGTAGCATCGTTATTGATAGATTTTTGCCAACGGGGTTATGCCGTGATTGTTAAAAAAAGCGGCGGTTATTTTTTGGGCCGACGACGCCGCTCGGACGATAAGCTGGAAAGCTGGGAAAGAAATATTCTAGATGAACTCTTCCCGAGCCTTGAGTTGACTCTTGGAGACGAAAACTTGCGCTTTATCGGTCGTCAGTCACTCTGGCGGCCGCAAATCCGTCAGGCCTTCTCGCAAATTTACCAATCGATAACTAACAAGCACTTTTTCGTGGAGAACCCGCACTTCACTAGGGTTCGCTATAAATTAATCGCCCTTATCTTCTACTACTTGGCTGGGCTGGGACTGGTCTGGGTAGCTGCTAGCGGTAGCTCAAGCTATCTGCTTATCCCCCTCGCAGGTAGTTTGGCGATTTCTTGGCTAATTATTCGCCTAACACCCAATCTTGTTCGCTACACCCCTGAAGGCAAAGCGGCAAGAGGCAGATGGCTTGCTTTTGCCGCCTATCTTGGCCTCAAAGAACCGATCGTGCCGGAAGAGGCGCGACGGCAAACGTTTGAAAAATACCTCGCCTACGCGGTGGCTTTCGGCAAAACCTCGGCTTGGGCCGATCGTTTTGACCGCTCCTCATCGGCTATTGTCCGCCCCGACTGGTTTATAACCTATCAGGAAACTAGCGCCGGGCAGTTTGTCGATGAGCTTTTGGAATTTACTGAGCGCCTTTCAAAAATTCTTACCAGCTTGCGAGGACCTCTGGTTAACTGAAGAGCGGTTCAGCAACTTCCCGGGGTCGCTTGTTATCCGGCCGATAATAAACGATCGCGGCACTGAGCCCCAAGCTCTTGAATCTGAGCTGGCTAGGCGGTTGTCGCCAAGAACGAAATACTCATCAGCTTGCAGCTGCCTGTCTAACTCGGGGGCGGTTAAGCCCTGGGCTTCAAGGTACGACTCTTCCAGCAATTGACCGTTAATCAGTACCCGACCGGAGCGAATTTGAACCAATTCTCCCGGCAAGCCGATAATCCTTTTAATAAAACGTTTCTCCGTCTCTCCGGGGAAAAACATCGCCACGACCTCACCGCGTGAGGGATCTTGAAAACGATAGCCGATCTTGTCAACCAACAGAATCTCGCCATCTTTATAATTTGGCTCCATGCTGGTGCCGCGAACCACTAATGCAGTCAGAACAAAGAAATGGACGACCAACCCCACCAGCAAAATCACGGTTGCCCACTTGGTGAAGTCGTAAACCCAGCCCAAAACCCAGAAGAGTTTCTCGGCCAAGTGGGGCGACATCTAACCTTTAAGCGGCTTTAGAGAAGTGAAGACCTCGCGTAACTGATCGTCCTCAAGCGTTTCCAGCTCTAAAAGCTTTTTGGCCAACTTGTGGAGAGTCTTGATTTCTTTTCTGAGAATCACCACCGCCTTCTCCCACGCACCGTTAATTATCTCTCGGATCTGACCGTCTATTTCGGCGTTAAGTTTTTCTGAGTGCGCCCGATGCAAGCCCATCTCACGGCCGAGAAAGACCATCTCTTCCCGTTCTCCGAGCTTAATCGGACCGAGCTTGCTCATGCCAAAAATCGTCACCATATTGCGAGCGATTGAAGTCGCCCGATCTAGGTCGTTGGCGGCGCCGGTAGTGACTTCATTAAATATCAACTGCTCCGCGGCGCGACCGCCCAAAAGCGAAATAATTTCCTGCTCAAACCTCGATCTGGGCACCAGGCGTCTATCTTCTTTGGGTAAACTTAAAGTAAAGCCAAGCGCCATACCGCGGGAGACGATTGAAACTTTGTGAACGTCGTCCAATTCCGGCAGCAAGTGCCCGATGATGGCATGGCCGGCCTCGTGATAGGCGACAATCTCCCTTTCTTTCTCCTTAATTAGGTGGCTGGTTCGCTCGGGGCCAAGGATAATCTTTTCAATGGCTTGGCGGAAATCTTGCTGGATGATTTTTTTGCGATTATCCCTCGCCGTTAAAATTGCCGCCTCATTGACGACGTTGCGCAAGTCAGCTCCCGATAGCCCCGGGGTGGTTTTGGCAATTTCTTCAAGATTAACTTTTTCATCAAGCGGTTTGTTGCGGCTGTGGATGGCCAAAATTTGCGTTCTCTCCTCTCTGTCAGGCAGATCAAGGCTGACTTTGCGGTCAAACCGGCCCGGGCGGAGCAGGGCCGGATCAAGAACGTCTGGCCGGTTGGTGGCCGCCAGCACGATGACATTGGCGTCGGTATCAAAGCCGTCCATCTCAACCAGAATTTGATTGAGCGTCTGTTCACGCTCGTCGTGAGAGCCGCCAAGACCGGTGCCTCGCTGTCGGCCAACGGCATCTAACTCGTCGATAAATATTACGGTCGGTGCTGATTTTTTGGCCTTAAGAAACAGGTCTCTAACCCGCGAAGCGCCAACTCCAACGAACATCTCCACAAACTCTGAGGCGGAGATTGAGAAAAACGGCACTCCTGCCTCGCCCGCCACGGCCTTGGCCAAGAGCGTTTTACCAACACCAGCCGGGCCGACCAGCAGTACTCCTCTTGGAATCTCAGCGCCAAGAGCGCGGAATTTGGCCGGATGCTTTAAAAACTCCACCACTTCCTCTAACTCTTGTTTGGCGTGCTTTAGCCCCGCTACGTCTTTGAAAGTAATTCTCTTGCGGCCGTCGTAGGTTCGAGCGGTTGTCTTACCAAAGGAAAGGGCCTGCATACTGCCCGAGCGAGCTTGACGGGTGAGGAAGTAAAGAAACGCCCCCAAAAGCAAGAACGGCAGCAAGATTGAGATGACGGTGGTCCAAGCCGTTCCGGAGTCTGGGTTTTTAACTTCGATTATTACTTTGTCGGGGGTAATGCCGTAGTCTTTCAGCCCCTGACTAGCTTCTTTAAAGCTAACTAGAGCCAATTGATCTTTTGTGGTGGCGGTGATTTTGTTGCCTTCAACAACAACACTTTCAACGCGGCCCTGCTCAACCTCGCTGGCCAGCTGTGAAATAGGCACCTCTTCCGCGCTATTTAACCGAGAAAAGTTAACTAAGCTCCAGACGATAAAAACCAGAAACACTATCGTCAGCACGGAAAATATTTGTCGCCACAATCTGTTTCTTGCCATGACTGATGGTATTTTAACCAACTGGGCAAATTATTGAAAGGTGGGGCGGCCCTAGCCACCACGGCCGAAATCGCCTATAATCGCCCATAGCGGGGTGGAGCAGTGGTCAGCTCGTCGGGCTCATAACCCGGAGGTCGCTGGTTCGAATCCAGCCCCCGCTACTACTGGTCAGGGCAAATGTTAAAATAAATCGGATCAGCCGGTGTAGCTCAGTGGTTAGAGCGAAGGATTCATAGCCCTTAGGTCGGTGGTTCAATTCCACCCACCGGCACTAGTCGCCGAAAAAGTAGCGCCACCACTTCTGGGGATTGGTCAGCTCTTGCGGGGCAAGCGGTTCCCGGTCTTCGTAAAATCCATCGCTAATTTGGCCCGAGTCAGATGGTTCTTTAGGCAATCCCTTCACCAGATAAACGGTTTCTTCAGGTCTTTTTAGGCCAAGCCGACGTCGGGCTTCTAGCTCTTGATAGGTGGCCGTTTGGTAGTAATCAATCAGGAGATTCAGTTTTTTATTGGCTAGCTCCAGCCGGGCCGTCTCCTCCTTGGCCTCTTTAAGGCGGCGGGAAATTTCTTGATTGCGGATAACAACATTAACGTTGGAATAGAAGGCAAAAAGGAACAAAACAGTCAGTATCGGGGTAAGGCGCTTTTTAAATGCTTGAGGAATCATCGACTGGCTCAGTTTAGCAAAAACAAAAACGACCCTCATTGGGTCGTCTTTGTCGCAGTGGGCTAACTGCCGCGTTACCTGCCGCGCCTCGGTCGGCCGCGACGCCGCTTTTTGCCACCGGTTGCTCTACGGCTCTTTTTCGCCTTGTCAAACGCCTCTTCCGGTGTGCTCTGGAGTGATCGGGAGATTGCCCAGAAACTGCCTGCTACTATCAGTAGTAAGATGATAACGATGAGAATCCTCACCCAGTCTCGGTTGGTGGATGTCTCAATCAACGGTTCTTGTTCGGGTTCCTGCTCACCCGAGGCCGCTTCGGCTCTTGGCACAAAACTTGCCAGCGGGGAAGCAACCTCGTCAGCTGACGCTTCAATTACTTCTCTTGAGCCGGAGATCGCTTCGGTGCTAATAACCGGATTGCCGCCAATCAGCACAACCGTTGTGATTACGCCTCGTACTAAAGTAACGATGAATTTGTTACTCGGCAGGGCTTCGTTGCCGTGCTCGTCGAAGGCATACACGACAAACTCGCTAGTTACGCCGGAAGCCAGATCAAGCTGGACGCTTGTACCAACAAGATCGAAGGTTCTCGTTTCCACTGAACCGATTCGATAACCAAGCTGGTAAAAACTGGTGTCCGCTGAGTTCGGCGACCAACTGACCCCTACACGACAGATTTCCCCGGGACATTCAGCGCGCAACCTTTCAAGCGTTGCGGGGGCGGGTCCGACTATATCGTTGTCGAACGACTCCGCCGTGCTGGTGTTACCCGAAAGATCAACCGCCTGTAGCCATACCATCGCGTGCTGGTTATCACCGATGCCGATTGCGGCCCACGAACCGTCTGGGTTACTAACGACAGAGCCGATAATTACCGCGCCCGGATCGGCCGGATTTCGATCAAAGACGTTAATCGTTGAACCGGGTTCGTTAACAGCGCCGGCTTGACCGCTCAGGGTGTCATCGGTGCCCGGACGATTCTGCGAAACCGTAACTTTCGACCCGTCAATGACCGGCGATAGATTATCTAACGCCACGGCGATAACGATCGGGCTAGGTGGTGATTTTTGGCCGTTAAAGTCAACTGCCTGTACCGTCACTTCGTAAGTTGACGGAGAGTTTTCCAGCCCAGATATAACCAGCTCTATCGGGCCGCCGGTGTTTTGGCTTAGCCAGAGTCCGCTGCCGACTTTTCGGTAGTTGACCTGATAGTCAAAGACATCCATCGACACGGACGCGTCCCAGCTGAGCTTGACGGCGCCGCCGTTGTCATTTGGCACGTCTTGGGCGGCTAGATTAGCTGGAGTGGCCGGATCGACGGTATCGATTGTGAAACCGTCGCTAAGCACCGGAGTGCCTTTGATGCCCGCGCCGTTAATCGGAGTGACTTGGGCAAAGTAGGTTTCACCCTCTGTTAAGCTCAACGCTATAAGGGCGAAGGTGTGACTAGTGCTGAAAACAGTTTCAACGGCCGAGGCAGGGGCAAGCGAAGTGGCTTCGATTAAAGCAACTTCATAGGCGCTTACGCCTGACTCTGGATCGACAAATCCGCTCCAATTAGCCGAAGCGCTCAGTTTGTCAGCGCTCCAGTCAATATCTGCTCCCAAGCCGTCGTTAACCTGCGCCGCCGAACCGTCAGCCGCGCTCGGGTCGTTGGCCACTTTAGCGGTAGCGTTGTTATAACCAGCGGCATTGGCGTCAAGATTGGCAAAACCAACCGAGGTTTGCCAGCTGTCGCTAACATTGCCGTCACCAACAGAGATTTTGCGCTCCATTGACTGCTTTAACGGATCACTGCCCGTTTGGTTAACTCCGGCAAAGTACGAGCCACCGTTGCAACCCATGGAGTCAGCTAAGCTGAGATCGCCTCTGACTAGGGTGATCGGTAGACAGCTGTTACTGATCGAGATACTCGAGTCAACCCAGTCGGGATCGACGTCTAAAATCGAGCTGGGATGATTCTTTGGGTAATTGCTCACCAAGAAGAATCCGCCTGAGGGTACAACTGAGCCCGGCGGAAAGACTGGCAAACCGACGCCAGTCAACTGCCAACCGCTAATATCAACCGGCAAGGCAGTTGTGTTTCTCAACTCAATCCATTCATCGGCGGTATTGGAACCGCCGTTGGAGTACGATCCCATCCACATCAGTTCGTTGATGACCACTTCTGGCGTGCCTGCGCCGGCATGAACGCCGCGGAGGTTTAAGAGCTCGGCCGCAACCGCGCCCTGCAAGGCCAGAAGTATCGCAACAAACTTGATGAAGAATGTTTTGATTTTGTTCATATTGCTCCTTCTAGTTGTTAAAGGGCGCCCGCCTCCCTGTCAAGTTCCGCGGGTGCCTGTTTATCTAATTCCCTCCGTACAGACACGACCCTAAAGTTGGTCCCTAAGGTGTAATGACAAAATACAGCATATTACTGTCCTGTCAAACCTTGAGAGTCCGCTCCAAAAACCTTAAAATCACTGCGGTGACTGATAAGTGGGCCTGTTGCTCAGTGGTTAGAGCACCGAGCTTACTACTGGATCGTGTGGGAGTGTAGCTCAGCGGTCAGAGCGCCAAGCTTATACCTTGGTGGTCCTAGGTTCAAATCCTAGCACTCCCACACGGAACAGTAGTTGAGCCCGCTCAAATACCTCGGCGGTCCGTGGTTCGAATCCATGCGGACCCACACTGTTAAGAAGAGACAGCTTAGCCGTACAAGCTCAGGGCAAACAGATGCGCCCCGTTGTCTAGTGTTCGGTTCGTCGCTACAATCAGCTCAGAATGCCTAAACGTACTTGGCTTACGGCTCTACTTGGCGTCACTGCCGCCTTGTCGGTAGCGGTGGCCGCGGCTACCTTAACGGCATTTGCCTACGGCAACCGAACAGCCCCCTTCACGATTCTTGCCGGAGAGCGCATCGGCGGCTTGGCTGCCGAGAGCGCCAGAGGAGCAATCTCAAATTTAGCAACAAAACTAGCCGAGCGGCCGATTTCCCTTGTGTTTAACCAAACAAAAGCCGAACTTTCTCCGCGCCAGTTGGGGGTAACAATAAACGAAGCCGAGGCCTACCGAAATGCGGTTCTGCCTAGCTCGCCAACAGAGTGGCTCAAGCCGAGCTTCTGGAGGGGCTTTTTCGGTAAGAAAAACCTCGCCTTTAACTACCAGATCGACGAAGAGCTGTCGCGGCGAAATCTGGAAAATGCTCTCGGGGCTACGCCGACGGCCAAAGATGCCGAGATCGTCCATACCAGCGACGGCCTCGTCGTCACACCCTCAGAGGACGGGTTAACATTTGAACTAACTAACATCAAAAGCGCTCTTGAAACGCTCTTTGCTCACCAAAAGGTGCCAGAGGTTAGCGTCGCCTATACTGTTAGCGAGGCGCAGATAAAAACCGAACAAGCCATCCGAACGAAAAGTGAAATTGAAAGTTTCATTAAGCCTATTCGCCTTGTTTTTGAGAATCACACTTTTACTCTAACAAGCAACGAACAATACGGCTTCTTTAACTTCCCCAAAGAGGGGAGCGAGCTAAATTGGCAGCTCTCAAAAGACAAAATCAGAGATCATCTTTTAGCCACAGTTTATCGCCGATTGTCCATTAGGATGAAACCGAAAACGATAATGTCTGACACCGGAGAGGTAACATTTCCGGGCGAAAATGGCCGAGAGGTGGATCTCGCCAAGCTAACCGATGATGTGCACCAAACAATTACCGAACAAAAGGATGCTCTGAATCAGCCGGTTCTAATCTCGGCTAAAACTATCCCTTTCACTGAGAAGATCGTCCACCCGGGCTACGTAGCCGGCTTGTTTGAGGGACTCTACATTGACATAAACCTAACCCTGCAGAGGGTATATATAATGAGCGGGCACACCAAGCTTGCCGAGTATCTTATTTCCAGCGGTAAACGCGGCACACCCACACCAGTCGGCCTTTTTTACATAAAAAATAAAATCGAACTAGCCGAGTCGCGGCTTTATCCGGGTATTTGGATGCAAAAATGGAATGCCTTGGCCAGAAATCCTGACGGTTCCGGTTACGAGGGCTACGGGCTTCATCGAGTACCCTGCTTTAACTCCTCCTGTACCATAACTGAAAGCTACTCCCATCTTGGCCGGCCTGCCTCTCACGGCTGTGTCAGAATTGCTGACGAGGGCGCGGATTGGATTTACGGCAATGCCCCAGTCGGTACACCCGTTAATATCCACACTTAACCCTTCTTAATCAACCGCTCCAGAAGTTTACGGCTATCTTGATCGGCCGAGTTCATCAACTCGTCGCGGGCATAGGCGGCCAGTGCGGCGCGGGCGGCGGCGATTACCGCCTCTAGTTGGGCCACAAATTTCGCCGCGTTACCTTCTATAAGCAGATTCTCCAAGTTTGCCGCTTGGCCGCCGAGCCGCCGCAGTCTATGAATAAGTTTTCGTTTGGTGATTTCTTCCACAGACATACCCTAGCAAATCCACAACATACCACCTAGGGGTATCTAACTGACTAGATATCAACTGTTTGGTTATCCTTGGCGATCTGGGCCATCTCTCGGGGCAAGAGATTGTTCAAGCTTTTTAAGAACTCGCGGGCGTTTTCCTCGTTAGCGTGAGTCACAAAAACCCGTCCGCCCTGACGAAGGTCAATTTTACTTAACCACTCTAGTAACTCTGAGTGGTCGGCGTGGCCGGAAAAAGCTTGGGTAAGCTGAACCTTCGCCCTTATCGGTATCTCAGCGCCCATTATCCTGACCTTCTTGGCGCCGCCGACTATCTGCGAGCCGAGGGTACCGGGGGCTTGATAGCCGATCACCAGCAGCAGCGTCTTCTGGTCCGGCAGATAGTGTTTCAGGTGGTGGCTAATCCTACCGCCGACCATCATTCCAGATCCGGCGATAATGACTTTAGGGTTCGGTATATCGTTGGTTGACTTAGACTCATCAACTGTTGCGGTAACGGCCAAACTCTTAAAAGCGAACATATCTTCGCCCTTTTTCTTGTGGGAGCGCACGTTATTAGCAAACAGCTCGCCGTGCTTTTTAAAGATCTCCAGCGCCTCAATGGCCAACGGACTATCAAGAAATATCGGCAATCGGGGCTGACTGTGGTGAACAAACAGCTCGTGCAGTAAAAAGAGCAATTCCTGCGTCCTCTCAATCGAGAAAGCCGGTATCAGCAAGGCGCCACCCCGCTGCGTAGCTAGATCTAGGGCGCTTTTTAAGACTTTGAGTCTGTCCGTTGAATCATCCCGCTCGCGGCCGCCGTAGGTGGCTTCCATCACCACGGCATCGGCTACCGGCGGCGGATCTGGCGCAGGCAATAGTACGCTTGGCCAGTGGCCCAGATCTCCAGAAAAAACCAAATCTTTACCGTCCACCTGCAAGCTAATACTGGCAGAACCCAAAATATGACCGGCGTCATAAAGCGTAAAAGCGTCACCGCCTTTAAGTGGGCGATTCTGGCGATAATTAATCGGCCGCATCTGCGCCAAAGCGCGGTTTAAGTCAGCCGCCTCGTAAAGAGCTGGCGCGTCCGTGCGATCAAGCCGCCGCTCCATCAAATCAAGAGCGTCTTTGAGAACAATTTCCGTCAATTCAGAAGTAGCTTCGGTGCAGTAAATCGGGCCGCGGAAGCCCTCTCGAACCAGTTTCGGCACCCGTCCGATATGGTCTAAGTGAGCGTGGGTCAAAATCAAAGCTTCAACTTCTTCGGCGTTGTAAGAGAAGGGGTCTTGGTTGTCTTCGGTGATAGTGTCTTGGCCCTGAAACAGCCCGCAATCGACAACGTAGCGCCCCTTCGCCCCCTCAACCAGAAAATTTGAACCGGTCACTTCTCCGGAGGCGCCGTAAAAACCGATTCTGGGCATCTTAAAGGCCGTTAGTTTTTAACTCTTCCTTGGCTAGCTTGATGACTTTATCGGCCAACTTGTCCGGCTCATCGTCAAAGACGATCTTGGCACGGCCGCGTTTGGAAGCTTCAAGCAGGTGATCAATTTCATTACTGACTCCGCCGGTGCCAAGCAGGATGCCGATCGGTTTTTTATCTTCAAAAGCAATCGTGAACTCGTTAAGCGTGCCGATTCGGCCACAAATAAAAATTACCGCGTCTGTGGCTCTTATAAACAACAAATTCCTGCCAGCGTAGCCAAATCCGGTGTACATCGAAAAATCAGTATGGCGGTAGGGGAGTTTGTACTTTTTGACATGCTCTCGGTAGCTGGCCGCTGGCGAGACGCCAACAGTAAAGCCGCCGCCGCGCTTGGCGCCCTTTGCCGCCGCGTCAGGTATGCCGCCGGTGTCTCCTGTTACCACAACAATGTCTTTTCTGGCCAAATAATAACCCAGCCGCTCAGCTTTCTTGAAAGCGTCAGGCGTACAGATGTCTTCAGCAGCGCCGGAAATACCGATTTTGATATGTTGGATTTTCCCTCCTTTCAGACTAAATTAAGGTTTAACGAAGCGAAAGTAAAGCTCGGATTGCCGATTCATCAGGTTTAAGCTAGTATTATAATGAGTGCCAAAGCAAGGCGAACTTTACATTCCGGAGTAATCGCCACGGCTCATATTCCTCCTTTGCGAGGCTCAGTCCCAATAGCAGCTACTCCGGAGCGTACATTTAAAGTTTTACATTCCGGAGTAGCTCAGCGGTAGAGCAGTGCGCTGTGAGGATATACGCAGCCTGTTTGGGAAACCAAACAGTGAAAACTGGGAGAACTGTCGGGAAGCCGTCGCAATTGCACGGTAATCCGCAGCCGAGCCCGCTTTTAGCGGGAAGGTTCAGAGGCCATGCACCCAGAACCTGTCAAATGGTTAAGAGATGGTCCACACCATTTGGAAACAAATGGGTTATGTGTAACGCATTGGTCGTCGGTTCGAATCCGACCTCCGGAGCCAGCTTTCGCCAAGGCTTCAGCTTGGCAGGCCAGCACGAAAAGGTTTGAGCCTAGCAGGCCAGCACGAAAAGGTTTGAGCCTAGCAGGCTAGCATAGCAGGGCTTAAGCTTGACGGGCCACGAAAATGAACTATTGCTACATCCTTTTGAGCACAAAATCACACCTTTTTTACTACGGTGTTACGGAAGATCTGAAGGAGCGGTTAATTTTGCATAACCAAGGCAGGGTTAGATCGACCAAAGCGCATTCACCTTGGAAGCTCGTGTGGTACGGTGCTTTTAAAACCATGAAAGAAGCCCGTGATTTTGAGCGATATTTAAAGAGCGGCTCGGGAAGAGCATTCGCCTACAAAAGACTGGTCCCCGAGGCCTTGGCGAGAGATGTAAAAGGAGGTCGCTTAGGTTCGCCGAAGCCACCGGCGTAGGTGACCGACCTCCGGAGCTCGTAAAATTACAGGTTTGGAGTTACAATTTAGGAAATGAAATCTGCAATTATTGTTCACGGGATGCCAAGCAAGGAAGAGTACTTCAAAGTCGATCGTCCGTCACAGTCTAATTCTCATTGGCTACCATGGCTACAACACCAACTTATTATTAACGGTTTTCTAGCTCAAACTCCGGAGATGCCAGAACCATATAAACCGAACTATGAGAAATGGCGTTCACTTTTTGAGCGCTTTGAAATTAGAGAAGATACTTTTCTTGTTGGCCACAGCTGTGGGGGAGGTTTCTTAGTTCGTTATTTGAGCGAAAATAATATACAGTCGGGAAAGTTGCTCTCGTTGCTCCGTGGATTAATCCAAACGATCCTCGACCTGAAGAAGGATTTTTTGACTTTGAGATCAACCCAGACATTGTAAGTAAAAACAAAAGGGATAAAGTTATTCTTCTCGACCGATGACGATAAGGAAGAACTAGACACCGCCAATTTATTGAAGGATAGGATCAAGGACCTAGAAGTCCAAGAGTTTCAAGATCGTGGCCACTTCACTTTGGGCGACATGAAAGTAATCGAGTTTCCGGAACTGCGGGACTACCTGATAGGTTAATTCTAACATCCTCCGCTATCCGGAGCCAGCTATTCGCCAAACGCGGTGTTTCCGTAAAACGCAAACCCCGCACGCTGCTACTCCTTACGCTAGTTCTTGGTTTTTGTTCTATAAAAATAACCATAAAAGCTTTACAATTCAGACTGATGGGTAAGGTAATTTTCACCTCGCCCCCGCCGGCTGGAGGACGCTGTTGCGTTAGCAAGCTAATTGAATGTCTATAGATAGCTACAACAAAGATTTTTCGCATTGGCACGAAGTCAAAACTGAAATTAATAATCAGCCAGAGAAGAATAAACCCTTCTTTTACGAACGGGAGATATGGTGGGTGTCTATTGGGCAAAATGTTGGTTTTGAGAAGGATGGAAAGAACGAAAAGTATACTCGACCGGTTTTGATCCTTAGAAAATTCAACAAATATACATTCTTGGGCATACCGCTCTCTACTTCAGAGATTGATAATAAGTATCGAATTACGCTTAGCTACAAAAAGGATGTAAAGAGCTCGGCGTTAATATCCCAATTGCGTGCGTATGATAGTAATCGTCTCGGCACGAAGGACGGCACAATATCCGATGAGGATTATAAAAAAATACAGAAAAAGATAACTGAAATAATCAATGAAGAGCCTAGAAAGTAGCTATAAAAACAAACTTACCCCTGCTTGCGCAGGGGTAAGCCCGAAGGCCATTTGTGGCCTAACTATAAACTAATACATAAGTTTGTCAATGCCAAAAGCTTGGCAGAGCTCAATAACGAACAAAACGGATGAGTAGATTTAAACTCGCGAAGCGCCTTGCATGTTTTTCGAGCCTCCCTCACCTAACCGCCGAAAGCCGTCCACCCAGACGGCTTTCTCTGGAAATTTAACCTGTTTTTTGGTAAAATTCGGGCAGGATGGATGAGCAAATTTTTAAAGCACTGTATGTACGTGTGTTAGCGGGTCGAGTAAATGTTTGTAAATCGAGAAGATCAGCCGATTGATAAAACAGAGCTTGTCTGGCCCGGTAAGCGCAAGGAAGTTGAGCGGGTAGAGCTTCCGTTTCAGACGATTGAAACCATCAACCTTCCGCGCGCCGTGGCAACCCGGGCAATCTTCATCGTAAGATGGTGAAATGATGGAACATCAGCACCAAATGGCTTCGGCCAGAAGCGACGCTAAGGAATACGCCAAGTTTGTCCTTGTAATTATTGGCATCTTTCTAGTGTCGTGGTACTTGCAGGGGCGTTTGGGCGACTCGGTCGAGTCGTGGATGCGCTACTTTATGGGTACGTTCTTCGTCGTCTTTGCCACGTTCAAGTTTATCGGCTACAGGATGTTTGTGGAGATGTTTGCCGGTTACGACATCGTTGCCAAGAGATTTAAGCCGTACAGTTACCTCTACCCGTTTATTGAGCTTGGCTTGGGCGTAATGTATTTGGCGAATTTAATTCCTAACACTCGCGATCGGCTAACGTTAGCCGTCATGACCGTCGGCGCGATAGGGGTGTTTCAGGAAATTTACCATCGCCGCAGCGGCGTTTACTGCGCTTGCCTTGGTAACATCATCAAACTGCCGCTTTCAACCGTAAGCTTGGTTGAAGACGTCTCGATGGCGGCGATGGCCGCGATTATGCTTGCAATCAGATAGCAGCCGCGCCGAGGAGGCCTTGCTGCGTTTTTAGCTCGCTTGCGTTAAAGTGAAAAGATGAGCGTAACCAGAAAAATTTTCTTGTTTATTGGCTTGCCGCTAGTAATAACCTTCGCCATCGCCATCGGCTGGGCGTTTGAAAAAGAGCACAAGCCGCAGCTTACAAGCCAAGGCGAAAAAGTGGCGGAGTCCGCCTGCCGCACCATGACTACACCGGTTGATATGAGCTTGGTTACTTCCATCCTCTACCCGGGCCAAGAGCGGGGCGGCCACTATAAAGCACACGGCGGTTTTAGGTTTGACGGCTCAGCAAACGATGAAATCACCGTCAGGGCGCCTTATGATCCTACCTTAGTTGCGGCTAGCCGCTATATTGAATCAGGGGAGGTTCAGTATTTACTTGAGTTCAAAGCCGACTGCGGTTTGACCTACAGATTTGATCACTTTAAGACGCTCTCCGCAAAGCTCCAAGAAATGGCGGAAAACTTGCCCGAAGCCAAAGAGGGCGACTCCAGAGCCCATCGGCCGACTTTTACCGTCAAGGTAACTGCTGGGGAAATCATCGCCACCGCAGTTGGCCTGTCTAAACGGCCGGACGCTGAGGAGCCGAATACTTTTGTTGATTTAGGTGTTTACGACAAGAAAAACCGCAATCAAATTTCGCTTGAGGACCCTGAGTGGGCGAAAAAACACGAGGCCGAACAAAATCAGGCGTGGTACGGGATTTGCTGGTTTGATTCACTGCCAAGCGCCGACAGGCAGAGGGTTCTGTCACTGCCGGCCTCAGGAGATGACGCCAGCAGCGACTATTGCTCGGCTACTTAAGAACTCTTGCAGTAATAGAAAAACTAAGGCAGGATAAAATTGGTCGAGTGAGTTAAGAGGAGGAACGTCCATGGCATGGTACTGGTGGGTATTGATCGCGGTGGTTGTCATCTTGCTTATTTGGTGGATAGCTTCGCGCGGCAAATCCGGCGGCTCGGGCGGCACTGGCACGCCAACAGCCTAAGGGTTGATTAATTAGTCAAACCCTCAAGCCGCGGCTTAGGCGGTGGTTTGAGGTGCGTTTGAGCGCTTTCAATAAATATGTAAAGCCCCTTCGTTGAATTGAAGGGGCTATGGGGACGGGGACGGCTGAGGGAACGGCTGGCCGTTGGCTACTTGTAGGAGTTCGCGAGCCAAATAGCGTGCTTTATGTAGGCGGCTCTTGAACGTGCCGGGAGGGATCCCGAGTTCGGCTGCGGCTTCTGAGTCTGAGAAACCATCTGCGTTTAGCAGTAATGTTAGCCGCAGGTCTTCGGGCAACCTAGACAGTGTCTGATCTAGTACAACTCTGAGTTCAACCTGACTGATAAGATCGGCTGAGCTTAACGCGGCCGTTGAGGGATTGCCGTCGATATCACCTTCGGCAGCGTAGGACACCCAAGATTTCTTCGCCCTGATCAGATCAATGCTGGTAAAAGCAATCGCGCGCATTAGATATTTCGGGGTGGCGAGCTCGTCCGTCTGACGGAGTGAGGGCGGACGACGTAGGATTCTTAGGCGAAGATTTGCCAAAGCTTCCTCGGCATCTTCAGGGTTGCCGAGAATCTTGTTGGCGTAGTTAATCAGGCGGGCGCGATGCCGATCGAGCGCCTCCAGCAGCCACTTAGTATCCTCTGATTCAAAGGTTCGATTGGTCATTTGGTTACCTCCAAACAATCAATGTTAGTCTAACCTAGTTTGCTCGATACGCAACAGGTTAGGTGCGGTAGGAACTTGGCTGCTGCTTGGCAGTTAATTCAGCACAATCTTTACGGGGCAGTTGCCGCCAAGTATGCTGAAGACAGGAGGTGAAATGTTCTGGAAGAAGAGACACGATAAAACATTTATTCCAGTGGCCGGGTTGATGATTTTGGCCGGGGCGATTATTTTCGTCTTCGGCGCGCTTGGCTGGTGGATGAACGTTTCTGCCGAGAGCAGCATCATCGCCTTTCCGTCACTTAAAGTGATGGGTGGGTTGGTGATTATGGCGCTTGGCTACATCCAGCTTGAGCTTGGGCTGTTGCGCGACAAGTAATCAAGCGGGTTCGGCGACTTGGGGTGTTCCAGTTGACCGCTACGCCTGATAGGCTGAATTGATGCGGCTTAGACTTTTAGTTGGTTTGGCGGCGACCTTTAGCGTACTTAGCGCGACTCTGGCTATTGCCAGTTTCTTTAACGAACCGTCCGGGTTAGTCGCTTCAGGCACAAGAGAAGCAACGATTAACGTTTACCCCCAAGAGCTTCAGGGGGCGATTGCTCCGGAGCTTTCCGGCCAGCAGCTGCATAGCTATTTTTCCCGTATCTGGGACAAAAATACCGGCGTAATCAACCAATCAACGATTGATTATCTGCAACCGCTAGGAATCAACAATCTTCGCTGGCCCGGCGGGTTAAGCTCTCGGGTTTTCCGGTGGGCTGAAGCGATAGGCCCGCTGTCGATTCGCTCAAACCTGCCAAGTTGGATTGAGCAGAACAAAAAAATCGTTTTCGGGATTGACGAGCTGGCCCGCCAAGCCAAGCGACTCAGTAGTAATCCTAGTTTAACGATTACGCTTAATTCGTATCAATCAGCCGCCGAAGCGGCAGATTTGGTTGAGTACGCTGTCGGTCAGCCCAACTCTTGCGCCAACTTCAACCCAAGCGCTTGGCTTCACGGCCAAGGCAACGCCGCCGCTGGTTACCAGCCCGGCTCGATGCCTGCAGGATATTACGCTTGCCTGAGGGCTCATCCGGATTACGGCAACTCGCCTGAGCCGTATAACGTCAAATACTTTGAGGTTGGCAATGAGGATTACTCTGGCCCCCACGACAACACGCCCCCCAGATCAATAGGGGAGTATCGAGACGTGCTAGTCGCCTTCAGTAACGCGGTAAAGGGCCGCGTCGCAGGGGCGAAAATCGGCGCTGTGATTTGGCCTGACCCCGCCAGCAACTGGAACGATACAATCTATCGACTTGGGGAGGGGGTGGTTGATTTTTACATTATCCACGTCTACTCCGGCGCCGGACTTAAATCCGCCGAAATATCTTCCAATTATGAAATAAACATTCCTTTTAACGCTGGTTCTTCCGGTGGTGGCCAAACCTTCAAAATCACTGCCCGCGGCTCGCGAGGAGAGGGCAATGTTTGTCCGTGGCCGATTATGCAAGCTAAGCTCAACCAAACCTCGGCTCAATCCTTTAGCGTCAATTCAGGCCAACCGCAGACGTTCACTTACACGGCTTCCTCTGGAGCCGGTGCCGGCACGATGCAACTTGGCTTGGTTAACGAGTGCTACCAGCCCGAGCAGAGGGCCAATACCAAACTTTACATTGATAAAGTTGAACATTCCGTCAGCGGCAATTTCGTCACACTTGATCTGATTACCGGCGGTGATTTTGCCAGAGCCCAAACTGAGAACGCCCGCCGGCTGGTAGTAGAGCTTACAGATCAAGCCCGCCGCGTCTCGGGTAAGAACCCGCCGCCAATTTTAGCCACTGAGTACAACACCGACTTTCGAGGCCTAGACGGTAGCGAATTGGAGTTAAATCGTTCCCTGCTCTCAACATTTTTTGTGGCCTCTTTCTATCACCACCTTCTCCAAGAAAAGGCGCTCGGCTCGAATCCTTGGATCCTGCAAGAGCTCTGCAGTAACTGCCGAGGCGACCTAATTTACTACGATCTGGACCAGAGCGGCTCGCGCAAGGAGGCCAACGGCACCCCGTACGGCAACGCCAACTACTGGTTCTTTCGCCAGATTGCAGACAGCGGGCCGTTAAGCAAGGTCAGAGCTGAAGTTGCCGGGGCCGAAACTTACCGGCCACCAGTATATCTGCACCCCAACCCGCGAAGCGATGTTCCTTTTGTTCAAACGTGGGCGATCAAAAAATCGGACGGCTCGGTTAGGGTTCATGTAATCTACACTGGTGACGAGGAGCTGAATTTAAGAATTAAAATTAACGGCTATTCTCTAAGGTCAGAAATCGATGTTGCCCAGATTGTTAGCCCCGAGGGTAGTTTGAGCGCCTACAACAGCGCCGAGAATAAAGAGAGAATAGTGTCGGCCAGCAACCGCCTCGAAGGCGACGCCGATCAAACCTTTTTAGTTGGGCCGATGTCGATTACTTCGTTTACTTATTACCCGCCGGGCGCTGATCCGCCGCCGCCGGGCGGGGGAGGCGGTTCAATCTACCGCGGCTCATCTGGCACGGCGAGACTAGCACCAAGGCCGTCATCCAGACAGCGAGGCACTTCGCAGCAAGCTGATGCTCCGGCGACTCCGGAGGTTCTGCCTCAACTAGTAGAAGAGGGTCAGCCCAAAGTTATCACCAAGCCGTCAAGACTGCTTGATAACCCATGGTTCTTGCCGACAGTTTCAACGATGCTCGGCCTGTTGGCACTGAGTTTTTGGATCACGGTGCTGTGGAAACGCCACCTCTACTATCAGTATCAGCTATCAAAAGTCGGCGTTCGGCACCACTATTAAACTAATTAGGGAGGGGCCCGACATCATCGTCGAGCCCCCTGTCATGAGCGCAAGCAAGGATCTAATCCTCTGCGTGCTGGTTGTCGCTAGCCAAACAGTTTCAACGCCTTGAAACCGCTCTCGGCGAGACAATTCCCCTTGTCGTCAAACAAGACTCCATCAGGATTGTCCTTCTTAACGCGCCTTACTGCCACTCCCCTCCGCTTAGCTGCTATTACTATTGCTGAGGGAATCTCCTCTAGATGGCCTTCCGGCCAGTACAGTTTCAGTTTGTACGGTGCTAGGTTCGTGCTCAACGTAACCAACGTAACCTCCTTTGTGAGATGAGCATATATAGTATCTCTCAATGCTTTCGCTCCGACAAGGCCTCTGGTGATTTTTTGTCAGAATAGTCTAGGATAAACACAATGCCTGACGTTGCTTATCTTGGGGTTGGAGTTCTTATCGGCGCCGCAATTGCCTATGTTTTGCTGAAAAACCGGCAAGATGACCTCAAAAGCGTCAGCGAACACTTGATAATGCTGGCCAAACAAAAGCTTGAGGATGACAAAAAACAGATCTCCACTGACATGGAGGGGAAAAAGGACGCCATTAAAAGTTTAGTTGAAGAGATACGAAAACAGCTCAAGGACACGGACGAGAAACTGCGCCAGAGTGACAGGGAACGGATTGACTCATTCTCGGCTCTTAAAAAAGAGCTGGAGACCCATAAACAACTGACCACGGAACTGCGCGGCTCAACCGACCAACTGAAAAATATACTCAGCAACAACCAAATGCGCGGCGCTTTTGGCGAACGAATCGCCGAGGATTTGCTTAAAGTGGCCGGGTTTGTCGTCAACCAAGATTACAAGCTCAACAAGGCAATGGATTCTGGGCCGAACCGACCTGATATAACCCTAATCTTACCCGACGGGGTTAGAGTTAACATTGACGTTAAGTTTCCCTATTCAAGTCTGCAAAAATACGTTGAGGCGACCAATAAAGAAGATAAGGCCCGCCATTTAGCCGCGTTCGGGCGCGATGTGCGCGATAAGATAAAGCAGATCGCCACCCGCGACTACATCAGCCCGGACGACAACACCGTTGATTTCGCAGTAGCGTTTATCCCGAACGAGATGATTTTTAGCTTCATCTACGAACAGATGAACGATATTTGGGAGGAGGCGATGGGTAAGAAAGTCGTCTTGGCTGGACCGTACTCCTTTGTGGCACTGCTTCGCCTCGTTAAGCAGGCCCACTCCAATTTCCGACTGCAGTCAAACATCCACCAGATCATCCAGTTGGTGCAGAAGTTCCGGCAAGAGTACGAGAAATTCTCCGGCGAGCTGGACGCGCTTGGCAATCGGTTAGAATCGGCCAGCCGCCAGTTCCAAACAGTCGCCTCCACCAGAGATCGTCAGCTCAATCGCGTCATCGACCAGATTGAGGGACAGCAGGTTATTGAGGGAGGTGACAGTGCTTCTGGCAAAAAGCTTCTCGACTAGCACGGACGCCTTAGGTAATTCGGGCCTGAATGACGCAAAGTATATGATAAACAGGGTGCTTTCAGGGACGATAAAGGGTAAAATCCAAAGCAATGACTGATAAAAAATCGGCCAATAATGCCGAAACCAGCCGCCCCGAGGCGGAAATCCGGTTGGAGAAACTGCATCAGTTAAAGAAGAGGGGAGTTAATCCGTACCCCTCAGCAGTGCCCGAGCACCTAGATCTGAAGGAGGCGCGTGCCAAAGGCGAGGGGGAGTTCGTGGCAGTCTCCGGCCGCATCGGCGCCATTCGCAGCCACGGTAAATTAACTTTTCTCGACCTCTTGGCTGAGGAGGAAAAACTGCAGCTGTATTTCAAATCAAACGACCTTGGCCGAGACTATGAGCTTTTAGAGCTATTGGATCACGGCGACTATCTTTGGGCCGAGGGCAAACTTTTTACTACCAAAGCCGGAGAGCTGTCGCTGCAAGTGAGTAAATTCCAACTATTAGCGAAGGCCCTTCTGCCCATACCGGAGGGTTGGCACACTCTTAGCGACGTTGAGACTCGGTATCGGCAACGGGCCTTGGATTTTAAAATCAACCCGGGCGCCCGACAAATCATGCACGTTCGCGCCAAGGTTGTTGGCAAGATTCGCAGTTTTCTGGAGGGCCAAGGTTTTATCGAAATTACGACCCCCGTGTTGCAGCCGATTCCCGGAGGAGCGGCCGCCAAGCCCTTCGTAACGCACTACAGTGCCCTCGACAGCGATTTTTATCTGCGAATCTCCGATGAACTATACCTAAAGCGACTGGTTGTTGGGGGGTTTGAGAGAGTATACGAAATCGGACCGGATTTTCGCAACGAGGGCTTGTCCCATATGCACAACCCCGAGTTTACGATGTGCGAATTCTATTGGGCGTATCAAACTCACGAAGGACTAATGAAAGTTACTCAGGAGCTGGTTCGAGAGTTGGTCAAGGCCGCGACTGGCTCGCTGAAGTTAGTCTACCAAAAACACCAATTGGATTTTTCCCGAGATTTTGCCGTTAAAAAATACGCCGAGTTGATAAAGGCCGACACTGGCATTGATATTGAGAAGGCCAAAGACTTTGACACTCTCAAAGAGGCCGTTGGGAAGGCGAGGATTGTTTTTGAGAACCAGCAAATCAAAGTTTGGAGCGAGATGGTTGATGAGCTTTTCAAGAAAGTAAGCCGACCGAAGATTATCCAGCCCACTTTCGTGGTTGACTACCCGATCGCCACAGCGCCGCTGGCAAAGCGCTATGAGGATCGTCCTGAAATCGCGCAGAAATTTCAGTTAATTGCCGGCGGCGGGCTGGAGATTGTAAACGCTTACTCAGAGCTTAATGACCCGCTTGATCAAGAGGAGCGCTTTAAGGAACAGATGAAAATGTGCCAAGCCGGCTGGGACGAAGCCCAAATGCTTGACGAAAATTACATTGAGGCCCTAAAGTTCGGCATGCCCCCCACAGCCGGCTGGGGAATGGGTATTGAACGAATCGTGATGCTTCTAACCGACCAGCATTCAATTAAAGAAGTTATACCTTTTCCGACATTAAGGCCTAAGGGCGTGGAGGAACGAGATGCTCTTTAATCGAAAACGCAAACGCTACCTTAAGATCATCACGGCCAGCTGGATAATCCTGCTGGTGGCAATGGGATTGCTAATTGCTTTTAATATCGGTCTCGGACAACCAAGACTTTTAACTACATCGATATCAGTGCTGGTGATTTTCGATATTGTCCTCTCGACGCTGGATCTGATAGAGCGCCGCCGGTCCGGTGAATGAGCGTATTAAGCTTTGACGTTTTCAAACAATTTCCGAGCTTAGTTGCCGCCGTGGCCACAGCAGATTACGGCAATATGTCGGCTCGATACGGCCCTTGGCCTAAGGTTCAGCAAAATCGTCGTCGGTTTTTTAACGATATTGGGGTGCCGGAAGAGAAGGCGGTAGTTAGCTCTCTTGTTCACGGACATAAGATTATTGAAGTTACGGGCGCTGACAGGGGTAAGGGCATCGCTGAACCAGAAACCGCCTTAGAGGGCGACATCTTAATCACCGACGAACCTGATACTTACCTGTTCTTTGTAGTAGCGGATTGTTTGGCGCTTTTTTACTTCGAACCTGTTAAGCGAATTTGCGCCTTGGCTCACGCCGGTTGGCGCGGGGTGGACCAGAAAGTGCCCGAACTTACCGTAGAGCATATGGTGCGGCGCTGGGGTTGTGAGCGCTCTAAAATCGTCGTGGCAATGTCTCCCGCATTACAGTGCGAATCCTCGCGCAATGAGGATATTGAGCAAAAAGACAAGCCGAGTTGGCAAGCGTATATCAAAACTGATACCGAGCTCGGCCGAAAAATTTATTGTGTTGACTGGACAAGGTTTGCTTACGACCAGATCATCGGGGCCGGAGTTAAACCCGAAAATATCGAGCGTTCAATGATAGACACCAAAACGAGTAGTGACTACTTTTCCCACCGTCGAGCCGTTGAATCGGTCGAGCCGGAAGCGCGATTTGGCTGTCTTATCGGCCGCGGCTTAACCCCTTGACATATGCTTTCTTTTCTGCTAGAATGCCGCTAACGCTGTGAGGGTGGTTACGCGCCCTCGCGGGCGCGTTACCTTCACAAAAGAACTCGGCCGAAAGGCCAAAGGAGGTGCAGGAATGCACAACAAACTCTTTACGGCCCTCGCGGCCGTGATAGTTTTCTTCGCCAGCGCTGGTTCGGCGTTGGCTCAGATGGACGACAGTCTCGGAACGGCAGGGGCGGGGAGCGGTGACAAGACGCTGATCCCTGAGGGGTTCAGTGATCCTGCCGAACCCCCAGCCTCGGCATCGGCCTCGGCAACCGCTGAGATTAGAACCGAGACTATTTACGTCTCGGTCCCCGGGCCGACCCGCACCGTCACTAAATGGCGGACGCGGGAAATAGTAGTCCCTAAGGATATCGCCCGCAAAGGCGATATTGAGAGATTGGAAAAGGCGATTGGCGAACTCCGCAAGGAGGTAGCCGAACGCCCGACGGATCAGCAGTTGCAGAGGCGACTGGCTGAGACAGAGAAGCGCCTTAAAGACGGGTTCGGCGAGATAGCCACGGTGACGTGGCAGGAACTCCGAGCCCAGACTCCCGCGGCAGACGCGGGAAAGGAGGAAAGTATGGAAATAGGAACAGTTCTATTAGCAGTGCTAGTCGCTGCCGGTTTAATCTTCTTTTCGTTCCTTTTTTCTTTTCTCCTTTTCACCCGCCCGCGGGGGGGGAGATAAAGATAGAGAGCAATAGTAACTCCCGCGGGGCAGCCGCCGCAGGTGGTTGCTGCCAACCCAGCTGGCACGCCACCACAGCCGGAAACAAACCGGCTCAAGCTGCTGCCCCCAAGCAATAGAGCAAGGAGGAAGCAGATCCCACCCGCCGCGAAAGGCACAACGATGTGCCAAGTAGCGGCGGGCTTTTTCTATCCGCCAAGAAGCTGGCCCAGACTAGTTAATTTCAAAGTTGTTTTATTTTCGGGATAGTCATCGCTTTCGACTGTCAAAGTGTAATTGTAGATCTCGTTGTCTTGGTTAACATTTGGCTCTACTGACGTGAGGCGCAGATTAATCGATTCGATCTCGTCTGGGAGGCCAAATTCGCGGCGGATTTGGGCAACTAGATTTTTGGCGGCGTTTTCGTTTAGGTTTATTTTTAATTCCGTACCAATTAATTGTTCAGCCCTGCTAAGTCCGAGGTTCTCCAGAAAATTAGCGATATTCTCTTTCAGTACCGGCTCGCCAACTCTCTCTGTTTTAGGCGACTCTGCTTTTCTGGCCGGCTCGGTATTTTCTTCGGTACTATCGTCCAGCAACTCATCTTGCTCCACCAGCTCGTCGATTTTGGGTTTTTGGGGCGGTCGCCGGCTATCTTCGTCTATTGCCCCCTTCGCTTTTCTCTTCTGTTTTCGTTGCCCTCGGCTTGTTTGCTCGGTGGGCAGTAAATCTTGATCCGGCTGTAGCTTATTGGAGTGGTCGGGCTCTTCCGGTTCTTTATTTTTCTCTTTCCTCTCGTTGCTTTCCGCTGCCCTCCCTTCGGCCGGGGATCCGGATCGTGATTCCAGTCGCTGGTAAACCTGCCGTAGGAATTTAAGGGCTTCCATCTGGTTAGGTTTGTGTCTTCTGTTTCCCGTCCCGATGATAATTTCTTGGTCAATTTTTCCTTTTTTGTCCCGTTTGTATCCGATGGTAAATTCTCGGCGCTTGTCGCCATCCCAAAAACTAATCCTATTGAAACCGACCATGTTCTCCTTCCCCCTAATCTCTCCCACAAAGCTTAGTCCACCTCGGGCGTGTTGGGGCAGTTGCTTGTATCTTTCCAATAATCTCGTATAGATTTGGCGGAAAGCTTTAATGCTCTCGCCGTCAACTTCTTTCTTGCCAAACTCGGCCGCTTCTTTCGGTTCCAGCTTGCCGGCGAGATAGGCCTCGTAGCGCGGCAAGAGTTTCTCGGCTGAATCAGTCACCTTGATCGGGACCTTTTCCTCCTTGTCGGCCTCGTTTGGTCGCTCGGGAGTATTAAGCTTAGCTAGTTTTTCTAGGGGAATATCTTTTTTGTATTTCTCATCGGGGCTAACAACGCGGGCACAGTAAGCCCCTTCTTCGTCCACTAAAAACTTATAGATCTTCCAGCCATCTTCTTCTTTGCCGCTGGAACGGCGGACCCTAACAACATCGCCGATCGCGAAGCCGAGGTTATCGACCGGTGATTTTGCCGACTCTTCTTTTTCCTCTGCTACTTCTGGGGCCAATGCCGACTCCTCAGCTGAATGTGATAATTTTTTTAGCCGTATCGCCTCGGCCTCGAGCTCGTGGATAAGCGGCTGATCGTGGTGGCGCAGCCGCTCTGGAGCTAATCGAAAATTCTCCTTCAAGTTAAAACCGCCCTCAACCAAGGCGTGAGCACCACCCATCGCTGCCACAACGGCGGCTGATTTTACGGCTAACTGCCTGCTGAACATTTCTTCTATCGCCGTTCTAAAGCCCTCGCCCATCTTGTCTCCAACACTGCCAACGTGGAAGAGATTGGTTGGCCCCTCGATGGCAGCTAATTCTCCGGCGGTGGGAACAGGTAAATAGCCGGGAAGACCTTCTGGGCCGACAACCGCCAGATACTTCTCCCAATAGTGGCGCCAATGTTCTTGGGCAAATTCGGCGCCGTGTTCGCCAGCCAGCATTTCTTGCAGACGCTGAGGGTCGCTCTGCTCCAACATAAAACGCCACGCCCCATCGGCGTTTTGCTTAACTAAATGAGCGTAGCTATCGCCGTCTAAATCGAGGCGCACCCCTTCATTAGCCGCCTTATCCATCAGCTGGCTAAATTCCACCCCCCTTAGAGCCATGGCGCCAAGACCAGCACCGGCTAGGGATCCGACAATTCCCCAAGCAAGGTTGAGTTTACCTGCCTTTTTCTCCAGCTGGCGATAATTTTTTAAGGATTCTTTTTCGCCGATATCAATTCCGGATAGTACTTTGGCGATTTTTTCAGCCCTTGCTTGTTCGCTATCTGCCGCCAAAGCTTCCTGCCCATATCGCTGGAGATCGTAAATATGACGCAAAATATCTTCAGCAACCTTATCGCCAAGCCCATCTTTGTTAAGACGACTGTAACGCCAACGCTCAACCCCTAAACGGGCGACCGTCCCGCCCGCCAGTCCACCAAGCATCGCCGCCCAAGTAACTGGACCGCCCAGAAGACCGATTGCCCCCACTGCCGCTGTGCTGATAACAGCGGTGGTGCCGAGTTTCTTGGTGTGCCTTTTTACCCAAGATTTGCCCCAGAACTTTTTTAACCAGCCAGCTTCTCGGTCATTTTCCAAATGGACAGAGTAGTCCTCAACGCGAACCGATTTTACGCCCAGCTCCTTGAGAAGCTCTTCAAAGTTCTTAAAGCCCTCCCGAGAAAGAATTAGCTCTGCTAGTGCCGACTTATCCATCGAGTTTACCAAGTCCTCGACAAGATACGTTCGCTCTTGTTCGTTCATTTTTTCGCCGCGGCGAAGTTTATCCAAAATTTCAAATGCCACTTGGTTAAGAAGGGGGTTTAACTCACCGTTAACGCGGTCTATCTCTTCTTGTAAAAATTGCCTTTCTTGTTTTGTTTCTTCGTTGTCTGCAAGAGTACCTAAATGCTCCTGAATGGCCCGGCGGTGATCTTTAATGGCCTCGACTTGATGAAATAGCGCCTCGCCGGTTAATCGAACCTCCTTCTCCTTTAAAGTAGGCGGCGAAACTTCTGCCGGAGGATTATCCACGTTTTTTTCTTGGTGGTTCTCCTTGTCTGAAAGATTTTGCTTGCGCTCTTGCTCAAACCCTGCGGCTAAATTTGCCTCCCAAGCCGGCGTTCCCCCTCTCTCAGGCATGATTGCTACTTTTTATCGGCTGATGAAATTAAGCTGACGATTTCGGTTCTGTAGCGGATAGCTTCCTCGGTGATTATTTTAGGCAAGTCTATTTCCCGCTCATCGAGCCAATGCTGCAACTTTGGAGGATCACCTCTCTCCGCCAGCTCTTTAAACTCTTCTGCTTCTTTTTCTGTCAGTAAGCTAGCCACTCTGTTGATGGCACGGGCATTGACGGTATTAAGCATTGTCTGAAAAATTTGCTTCTTGGTAGCTTCATCTGCCCCTTCAATCTCGAGCAGCTGAAAAATATCTTTTTCCAGTAACTCTTCAACTGTTGGTAAAGCCATAAACCCCCTTATGCCAATAATACCACAGTGGCGTTACTTGCCTTGGTCTAAAGGAGGTTTTTTCCGAATCAGTTAAGTTTTAGCGTCGCTTACCTGCTCGGCTGAGTTAGCTTGTCAGCTAACTCAAGTAATCTTTCAATCGGGCGGCTTCTTCGTGTTTTTTTAGTTTCTGCAGGGCCTTGGCTTCAATTTGACGAATGCGCTCGCGAGTAACGCCGAACTCTTTACCGACCTCTTCAAGTGTGTGGGTGCGGCCAGCGCCGCCGGCTTCGTCAAGCCCAAACCTCATTCTGAGAATTTTCTGTTCTCTCGGGGTCAGAATGGCCAAAGATTCTTCAACGTGCCCCTTCATCAGCTGATAAATCGCTTGCTCTTCCGGCGACATCGTTTGCTTGTCTTCGATAAACTCGCCAAGTGATGAATCGCCCTCTTCGCCAACGGGCGATTCAAGCGAAACCGTTTCTTGGGAAATTCTCATTATGTGTTCGAGCTTATCCATATCAATACCCAACTTCTTGGCCAGCTCATCGTTAGTCGGTTCTCTGCCCAGCTCTTGGAGAAGCTCTCTTTGGGCTCTCATATAGCGGTTGATAGTTTCAACCATATGCACCGGAATACGAATCGTCCGGGCCTGATCAGCAATAGCGCGGGTAATCGCTTGGCGAATCCACCAAGTTGCGTAAGTGGAAAACTTAAACCCTTTATGATAATCAAACTTCTCCACTGCCCGCTGAAGACCAAGATTGCCCTCTTGGATAAGATCCAACAGCGACAGGCCCCGGCCGATGTATTTTTTGGCGATAGACACAACCAGTCTGAGGTTGGCTTCGGCCAATTGCCTTTTGGCTGACTTGTCGCCCCGCTCAATCCTTTTAGCCAATCGGACTTCGTCTTCGGCTGAAAGGAGCGGATACTGGCCGATTTCTCTCAGATACATTCTGACCGAATCTTCTGAAATACCGCTTAAATCTTCGTCTTTGGCGGCTTTTTTCTTGTCGTCCTCTTCAGGGATTTCCAAGATGCGTTTTGCCTCACGCACTTCAACCCCAATATGGCTGAGGTACTTAAGATAAGAATCAACCATCGCCAAATCGCTTTCCGGCTCCGGATAGGCCTGCAGAATTTCTTTATAGGTGACAAAGCCGTGCTGACGACCTTTACGGATAAGGTACATCAGCTCGTCAGGAAAGTTCAGCCCGGCGTCAAGTTTAATCTTCTTGGGAACAGCTTTTGTCATCTCAAGTTTTTGCTCCTTCTTTCTTGGTTAGCTCATTAAGCTCGCTCATTAATTTTTTTACCTTGCCGAAATCGCCCGATTCCTGAGCTTGACGAATTCGGAAAGCTAGATCTTCTTTGCGCTGCTCGTATCTTTTCGTGGTCGCTTGATTTAGCTTTTCTTCAAAGAGCTCATCAGCTAATTCCGGCGTCATCTCCGGCCACTGCGCGTCAAGCCAAATCTGCCAATAATCGAGCTTCCCCGCGGTTTCGGAGTCCAGCGACGATTTTACCTTAGAGAGAAGCTCTCTACCCTTGCCCAAAGTCTTTGCATTGTACTGCTTTCGCAGGGCTTCGGCAACCCGTTGGGTGATCTCAGACTGCCAAGAAATATCATCAAGCTGACTCAGCCGACCCTTGAGGGTAGACGGCTCTGAAATGGCAAGAGCCAACAGCTGTTCCTCGTTGGTTAGCGGCGTTGATCGCGTCTCGGCTGATTGCGGCGAAACAGAACGAATTTTTGTCAAAGCCGCGTAAAGGTGCTCTGGTTTGGTGCCGATTCGCAAACTTAACCGCTGGATGTAGTGATCCAGTCTTGTTGGGTCGGCTACTATTGCCAGTGGCTGAAGCATTGCCTTAACAACCCTCTTCTTATTTTCAATAAACCTAAGCTCGCCGGCGTCATTAATCTCTTGAGTCAACCACCAGTCCAGCCCTTCCTCAGCCGCACCGGCAGATTGCCGCCAAAACGCCGGCTGCTTGGCCATCAATTCGTCAGGGTCTTTAAACTCACCTAAACCAACTACCTTGGAGTTGAGGTCTCTCTCAAGCAGTAAAGTTATAACTTTTTTAGTCGTCTCGCGACCGGCCGGGTCGTTATCAAAGGCCAATAGGAAGTTCGGCGTGTATTTGCTGAGAATTTCAATCTGCGCCGCGGTAATGGCCGTGCCGGAGGAGGCGACGGCCTGCTTAACGCCGAACTGGTGCAGCATCAAAACATCAATCTGTCCCTCAACCAAAACCACGAAATTTTTCTCCTTAATTGCCGCTTTGGCCAAGTTTAGGCCGAAAAGTATCCGGCCCTTGTTGAAAATCGGGGTCTCCGGCGAATTGAGATATTTCGGCTCTCTGTCTGTGAGGGTTCGGCCGGTAAACCCAACAACGTTGCCCAGCACGTCGAAAATCGGGAACATCAACCGATCGTAAAATTTGTCTGGGCTGCCCGCCCTGTCAATCTCTGAGGCCAAAAAGCCCTTCTTTAACAAAATAGATCGTAGGTTTACTCCGGAAGGGGCGTAGCCCAGACGAAACTCCTTCACTGTGCCTTCTTTAAGAGCACGCTTTTTTAGATAGTCGCGGGCTACTTTACCGGCGGCGCTTTCGGCAAGTATGCGCTCAAACAACCGACTAACTAGATGATTGAGCTGATAGAGCCGCTCCTTCTTGTCGCGGGTTTGATGCTCGGCTCTGGTGCGAGGCCGTAAGGTGACTCCGGCTTTCTGGGCCAGCAGTTTCAGGGCATCGCCGAACTCAAGATGTTCGGCTTCCATGACAAACTGAAAATGGTCGCCCCCGCGGCCGCAGCCGAAACACTTCCAGATCTGTTTTTCGGGGCTGACCATCAGTGACGGCGTTTTTTCTTGATGAAACGGACAAACCGCTTTGTAGTTAGTACCGGCTTTTTTAAGATTGACGTACTGGCCGATTAGCTCAACCAAGTCCAAGCGAGTCTTAATATCCTCAATTTCATTCATATTGAGCTGGCTAAAAACTCTTCAAGACGCTTAGCGATTGCCTCAATTTGCTCGGCTGGTTCGACTGTTGAGTCGTACTTGACCAGACCACCGTCAATTAAAAGAGGGGCGAAAACTTCAGCAAAATCTTTTCGGTCAAAAAGCCCTAAATTTTCTTGATCAACGTGGCCGGGGTGGCGCCCACCCGAGCGGAGTCGCTCCTCAAAGCGCTCTCGCAAAACTTCTACCGGAGCATGGCAGAACACTTGAAAATACCTGCAGCCGTATTTTTGCTTCCAGGCGCGAAACACCTCGGTATCGATGTTGGTTTTAAAATTACTCTCCAGCATTATCGGTCGGCCGCAGCTAAGCTCAGTTTCGGCAAACAGATGCATAAGTTCGTAAGTGGCGGCACCGACACGGCGCGACCATTCCCGATCGCTCCAACCGAGTGATTCGAACAATAGCTCCTTGATGGCATCTTTCCTAATAAGAGGAATCTTGAAGCGTTCGGACAGCTCGGTTGCTAGAGTAGTTTTGCCGCTGGCTGGCGCCCCCGTAACAATTATCACCGCTGTTTTCACTATGGGCTGATTTTAACCTGAAAGTTAGTTAAAATACAAAGGATAATGTTGGTGAGGTCGCATGTCGCGAGTTAGACGCTCGTGCGAGCCACCTTCGGTGAGGTCGCATAGTGGCCTAGTGCGCTGCCTTGGAAAGGCAGTATCCGCTAACGCGGATCGTGGGTTCGAATCCCACCCTCACCGCCATCCTTCGCTAAAGCTCCGGAGTGGCTTAGCGAGTGAGGATGAGGGAGAAAGCCAACAATTTGGCTTTCGTTGGGATTCGAAGGGTTGAGTCTTATGCAAAGCATGGCGAAACCCCGGCCCGTAGGGGAATCCCACCCTCACCGCCACAAGGGCATCCCCCACCTTTTCGCTTCAGCCGATTGCTCGAACTCTAACAAAACTACTCAGCCATTACCCTTAGTACGTTTCTCCCCTTCCATTCACTTGGGATGGCAATCCCTAGCAGGGCAAGGGTGGTAGCGGCAGTATCCATTATGCTTACGGGCTCTCTTAGGGTCCAGTTACTAATCACTCGCCCACCCGCGGCTAGCCAAGGAATTGTAGTATCTTCTGGGTCGCTACTGCCGTGGCTGTGACCGATTCCGCCGTGGTCGGAGGTAATAATTAACACTGTTTCGTTCCAGTTCCCCGAACTCTTCAAATATGAAACAAGCAAGCCAGTTACTCGGTCAGCCTCAATTAGGGCATCAATATAACCTTGGGATACTGGCTGATTTTCAGAATCATTGCCCCAACCGTGGAGATGTCCAGATCCGTCCGGTTCCTTAAGGTGAATGAATGCTAGGCCGGGCATTGCCTCAGCCATAACCTCTATGGCTTCATTAACTGCTACTTCAATACTCCCTTTGGAGTAGCGGTACGTATCGATAGTTCCGGGCTTATTTAGATGCCAAAGCTTCTCTTTGTTAACAATTGCAGCCGTTGTGATACCAGCTTGGCTGGCTAGCTCGAACACAGTTTCTGTTTGGATATGGCCCTTGTCTGGCGAGTAGCTGTTCCAGGTAATCAGGTGCTGTTCAATTGGACGACCAGTTAGCATGGAAGCGTGAGCCGGTAGAGTGATACTTGGAACAACTGTTTGAGCGCTAAGCGTAAATACCCCCTCGCCCTGCATTAAGGCAAAGGTAGGTAGCCGTCCATCATCCAACAGCTGTTTCATAACCGACGGCTTAGCACCGTCCCAGCTAACGATTATCACAGTGTTTTTTGAATTGTCGTTGGTAACGTCCGCCGGAGCCGGTGGGACAATTTTAAGCGCAGATTGACTCTGGTAGAAATATAGGCCGAAACCTATCGATACGATTGCCAAAACGATAATAATTGACAAGAGCCAATGTTTGTATTTTTGTCGGAACATAAGCTTAGCTTCCTTTAAAAAGTCAACAAGTGCAATTCTATATCCTCACCAGTTGTTCCTGTTGTAATATCCCTAATTTGAGGACTGTATAGAGGATGAATATTTTAGTTACAGGCGATGCTAGTTCCATCGGAGCGAATTTTATCCACTACACCCTGAAAAAATTGCTCGATATGCCGTATATGACGTACGGCGTCTAGAGAACGACCCAGCAATTATTCGTAATAAGCTGAAGATCGCATCAACGGTCAGTAACGCTAAGGCGTTTCTGGACGTCCAAAAAGAATTCGGTAGTTTCGATAAATTCATCTGGCGATTTGTCGGCGGCAAGCCGATCGTTAATTCGCCTCAAGAAGATTCCCAGATCGCCAGTTCCTCTAAGGAGTCGGACGCGATGAGCAGGGAGCTAAAAAGGCGCGGCTTCAAATTCGTCGGCACAACCATCTGTTACGCGTTCATGCAGGCGGTCGGTTTGGCCAACGACCATCTGGTGAGCTGCTGGCGTTTCAATGAGCTGAAAAATTAGCAAACTAGGATAAGTGGGCCAGCCTGCTTGCAAAAAAATATTAAGTGCGGTATACTATGTAAGTAAATCGCAGGAGTAGGTCGTCTGAGGTAAGCAAGTATAGCAAAAGGAAATAAATGGCAAAGAAACTATATGTCGGGAATTTGTCGTATAACACCACGGATGACAGCCTGAAAAAAACTTTTTCAGAGGCAGGGGAAGTCAGTTCGGCGGTTGTGATCTCTGACAAATTTTCCGGTCGTTCAAAAGGTTTTGGGTTCGTTGAATTCGCCAATGACAGCGAAGCTGACAAGGCAATTGAAATGTTCAACGGCAAAGAGATCGACGGTCGACCCCTAAAGGTTGACGAGGCTCGCCCTAAAACTGAAGGCGAAGGCACCGGCTAAGCCGGAGCAGAACTCCGCCTAAAACAAAAAACCGAGCTTCAATGCTCGGTTTTTTGTTTGTCAGCTTGAACTGGTCAGATTATCCTTAATTTGAGGAGGACGGATTCAATGAAAGAGAAAAGCGAAGATTATTGGAGAAAAAAGCTCACAAGAGAGCAGTATGAGGTTTTACGCCTCAAAGGCACAGAAGCGCCGTTTACCGGAAAATTTGTTGATCACCAAGAAGACGGCAGTTACGTTTGTGTGGCTTGCGGTAACGTTTTGTTTGACTCCAGCACCAAATACGACTCCCATTGCGGCTGGCCGAGCTTTTACGACGTCAAGAAAGGGTCGGTAGAGTTCCGCAAGGACACTTCCCATGGTATGATCCGTACTGAGATTACCTGCAGCCGCTGTGGCGGGCATCTGGGACATATCTTTGACGATGGACCAAAAGACAAAACCGGCCAACGCTATTGTATTAATTCCGCGGCATTGGATTTTAAAAGAAATTGAAAAATCCTCAATTAGAATTACATTTAGGGTAGTGATGCCAGAACGAATTTCCCCGGAAGAACAGGACGCGGACATTGTTGCGCCGGAAGCCACTCAAATTCTGAGTAGCTTCCGACTTTGGGAGGCACGAACTGTTTTCAGGGAATCGAAACAGGAAAGGCAACAGGTATCACCGCTTCCAGATCCGCCCTTTCGGCAACCTGTGTCAGAACTGTTTGGAGCGGCAAATTTTGGATGAGCGCTTGAGCTGATAGCGACCAAAGCACAAGCTCTGCGGCGCTCGAAATTGAGCTTGGCAACCAGTTATTTGGCTCTTGTGCCCAAGATCGAAGCGCCTCGGCATTATGCTGCGGCAGCGCCTCAAGGAGAAATCGATAGTAACTCGGGGCTCGCTCGCGCAAATGCGCGAAGAGTTGGCTGTGACAGATTAAACAGAGATGTCCGCCCGAATTCCACCGCTGGTGCGGCATGCCATGAACAAAGCACCAAAGACCTCGTTCTATCATGCACGGTTTACACCCGATGGAGTTTTCACCGTCAGGAATCTCTAGGGGGATTAGGGCAATGACACGACCGCTCTCTGCTTCACCATGGCAATAGCGACAATTCATTTTTTCACCTCAACTGAATGGTACTCGGACCAGCTTACTAGTTCTCTGGAGAAAGTAAAGTGTCGGGCCGGAGGATTCCGGCCCGATTGGTTCGTAACAAGTCCTCGGTTTAGCTCACGAGTGTGCTAGTCGGCGTCCTTCGGACTCCAAAGATACCTGGCCTGGAAGAGGGCATGAGGTGTTTCGAGCTCGAGTGGCCGGTGATCGGGTGCCTGAAGGCGACCCGATGAGACAAAACCAAGGCTTTGGCCGAAGATCTTCAGCGAAGGCACTCCGATGCTCTCTATTTCATGCCTAGTGCCGAACAACGGCCCGGTCTCCTGCTTAGGTTCTAAACTTACTCCACCAATAATGCGATAGGCCTTGATGATTTCTTCCCAGCTAGTCGCCAAATCAACGGCGAAAATGTCACCTTGTCGGCGGAGAGTTAGGCCTCTTTCATTGACAAGCTCACGCGCACTTTCAGGGACTAGGCCGGCAAAGAACCCTTCTTCGCCGTGGTGGATGAATTTGAGGAATGCCTCGCCTTGTAGTCGCACTAGAAACGGCTTTTCGTCAGTGCCGCCAAACCAGACATGCTCGTCTCGATCGTGAGCAGTTCTAGCCGGCAAACGCACTAAAAACTGCCTCGACTTGACGAGATCGTAGAACTCGAGCTCTGGATTGTCCGGAAGGTAGATCTCCCGGTCTTGGCGAACCGGTTGACTAACATCGTTGCTGAAAAGAATTCTGGCCTGCCCGGCTTTGGTTGGTTTTTCTGTCATCTCGAAGAGTTTCATCTGTTTTCTCCTTGCGCCCGTTATAAAGGTACGCTACAGCTCTAAAGTATTGGTGGGGATTATATCTTTCAAGTCGAGTAGATTTGACTCAAAATGAATTGGCTGTTACAAGTAGCCCATGCACCAATTGCAACGACACATCTTATCGCGGTTGATCAATCTTGGCAGTTGCCGATACCGCGACCTAAAACCCAAGGAAGTGGACGGCAATTTATTCACCTACCACCTGAAACAGCTGCTTGAAGCCCAGCTAGTTGAGAGATCCGCCAACACCTACAAACTATCCGCTAGCGGCCTGCGCTACGTTGATCGGCTAAGTTTAAGTGACCTGAAAGAGCGGATACAGCCAAAAATTGTCTCCCTCATAGCAGTTCGCAACCGGCGAGGCGACTGGCTTTTATACAAAAGGGGGCGCCAGCCCTTCAAGGGAATGGTGGGCTTTCCTTACGGCAAAACCCACCTTGGCGAGACAGTTCTCGAAGCGGCAAAACGCGAGCTATGGGAAAAAACAGGCCTTGAGGCCGATTTAACCCACCGAGGGGACGCTTACGTGACGGTAACAAGAGATGAAGAACTGGTCTCGGTAATGTTGGCTCACGTCTTTGCTGGCAAGAATCCGCGGGGGAGTCTGAAAACCAACTCGTCCATCGGCAATTGCTTTTGGGCCAAAATCGTTAAACCAGATGCTAAGGTCTTTTTTCCGGGCTTTGCCGATATCTTTCAGTTACTGGCCAAGAAGACGAAAGGGCGGTTTTTCACAGAGTTGTTTTATCAGCTCTAATCAGCTCCGAAGGTACGAACCCATCTTAGCGTAAAGTGTTGGCGACATCTGGGTGCCATTCTCTAGCTGTTCATTGATGGCACTAAGCGGTAGTGAAAAACTATCACCCGGGTTAATCTCACTAAATTCGGCCTGTAACGCTCTGCCAATCCTATCCTCGGCATAAAGCCGAACCACCGGGTCTTCATAACCGCCGTAGTCATTGCGATACTCGTCAACCATCCGGCGGGCAATGTGCATAAAACCGTTACCGCGCTCGGCAACAACAACGTATATTTTCTCTTCTGATTTTGCCGGGGCGGCCTCAGAGGCGTCCTCGCTTGCGGTAACCTCCGGGTTGGTGGCGTCCTGATTGACAGCGGTTAGCTGACTATCCGCTGTATTTTCGCCCCACAGCGTTGGGAAGGTGCCGGCCGTTATTAGACCGACTAAGGCAACAAGGCCGAAAACGAGAGCAAATGCCTGATGAGCCAGCGGAGCCCTTTTATAGCTATCAGGAATCCTTCTCCCGGAAGTAAGGGCAACCAAGCGGCGATAAAGCCAAGCAAAGAAGGCAACCACGCGGGTGAAAAGCTGGGCAACGCCGTAAATCGGGCTTAACAGTATAACGACAATGCTCTCTCGGCGTCCCATCTTTAGGTAAGGAATTAGCTCGAGCAGTACGTAAAAAATGTAGAAAGTCCAGAACCGGCCAAAAGATGAAAACAGAGCCGGTAGCGCCAAAATGCGAAACGGGTCCGTCACCACCAGAAACAGGGCATAAAGAGAGTCGTAGCGTAAACGCCAGTTAACCTTTGACGCGAAAGCTAGATGTAAGAGGTGATGAAAGTTATTCCAGAGTCCCGGCCACCAGCCGTGAACCCGTTGTAGATACAGCTCGCGAAGCGTTCTTGGCGCGTGAGTGTAAACTTCCTCGTCAACGAAGGTTACTCCCCGATCATTACGGTGCCGGTGAATCAGCAAAGTTCGCTGCAGATCTTCACCGCTAAACTCGCCTGAGTGGAGATCGCTCTGGCGCAGCAGTGCCTCCTTACGGAACAGGCCAACCGCTCCGGAAACACAAGGAATCGTGGCGGTCTTGGCGTGAAAACTGCGGCCGATCTCCATGCTCTTGCGATATTCGTGACGCTGGAAATGATTCAGCAGAGATTCGCCGTGGGGCAAAACGCGAAAAGAGACTGCGTCGTGATTCTCAAGAAGATTGGTCGGTATTTTCGCCTGAGAGATTCGGACATCGTCATCCATCACCAGTACATAAGGCGTAGTAACACCCGAAAGCGCTTCGTGGATCGCCCCCACTTTGCCAAGATTTTCTTCTAAAATGAGGACCTTGGCGCCGGCTGATTGGGCAAGTTCGGCCGATTCATCTGTTGAAGCGTCATCAACCACCAGCACCTCCGCCCCGGGCAAGGCCTTTTTGGCTTCCCTGACGGTCTCGAAAATAGTGTCCTTACCGTTATGGCAGGGAATTACCACCGTTATCTTTTCCGGTTCGGTTTTTATCTTGTGCTGATGCGGTTTACTGAAACTTTCAACAATGACCTTGATTCCGTCAATAAGCAGGGCCGTTAGCAGAAAGAAAAACAGCGAAGAAACCGGATAGAAGTTGGGGTATCTATAGAAGAGGTAACTAAAGATAGCGACATAACCAACCAGCAGTGCGGCCACCAGAGTTACAAAATAGCCGTCCAGCCGTACTGGTTTTCTAGTCTTCATCCTGAAAATACTTTGCCAGTTTTTTGCGGATTACAAGCGTTGACTGGCAGTGTTTAGTTTATCCAGATTTTTCTTCCAGCTGTAGTATAATTGGCACTATGTGGTACGACCCATTTGAGCTCGGTTCGCCTCGTCCCATGACTCGAGAAACCACCCAAAGGTTTTCGAGAGTAGGAAACAACCCCTACGACTGCCTCAAACTCGGCTCACCGCCAGTTGGTCGGCAGGAACCTCCCCATCCGCGAGCTCCCCACTACGTCGGTTTGCCCAAAACCTTGGTCCAGGGCAGCGACCAACCGGGGCTTGCCGGCGAAGATTAGTTTAACCGATTAGCTCGCCGGAAACCGAAACCCCGCCTACCCGCGGGGTTTCTCCATTTATCTATAGGTCAATGGCTTGACTGAGTAAGAGTTTCTTTTCCACCGAGGCGATCAACTTACGGGTAGAAACCGCCGCGTCAGGCGCGACTGAAACGCTGGTAATACCGGCTTTAACCAGCACCTCGGTTACTTCCGGATAGACGCTTGGCGCTTGGCCGCAGATAGATGAAGTTACACCAGCACGGCGGCAGGCCTTGATAACGTGAATCATCGCCGCCATCACCGCCGGATATCTCTCGTCAAATTCGCTGGCGAGCTTGGCCGAGTCGCGATCAATCCCCAAAATCAGCTGAGTCAGGTCGTTAGAACCTATTGAGACGCCGTCAACACCCTCATTTATGTAGTGGGTAATCTCAAAAACAGTTGACGGCACTTCAACCATAATCCAGACCTTAAAATCTGAGCCCTGTTTCAGCCCCGAGCTGTGTACTAAATCACGAACCTTTCTGTATTCGTCAATCGTGCGGACGAAGGGAATCATTAAATGAAGATTTTTCAGATCCAATCCTTCCCTGACCGACTTAATTGCCTCCATCTCCAAACGGAACATTTCCGGCTCGTTGATATAGCGCGAGGCGCCCCTATAACCGATCATCGGGTTGTTTTCCGTTTCCTCAAATTTTTCCCCGCCCTTTAGGGAGCGATATTCGTTGGACTTAAAGTCTGTCGCTCGGTAAACCACCGGACGGGGGTGAAATGCCTGAGTTATCTGAGCGATTCCCTGAGAAAGCTGACGGACGTACTCCCGGGCCTTGCCCCTTTTAACCATAGCGTTCGGGTGCTCACCGATGCCGGCGATAATGAATTCCGCCCTGAGCAAACCAACCCCATCCACCGGTAGATCGGCGTACTCGTCAGCTTTCTCCGGCTCAGCCAGATTTAAGTAAACTTTCGTCGCTGTTATCGGCGCCGCAAGGGCTCCTTCAGGGGATGGCCGGCTAACGGTTGGCGGCGGCGGGCTTGAGAGTTTCCCTTTATAGACTTTGCCAGCGGCGCCGTCCACGGTTACCATTTGGCCGCTTTTGAGGATGTGAGTTGCGGTACCGGTACCAACCACGCAAGGAATCCCGAGCTCACGGCTAACGATCGCCGCGTGGGAAGTCCTCCCACCCGTATCAGTCACTATTGCCGCCGCGCGGCGCATGGCTGGGACAAAATCCGGGTTGGTCATCTCAGTCACCAAAACATCGCCTTTCTCGACTTTGTCTATTTCTTTGGGGGTATGGATGATCTTAACCGGACCGAAGGCGCGACCAACGGAGGCGGCGGCGCCTGAAACGAGGACTTCGGCTTCTGCCGGGCTAGCTGAGTCTTCCTTGTGCTTGCTTGCTTGGTCGCTATTGCCAGCTCCACCTTTGCCGAGCGTGGTAACGGGGCGGCTTTGGACTATATAAAAGCTGCCGCCCTCGAGCGCCCATTCGATGTCTTGGGGTGACTGATAGTGTTCTTCAACCCTTTGAGCTATTTTAGCCAAACTAATAATTTGAGAATCAGTCAGTTTTTGGCTATTTAACTTTTCTTTTGGCGAACTGGTGTGACGATTGCCGCCACGGCCGGATTTGACTATTTGCCATTGCTGTTGGCTGATTTCTTTGGTTAAAATTTGCCAGTTCTTCTTACTGACAACGTAGTGGTCAGGAGTTACCGAGCCGGAAACGATTGCCTCGCCCAGACCCAGGCCAGCGTCAATGACAATCTCTTCAGAGTTCTCAGAAACGGGATTGACGGAAAACATAATGCCGGAAACCTCGCTCTGAACCATTTTTTGCACCGGAACGGCAATTCCAACTTTCAGGTGGTCAAATTTGTTCACCGCGCGATAATAAATCGCCCTGCTCTCAAAAAGCGAGGCCCAGCAGTTTCTGATTGCTTTAATCAGCGCGTCTTTGCCTTCTATGTTCAAATATGTCGCCTGCTGTCCAGCAAAAGACGCCTCGGGTAGATCTTCGGCTGTGGCGCTTGAGCGAACTGCCACCGGAGGGTTGCCTAATTCCTCATAGGCCTTCTCGATAGCGGCCACGAGATCTTTCGGTAAAGGATACTTCTTAATCGTTTCGGTAATGCCCTCTGCGACGGCGTTAAGCGCTTTGCTGTGCTCTGGGTCAAGTTTGCTGAGGTGATCTTTGATAATACGATCGAGATGGTGCGCCTTGAGGAATTCGTAGTAGGCCTCAGAGGTAACGATAAAGCCCTGCGGCACCGGCAATCCGGCTTTGAGCAATTCACCTAAATTCGCCCCCTTGCCGCCAACTAGGCCGATATCAGGGCTAGAAACTTCCGAAACCCAA